>WNFX01000959.1_pt1 | contig 29146 bp, 33 predicted proteins | sample 5400111 | NCBI WGS metagenome assembly WNFX01 (sample SAMN13153363, study PRJNA577476) | soil metagenome | isolation source: 40 cm soil or saprolite under grassland replicate 1 | place: USA:California | collected 2016-06-15 | reverse complement strand
CTCAAAATCGCCTGCATATTATACTAGGGCTTGCGCAGTTCATTATTGTGTGGCCTTGCGAACGGCCGCAATTTTTGCGAGAAGCTTCATGTAATCCGAGTTGTAGATTGGACCTCCTAGTGCGGAGCGGTTTATACATAACGAGCTGTTCGAACGCGCGCAAGCTCCCGCTAGAGAGTTTGACCCTGTTGTTTCTTCGCGCAGATTTGATGCTCGCAATTATGTTGCCAGCGTGGGCGAATTAAACGCCTATTTCCGGTCCCAATGCCCTTGACAAGCACGATTCCGAAATCTATCCGGAAATAGCATCAACAGTGCCAATGTGCCGGCCGATTTTAATTCGAGTGATCCCTCCACTGATTTGACGGTCGCAGAGCGAGCCAAACAACTGAGCGATCAACTTCAACGTTCGCCACAAACCCACGAAGCCTCGGCCGTAACTGCTGAGAAGTTAGAGGCTGAATTTGATCAACGGGTCCAATATTTTAACGAGTTGGAAAGCAACTTTAGCGAAGCCCAAAGATTAATCGCCAAACTTCGGAAAGAACGCGACACTTTCAGCGCGTCGACCCGTGTTGAGACGGGCTGAAGGAGAAATTTGTTGGATCCAATCCCGGCAGCGCAAGGTTTGGCGGCAAATTACGAGTTCGGATGTCATTCGGGCGCATTGCGGGGAGGCGGAAGGCACTGCGTCGTAGCGCTAGGGGTGCGACTAAACCGGCGGCATCACTTTGACCACCCAAAGCCTAGAAGTCTCTCATGGGCACGCGATGGCTGCCAACGGATTGACAGAGCAATACCGGTGAGAGAAATATTCCTGTTGCTCCTGGGTCAGTCGCGATACACGTTGCCCGGCCTTCGACGAATATGACGCCACCCACTTCACGCGGCGCAGGCGAAACCCAGACCGCGCTTCTCTCCGCAGACGCTTATTGGTGGCGTTTTTGCCTCCTGATCCTCGCGCTCAAGTTCTGTCTCCTCGCGCTGGATCCTCTGCCAAAGATGTTCATGGGCGATTCAGCGAGCTATATTAGGACTGCGCTCACCGGGTGGATCCCTCCTGATCGGTCATTTTTATACGGGTATGTCATTCGCTGGTCATCACTCTGGACGGAAAGTCTGACTTCTCTACTGATTCTTCAGGCTTTTCTCGGCGCCATCACGGCAATTTTAGTTGCACTTCTCTGCCGATGGATTTTTGGGCTTGCCTCTCACCTGTCCTATCTTTTCGGACTTCTCTGTTCGCTCGATCCGATGCAATTGGTGTGGGAGCGCTACGTTATGACAGAGACGGTTAGCCTTTTCTTTTACGTCCTCATGTTGCTTTTCTCTTTTTTGTACCTGAAGCAGCGACGCCTTTGGCAGCTGGCAATTCTCCAGATACTGTCGGTGCTCGTGATAAGCTTCAGGATGAGTTATCTACTTGTCGTTCAGATGAGCGCCTTTTTTCTACCGCTCATAGCTTTTATTCCAGAAATTCGCGCAGCGTTTCGGAAGCACTCCTCTACACCATCGAGAATGTCGGTGGCGAGGTCGACGGGTTTGCACCTGGCACTCAGCATTCTGCTCATGTTCGTTCTGCAGCAGGGCTATCAACAAGTCAACGGTAGGCTCGCAGGTCGCGAACCTGCCTACTTGCATACTAGTGGCCTTACCGTCTTGACGATGTGGGCGCCGGCTCTTAAGCCGACTGATTCTCCAGATCCCCGTTTATCCCAGTTGATTGCGCAGGGTGGCCAGTTTCAACTGAACGACATACGGTTGAGAAACAGTCAGCTTTATTCGCCTGGACACCTCATCGCCCGATGGAAACAGATCGAGCCGAATGCCGCTATCGCAAACGAGGTGGCAAAGCAGACAGCACTGCATGCGTTGTTGCGTCGCCCAATGGGAGTTGCGACGTTGGGTGCCAAGACATTCTTAGGCTACTGGGATGTCAGTCAAATCCACAGACAGGCAAAAGTCGAGCTAGGAAAGGCGGGAATCGGCCAAATTTATTGGCCAGAGTACATAACATCGGCTCTGGCTGCGCACTTTCGTTTGTCGCCGCCGCCACACGGAGACGCCAAAGCGTACACGCTCCTGCAACGATACTTTCTGTGTGCGCAGCCATACTACTACGTTGCCCTGCTATCACCCTTCGTTTGTGGCAGTCTGATATTTTTCGTGTCCGAGGGATATGTTTTTCTGCTTTCTCTCCATAGCTGGATTCTCTTGGGAACCACCACTTTTCTCTCAATGACAGCTAGTGCGCGATATCTTCAACCAATGTCGCTCCTAACAATATTGATTTTTGCCGCGTTGGTGAAAGGCGTAACTGATCGCCGGTCTCGGCCAACATCGTCGGCGGCGCCATGAACATCTTCGTTTCAGGAGGCGCCGGTTTTATTGGCAGCCATTTGCTTCGTCTACTACTGAAGGATGAGAAGGTCAGCCGCCTGGTGATATTCGATAACTTTACCTCCGGCCGCCGGTCCTACCTCGATGGGAACATAGCAGACTCCCGATTACATATTGTGGAGGCAGATCTAAAGGACCTCAGCGCCGTCAAAACCGCAATGGAAGGATGTGAAACCATCTATCATTTGGCGGCAAACCCCGACATCGCCAAGGCAGTGACACAGCCCGACATCGATTTCTGGGAAGGCACTTATTTGACCAAAAATGTGCTCGAGGCTATGCGCGTAACCGGAGCGCGCAGCATAGTCTATACGTCCGGTAGCGGCGTCTACGGAGAAGATGCCGGGGTTGCCTTTGGCGAAGATTATGGTCCCTGTACGCCGATCTCAACTTACGGTGCGAGCAAACTCGCTTGCGAAGGATTGATTTCCGCCTACTGCCATATGTTCGGCTTTTTTGGCAGGGCATTTCGCTTGGCCAACGTGGTGGGACCACGACAAACACACGGAGTAGGCTACGATTTCATCCGTCGGCTAAAGAGCTTTCCAACGACGCTGTGCATCCTCGGAGATGGCACTCAAAAGAAAAGCTACATCCACGTCGATGACGTGTTGGAAGCGATCTTTCTTGTGGCGGCCAATGCTATTAAGCCATATGAAGTCTTCAACGTTGCTACTGACGATTACGTTACTGTGCGACAAATCGCGGATTTGGCCGTGGCGATCGCAGGCCTCCAGCAGGATGAGGTAAGATATGATTTTACCGGCGGTGACCGCGGCTGGAAGGGGGACGTGCCTATTGTGCGCTTTGACTGCTCGAAGATCAAAGCGCTGGGCTGGAGAAACCGCCGATCCTCTGCGGAAGCGCTGAGCGATGCCATGGACGCCATACGAAGAGAGATCGAAAGTGCATAAGCCAGAGACGGCTCCGTCTGATATCGATGCAGCACCTTCGCCCGGAAGGAGCCCTGCCTGAATGAGAAGATGAAACCCGAAGATGAAAACAAGCCCGAGTTCGATAAATCTGCTCGCGACTACGAGGCGCTGTTCAAGCCGTGGTTAAGGATCGCTGGGGCTTCGCGCGAGTATTTTGCACGCTCTAGACTGAACTGGTTGTCGTATCTTTTGCGTGAGCAAGAAATCGCGCCGAAGCGGGTGATGGATTTTGGTTGTGGCACAGGGATGTCTCTTTCGTTGCTGGCGGACATTCTCGATGCGGAGCAGGTTATAGGGTTGGACACATCGGAAGAGTCGCTGGTCGTTGCACGCGAATCGGTCGGAAGCCGGTCTGTGCAACTCGTAACCCCCGCCAAGTATCTTCCACAACAAGATCTCGACTTGGTTTTTTGCAATGGTGTGTTCCATCACATACCGGTGGCGGAGCGACCCGCGGCGGTGGATTATATTTATCGTTGCTTGCGGCCCGGCGGTATATTCGCACTGTGGGAAAACAACCCCTGGAATCCTATTCATGCTTTTGCCATGAAGCATTCGGAGATAGATGAAAATGCAATTCCGCTCCCGCCCCCGGAGTCGCGCCGGCTCGGTTCGGAGCGGTTCCGAGTGATTCGAACCGACTATTTGTTTTTTTTTCCAGGGTACTTCAGCTGGCTTCACCTGGTGGAGAAATGGCTGATTAAGGTGCCGTTGGGCGCTCAGTACCAAATTCTCGCACGTAAAGAGTGACTATGCGTGGTGGGTGTCATTAGATAAGCTAAGCAACGCGATGGCGGCGATGCTGGAGGAATTGAATGCCGAATGACGTCCAGACCACGGGGACGGCTCCGCGCTGCGTCATCGAGCACTTTGTGCCGGGAAACGCGGCGCTCGACAACATAGAACTAAGCATCGTCGTCCCTGCTTTGAATGAGGAAATCACGGTGGGTGAATTCATCGAATGGTGCAAGGAGGGCCTGAAGCGCGCCGGTGTTGTCGGTCAAGTTCTCATTATCGACAGCTCCACCGATGACACGGCCAAGATTGTTCTCGATCATGGCGGCGAAGTCCTCCGTACACCGAAGCGAGGGCTTGGCCGCGCTTACATCGATGCCATTCCTTATATCCGCGGAAAGTGGATTGTAATGGGTGACGCGGACTTGACCTACGACTTTCGGGAATTGACTCCTTTCGTTCAGGAGTTTCGAAAAGGAGCGGAGTTTGTCATGGGCAGCCGCTTTCGAGGTAGCGTCGAGAAGGGGGCGATGCCAGGATTGCACCGTTACTTCGGCACACCTTTTACGACTTGGATTCTCAATCTCATCTATCGGAGCAACTACTCGGACATTCATTGCGGGATGCGCGGACTTACCCGTGCCGCTTTGGAGAAAATCGATCTTAAGTCGCAGTCCTGGGAGTACGCTAGCGAGATGGTCCTGAAAGCTGCACGGCTGGGTCTTGCTACTGCCGAGGTGCCTGTGAGGTTTTACAAGGATCGGGAGGGGCGCGTCAGTCACCACCGGCGCATGGGTTGGCTGTCGCCGTGGATTGCAGGTTGGCTGAACTTGAAAGTGATGCTCGTTTACACTCCGGACTCATTTCTACTCAAGCCCGGCATCGCACTTATGGCAATCGGATTATTGCTTTCCTTTGGCCTGGCGAGAGGACCCGTCACCATTGGAAACATTGGCTTTAGTCTGTACTGGATGCTCTTTGGCGTGACCTGCACGACTCTTGGTTATAGCTGTGTCCAAATCGGAGTGCTGGCGCGCGTCATGCATGGGCTGCGACCCTTGTTTGTTAAACGGGCGCAAAGATTCGTGACATACGATCGCGGAATGCTCGTGGCGGCGGCCTCTGTGGTGGCGGGTGTGATGCTTCTTGCCACTTTGGTCTATCGTTATTTGAACCATGGACTCCGATTGGAAGCTATCTCGCACCCGGCCATCCTCGGTCTTCTGCTCATCATTTTCGGATTCCAAACGTTCTGTTTCACGCTGCTCATGGAGATGGCGCAACGCGTCGCGTTAAAGTTTCGCGAATGAGTATGCGGGCGGCTGAGAGCTATGGGCAGCGGAGGCTGACCCTGGCCGACCGACTGGGCGTGTGGCTGTCGCAGCGGGCGATTCGCCGATACCTTCCAAGGCGGGACGATCTTGAAGTATTGGAGCTCGGCTGCGGCTACCATGCCGCCCAGTTAATCGCCTTAAGACCGAAATTGAAACGAGGCATCGGAGTGGACTTCCGCATCGCGCCGGCACTGCAAGTGCTGGAACGATTTACTTTCTATGAAGGCACAATCGAGGAGACGCTGCCGAAGCTGGAGAGCGAAACAGTGGACGTGGTGATGCTTATCTCGGTCTTGGAACATTTGGCCGAACCGCATTTTGCCATCCAGTCCGCATGGCGGTTGCTCAAACCGTCGGGGCTTCTGCTTATCAACGTTCCGACATGGCTCGGAAAGCGATTTTTGGAGTTCTCTGCTTTCCGGCTCGGTCTCAGTCCGAAAGTCGAGATGGACGATCACAAAATGTATTACGGCAAACGCGATCTCTGGCCGATACTGGTCCGATCTGGTTTCAAGCCGAGTCAAATTCGACTAAGGTATCACAAATTCGGTTTGAACCTGTTTGCGGCAGCCAGGAAGAGAGATTTCGGCCAGCAGGACCAGGCAAGCACGTGTCTCTAGAAGAGGCTAAGGTCCGCATTCGCTCATTTCGGGGCATTTGCCTCGCTCGGAGCGCAATTGTCGATATGCTCTGGACAAGTCGGCTTAACTTTTCAACGCTGGGAGTTTCCGGATCTCGGCCTGTTATTAATTATTGTCGCTTTTCAGACGTTTTGTTTTACACTTCTTGTCGAGATGGCCGAACCTGTTATGAGGGAGCAGAAGGTTAACTGTTACTAGCGCGTGCTTCCCGTTCGGAGTTCAGCTAAAAGTCTACTATGCCGAATGAAACTAAATGGCCGAAGCCGGTAACGACGCAGACTGATGAACAGCGACGGATCAGTGACGACTGGATGCAGTACTTCCATCAGATTTGCGACTCTCGGTTTTCGGCCGTTGCTAAATTCAACCATCAATATGTGGTCGATCACTCGCCGGGAGGCTTCCTTTCGACTCTCGACGTTGGAGCCGGGCTCGGAGAGCACCTTAATTACGAGCAACTGGATGCAAAGCAACGCGCGGCGTATGTGGCCTTAGAGTTGCGTAAAAATATGGCAAATGTAATCCGCCAGCAGTGGCCGACAATCCAAGTGTGCGAAGCAGATTGCCAGAAACGGATGCCTTTTCAGGATGGTCATTTCGATAGAGTCGTCGCGATCCACGTTCTGGAGCACCTCCCGAACCTTCCGAGCTTTTTGACCGAAGCGTACCGTTTACTGAATAAACAAAGAGGTAGACTGCTGGTTGTGATCCCGTGTGAAGGCGGGCTGGGATATTCCCTTGGACGGCGGTTCATGTCGAAGCGAATATTCGAGCAGCGATATAATCTTTCCTACGAACCTCTTATCGCAGCGGAACACGTAAATAAAGCGGATGAGATCCTAAAGGAACTCAAACGGTTATTCGTTTCGGAGAACACCTGCTTCTTTCCGCTCCGTGTGCCATCCGTGCAGCTAAATCTCTGCATTGGTTTGACGTTAAAACCCCGCCCCTCGGCTGAAAAATTTACGCTCCTGGTTACGCGCCGCGGCTGCTCCTCGTCGACGTTCCGGCCTGCCTTGGAAAGCGATTCTCAGAGTTCTTCTTTCCGGCTCGGCCTTAGGCCGAAAATCGAGATGGACGATCACTAACCGTATGAGGGCAAGGGCGATCTCTGGCCGATGCTGGTCCGATCGGGTTTCAAACCGAGTCAGATTCGACCAAGGTATCACAAATTCGGTCTGAACCTGTTTCCGGCAGTCAGGAAGAGAGAGATCTCGGCCAGCAGAACTCGTCAAACACCTCTCTCTGAAAGAGACTAAGATGCGCAACTCGCTCGTTTTTCATGCATTTTGCCCCGCCCAGCATTCGTAATTGTCGATATCCTCTGGACAAGTCGGCTTAACTTTCCCACGCTCGGAATTCCTGGATGATTATCACGCGCTCTCCAATGCGAATCTCACTCGGCGGTGGCGGCACTGATCTCCCTTCCTATTATCGCGAGCACGGCGGCTTTCTCATTGCCGCCGCCATCGACAAGTACGTTTATATCAATGTTCATCGCCGCTTCGTGGATGGTTTTCTCCTGAAGTATTCCCATCTTGAGGAAGCAGCCACGATCGAGGAAATCAAGCACCCCATCATTCGCGAAGCACTGAAGCTAGCGGGCGTGCAAGAACGCAATTTGGAGATCACGAGCATGGCCGATATTCCGGCCGGAACCGGGCTCGGCTCGTCGGGTAGTTTTACAACGGCATTGCTCAAGGCCTTGCACGCGTTGCGCAAGAATCTTGTTCATCCGGCTGAGCTTGCTGAACAGGCTTGTCAGATCGAGCTGGAAAAACTGCGCGAACCGATTGGGAAACAGGATCAATACATTGCGGCCTACGGTGGCATCACCTGTTTCAAATTCATGCCCAACGGTCAGGTCGAGGCGTGGCCCCTGAAAATCTCGGAAGAGACTTTGTATAACCTGGAGGATAACCTCTTGCTCTTCTTCACCGGCTATGCGCGCTCGGCGTCGAAGATCCTTAAGGAACAGGACGACAAGAGCAAACAAGCCGACAAGGCAATGGTGGAGAATCTACATTTCGCGAAGGAGCTCGGGCAACAGAGTCAAGCCGCCCTCCAAAGCGATAATCCGCATGAGTTCGCCCGGTTGATGGACGTCCACTGGCAGCGCAAAAAGGAACGCTCACGGAGTATGAGCAACCAGGACATTAATGCCTGGTACGATTGCGCGATGGCAAATGGAGCGCTGGGCGGAAAAATAATCGGAGCCGGCGGCGGCGGCTTTCTCATGTTCTACGCCAAAGATAAAGCTCGCCTGCGCCATGCCATGCGCGAGAGAGGATTGACGGAAGTCCGTATCAGATTCGACTTCGAAGGCACAAAGATTCTCAATCAATGACGGCGCAAGCGAAAGAGATTGACCTGGCCGATTGGCCGGTAGCCATCCTGGCCGGCGGACTCGCTACGCGACTGCGGCCCGCCACCGACAAAACCCCAAAGGCGCTGCTGAGCCTCGCGGGCGAACCGTTCCTGATCCATCAATTGCGGCTCCTGCATTCTCAAGGCCTTCGCAGGATAGTGCTTTGTGTCGGTTATCTCGGCGAGATGATCAAAACAGCGTTAGGCGACGGGAGCAGTCTGGGAATACAAATCGGCTATTCGTTTGATGGCCCAGCTCTCCTTGGGACCGGCGGCGCACTGAAGCGCGCGCTTCCGAAGCTCGGCGAACAATTTCTGGTAATTTATGGAGACTCATACATGCCGGTTGATTACCCCGCGATCGTGGAAGCTTTCGTTCTAAGCAAGAAACCCGCTTTGATGACGATTCTCGGAAACGAAGGCCGCTGGGATAGAAGTAACGTTTGGTTTGAGGCCGGGGAAATTCGTCGGTATGATAAGAAACTGCGCACAGCAGAAATGCGCCACATTGATTACGGCATTGCCGTTCTGAGCGCGCAAGTCTTCGCGCCATATCCTGATGACCTGGCGTTTGATTTGGCGGCTGTTTACGCCCGTCTGGTGTCGGACAAACAAATGGCCGCGTATGAAGTGAAGCAACGTTTTTACGAAATCGGATCGCCCGAAGGTCTTGCGGAACTCGATTCTCTTCTACGCGACAAACGAGCTACCATCCCGCCATGAGTTACTCCGAAGAACACCTGCGGGAGACGGCCGAAGTAGTCTCGAAACTCGACGCTGCACTTTGCGAAAAAGCGGTGGAGCTACTGGCAACCGTGCGCGCGCGCGGCGGCCGGCTGTTTATCCTCGGGGTTGGAGGTAGCGCGGCGAATGCTTCTCACGCGGTCAACGATTTCCGGAAGATCGCAGGCATGGAATGCTACGCACCCACCGATAATGTCTCGGAGCTGACCGCCCGTACCAACGACGAAGGATGGACTACCGTTTTCGCCGAATGGCTTAAAGGAAGTCGCCTTAGTGAAAAAGATGCGCTCCTTATTCTATCGGTGGGAGGAGGCAGCTTGGAAAAAAATGTGAGTCCGAATCTGGTGGCGGCGTTGCAACTGGCGAAGAAACGCGGCAGCGCACTTCTCGGGATTGTCGGTCGAGATGGAGGTTACACCGCGCAGGTCGCAGATGTGGCGATTGTGATTCCGACCGTCAACGCCGCAAATGTCACGCCACACTCGGAGGCGTTTCAAGCCGTAGTGTGGCATCTGTGGGTCTCCCATCCCGCCCTGAAGGTGGCAGAGACAAAATGGGAAAACACGAAGTAGCGCGACGCGCCGTCTTCCTGGATCGCGATGGCGTGCTGAACCGGCCCGTCGTTCGCAACGGCCAGCTCCATCCCCCGGCCCGCGACGAGGATTTCGAACTCTACGACGACGTTGTGGACGGCTGCGCGCGACTTAAGGCAGCGGAATTTCTCCTGGTCGTGATCACCAACCAGCCCGACGTGGGCCGTGGCACGCAGAATCGCAAAGCGGTTGAGGCGATCCATGCTAAAATGCAGTTGGCGCTTCCATCGCTTGATCGCATCGAGGTTTGTTATCATGCAGGCGAGCGTTACGGCGAGTCGTGCGATTGCCGCAAGCCGCGACCGGGCATGATCTCGCGAGCAGCAGCCGAGTTGAAAATTGACCTTTGCGCGAGTTATGTCATCGGCGATCGGTGGCGCGATATTGATTGCGCGCGGGCCGCAGGTTGCCGAGCGATCTTCATTGAACGCGGCTACGAGGAGAGCTTGCGCGAGGCGCCGGATTTCACGGTCGCGAACTTCAGCGATGCGGTGAATGCGCTTCTCCGCGACGCGCGCGCCTGATACTGTTTGCTTACGTCCCTGAGTCTCTATTAGCTTCCGAAGTATGAGTCAACACGTCTTGAGTTTGCCTGTGAAAATTTTCGCAGACGGCGCAGATCTGCGGGGCATCGCGGACCTCTATCGCAAACCTTATATCCAGGGTCTGACCACCAATCCGACTTTGATGCGAAAAGTCGGACTGACCGATTACGAAGCCTTCGCTCGAGCGGTCCTGAAAGACGTCAAATCGAAACCGATCTCGTTTGAAGTTTTCTCCGATGATTTTCCCGAGATGCGCCGGCAAGCGCTCAGGATCCGCGATTGGCAGGACAATGTTTACGTTAAAATCCCGATCACAAACACGAGCGGTGAATCCGCTGTTCCGTTAATCAAAGAGCTGGTTAATGAGGGCGTAAAGGTGAATGTTACCGCGGTGTTAACTCCGCGTCAGGTACAGGCGGTCGCTGCCGCACTAAGCTCGAGTGTCCCGGCCGTCGTTTCGGTTTTTGCTGGCCGCATCGCTGACACCGGGGTCGATCCATTGCCGATCATGAGAGAGTCGCTGGAGATACTGCGCGGTTTGCCGAACGCTGAACTTCTCTGGGCGAGCGTTCGCGAGGTGCTTAACGTCTTTCAAGCAGCCGCCTGCTCTTGCCATATTGTTACCGTTCCCCACGATATTCTCAAAAAACTAGTCGAACTCGGAGGCAAAGACCTCGACGAACTTTCGCTCGATACGGTTCGCATGTTTCACCAGGACGCGGTCGCGGCCGGTTTCACACTCTAAGAGACAATAACCCAATCGCTTCCACGAGAAAATCCGTCTCTGCTATTTCCAAAAGTTTTTTGATCAGAGCGATCTCATGCAAGCAATCGCCTGCGTCCAAGCATTTCTGATCCGAGTGGTGTAGTTCTGGCCGGCAACGGCGAAGATATTAACGCCGATACAGACATTGCCGGTTATGTAAGCGCCGGCAATATCGCCAATAGCTGTGTTTTGGGAACCACTCCCATTGTAATAAAGCACAGAATACCCGATACCTGTATTGCCAAATCCATTACTGTTATTCCTGAGTGCGAAATTACCGACGGTCGTATTGAAACCGCCAGTGGTAGCATAGAGCGCTGATAACCGCCAGCAGTGTTGCAGGCTCCGGGGTGTTCCTAAACAGCGAATAAGCGCAAATCGCGCTGTTGTAGTTGCCGCAGGTACTATTACTAGAAAGATCATTGCTCGCTTTCCTTGCCGAGCCGTACGCTCCAGAATGTCTGGAGCCCCTCGCCCAACGCATCAACAGTGCCAATGTGCCGGCCGATTTTAATTCGAGTGATCCCTCCACTGATTTGACGGTCGTAGAACGAGCCAAACAATTGAGTGATGAACTTCAGAGTTCCCCCCAGCCGTGCGAAGCCTCGCCGGAAGGTGCTAAAAACTTGGCAGCCGAATTTAATCAAAAAGTTCAGTATTTTGCCAATCTGAACACGAGATACAGCGACGCAGAACAGTTGATCGTTAAACTCCGGAAAGAATGCGAGGCACTCAAGCGCGCAGCGGATAGCCGAAAAGCTTGCCACCCTGCCGGCTTGTAAGGCCGGTCGGTGCAAAAGAGCGGATCGACCTGGTAACATGGCCTTTCGGTATGTAGATAGTCCGCTGCAGAGTCAGCACAAAAAAAACGCGCTGGTGTGCACCACTGATCTAGACAACTTGCGCAGGCATTCTAGTGAGAAATGTCAAACCTATCAATCAAGCATAACGCATCAGTTTGTCTTCACCGAAATAGCCGTCCGACAATACCGCTCACGTCCGCATCAAGCAAATCAGCAGTGAGCTTCTTGTTGCCGTTTTCGCTTTAGTGCTAGAACTCTGATGGTTTTGAGCGAACGGATAGAAATGTTTAAGCATAAGGACATGGCCACCAGGGTTGCTCGGTCAGATCGCGAGGGCCTTTTATCCGCCGTATCGCCGCGCGATAGGAGAACTTGCCTACTCCTATTACTTTGGCGCAATCTTACCGACCTGCAATCTTCCCCACGCTGGTGCTGCCCGTATAGGCGATCAGGCATTCTACAGTCGAATAAGCTTCAGTAAATCGGGCCACGACCCCAAGCTCTCCGCGATGGATAACGCCGTGAACTCGTGCATCAGCGGTGTAGGATAATACGTATTGTAGTAACGGACCCAATGCGGTAGGTTTGGAAAGTTGGCCTCTGAATACACGGCCTCCGGCTTTCGCGTTGTAATGTTGAGCAACAACTGAGGCCGCTCCTCCGGGTATGTTGCTTCGACATAAACCGAGACGAGCGGTCGCAGTTCGGCGACGCAATTCTCGTCAATAAGCTGAGGGAATTCGCCAAGCAGCGTGCGGGCGTTCGTGGCCGCAAATTTTCGGGCGGTTTTTTCCTTCGACATCCAAAGCAGGATCACCGGAACTTTGATTTTGGCTAAGAGGACGCGGTACATGCTAGTCCAATTGTTCCGAGATTCCGATACCTGTCTCAAGACGGTATCGCTGTCATAATGTCGTATTAACTCCTGGTAGGCGTCCAGCGCCATCATCTTGCGTCCAGCCATCGGCCCTCCGGTGAACTCCAGCATCCCGCCATATCCTATGCGCCTCATAAGGGAAGTGGAAACGCTGCGGCCGGACATAATTTGAAGAAAGCAGGCCGCCGAACTGTTGACATAGTCTATGAGCGCTTGCTGTCGCTGCTGGATAAAGTACTCAGGCCCTGCCCCAGGAAACCCGAAATTGAGATGATTGACCCGCAGCCACCGCGAAACGATTTCTGGAAACGGCGTCTCAGTAAACCGACCGAAAGTCTGGGCCGCACCTACAAACGTAACGTAGCGCTTGGTTTTGCTCCAGCGTCGAGGGCCCCGAAGAAGACCTGCTACCTTGGGAAGAGACCAAAGGTGGTAGTCAAAGGCGTTGCGATCAGTCTCTTGGTATCCGAGGCCCATCAGAAAATTCCGGAAACGGGGTCAAAATGGCGGAAAACTACGATTAACCCTGCTCAACCGCTAGAAAGAATTGATTAGCTACTTCTTCGTCATCATAAACCTCACCCTTCACCAATTCCTCTAATAACCTGTGGATCCGCATCATAAGGCGAGCGTTGGCATTGGCCTGATATTTCAATGCAAATTCGCTGACCTGAGCCCTGCGGTCTGTCTTGGATTCTGCGCTGATCCCACGTCGTAGGTCCGCAGATTTCGGATCGCCTCCAAGCGAGGCGATTTTCCTCCATCGAATTGGATCGGGCGCTAATTGAGCTGCTTCAAGGCCGTAAGAGAAGAGTCCCATCATGCGAACGAGTTCCTGCTCGGGCTCACAAAGGAATCGGTCATACAGCACAAGGCGTCGCGAGAACGAGAACATACGAGTTCGAATGATGTTCAGTGAGCGTTTCGCCGCCCTCCAGAACGCATCAATCGATTCCGCCGAATTGTTACAGTCGACCTTCTCCTTCCAGAACGTCTCTACGGCCTCGACTTGGGAAAGAAACGCCTCAACCGGAGATCGCAAAACTACTACTAACCCCGCGTGGACGCCTTGAGCGGCCGCCTGCTCCAGGCATAGCATGGGTCGCTCAACATTCTCTTTGCGGGAGTACGTTTCCTTTATAAGCAAGGAACCAGCGGCGGGCACCTCAACGCCATCATCGGCACAGAGCTTCTGATAGTCAGTTTCCAGATAGTTCTGATGTCTTCGCCTATGATAAGGCTCGATGATTAGGGCGACCCGGCTGTGCAGCCCGACGCAGCGGGCAATGATTGTTGTACCCGAGCGAGGAAGGCCCAATAGAGCAACGATATTTTCCAAAATCATTTCTTTGAGTCAGTGTTCCACGCCTAGCCGTCAGCTTTCTTGAATCGCGAAAGGAAAATGTATTGAGCAGTTTGTCCTAAGCTGCGAGGGTTTGGGCGCTGGAAGTATAGGTATGTCAATGTGAATCGGCAATTTATGTTTCATGGCGAGTTCGATGGTGACGGTAAATGCGTGTCCGATCACCTGATAAAAGTAGAGAGGATCTATTCGGAGATAGTGCCCTAACAGCGCCATGAGCATTTCATAGCTTGTCGCCAAATGAACCGGGGAAAACGCCGCGGCGTCCATATCGACACTTGTTTGATGGCGGAAGATCGGCCGGTCCAGCGCGGAGAGTTGCGCGAGCACTCGATGGAAATAGACTATGTCGTCCTGATTCGGCCGTCGAATGAACAGGACCACGACCGCACACGCCACGGCCAGAACCATCAGAAGTAATTGAGACGGATAAAACTGATATCCACTACCAGGCGTGGCGTTGGTTTTTTCCCAAACACGCGCCAGTGACAACAGACCTCCAAGAGCGATGGCAAAGAAGCGCCACACGACCGTCTGCGCCGGCCATCGAGCAACAATTACCAGCTGATATGCCAGTGTCCAGAATGCCACCAAAGCGGCTGGCAGCAGCAATAAATCGCCGGCACGGATCTCGATCGCCTGTGCCGAGGTTCTGGGCCGGCCTCTCATTTATATAGTGTAGAGCCTAAGGGCGAACCGAAGGTCGTTCCGGTTTGCGCGCCACCAGGCAGATCCTCGCCATGTGCTGGGCAAGCCCTTTCGGAACCACCTTAAGTAGCTGTCGAATTTCGCGAAATCCCACTAATTCTAAACACTTTGTTAGCACACTCGTACTCAACGCCCAAAAATTAGTCGGATCATTGTTCTGCATATGCATAAAGTAACAGATGTTAGGGTCATCAGGATGATCGTAGACTTGTGTCTCTAGCGCGAGATAACCGCCTGCTTGCAGGTTATCGAAAGTAACCAGTAATGAGAGGAGTGGATTCGGCAGGTGATAAAGCGTACCGAAATGAACCACGACATTAAACTCGTTGGGGCGACTGAAAGTCTCCGCGCTCCTGATAAGAAATTGTGCGTTAACGCCAGCAAGCTCCGAGAAAAAACGAGAGACTTCGATATGTCGGGGCACGACATCGATGCCTGTGGAAGAAACGCCATACTTCGCAGCAGCATGGATCGAGTTGTATCCGGCGTTACAGCCGATGTCGAGCATCTTTACGCCTGGGAGTTCTGCAAAAGGAATAGCAGCTTCGACAATACTGAACAGTTTCAACGGATGCTCGCCGAAAAAAGTGACTCGTTTGAAGTCTTTTGTCGAAACTCCGTTACTAAAATCAAATCGACAGCTCCATGGTTCCCACCGTTGGAGTTTTTCCTTCAGCGTTTCGGGCGCGAGCGTGGTGTGCAGCGTAAGAAATAAATCGTCTCCCATTTCAACCTTAGACAAGTGGAGTTGGAACCACGCTTGCGGGACAGCCCCATAAATTGGCGCCGGTTGTTCGGCTAAGGTGTGTCTCGCACATACATAAATTAAGTCCAAACAGATTCGTCTGGCAGGCCATTTTAGCCCTGGTAACGTAGGCGCTCATTCTGACGGCGAATGTCGAAAAAAAGCACAACTGCCGCTTTTTTCCAGCGAAATTCGCCCATCGTGAGTGATATCCCTTCGCCGCTTGCAGGAGTTCACGCACTGGAACGAGAACTTCGGGTTTGAAGAGGCTGCCGTGACAAATTTTCGCGATAAAGCTGCTGCGAATGGATACGGCATCTGGCCAAACAATTATGACCGTGGAGGACAGACGCGATGTAGTCGATCTTCTCGCGCCGAAGTTGCGCAAGGCAGGTTTCGCGACCTCGACTGCGGCCGGTGGCGCTGCCCGATTGCAGAAGGCTCGCACCGAAAACCGAGCTTGATCATTCTCGATCTCATGCTCTCGAGAATGCCCGGATTGGAAATTTGCAAAATTCTCAAAAGCAATTCGGTGCCGCGGCAGATTTCAATTTTGATGCTAGCAGCGAAAGCCGAGAAGATTAACAGGTCGTTGGTCTTTTCTCCCTCGGGAAAAGCGTGAGTCATGCGACTCGTCTCCTTTTGTGCTTCCAGGATGCGCGAACCAACTGGTGGGCAAACGCGACGGCACAATTGCCTTCTTATTGACGCCAGCTTTTAGGCGATTAAAATTCGCCCGCGAACCAGACTCTGTTTTTGTCGTCTGGCACCTTATGCTATGCCTTTGCGATCTCAGTTAGAAAACGCTCCGCGTAATCGCGCGCTCCCCAGCTTCGCTTTTATCAGCCCCGACGCTTCGGTTATTTAGATGCAAAACTCTTGACTGCTCATGCAGAATCTGACCCTTCGGAGGAACGCAATCCAATTCTCTTGAGTTCCCGCGCGTGCCGGACTATGTGACTAAAATGGAGCACGGAATAACTAATAAGCCGATTTTTATCGTAAGCTCAGGCCGATCGAGAACGAGCATTCTGACTTGGTGCCTTGGCGCCCACTCGAACATTCTGCCCCGTATTGAAGTGGTGCCGTTCATGAGCCAGATCACACTTCAATACGGTGTCAGTTTGGGAACCGTGCCCACAGCGTGGAGCATTGGATTGCGTTCCCTGATCGAAAAGAAAGTGCAAGACATCGACTTGGAGTTTTTCTCTCAGCTCGGCGCCGACGACATCCTTTTTATCGACAGCTCGCATACGGTGAAAATAGGTGGAGATGTCAACTACCTGTTCTTGGAGGTGTTGCCACGTCTCAAACCAGGTGTCATTGTGCACGTTCACGACATTTTCCTTCCTTTCGATTATCGGCGCGATTGGGTAGTGAGCGAGCTTCGATTTTGGACTGAGCAATATCTGCTCCAAGCGTTTCTAAGCTTTAATTCCGAGTTCGAAGTGCTCATGGGCAATAGCTATCTAGCCTACCAGTACATGGAGGATCTTAAAGCCGCCTTCCCAAATTCACCATGGTGGGGCGGGGAAGTTTCTGGATGCGACGGCGATTCGGCAAAACAAACTGAATCACCCCGCCGATGCGCTGAATTCGGGCACCATAATGAGTGACAATGGATGCAAATACGAGATGATTGACCCGTAGCCACGGCGAAACGATTTCTGGAAATGGCGTCTCAGCAAAGCGACCGAAAGTCTGCGCCGCGCCCACAAACGTAATGTAGCGCTTAGTTTTGCTTGAATTACTCTTTTGCAGCGACACTATTGCTGCGCAGTGTTGCAAATGACGCAGTTCTTCCGGAACTAGAACATAGTAGAACATCACAGTGGAGAGGGTTCGTTCGAAATCAACGTTGACGCATAGAGCAGCCGTCTTTAGTCGATGAATAAGTTCTGCGCGACAGCCGATCGGACTGCGCAGTTATGCGCTATCTGTGTCGGCGCAATTTTCCTGTTTTCCGGCGTTGCTTATCTTTGTCTAGGGCACCCGACGGTGACTTATCAGGATTTCTGGAGGATTTACGCCTTTTGCTTGAATCACGGTTGGCTCGAGAGCGCGTTGCTGAAGCACAATGGCCACTCACTGTTCTTTCCTAGCTTCATTTGGCAGGCAGATCTTCGTTTTTTCCATGGTAACCAGCAACCGCTCTTTTATGTCGGGCTCACGCTGCTTTTCATCGCCACAGGGTTGCTGCTGGTCCCGGTCTGGCGCGATCAGACCATAGAGCTTACTGGAAAAGTAATATCCACCCTCATTGTAATTGTGGGAACCTTTTGGATGGGCCGGGGCAGCATCACAGCATCCGGGGGTTTCAACTGTACTGGTTCTCTTCTTATGGCAGGGGCGGAGGTGTCATTTATCTGCCTGCCATCCATGCGTACTTACTCAGCCCGCTTTTGGGCTGTTTCACTTGCTGTTATTGCCGGAGGGTTTCTCGCCTCTTTTAGCTTTAGCGTCGGTTTGGCAACTTGGCCGACACTATTATTGCTAGCATGGTGTCTTCGTTTGCCCTGGCGCACTTGCGTCCTCATAATCGTTGCTGCCGTAACCGCAGCCGTCGTCTTTATTTTGTTGCCGCCTCATGGGTCAACACTCGCGGACTTGCGGACCCTCGGTGTATCTAGCTCGGGCATAACGACTGATGTGTCCCATTTGTGTCGGCTGCTGAGCGCACCAATCTTTGATGCGGCATCATACTGGCGAGCAGGGCCACCTTCTGCCGGGCTGATCGAGTCATCGTTCTTCGTGCTGGCGTTCGGCATGGTCGCTTTGGTAGTTGCGATGGGGGAAATTGTTTACACGATGATTCGCCGCGACCTCCGTAGAAGTAGCCTCGGACTGATTGGAATAGCGTTAGTGATTTTTAATCTCATAGCTATAGGACTCATTGCTATTGGCCGGGCCGACTATTTTCGAGCATTCCCATCCCAACTAGCCGCACCACGCTACTTTTTTCATAGCACCCTTTTCTGGACAGGTGCGCTGTTGGTGGCACTCCAGCGTGCGGAATCGACTCGCTGGGCACGGTGGCTAGTTTATCTTGTGGTGTTCGCTGCCTCGATTGCGGCTTTTCCCTCTCACTACAAGGGCGGGATTACTTGCAGATGGGTCAGGCGTCTTGCCCAGGCGGGAGCAACTAGTCTGATTAATGGGGTTCGGGATGACCAAGAAATACGTATTCTAGCTCCTGCGGCCGGCATAAACTGGGTTTATCGCGTGGCCGAGCAATTGCGACAGCGCCGATTAGATATGTTCGCAGAGGGCGTGCAGGATTGGATTGGCCTTAACGAATCAAACCTATTCAATGGGCGGCATAAGCCGGAACGGCTCAGGGGCCAGTGCCGGATTGATACTATAGTTTCCTGCGAAAACGGTAAACCGGCGGCACGAGCCGTCGGAGTGGCGTGGATCGATGGAAAGGTGGTTCCGAAGACCTTGGTGATCGTTGATCCGGCTGAAGCCATTTGCGGAGTCGCCCGTTCTTCAGCGGTGGGCTCATTCGCCGACCGAATCTTCTACTTGAACAAGTTTGCAAGAAATATGGGGTTCCTTGGCTATATAAGGGGTTACGATCCCAAGCTACAATACACGGTGCGCAGCGCGGACGGGGAGGTGCTGTCGGATGAAAGAATTGTCCTGCCACCTGTAACTACCCTTCCCAGCCCTTAGAATCTATAAACAACCGCGGATCGTAGCCGGGCCTGGAAGTAGGCCTGCTGCCTGACATTCTGTGGGACAAAACTGCAGATCGAATCGATAATAGCTGCTTGTTTGGTATCGCTAGGTGAGTAGAAGCAGGGCAACCGGGTCAACCGATCGCTTGTTGCTCCAGTAACAGGGTAGTTGCCAAGTTTGCCATCCCACCGGTACGCGTATTTCGAGAAATGCAGCGGTAGATTATGAAACACCGCCAGGATTCCGCGGGACCGCCGATGACTAATTACATTTTGCCGATCATGCAGCGTGGGCAGTACCATGTAGGACATCTGGTAGGCTTACACCGTGGTCTTTGGCCCGTCCGTTCAGGCCGGCATCATACCTCTTCCCGATGAGGCACCGCGTATTTTGAATCTCTTCGTTGACCTGAAACTGCGCGAACAACACGGTCGCAAGCACGTCCCACGCTAGGTAAGTCGAGCCGATGTCGATCCACGAATATTTGTCGATTTGATCACGAGAGAACGGCTGCGGTTCCTGCCGTTCTCTCGAACGTTCTCTGCCCGCTCTGCCAAGCCAACCCAAGTGTAAGCGACAGAATGAATCTCTCGAGCCGCGAAACATCGAGCCGCGCGATGCTCAAGATTAGCGCGCCCGGGATGTAACCGAGCAGCGCCACCCCGCCGATGAACAAGAAAATCGATCCAATTAACGACATTGCAAACGCATGCTGCTCGTACTGTCGTTTAGCGCCACGTTGCTAGTCTGGTTGTGATAACCCTGTTGGCTGGTGCACGCCAGATTGAGACCGCATGACACGCGCCGGTGTCGTCGTCAAGGTCGGGGATGTGCGCTCCCACACTTTACCCTGCATTTCAGCGCGAAAAGTTGCAGACCGCCTCAATTACCTGTGCCTGTTCCGCCTCGGTGAGCGAAAAGAAGAATGGCAGCCGCAGCAAACGGTCGCTCACATCTTCGGTAACGGGAAAATCGCCTGGTTTCCCGCCCCATCGTCGCCCGTATTCAGATAGATGAAGGGGAAGATAATGAAACACCGCCAAGATTCCACGCGAGCGAAGATGGCTGATCAGAGCTTGCCGATATTTTAGCGACGGCAGTAACAGATAAAACATGTGGTAAGCCTGAACGCAATGAGAAGGCACAAATGGCAACCCCACACCATCTCGGTCAGCCCATTCGTTAAGGCCATCATAATAGGTTTGCCAAATCCGCGGTCGTGCTGCCTGAATCTCTTGCCATGCTTCAAGCTGCGCGAGTAAGAACGCTGCCAGGATATCTGATGGTAGATAGCTTGAGCCAAGATCGACCCATGAATATTTATCAACCTCGCCACGAAAAAAGCTGCTGCGATTGGTTCCTTTTTCGCGGATGATCTCTGCACGGTCGATATATCGCTCCTCATTAATCAACAGCGCGCCACCTTCGCCACATGTGACGTTTTTTGTTTCATGAAAGCTTAGTGTTGAAAAACAGCCAAACGTCCCAAGAAGCCTGCCGCGATATTGTCCGAAAAGGCCGTGGGCATTATCTTCAATCACGGCTAGATTTTTTTTATGGGCTATCTCTAGAATGGCGTCCATTTCACAGGCCACGCCAGCGTAGTGCACGGGCACAATCGCTCGCGTTTTGCTTGTCACCAGGGAGGGTAGATTCTTTTCATCAAGATTTAGAGTATCGGCCCTGATATCGCCGAAGACGGGCGTTGCACCGCGGAGAACAAACGCGTTGGCGGTGGAAACAAACGTAAAGGAAGGCATTATAACTTCATCGCCGGGTTTCAAATCGAGAAGGAGCGCTGCAAGTTCCAACGCGTGCGTGCAGGAGGTCGTAAGCAAAGCCTTGCGCACTCCGAGTTCTTGTTCTAGAAACTCATGGCATCGACGTGTGTAAAATCCGTCACCCGAGATGTGGCCCATGCGCAGGGCCTCGGCCAAGTACTTCCATTCGTTACCGGTCAGACAGGGGCGATTGAAGGGAATTCTGTACGTCGTGCGAGTAGAACGATCCATGTTTCCGATCTGTGCCGATGAGTTTCCCCGTTTTACGACAGAGTTTTTTGAAAGACGAATAGTTTCTGCGTCCCGTAGTTGCCACCGCTATGGAGCTGAGCAAACCAGCGGTTCCAGTGCATATTAGGATTGGCAACATCTATTTCGGCGCGAAGTGCCTGAATGAGCAGCGGCTTGAGAACGCGAGTCCCGACATAATAGGTACTGGAAAAATTCACAGCCTCAAGCAGTCGCAGATCAGGTGTCGCCTTAACCAGTTTATCCTCATCCACATAATAATTGAAGGACGGCATGGGAATATCCGGCAAACCCCATTCGTGCCGAAACGCGTTCAAGTTCTGCCAGCCTTGCACCGTTGCTTCAGAGAGTAATAGAATACCACCCGGCTTAAGAACACGAGCACATTCCTGCAGGCCTTTGAGCTGACTTGTCCAGTCTGCCAAGTTGATAAGGATGCGGATGACAACGACTTTATCATAGGACGCTGACGGTTCGGTTAGCGATGTGATATCACCAACATCAAATTGCACTTTGCCACGGAGATAGGCCAGATCGGTGAGGCGTGCGCGAGCCTGTTCGATCATCTCAGGAATGTAGTCCACGCCGCGAATATCAACTTGCTTTTGAGAGGCAAACTGAACAGTTGAATAGCCATTAGCGCAGCCGACATCGAGCACACGATCACCATCTGCCAAGTGCTGGAGAATCTCGCGGATTTCAAGGTCAATCATCATTTGATCCGACCACGAAGCTGCGGAGGATTGTCGGTGTTCCACCGCCTGACACGTCCAGTAATCACGTATTTGTTTCAAGGTGAATTTTGCGCTCATCAATCTGCTTTTCCAGTTTCATATGCCGTTCGCTCGCCGGAAATCAGCTCCCCTTCATTCTCGGGATGTATGACATAGGACGGTTTGTCCATCATACGAAGATGAATCCGCGCGAGGTATTCTCCCAGGATTCCCAATGCAAACAATTGAGCACCCGAGAAGATCGCGATAATTGACGCCAAGAACGGAAAGCCAGCCACGGTGCTCCCATAAAACATAAATCGCAACAAAACATACGCGAGAATAGCAAAACCTCCGAAAGAAAAAATGAAGCCGATAATGCTGGCCAATTGTAAAGGTAACACAGAGAAACCCGTCATCATATTGAGCGCATGGCAGATCAGCTTCCACACAGTGTAGGCGGACCGGCCCAGTCGGCGTTCGTCATGTTTCACCCACACGAACCCAAAATTCGTTGTTCCCCACGTCAAAAGAACGTCCAAAGACACAAAAGGGCTTTGGAAGGTGCTGAAGGCTCGCCTAAGATCAGTTTTGAAAGCGCGGAATGCACTGACATGACGCGCGGATTCCACACCCATGGCATTTTGCAGCGTAAGCTTGGTCACGACAGAAGCGAGATTCCGGAAGAAGCCGTGAGTTCCGCCCGTGGGCGAACCATAGACTACGTCGAATCCGTCGCTTAATTTTGCTATCAACTTCGGAAGTTCTTCCGGTGGGTGCTGCAGATCGTCATCCAAAGTTATGGTAGTAGCGTAGGTCGCAAGTCGCAATCCCGCAAGGAGCGCATTGTGCTGGCCATAGTTCCGCATCATCGAAATTCCATGTACGCACGCATGCGTCGTCGCTAGGCGGCGGATGGTTTTCCAACTGTCATCGGAGCTGCCGTCATTTACGAGGATCACTTCGAACGGAACATTGAGCGATTTGGCAACGGGTATGATTCTTTCGATGAGATTTGGCAAGATCTCCGAGCTATTATAGACAGGGACAAGAATAGAAAGGCCAGGCGGAAGACCGCTTGTCAATGCGTCTCCCCTTCCAATTTGGATCTCATCAACCATAGCCAATATCTTAGACGATGACAAGAAACGGGAGGGAGCTTACGGGCGATCCAGTGGGACCGCTAAATAGCATATCACTAAATAGCATGTGAGGGACTGACTCATAATACACGTCAAAAAGATTTGCTAAACAATTTGCAATCGGCGTCGCAAACACGATCCAAGAATAATGAGGGTGTAGAAGTCACGAAGGTCAAGTGTGCGCTGGAAAACAAGGCTGACTGTGCTTGACTAAGAGGTTCGGGATTTTAGGTGAGAATGCCTGCGCAAGTTATCAAGATCAGCAGTGCGCGCCAACACAATTAGCGGAGTCCAAGATCGACATTTTGTCTCGCGCGGGCAATCTGCTAGGGGTGAATAATCGGCCATTGACACAATCCCGAATCGTATCGTAGGCATACAGCACTGATGGCGCGGTTCGATTTGCAGGCAGACAGCTGACGTGATCTCTTGCCCAGTCTTGCCCAACACTGAAATGAAAGACGGATTTCTCACGCTGCACACGACCCTCGCGCCCGAGGTGCTGAGGGAGAAGCTGAAGCAATGGGAACCTTGGGGCTATCGCCTCGACTTCGATAACGGCGTGCCGACGCGGGATTGCGCCCGGCTCACCCTGTTTGCCGAGAGACCATTGGACAAATTCGCGCTCTTCGAGTCAGCGGTTCCATTCGCGGAACTCGGCGGCGGGCGTCTGCTCGATGTTGGTTGCAATGCCGGTTACAATTCGATTCACGCCGCGGTGAAATATCATTTTTTCACGACCGGCATAGACATCAGCCCACGTCATATCGAGGTAGGGCGTTTCCTGGCCTCGCGGGCGCGTCATCCGAGTTCGAGTTGGGCAGCCGAAACATTCAGCCGCCCTCGGGAGTTCGACATCATTCTCCATTTCGGAACGCTCTATCACCTGCCCAACCCCCTGCTCTCGCTCAGCCAGAGTTTCGAGAATCTGAAACCGGGTGGCTACCTCGCCCTGGAGACCCAGGTTTACGATCATCCTCGCGTTGAAGTTCTCTCTGCTCGCGCTCGATCCACTGCCAAAGTTTTATATGGGAGACTCAGCGAGTTATATATGGACGGCGCTCTCGGGTTGGATCCCCCCGACCGCTCCTTCGTGTATGGTTACGTCATTTGCTGGGCGTCCGTCTGGACCGAGAGCTTGAATTCCCTGGTGGTTCTCCAGGTTTTTGTTGGCGCTGGAACGGCACGTGTTCTTGCATCCACGTGCCGGTTGATTTTCCAGCTTCCTCCGAGGCTGTCCTACGTCTTCGGTATTCTCTGTGCAATAGATCCCTTGCAGCTCTTGTGGTTATCGGAAGCCTTTCATACGGGGCTTAACAACCAATCCCACCTTAATGCGAAAAGCAGGCATTAGTGATTACGAAAGCTTCGTGCGAGACGTGCTCCAAGCGGTAAAGGAGAAGCCGATTTCATTCGAAGTTTTCTCGGACGAATTCAGCGAGATGCGACGCCAAGCCCTGAAAATCAGTAAGTGGCAAAACAGTGTCTATGTAAAAATTCCGATTACAAACACGCGCGGTGAATCTGCCCCTCCAATGATTCGCGAGTTGGCTTACGCTGAGGTTCGCGTCAATGTCACCGCAGTCGCGTCGCGGCGGTAGTCGGTCCCATCGGTCGACTGGCTTGGACGTCGTGTCGAACATAGATGAAACCAAGTGTAAAAACTACAAACAGATTCTCGCCGGCAGCTTTTTTTGGACTCCGTAACCTCACGCTCTCATTCTGACGACGACGAACGTCGAACCACAAAGTACAACCGCCCCTTTTGTCCACAGACTAAACGACACCGTGCTATAGTAACATCCACGGGAATTGCCGGTTGAATAAATGGATCAACCTTTGTCGAGTTCTTGCGAACCGGGAACGCTCTGTTTTCGGTGCAATATCTGCGGTGCAAACTGCCTCACGCAATTGCATCGGCTGCGGCGAGAGGACGTTTCCTGTAACAGTTGTGGTTCAACACCGCGCGCGCGCGCCGTCATCCGGACGCTGTCGCTGGAGCTTTTTGGCAAAAATCTTCTTCTACCTGATTTTAGCACGCGCCGCGATATTCGTGGCTTGGGAATGACTGATTGGCGAGGCTACGCAGATCAGCTGACCGACAAATTCAGTTACCGAAACACGTATTATCACCAGAAACCGCGACTCAACATTTCCGCGGTGGAAATCCCTGTGGATCTCCTAGCCAACGATTTCGTTATCTCGTCTGAAGTGTTTGAACACGTCGTTCCGCCGGTTAACCGAGCGTTTGAGAATGTGTGGAAAATGTTAAAGCCTGGGGGGCTCTTTATTCTCACCGTTCCATATGGCGCCAACAAAGAAACAATCGAACACTTCCCCGGGCTCTATGATTTTACGGTGGTAAAGGACGCCGAAACATTTGTGCTAAAAAACAGAACCAAAGAAGGCGCGATTCAGGAATTTAAAAACGTCGTGTTTCACGGGGGACCGGGGCTAACGCTCGAGATGCGCGTGTTCTCTGAAGACGCCCTCATTCAGCACCTGAGAAACGCCGGGTTTTACGCGATTAAAGTTCACCGCGAACCAGATTTTGTTCATGGCATTTGGTGGCCATATCGCTATGCCTTTCCGATCTCGGCCAGAAAACGCCCCGCCTAGTGGCACGCGTGCTTGAGCTTCGCCCTTAGCGGTTCACGACGCTCGGGTTATTTAGATGCAAAAACTTGACTGCTCGTGTAGGCTAAACCTTCCGGAGCGGGGCAACCGATTCTCTTGAGTTCCCACGCGTGACGGACTATCTGACTAAAATGAAGGACGAAGTAAATAAGCCGATTTTCATCGTGGGCTCAGGCCGATCGGGATCGAGCATTCTGACGTGGTGCCTTGGCCAGCACCCGAACATTCTCCCACAGGAAGAATCAAATTGGCTCGGTCCTTTTGCAATCGACGCAGCAGTCGGCTATCAACGTGGCAGTGCACGTGGAAAACGGGGCCAACTCAGTGCAAATTTCATCCAGCGTGAAGAGTTTCTCGCGCACCTCGGCCAAGCTATTAACGAGTTGATTCTGACCCACCGAAGACAGCTCGAGAGCAGACAGGCAGGATGTACCGTTCCACATTTCAAATACTCACGTTCTTGGGACGAGCCAAAATCCCGTTGGGTGGATGGAACGCCGGAAAACTCCTTTGATATCTGCGCACTGCGCAAACTTTTCCCCGAAGCCCGTTTCGTTCACCTTGTTCGCGATGTCACAGATGTAGTGCGTTCATTACTAAAGTTTTTTCCCGACGGTCGAAACAGGTTGGTCGCTAACGAACAAGCCGCCTACGAATATTGGCTCCGCAGAGTCAATTGCTGTGTTGAGGCGGAGAAGGCATACGGGCCGGAGTTCGTTTATCGGATGCGCTACTCCGACATAGTCGAGCGGCCAGAGTCCGCTATGCGATCACTGCTTAATTTCTTCGGTGAACCATACGCTGCGCAATGTTTGGAACCGCTCGCGCAACGTGTCAACAGTTCTGATGTGCCGGTAGATTTTAACGCGAGTGATGCCGGAACCGATCGGGCAATTGTAAAACGAGCCAGGCAACTAAGTGATGAACTACAGAGTTCTCCTCAGCCACCCGAGGCCTCCCTTGCTGTGGCCGAGGAAATGGAGGTCGCATTTAACGAGCGGGTCAAATATGCGGCGACTGTAGAAAGCGAATACGAAAAGGCGAAACAGATAGTTACTACTCTACAAAAGGAAAGCGCTGGACGCACGACCTAAATGCGCAAACTTATCCGGCACTTTCCTGTGTAGGCGCGGCAATTCCTCGATCAGATGGAAAAGTACACAACCTCCGCGTTCTCTAATCCTTCGTTTACATTTCGCCGCTTGGAAGAGTAGTCTTTGCGAAGACGGCGCCTCAGGAGCAGTTGTTCGTCTACTCCAAAAGCAGCGAAGCGCTAAGATTCTTGATTAAGAAAGCGATTCCCCGTATCCTTCCTTCACGGTGACCGCGATTCAGTCGACCCATTTAAATCAGGCGATAGTTGATGCAAACAACAGCATATCCTCGATGGCGTTCGACCAGTTCGTCTCACTCGTCGACATGATGGTAGAGCGGTGCTACTCCATATTGAAGCTGGAGATGGCTGAAGGGCATGCCAAACTGCTCTTGCTAAAGCTTTCCAATTTGCTGCTATCGAAATATGAATGCGTCCATAAACATACAACCCTAATCTCCTATCCATTTTCATTGATTGTTGATCCTGCGAATGGATGCGCGCTACATTGCCCAGGTTGCGTACATACCTCCAGTGACAACGCAAAGAATTTCATCTGGCCTGCCGGATTTCTCACGGAGAATCTCTTTCGAGCGTTTCTCGACGAGTACGGTCCTTACGGATTTGATTTGTACTTCGCCAACTATGGAGAGCCCTTACTGAATAGGCTGACGCCAAGGTTCATACAAATGGCCCGCAGGTTCGCCTTACCAAGCTACTCGTCTACGAGTCTTTCTTTAAAGACAATCAACTTTGAGGAACTTGTTCGGTCGGGCCTGCCGTTCCTAATCCTGTCAATAGATGGTGCGACCAGCAACACATACCTGCAATACAGACGCAACGGTAACTTTACATTGGTCATAGACAACATAGGCAAGCTAGTGGCTGCCAAGACACGGCTGAATTCCTATACACCAGTCCTGCATTGGCAGTTCCTTGTGTTCGAGCACAACGTCCATGAAGCAGAAGAAGTCAAACAACTTGCGGCTGCGTTGGGTGTGAATCAATTGAGCCTCATAACACCCTACTCTGTCGCTTGGGACGATCCTTCCATCTCAATCAAGGAGGATCGGCCGAACGAGATACTATTCTTTCATCGCAACACGGATGCGTACAAGGCGGCGTTGGATCGGATGTTGGTTGATCTGAATAACGAGGTTATAGATCGTCACTTTCTTCGGAGGTGGAGTGACCGTATCACGCCCAGCGGAGCGACTTGCCATGGCGCAGAGGGTATATCTGTCGGATATCACAGCTGGCACGCCGATAATATTACTCAGGTGAGCGATGTGCGGATCGGCTCAGATTAGGAAAATAAACGGGCCCGCGTGGGCCGAGACGGTAGAAAATGCTGCGACTGGCTGTATAAGAACATCACGATGGACGCGACGGGCAGGATCATGCCATGCACGCGCCCGCCGGCGATCGACGCGAATCTCGTATTCGCCGATAAATTCCAGGAAGGCTGCTTCAATTCCGAGTTGCACAGGTTAGCGCGACAGTTCTTTCAGAACCCGGTGGATTACGGCGCCGAGGTCGCTGACAAGCCATCGGCGTTTTCAGAAGTGCCGATAATGGGAGCCGAGCTACCATTCTGTACCGGTTGTCCTCATTCGAATACCGTACTGGATATTGATACGCAGCAGGTCCGCCAGCACTTGGATAATGTCGGGCTCTACAAAGGCTTGTCCGAGGAAGCAAAGGCGGCGTTAACGGATTGGTAGGAGAAGCGAGACCTGATTTTCTCCGTCGCGCTGCCCAGTCGTGGCTGATCTTCGCCGCTCCGGAGACAGCCACGTTGTCGCATTATGGGCAAACAATTACTTTCGGCATATTGGTTAAATCTCTTTTCGTGCCAGCAATTCGAATATGGATTATGTGTGAGTGGCCGTCCTTGAATACCGGCGGAGCTAGGATGCGAAAGGCATGCTGGCCGTTTCCGTAACCTGCGTCCGCGAGATCCTGCCGAAACTGTTTCGCAGAGAACGTCATCAAATACTGTTCGCCATCCCAAAGATCGACATTGACGTGGGAATTTGGTCGGTGCTTGTCCCAGATCCAGCCAGAAATAAGGTGGCAGTCGGCCTCCTCGACTTCGCTCATATGATGCGGTAGTGGCGCAGCGCCAATGCGCCCAGAAAAAATGAGCAACCCGAAGCAAACAAAGTGAAAAGTTATGAAAACAGCTAGCGCATGCGAAAGTGGGCCGTCCGGCCAAAAGCGGCGCTGCTTATTCCAGTTGGAAAAAATGTGGAACGCTGAGAGCAGCGTCGCCTGGTAAAGACCATAAACAA
>WNFX01002307.1_pt1 | contig 29163 bp, 25 predicted proteins | sample 5400111 | NCBI WGS metagenome assembly WNFX01 (sample SAMN13153363, study PRJNA577476) | soil metagenome | isolation source: 40 cm soil or saprolite under grassland replicate 1 | place: USA:California | collected 2016-06-15 | reverse complement strand
CATTGTCGTTGCCGGAACTTTTCGGAAAGCGGCCGTCCTCGGTCCTTGCGCTAAGACCCACAGAGGTATTGGCCGGAGTGACATAACTCAAGGCGACCTCGGTGTAGAGAACATCGAGGTCGAGGCTCTGACGCGCCGTGTCGCCGTTCGTCAGCTCCAGTCCGCTTACCCCCGTGTTAAGCCGCCAGCGCGGCGTGACGAAATACGCCGCGCTGAACAGGGCCTGTCGTGCCCTGAGGGGATCAGGCCTGATCTGAATATTGGCGAACGAAACAACATTGGCGAACGATGCCAGGGCCAAGGTTTCCGTATACCCCAGTTGGCCGCTCGCGTCGTTGCCCAGCTGCCACAACCACGTTGCCCGCGCTTCGTGGCCGGTGAAGTTGAGAGCGGTAAGTTGATCGTAGCGGTTATCGTTCCTCGAGAAGGCCGCCTGAAAACGCTGCCGGCTCACCGGCACGTCGAAGGTGAACCCGAGGGACGTGGTGCGGTAAGTATCACCACGCGAAGGCACCAAGATGTCCTCGGGGGCCGCATTTTTCGAAATGCGGAATACGTTATCGTCGCGAGTCGCTTTTTCCTCTGCGAACAGCGTGAGCTTGTCATCCCACAATGCAAATGCTCCCGCCGCCGGCATGAAAAGGCCGGCGACGGCAATTACCGCGCTCGCGATTCGAAGCCAAAGGCCGGCGTGGCCACGGGCCCTGCGCATCGGAGTCACGGCCGCCTCAGATGGAAGACCGGGTTCGACCTGCAGGAATTCATGCCCCAAGCGTGCCACGGCGCGCTTGAGATGGGTAGAGGATCGGTGAAAGCCTCTTGCGAATCAGATTTTGACCGCTGGCGTTCCTTCACGCGTCATCACAGCGACATGCGGCGGCGCGCGATGGCGAGCACGCCGAGCAGCCCCGCCAACACCGTGGCCCAATTGCCGGGCTCGGGGAAGGCGACCCTCGGCTCCGGGGCGAGCTTGGCATTCGGGACGAGGTAGAATCTCTCTGCGTCCAAGGCCCCATCCAGAACGGGCTGAATTGCCTTGATCTGGCCGCTGCCGCCATTTGCCGCCACTAGGACTCCCTGCGGCTGCGACGCGCCGAGCACGTCGTGCTGGTTGAAGACCGCCCGTTTCAACTCCGTGCCGAAAGGGCTACCGGCCGGCGCATGGACGCCGGGCGTCAATCGGGTTTGGGTCCCTTTCCGAGCGGCCGCAGCCGATGTCAGTAGCGCAACGTCTGCATTGGCGCGGATGCTGCCGTTCGCAGGGACCTTTCCGTCTGAATACGGCGTTGCGATTTCGTCTGGAGAGGCCAGTGGATTGGTGACCGTCGTCAATACACTGTTGGCACCGAGCACGCCGTTGGCGCCGGTTTGTACGGAAGCGCAAGCCTGGCCGGACGCCGCTGCCAATGCCAGCCAAGCGGCAAGCGCCGCGAGCATCAGCTTTGTTCTCATCGTACCTTCCTCTCAAGAACCGAAATGAATCACTCCGGAGAGTAGAAGGTCAACGTGACACTGAGTCGAGTGCTTCGCTCCGCGAGAATGGGTAGACAGAACTAAGGGTGCAGGCCCGATTTCACCGGGCTCAGTTGCTGAGAATGCGCAGCGCCAGCGCTTTGACTACGGCCTGAGTACGGTTTTGAACATTCAGCTTGCGCAGAATTTTCTGCACGTGATTTTTTACCGTCAGCGGGCTGATCTCCAGGATGGTTCCGATCTCGATGTTGCTCTTGCCGAGGTGAATCCATTTCAGTATTTCCTGCTCGCGCGAGGTAAGAAGGCCCGCTCCGCCGGGATGTGCGCCAGCGCTTTCGGCCGGCCGGTCGATCTGGGTGCGCACCCATGCCTGGTGCAGGAACGGGACAATCAGTTCTATGCAATAGACTTGCCTAGGGCCCATCGTCTGCGCCCGGCAGGCGAAGGTGAATAAGCTCGTCGGTTTTCCGAAAGCATCGTACGTCCCGTGCGTGACTACCATGTCCGCTCCTATGCGGTTGAGCTCGCGCGCCAGCGGGTTTTGCGCGAACGGACTGGCGGCCCCCGTCTCGCAGACTACAGGCCGATAGGAGTTCTCTTCCCAGGTCTTGATGATGTGCGGAACCATGGATGTATCCTGGCGGAACATGTCGCTGAAGAGCGCGGGCTCGAGGGGAGACGTCGAAAAACTGTCGACGTGAAAAGACATCGGCTCGGCATTGCGCAGGGCGCAGATCAGCGCCTCATGCTTCACCAGGTCTTGCAGCAGGCCCTGGGTCCATGTAAAAAAGTGATGTCGCGCGTGCACCCGAAGCGAGGCATCCATGATGAGCTTGAGCGATTCGAGCTCAAGAGGGTCCAATAAGGCCGCGCTACCGGACGTGGCGCCGCTCACAGGGGCTGGAGACTGATACGCGGGCAGCTCGGACTGATGTTCTGCAATGAGCTGGTGTTCGCTTGCTTGCATGAGAGAACCCTCCCGGAATACAAGAGTCGTCCTAGGTAATGTACGAGTAGCGTGTGTAATATGAGCAGCGCGTATTAAATGAACGTGAACTGCCTGAAAATGATTTTGGGTGCGGAGTCTTCGAAGCAACCCATTGTTTGTACTCGTATTTCACTCACGCGTCCCAGCCGTTGAGTCTTCAGCAACGCGCCGGCGATGCCGCTTCTAGAACGCGTCGCCCGCTAGTCATAAGACACTGCTCCCGCTAGGCGAAGCTACGATTTCCCGCGGCATGGCTGGCTGCAATTCCAGACACCGGCGACAGGTACCATCCGTGAAAGTAGTTCTTTGGAGCTAACCCGTCGTGTCCGCAGCGTTTGCAATTGCGCGCTACCGTGTTGCGCAAGTCGGAGCGAATCGTTGCAGGACAAGGTTTCGATTGCCATGAATAAATAGCCAGGATCCACAGGTCCCTTCCTTGCTCGCCGCGCACCAATCCCATCGCCTATTCCTCGATCACCGGCTCGCACCTGCCGCGCTGGTGCAGGCGACGCTCGATCCTCTCGTGGCGATCGCTGCGCTGCTGTTGTCCGCTTTTGCATTCGGCAAGACGTTCGAAGGTCCCTATCTGATTCTCGCGCTGATCGTGTTTTCGCTAACCTTCCCCGGAACCCCTCCGAAAGGCACCAGCCTCAGAGCGCTCGCCGGTGACGTCATGTCGAGCTGGTTTGTTGTCGTCGCACTCTTGCTGCTTATCGGTTGGGCGACGCGGACACTCGGCTCCTTTGATCCGCGCGTCATCCTCACTTGGGTACTCGCCGCTCCGGTCGCGCTGTTCGCCGCGCGCGCACTGATGCCAGTCGTTCTGCTGCGCCTGCTCGCGGCGGAGGGCGTGCAAAGAGTTGCCGTCATCGCAGGCGAAGGCGAGCTTGGGCGCAAGCTCGCCGAACGGATTCAGGTCACCCCGTTTCTCGGCATCCGCTTGGCCGGTTTTTTCGATGATCGCAGCCCCGAGCGCATCGGCGGCGTCGAGCCCGGCGAGAGCCTCGGTCCGCTGAACAAGGTCGCGTCCTACGTGAAAACCCATCATGTCGATCTGATCTATGTCACGCTGCCCATGGCTTCGCAACCCCGCATTCTCAAGCTGCTCGACGAGCTGCACGACACGACGGCCTCGATCTACTTCGTGCCGGACATCTTCCTGTTCGATCTGATCCAGGCGCGCATGGATACGATCGGCGGGATTCCGGTCCTCGCCGCCTGCGAAACCCCGTTCTACGGAATCAATGGTCTGATCAAACGCGCGAGTGACATCGTCCTTGCATCGGTGATCCTCGCGCTGGTCTTGCCTATCATGCTTTTCATCGCAATCAGCGTAAAGCTGAGTTCGCCCGGGCCGGTGCTTTTCAAGCAGCGCCGCTACGGACTCGACGGCAAAGAGATCGTCGTCTACAAGTTCCGCACGATGACCGTGCTCGAAGACGGGAATGTGATCAAGCAGGCCACGCGCGATGACCGGCGCGTGACCCGTCTCGGCGCGTTTCTGCGGCAGCGCTCGCTCGACGAGCTGCCGCAGTTTTTCAACGTGCTGCAGGGCCGCATGAGCGTCGTCGGCCCGCGCCCGCACGCGGTGGCGCACAACGAGATATACCGTCGATTGATCAAGGGCTACATGATTCGGCACAAAGTCAAACCGGGCATCACCGGGCTGGCGCAGGTCAACGGTTTGCGCGGGGAGACCGATACGCTCGACAAGATGCAATTGCGCATCGAGCATGATCTCGATTACCTGAGGAATTGGTCTCTGCAGCTCGATTTGCAGATAGTGGTGAAGACGATCTTTGTCTTGCTCAAAAAGCAGGATGCCTTCTGAGCCGCTCCGGGCACACTTTCCAAAGTGTGCCGTCGGCTGCGAACTCCATCAAGCGGATAGCCCACCAGCGGCGGAAGACCCAGCGCGGGAGCGCGGGCCTCAGGCCAGCTGGCGGCGGAAACGGTAGCCCATTCCGCGCACGGTCTCGATCAGACCTTCGTGATGGCTTGGGGCGAGCACCTGCCGCACTCTGCGGATGTGGACGTCCACGGTGCGCTCCTCCACAAAGACGTGGTCTCCCCAGACTTCGTCGAGAAGCTGGGCGCGGCTGTAGATCCGATCGGGGTGGGTCATGAAAAAATGCAGCAGACGAAACTCGGTAGCCTTGAGATCGATTTTTTGACCGTTACCGGTAATCCGATGTGCGGCCGGATCCAACCTGAGGCCTGCGATTTCCACGACCTCGTCACTCAGGAGCGGCGCGCGCCGGCGTATCACCGCCTTGATTCGCGCGAGCAACTCGCGTGGGGAGAAGGGCTTGGTGATGTAATCATCCGCTCCGGCTTCGAGCCCCGTTACCTTGTCCGTTTCTTGTGTACGGCCCGTCAGCATAATGATCGGAATGTCCTTGGTGCGTTGATCGGTGCGCAGTTGCCTGGCAAAACTCACTCCGGTCGCGTTGGGAAGAATCCAATCGAGAAGCACCAGATCCGGCAGTACCTCGCGGATGGCCGCTACGGCCTCGGGCACGCTGCCCGCGCGCATCACCTTGTGCCCGGCACGCTCTAGGTTGACTGCGATCAACTTCTGCGTGATGGGTTCATCTTCGACTACAAGTATGGCGCCGCCGCCCATGATCTAAATGGCTCCCTTCGACAGTACCCAACCGGCGAGAAATCATGATAGTGCGCCGGCCTTCGGCTCACTATAGCGAAAGCTTGATCTTTTTGTAGCGAGTCGGTGACTTGGTGTAGCTGTGCGACGACGCACTTAGATGAGCTGTTGCTTGACCGCGTAACGGACAAGCGCGGCGTTGTCCGTCAGTTTCAGCTTCTTGAGGATGCGGGCCCGGTAGGTACTGATGGTGCTGGGGCTCAGAAACATTTCCGCTGCAATCTGGTTGATCTGCTTGCCCGAGGCAAGCAGCCACATCACCCGGTACTCGCGGTCGGAAAGAGACTCGTGAAGAGGTTTTTCGGCGTCGGGGGCGAGATCGGTTGCCAGTTTTTCCGCAAAGTTCGCACTGACATACTTGCCCCCGTTTGCCACTTTGCGGATGGCAGCCGTCAGCTCCTCGCCTGCGCTTTCCTTGTTGATGTAGCCCGAGCCACCCGCCTTGAACACCTGCGCGGCATGTGCCTCTTCGGGGAGCATGCTCAGAACGAGGACCGGACGACCCGGGTGCCGGCGTTTTATCTCCTTGATCAGCTCCACCCCGCTTCGGCCGGGCATGGAGAAGTCGAGAACGGCGACGTCCCAGTCGAGCTTGCGAACGAGCTCGAGCGCTTCATCGCCGTTCTTGGCCTCGCCGACCACGTCCATGTCGTGCTCCGAGGCCAGGATCTCTCTCAGACCACGCCGAACGACCGCGTGGTCGTCCGCGATTAGAATTCTCATGGCGTAGCCTCCCCGGAAGCGATTCTCACAACACAATCGGGTTGCGGCACTGGGTCGCCGCAGGTGCGGTCACAAATTCTACTTCAAGCCGAGGGGGATAGACACTCTCACCTTGGTCCCCTTGCCCTGAGCGCCGGCGATTTCAATGGCCCCGCCAAACGGAAGCACACGCTCCCGCATTCCCAAAAGCCCCAACGATTTCGGGTCGTAGATCGCAGATTCCGCGATGCCTTTGCCGTTGTCTTCGACCGTCAACACGAGAGCGCCGGATTCTACCTGCATCGCAACATCGATCCTGGTCGCGCCCGCGTGGCGCGCGACGTTCGTCAGCAATTCCTGGAAAATACGGAACGCGGCCGTCGAACGTTCGCGATCGAGCATCAGCGTGTCAGAAGAAAGAGAGAGCTTGCACCGGATGCCGGTGCGCTTGCGAAAATCTCCTGCCTGCCATCCTATGGCTGCGGTCAGCCCCAGCTGATCCAATACCCCCGGCCGCAGCCCGGAGGCGATCTTGCGCACGGACTGGATGGTGTCGTCGATCAATCCGAACATCGATTTCGTCTTCTCGACGAGCACCCGCTGATCACTGGGCAACCTGCGCGCCACCCAGGTCAAATCCATTTTCAGCCCGGTCAGCGACTGACCGAGCTCGTCGTGGATCTCGCGCGCGATACGCGTCCATTCCTCCTCGCGCACGAATTGCAAATGAGCCGCCAGCGCACGCAAATTCTCCTCCGATTTCCTCAGCTGCTCTTCGGCCCGCGTGCGTTCGGCTATCTCCCGAATCAATACCGCATTCTTGTTGTAGAGCTCTACGAAAACCGACAACTTGGATTTCAGGATTTCCGGTACCAGCGGCTTGACGATGTAGTCGACGGCTCCGGCCTCGTACCCGCGAAACACCGAGTGCACGTCTTCGTGGGCGCCCGTCAGGAAGATGATCGGGGTGTGCCGCGATCGTTCGCGTTCCCTGATCAATCTGGCGGTCTCGAACCCATCCACCCCCGGCATATGCACATCCAGGAGGATGGCTGCGAAGTCCTCTTTCAAGACGCATCGCAGGGCTTCCTCGCCTGAATTTGCAAGAACGAGTTTTTGCGTCACGCTTTGCAGGAGTTCTTGCAGAGCTAGGAGACTCCTCGAGTCATCATCGACGATCAAGATGCTCGCTTGCGACAAACTGGTGTCCACCGCTCCTCTCAGGCCGCCGGCGAAGGGCGTGCTGTTCTAGGGGGCGCCACCCGAGCCCGGGCTCGCGGCCCGCCCTTTGGTGCGCCGCCCCAGGCGTCAGATCACGCGGATCTCTGGCAGCGGGAAGCCGTTGAAGCCGCTCGCGTACGCCGTGGTGTAGGCGCCGGCGTTCCTGAGGTAAATATAGTCGCCTTCCTGCAGGTCGGAAGGGAGCGGCTCGTCGCGCATCACCACGTCGATCGAATCGCAGGTGGGTCCTGCAACGTTCCAAGGGATGTCCGGTCCGGCGCGGTCGGTGCGTATCTTGTACTTGAGCCCTTCGGCTGTCTCGATGATGCCGCCGAAAAGCCCGGCGTCCAGATGCATCCAACGCTTGTTCGCGCGGGTCGCCGTCCCCATGATGCGGCAGACGAAATAGCCGGCGTCGGAGACCAGGAACCGACCCGGCTCGGCGATCACCCTCACTGCGGCGGGAAACGCGTCCAGCGCCCGGTTGACGACCTCGCCGATCACCTCGATCGCGGGAATGGGCTTGACGTGCCTCACCGGGAAACCCCCGCCGATGTTCAAAAGCCGCGGATTGAGACCTGCTTTCAGCATCTGGTCGAAAACCGCGCGCGATTTTTCGATGCCGACGCGCCAGTTTTCGGGGTTGCGGCACTGCGAGCCCACGTGGAAGGCCACGCCCGCGAGGTCGACCTTGAGTTTCGCCGCGGTCACGACGATGTCACGCACCTCGGAGGCATGGGCGCCGAACTTGCCGGCAAGGGGCCAGTCGCTGCCGATATTGGGCGTGTCGACGCGCAGGTAGACGTTGGCGTCCGCCTTGATCGATTGGATTTTCTTCAGCTCCTCGACCGAATCGATCACGTACCACTGGACGCCCCTCGAGGCGGCGTAGGCGATCTGGTCGCGCGATTTCACCGGATTGGAGTAGAAGACATCGGCCGCGGTAACGCCCAGGGCGAGCAGGAGGTCCAGCTCGGCGACGGAAGCGATCTCGAATCCGGCGCCTTCCTCGAGCATGACTTTGAGTATGCGGGGATCGGGGTTGGCCTTGACCGCGTAGTGCGGCAGCACGCGCGGCATCGCCGCCGTGAAGCGCCCGGTCTTCTCGCGGACGATGGCTGAATCGATCAGGAGGAACGGCTTGTCGTAGCCGTCTTTGACTGCCGCCCGGACTTTCTCGAAATCCAGGCTCGACTCGGGGTGCGAGTCGAAGAGGTGGGTTGCTTCGAATGCCTGCTGTCGGATGGATCGGATAGTCTTTTTAGCTACGCCGGCGCGCATCTGCATCGTTTGGGTCTCCAGGACGAACCTAGGTTACGGGAATGTCGAGTGCGAAAAAATCCTGCGAGCCGCAGTGCTCTCTCTTGCTTGTCATGATGACCTCCTTTGCGGGTGGTTTGCAGTCCAAAATCCGATCTCCAAAAGCATTGGGCCCGGGTTTGACCGTCCGCTTTGCAGACAACCGAACCGGAGCCCGTATGGGGCGATTATAGGGTTTGCACTTCCGAAATCAAGCTGAATTTTCGGCATTCTGCGCGCCTCCCGCGCGCGCCGGCGGCTCGCCCCGCCGCGGTAAGACCACAACGAATGGTAGGCGCGGCGAACCCGGAACGCAATAGGGAGTGGGGGGAGGATTCAGATCTTGGGCGGTGTGACGCCTTTCTGTCCCTGGTATTTCCCGCCGCGGTCCTTGTAGGAGGTCTCGCAGACCTCGTCGGATTCGATGAAGATCACCTGGGCCACGCCCTCGTTCGCGTAGATCTTGGCGGGCAGCGGCGTGGTGTTGGAGAACTCCAGCGTGACGTGCCCCTCCCATTCGGGCTCAAGCGGCGTGACGTTGACGATGATCCCGCAGCGGGCGTAAGTCGACTTTCCCAGGCAGATGGTGAGGACGTTCCGGGGAATTCGGAAGTACTCGACGGTCCGAGCTAGGGCGAAGAGGGCGAAGGAGTTGGGCGGGATGATGCAGGAGTCGCCTTTGACGTCCACGAAGGACTTGTCGTCGAAATTCTTGGGGTCGACGATGGTCGAGTTGAGATTCGTGAACAGCTTGAATTCATTCGAGCAACGGATGTCGTACCCGTAGCTCGAGGTGCCGTAGGAAACGATGCGCTGGCCCTTGAGCTCCTTCACCTGCCCCGGCTCGAACGGCTCGATCATGCGGCGCTCGGCCGCCATTCGGCGGATCCACTTGTCCGACTTGATGCTCATCGGTGGCGAGCCCCTCAGGTGTTCTTGGACACGACGATGTTCGGAAACTTCGAGGTCATGTCCCTGGCGGACTCCGCGATCTTGACCGCAAGCCTGCGCCCGATCGCCCTGTAGATCTCCGCCGCCCGACCCTCCGGGTCGGCAACCACGGTCGGCTTGCCCGAATCCGCCTGCTCGCGGATTGCGATGTCGAGCGGCAGCGAGCCGAGCAGCTCGGTGCCGTACTCCCTGCACATGCGCTCGGCCCCGCCCTGCCCGAAGATGTGCTCCTCGTGACCGCATTGGGAGCAGATGTGGGTGCTCATGTTCTCCACGATCCCGAGGATGGGAATGCCGACTTTCTCGAACATCTTGAGTCCCTTGCGGGCGTCGATGAGGGCGATGTCCTGGGGGGTGGTGACGATCACCACCCCGGTGACCGGCACTTTCTGGGCGAGGGTTAGCTGGATGTCTCCGGTTCCGGGCGGCATGTCGACGATCAGGTAATCGACGTCCTTCCAGCGGGTGTCCTTGAGGAGCTGCTCGAGGGCCTGCGTCACCATCGGCCCGCGCCAAACCATAGGGGTATCGATATCGATGAGAAAGCCGATCGAGATCGCTTGGACGCCGTGGCCCATCATCGGCTCGAGCGTCTTGCCGTCCCTGGACTCGGGCCGACCGGTGATGCCCAGCATCATCGGCTGTGAGGGTCCATAGATATCGGCATCGAGCACCCCGACGCTCGCTCCTTCCGCCGCGAGCGCAAGCGCCAGGTTCACCGCCGTGGTCGATTTCCCCACTCCACCCTTGCCGGAGGCGACCGCGACAATGTTCTTCACCCCGGGTATCAGCTTGACCCCGCGCTGCACCGTGTGGGAAACGATTTTGCTCGTGACATTGACGTTCACGGCGCTCACGCCCGGGATGCGGCGGAGCGTTCCTGCGACGAGTTTGCGTATCGGGTCGAGTTGGGTCTTGGCGGGATAGCCGAGCTCGATCTCGAGCGAGACGCTGCCGCCTTCCACTTTGATGTTTCTCGCCGACTTGGTCGCGAGGAAATCCTTACCGGTATTCGGGTCAAGGACTTCCTTGAGCGCTCCGTGAACTTGTTCCTGAGTGACTGACATGGTGTTCACGCGATTGGCTCGCGCCGAAGGCTACCGGCTCTGGCAATGGGTTGATATTCTAGCAACTTTCCGCTGCCTGCCGGGCGCTGCCGCGGTAGAATGGAGCGCCAAGGGCACACGGGCCGCACACGTGCGGAGTAGCCCGGCAGGCAGACTGCGGCGGACAAAAATGGCGGAGCATACCAATCGAACATTCATCTGCAGCGTGCTCTTTCTCGACATCGTCGAGTACTCGCAGCGCTCCGTCGCCGAGCAAATAGCACTGAAGGAACGCTTCAACGCCGTTCTGACCGAGGCGATCGCCGGCGTCGCCACCGACGACCGCATCATCCTCGACACCGGGGACGGCGCGGCCGTGAGCTTTCTCGGAGACCCCGAAGACACCCTGTTCGCTGGAATGAGCTTGCGCGATGCCGTTGCCGGCCAGGACGTCACCAGCGGCCCGCAGCTGCAGATTCGCGTCGGCGTCAACCTCGGACCGGTGAGGCTCGTCAAGGACATCAACGGCCAGCCCAACATCATCGGCGACGGGATCAACGTCGCGCAGCGCGTCATGAGCTTCGCCGAACCCGGCCAGATCCTCGTGTCGCGCTCCTACTACGACGTGATGGCGCGCCTGTCCGAGGACTACGCGAAATTGTTTCACTACGAGGGGGCCAAGACCGACAAGCACGTGCGCGAGCACGAGGTCTACGCGATCAGCTCGGCGCCGAGCAATCTACGGCGCACGATCCCCGTGCCTGCACCGAAACGGGTCCTGCGTCTTCCGAGCCTACACATCCCCAAATTCCTGAAGTTGCGGGTCAGGACCTGGCCGGACACGCTGGCGGTCAACGGTAAGTTGCTGGTTGCCGCGCCGCTCGCGTTCACTCTGATCGTCGGGACCGGAGTCATCGCGCGCAGCCACCGGAACTCGGATGGCGAGGTGAAAACGGTGGTATCGGTCGCGCCGCCGGTGGCAGCGCCCCGGGTCGGGCCGGCCAAACTCGAGGCACCCGAATCCGCGCTTCCGCCACGCGATGCGGCGCTCAATATCGTTGCCCTGCCCTGGGCTGAGGTCTTCGTGGACGGGACGAGACAAGGGGTGAGTCCGCCGCTGCGGGCTATCCCTCTCAGGCCGGGCAGGCATCGGGTAGAGTTGCGGAATGGGTCGTTTCCAGCCCACGTCCAGACAGTCGAACTGAAGCCGGGCACGGAGCTCAGCATCACGCACCGATTCCGCCGTTAAAGGGGCTATGGCCGCTTACCGCGCACTCGCGTCATTGCTCGTTTGCCTGGTGATGTCCGGATGCGGGACGTTCTCGAGCAAGGGCGAGACGGAACTTGAATTCGGAATAAGAGCCTACGAGGACGGCGAGCACGCTTACGCCGCGAGACTGCTGCAGCTGAGCCTGGACGACGGCCTGCGCGGCACTTCCAACCGGGCGAAGGCCCACAAATATCTCGCTTTTATCCATTGCGCCTCCGGCCGGATTCAGCAGTGCCGCGACGAATTCCGCATGGTGCTGGAGGTCGATTCCTCATTCGAGCTCCGGGACGACGAGACCGGACACCCGATCTGGGGTCCCGCATTCCGAAGCGTGAAACCGAAGAAATAGCCAGACGATGACCGAACCCTGGCTGCTGGGCCGCTACGAGATCGTCGCAGAGCTCGGCAAAGGCGCGATGGGTGTGGTGTATCGCGCGAACGATCCCATGCTCAACCGCATTTTGGCGATCAAGACCATCAACACGGAGGAGGCCGGGCACGAGGGCATGGCGGAGTATGAGGCACGCTTCTACAGCGAGGCCAAGGCGGCGGGCAGCCTCAACCATCCGAACATCATCATCATTTACGACATCGGAAAGAGCGGGCACCTGGTGTACATGGCCATGGAGTACATCGAGGGCCAGGAGCTGCGCGAGATGCTCGCCCAAGGTCAATCGCTGCCGGTCGTGCAGGCGGTCGACATCGCTGCCCAGGTCGGAGAGGGTCTCGCTTACGCCCACCAGCATCAGGTCGTGCATCGGGACATCAAGCCCGCCAACATCATGATCACGCCGGAAGGGCGGGCGAAAATCGCCGACTTCGGCATCGCCCGCATGCGCTCGAGCGAAACCCGCACCCAGACCGGCGTGATCATGGGGTCGCCCAAGTACATTTCGCCCGAACAGGTCGTGGGAAAGCGCGCCGATCATCGCTCGGACATCTTCTCGCTGGGGGTCATCCTCTACGAGTGCCTGACCGGGACCACCCCTTTCAACGGAGAAGGCCTGAGCGCGCTGATGTATCAGATCACCAACCACGATCCCGCGCCGCCCAGCTCGGCCAATCAGCAAGTGCCGGTGATGCTCGACTACATCATCGCCAAGGTGCTCGCCAAGGCACCGGAGGCGCGCTACCAGAGCGCGGCCGATTTTGCGAACGACCTGCGCGAGTGCAGGCAGCAGATGGAAACGGGTCAGCCAGGCGCGGGCCCCACCCTCTTATCGACCCGGCCGCCGATCCCGGTGGTGCCGCAGAGCGCGGCGGCCCCGATTGCGCAGAATCCGGGAGCGGATGCGGGCGAGGAGGACGCGCCGGCGCCCTCGCCGACCAAGGGCATCTCGCGAGCGTTCGATTCGCAGGAAGCGACCCAGCGCCTCATGCGTCAGATCGGCGCGGACGGGACGACCGAGTTCGTTTCGACAAAATCCATTTCGGCGACGTCGATATCGCGCGACCGGGCCCTGCGCCCCGGCGAGCGGCCTTGGGGCCAGCGCGAAAACCTGATCATGGCCGCCACCGTAGGGGTGGCGGCCGTCATCGCGACGCTGATCGCTCTGGTCTGAACCCCGACCCGCAGCGCGCCCGACGCGAGGCGCGAGGCGATAGAATGACGGCTTTTGAAAGTCAGCATGCGCCGCCGGCTGTTCGTCACCACAGCTCTTCCCTACGCGAGCGGCCCGTTCCACATCGGCCACATCATGGAGTACATCCAGGCCGACATCTGGGTGCGGTTCCAGCGCATGCAGAGCCACGAGGCGCACTTCATCTGCGCCGACGACGCTCACGGCGCGCCGATCATGCTCGCGGCGGAAAAGGCGGGGAAATCGCCCGAGCAATTCATCGCCGAAATCGCCAAGGGGCGCAAGCAATACTTAGACGCCTTTCACATCGCCTTTGACAACTGGCACTCGACTCATTCGAAGGAGAACACCGACCTTTCGCAAGACATCTACCGCAAGCTCGACAAGGCGGGGCTCGTATACAAGAAAGCGGTCGAACAGTTTTTCGATCCCGTGAAGGGCATGTACCTCGCCGACCGCTACATCAAGGGCGAGTGCCCCAACTGCGGCGCGAAGGACCAGTACGGCGACGCCTGCGAAAATTGCAGCACCGTCTATTCGCCCACGAAGCTGAAGAATCCCTACTCGACGCTTTCGGGCGCGAAACCGGTGCTCAAGTCCTCGGAACACTTCTTCTTCAGACTCTCCGATCCCAAGTGCAAAGAATTTCTGCGGGAGTGGGTCAACGAGCCGGGACGCCTGCAACCGCAGGTCGCAAACAAGGCCAAGGAATGGCTCGAAGGCAAGGGTGACAAGACGCTCGCCGACTGGGACATCTCGCGCGACCCACCGTATTTCGGAATCCGGATTCCCGACATCAAGGAAGAGAAATACCTCTACGTATGGCTCGATGCCCCGATCGGCTACTTCGCGAGCCTGAAGAACTACTGCGAGCGCAAGCGGCTCGACTTCGACGCGTTCGTGAAGCCCGGCAGCGACATCGAAATGGTCCACTTCATCGGCAAGGACATCATCTATTTCCACACCCTGTTCTGGCCGGCCATGCTCCAGTACTCCGGCTACAAGACGCCGGACCGTGTGTACGTACACGGCTTCATCACCGTCTCGGGCGACAAGATGTCGAAATCGCGCGGTACCGGGATCTCGCCGCTTCGCTACCTCGAGATCGGAATGAATCCGGAGTGGCTGCGCTACTACATCGCGGCCAAGCTCAACGCGAACGTCGAGGACTTCGATTTCGATCCGGATGATTTCCTAGCGCGAGTTAACAGCGATCTGATAGGGAAGTTTATTAACGTAGCCAGCCGTTGTGCCGGATTTCTAGCTAAGCGCTTTGAAGGAAAAATTGCCCGAGGCAGGTCCCCTACTCCTGCACTCGAAAAGCTGGTTGAGCACGGCACCCCTGTTCGCGATCTGTACGAGCGTCGCATGTATGGCGCTGCAATTCGCGAAGTGATGCTATGTCTAGACGAAGTGAACCAGTTCGTGGACAACGCAAGGCCATGGGAGCTCGCAAAAAAAAGCGACGAGGCGAGTACGCGGACGCTTCATTGGGTTTGCTCGGAAGCCATACAAATGTTCAGGCTTGCTACGATTTATCTCAAGCCCATCCTTCCGGATTTGGCTGCTCACGTCGAGCGGTTTCTTGGCGTCGCTTCACTACAATGGAAGGACGCCGAGACGCTTCTTCCTGAAAATCATCGTATCGGCACTTACTCACATCTGATGACCCGTGTCGAAGAAAAACAACTCGACGCGCTGTTCGCAGTCAGCAAGGAAACAACCATGACGACCGCACCCTCACCCCAGCCCTCTCCCGCAAAGGCGGGAGAGGGGGAAATCCCGATCTCCATCGACGATTTCAACAAAGTCGATCTCCGCATCGCGAGAATCGTCAAAGCCGAGCACGTCGACGGCGCGGACAAGCTCTTGAAGCTCACGCTCGACACCGGCGACGGGAAGCGCACGGTTTTCGCCGGCATCAAGTCGGCCTACGATCCGTCGAAGCTCGAAGGCCGGCTCACGGTGATGGTGGCGAACATTGCGCCGCGCAAGATGAAGTTCGGTGTGTCGGAAGGGATGGTTCTGGCCGCATCCGGTGAAGGGCCGGGACTATTTCTCCTCTCGCCCGACAGCGGCGCGCAAGCCGGGATGAAGGTCAAGTAAGAATGGGCATGGCTTCGTCGCCCCTCGCTGGCTCGCTTCTGGTCGCGGTCGGCTGGCTCGTGGTGGCCATGCTGGGGCTGGTCCCGACGAACAACGCATTTTTCGCGAGACGAATCGCTTTTCCGCTGGGTGCGGCGGCCGGCGTCGCCCTCGCTGCGTTCGGATTGCAAACGGTGTGGCTGCCCGCGCAGACCATGACGCTTCCGCTCGGGCTGCCCGATCTGCCCTTCCATCTGCGCGTCGACCCTCTCGCGGGATTTTTCCTGATGCTGCTCGGCTCGGTCTCGGCCGGCATTTCCGTGTATGCCGCAGGCTACTTCCGCGAAGAGCGCTCGGGACGGCTCAGCCTCATCTGCCTCCAGTATCACGTGTTCCTCGCGAGCATGGCCTTCGTGCTGCTCGCCGACGACGCGTATCTCTTCATGGTGGCCTGGGAAACGATGGCGCTATCCTCGTATTTTCTGGTCATCACCGACCACCAGCTGCCGGCGATCCGTCGCGCGGGGTTCCTGTATCTTCTGATCGCGCATCTTGGGGCGATCGCAATCTTGCTTTGCTTCGGCGTCCTGCACGGAGGTCGCGGCGACTACACGTTCGACGCGCTGCGCGCCGCCCAGCTGCAGCCCGCGTGGTCGAGCGTGGCCTTCCTGCTCGCGTTTTTCGGCTTCGGCGCCAAAGCGGGGATGATTCCCCTTCACGCGTGGCTGCCGGAAGCGCACCCGGCCGCGCCCTCGCCGGTATCGGCGCTGATGAGCGGCATCATGATCAAGACGGCGATCTACGGCATGGTCAGGGTGATCTTCGACCTCATAGGCGGAATGAGCGGCAATGTCCGCTGGGAATGGGGCATGGTCGTGCTCGTCGTCGGCGCAGGCACGACGCTCTTCGGCGTGCTCTACGCCCTGGTGCAGCACGACTTGAAGCGCTTGCTCGCCTATCACTCGGTCGAGAACATCGGAATCATCCTGCTCGGACTCGGCATGGCCATGGTCTTCATCGGTTTCGGCCACCCGGCAGCCGGCGTGCTCGGCCTGATCGCCGCCCTCTACCACACGCTCAACCACGCCGTGTTCAAGGGCCTCTTGTTTCTCGGCGCGGGCTCGATCCTTCACTCCACGGGCATACGCAATCTCAACGACATGGGCGGCCTCATCCGCGGCATGCCGAAGACCGCGTTCTATTTCCTGATCGGCGCGCTCGCCATCTCGGCGCTGCCGCCCTTGAACGGATTCGTCTCGGAGTGGCTGACCTTCCAGGCCGCGCTGCAGGCGACGGTCATTCAGCACGGCGTCGTGCGCAGCCTGTTGCCGCTCTTCGCGGCGACGCTCGCCCTCGCGGGTGCGCTCACGGCGATGTGCTTCGTCAAGGTCTACGGCGTCGCCTTTCTCGGCCGGCCGCGCGAGCCGGCCCAATCATCGCCTCTGCCCCACGCGGGCGACGCCGGCCCGATGGAACGCTACGGCATGGCCTGGCTCGCCGCCGGCTGCTTCGTGCTCGGGCTCTTCCCGACTTCCTTTCTCCTGATGCTGAATCGTGTCGGCGTCTCGCTTACCGGGCATGGCTTGTCAGAGGATGCGCTCCTCGGTTCGGGTTGGCTCTGGCTCGTGCCCACGGCGATGGGGCAGGCAAGCTATTCGCCGGTGATATTTTTCGTCGTCATCGTAGCCGTGACCCTGCTCGCGTTCCTGCTGGTGCGCCGCTTCTACCACGGCCGCCTGCGTTTCTCCGATCCCTGGGACTGCGGCTATCCCGAGCAGACCTCGCGCATGCAGGACACCGCGGATGCCTTCGGCCAGCCGATCCGCCACGTGTTTGGCCCAATCTACCGCATGGACCGCCGGCTGCCCGGTCCCGAGGACACCGAGCCCAGGTATTCCCTCAAGGTCGAGGACCGCCACTGGTACTGGCTCTACCTACCGGTGGCGCGGGCGGCCGAATTCGTCTCCTCGAAGGTCGCGCTCTTGCAGCAGGGCCGGATCAGCATCTACCTGCTCTACAGCTTCATCACCCTGATCGCGCTGCTGGTGTTCGTGCGATGAACAGCGCTCCCGGCATCGTTTTCCAGATCCTGCAGTCGGTGTTCGTCGTGCTCGCAGCGCCGCTCCTGACGGGCTGGGTGAACCAGTGCCGCGCCTGGCTGCAGAACCGCTCGGCGCCTTCCATTCTGCTGCCCTATTACACCCTCGCGAAACTGTTCCACAAGGACGCGGTTTTCGCGCACGAGGCATCGCCGATTTTCCGCTGGACGCCGTACATCCTTTTCGGCTGCATGTGGCTCGCCGCGGGCATCGTCCCGGTGCTCGCGACGGGCCTCCCCTTCGCGCCCGCCGCGGACATCATCGCGCTGGTAGGCGTGTTCGCCCTCGCGCGCATGTTCTCGGCGCTCGCGGCGATGGACATCGGCACTTCGTTCGGTGGCCTGGGCGCGCGGCGCGAGATGCTGATCGGCTTTCTCGCCGAGCCCGCGATGCTGATGACGCTGTTCACCGCGGCGTTCATCTCCGGCTCCACCCAGCTCACCACCATCGTCGATACCCTCGCGCACCGCGAGTTCGCCCTCTACCCGAGCCTCGCCTTCGCGGCGGTAGCCTTTCTGATGGTGCTCCTCGCGGAAAACGCCCGCATCCCGATCGACAACCCGACCACGCATCTCGAGCTCACCATGGTTCACGAAGCGCTGATCCTCGAGTACTCGGCGCGTCACCTCGCGCTGATCGAGTGGGCGGTCGCGATCAAGCTCTTTGCCTACATGACCATCGGCATTGCTCTGTTCGCACCCTGGGGCATCGCCGACGCCGGCGACTGGTCGGCGCTGCCGTACGCGTTTGCGGCGCTCGCGGGAAAGCTTGCGCTCGCCGGCGCCGGCCTCGCGCTGATCGAGACGCTGCTCGCGAAGCTGCGCCTGTTTCTCGCGCCGGAGTTCCTGTCCACCGCGTTCCTGCTCGCCGTGCTCGGCATGCTGACGCATTTCCTGGTGAAAGGCTGACGTGGGAATCCCACTCCTCGCTCAGGTGGTCAACGTGCTCGCCGCGTTCCTCCTGCTGATCGCGTTCGCGATGCTGTCGCAGCGGCGCGTGCTGACGCTCATCAAGCTCCTCGCCTGGCAGGGCGCGGCGCTCGCCACCTCCACGGCCATCGTCGCCTGGTCGACCGGGCAGGATCATCTTTACGTTTCGGCGGTGCTGACGGTGTTGTTCAAGGTAATACTCATTCCGTGGCTGCTGCACTGGCTGATCGACCGCCTGTTCGTGCGCTGGGACATCGAGACCCTGATCAACATCCCGACGACCATGCTGATCGGGATCGGGCTGGTGATATTCGCCTTCGCCCTGGCCACCCCGATTTCGCAGATGGCGACCACGCTCACGCGCTCGACCCTTGGGATCGCGCTCGCGAGCGTGCTGCTTTCCTTCCTCATGATGATCGTGCGCCAGAAAGCGGTGCCGCAGGTGATCGGGTTTCTCTCGATGGAGAACGGTCTTTTCTTCGCCGCCACCAGCGCCACTTACGGCATGCCGCTCGTGGTCGAGCTGGGAGTGGCGCTCGACGTGCTGGTCGGAACCTTCATATTCGGAATATTTTTCTTCCATATCCGCGAGCGCTTCGACAGCCTCGACATCCGGCATATGGAAAAGCTCAAGGAGGACTGAGTGGAAATCGCGCTCGTCCTCGCCCTCCCGCTTCTCGGCGCGCTCGTGCTCGCCCTCGCCGGCGACCGCGGCTGGGCGCCCGAGCTGAACGCGACGATGAGCTTCGCGACCTTCTTCGCCGCCGTTCTGCTCACGGCCAGAGTCATCGCCGGCGGGCCGATCGTCTGGCTGGGGGAGAGATTCGTCGCCGACCCCTCCAACGTGCTCCTGGTAGTGCTGGCGGACCTGCTCAGGGAACAATTCTTCGTCGACTCGTTCAACGTGTTCCTGGTCGCGCTCACCGCCTTCGTCGGGTTCACCACGGCGCTGTTCTCGCGGCCCTACATGCGCACCGAGCAGGACCTCGGCCGCGTCAACGCGAGGCGGCTGCGGCTCTATCACAGCATGTACCAGCTGTTTACCTTCACGATGCTCTTGTGCCTGCTCTCGAACAACGTGGGCGTGCTGTGGGTGGCGATGGAGGGCGCGACGCTGTCGACCGTGCTGCTGGTGAGCCTGTACCGCACGCCGGCGAGCCTCGAGGCGGCGTGGAAGTACTTCATTCTCTGCTCGGTCGGCCTCGCGCAGGCCCTGTTCGGCACCATCCTCCTCTATTTCGCCGCGGAGAAAGTGCTCGGTCCGGGCGGCACCTCGCTCCTGTGGACACACCTGCACCAGGTCCGGGGGCAGCTCGAGCCGACGGTGCTTTCGCTCGCGTTCGTGTTCCTCCTGGTAGGCTACGGCACCAAGGTGGGGCTCGTGCCGCTGCACAACTGGCTCCCCGACGCGCACGCCGAAGGCCCGACGCCGATCTCGGCGGTGCTCTCGGGGCTGCTCCTCAACGTAGCGCTCTACGCGGTGGTGAGGAGCAAGGTGCTCGTCGACGGAGCGCTCGGGCGCAATTTCTCGGGCGGACTGATGATGGGATTCGGGCTGCTCTCGGTCGTCGTCGCGGCGTTTTTCCTTTCCAGGCAGCGCGACATCAAGCGCATGTTCGCCTATTCGTCGGTCGAGCACATGGGCATCATGACCTTCGCCTTCGGTATGGGCGGCGCGGTGGCGGCGTTCGCCGGCCTCTTGCACATGACCGTGCACTCGCTCACCAAGAGCGCGATCTTCTTCACCGTGGGTCACGCCTCGCAGGCCGCCGGGACGCAGCACATGGACTCGATCCGCGGATTGATCCAGACGAGCCCGACCATAGGCTGGGGCCTCGCGCTCGGGAGCCTCGCGATCCTCGGGCTTCCGCCTTTCGGCGTGTTCACGAGCGAGTTCATGGTGCTCACGACCGCGATGCACGAGCACTCCTGGGCGACGCCCCTCCTGCTGGTCGCGCTAGGGGTCGCTTTTGCTTCCATCTTCGGCAAAGTGCAACCGATGGTGTTCGGCGAAACCACGGGACAGCGGCTGCCGCGCGGGCCCGCGCTCGTGCCCGTGTTCACGCACCTCGCGATCGTGCTCGTATTGGGTCTCTACATTCCGCCCTACCTCGTCGGCTGGTATCGCCAGGCGGCGGCGCTGATCGGCTGAATCATGAGCAAAGCATTCAAAGAGCTGGGACTCGACGCCACGCCGCTCGCGGCCGCGATTCCCGCGTTCTGCGTCTCGATCCCCGCGGGCGAGCTGCGCGGCATCTGCGAGCAGGCCCGGGCGCGCAAGGCGCGTCTCGTCGCGCTGTGGGGCAGCGACGAGACCACGCGCCGCGCCGGCTACGCGCTGCACCTTGCGCTCGCGTTCCCCTCGGGTTTGCTCTGGGTGAGCGTCCCGCTTTCGCGCGAGGACCCGCACTACCCCGGAATCGCCGACATCTACCCGAGCGCGAACCGTATGCAGCGCGCCACGGCCGATCTGCTCGGGATCATCCCTTCCGCGGACGCCGACCGGCGCAAGTGGCTGCGGCACGGAGCCTGGCCCGACGGCGTGTTTCCCCTTCGCAGGAACGTCGAGGCCGCGGCCCGCTTCGTCCAAGGCCCGGACCGCTATCCCTTCATCCCGGTCGAGGGCGAAGGCGTGCACGAGATCCCGGTCGGTCCGGTCCACGCCGGCACGATCGAGCCGGGGCACTTCCGCTTCTCGATCGTCGGCGAAAAGATCCTGCGGCTTGAGGAGCGGCTCGGCTACAAGCACAAAGGCATCGAGAAACGCTTCGAGCAGATGACGCTGGAGGAGGGGGCGAAGCTCGCCGGCCGCGTGTCCGGCGACTCCACGGTCGCCTACGCCTGGGCGTACGCGATGGCGGTCGAAGGCGCCACCGGGACCGAGCCGCCGTCCCGGGCGCTTGCGCTGCGCGGCATCCTGCTCGAGCTCGAGCGCATCGCCAACCACCTCGGTGACCTCGGTTACCTCGGCAACGACGTCTCGCTTTCGTTCGGCTTTTTCCAGTTCTGGCGGCTGAAGGAAGACCTGCTGCGGACCCACGCGCAACTCTTCGGCCACCGCTACCTGATGGACGCTGTCGTCCCCGGTGGCGTCGCGAGGGATCTGCCGCTGTCCGCGGGCGAATCCCTCGCCGAGCGCCTGGCGAAAATCGAACGCGAGGTCGCGAACCTGAAATCGATCTACGACGAGCACGCGGGCGCGCAGGACCGCTTCATCATGACGGGGCAGGTGACGCCCGAGCTCGCAGAGCGGATGGGCCTCACCGGGCTCGCGGCACGAGCGAGCGGCATCGCGCGCGATCTGCGCGTCGATTACCCGATCCCGCCCTATCAGCAGTTCGATCCGCGCGCGGCTTCGCACACGCGCGGCGATGTCGCCGCGCGAGTTACGGTGCGCTTCGACGAGGTTTTCGAATCGATGCGCCTCGTGCAGGCGCTCGTGCAGCAGCTGCCTCCTGGGGGATTCCGCGCGCCGGTCGCCGCCGCCGCTGCGGGCGCGCGCGGCCTGGGCTGGATCGAAGGCTGGCGCGGAGAGGTACTGATCGCGCTGGAGACCGCGGGGGCGAACCGCATCCACCGCCTGCATCCGCACGATCCCTCCTGGCAAAACTGGCCGCTACTCGAGCACGCGGTGCAGGGCAACATCGTTCCGGACTTCCCGCTCATCAACAAGTCGTTCAACTTGAGTTACAGCGGAGTGGATTTGTGAAATGTACCAGCTGCTGAAACAGATCGCGAAGACCGGTATCGTCAGCGAGCCCGCTCCGCTTCCGGACGCCGCGCTGCGTCAACTCGAGCAGCGGCTCGGGCAGGTGATCCTCAAGCACTTCGGCCGCGCGCTCGCGATTCGGCACGTGGACGCGGGCTCGTGCAACGGCTGCGAGCTCGAGATCCACGCGATGAACAGCCCCTATTACAATCTCGAACAGCTCGGCATCAAGTTCGTAGCGAGCCCGCGCCACGCCGACATGCTCCTGGTGACCGGTCCGGTGTCGCGCAACATGGAGACCGCGCTCAGGCGCACCTGGGAGGCCACTCCCGACCCTAAGCTGGTGGTCGCGATCGGCGACTGCGGCTGCACGGGCGGAATCTTCGGTGAGAGCTACGCGAGCTGCGGCCGTGTCTCGAACGTGATCCCTGTGGATATCGCCGTTCCCGGCTGCCCGCCGACCCCGGTCGCGATCCTGCAGGGGATTCTCACCGCGATAACCCCGGGATGCTGAAGCGATGGAACTCTCTCTCGCGTTCATCGGCTGGTTCTTCACGCTCACTTCGGCCGGCGCGATTGTGTTGGGCGCTGCGCTGATCGTGATGCTCGCAACTGCGGGAGATCTCCAGCGGCGCTACCTGAGCTACAGCATCTGGAACGATCTGGTGCTCGCGGCGATCTGGGCGCTGGGGCTCGCCGGAGGAATCGGCGTGGTCCGCCTGCAACCGTGGGGAAGATACCTGCTGGAGCTATTTTGCTGGGCGCTGATCGTGCTGCTGCCGCTCTCCGCGGCTTCCCGGCTTTACGCCCTCAGGCAGCCCGACCCGCGGCAGCCCCCGGTCAATTGGCTAGGCGCGATCGGAGGCATCACGCTGATCCTGATCCCGGTCCTCGCGATCTGCGCCGCGACCATCGTGACCCTGCGCAGTCCCGAGGCGATGAAAGCGTTTTCCTGAACGACTCAGGGTTTCAGATATGCGTAGCCTTCTTTTTGCTGCAGATGCGTGATCTGCACCACGCCCGAGGGCACGAACTCCACCCCGAGGATGAACTGGTCCTTCCTCAGCTTGCGGTTGCGCAGCGTGATCTCGCACACCTGGAACTTCACGCCCTTGCCCATCAGATCCTGCACGCGCGCGTCGAAGGGGCCGAAGCGATCCTTGGCGCCCTCCATCAGGAAATCGACGCCGTCGGCGTGGGTCACCGCAACGAGCCGCGCCTTGGGATCGACTTCGAGATGGTTGTTGATGTTGCGCAGGCCCTTGGTCGCCTGCTCCAAGCCACCGTCGAAGTGGTAAACGACCTTCTCCTGCGCCCAGGCGGCGGACCCCGCAAGGGACAGCGCGAGGATGGCGAACAGTTTCGCTGCGAATCTCACGGCATGCTCCTTTGACAATCGTCGACCCCGCTCACTTTACGCGAAGGCACCGGGATTAGAAAATCAGCGGATGGCGAAACACCTGGTGATCTCGGGCCGCGTCCAGGGCGTGGGATTCCGCTACTCGATGAGCGAGGCAGCCGAGCGGCTCGGCGTCACCGGCTGGGTGAGGAACCGCCGCGACGGGACGGTCGAGGCAGTCATCGATGGAGCGCCCGATGCGGTGGAAGGGATTCTCGCCTGGGCACGCCGCGGGCCGCGCGGTGCGAGCGTGACCGAAGTCGAGGTAACGGAAATTCCGGAAAGCTTCGAGCGATTCGAGTTGCGACCGACCGAATAGGAGCGGAGCGGGAAAACCCGGACCGCCGGTCTTACCTGCCCGGTCGTTCGCACGCCGCGAAGTCTCGCCGGCAACCTTCCTGGCAGGCCTGAGCGGCGGGGGCCTCGGTCGTCGTGCGCCGGCATTTCTGCATGCAGGCGGTGAAGGCGCCCTTGCAGCCGGGCGCTTCGTCCTCGCCCGAGACCGCCTTGTAGGCGTAATAGCCCGCCGCTACTGCGATCGCGAGGACGACAAGCAGGCCGAACGAGCTCAAGCCGCGCTGCGAAGCTCGCATCACCCGGCCTTGCGGACCCTGACGTTCTTGCGCTGCATGTCGCCTCCTCTCCGCTCGCGCGAAACGGCGCTCACCGTACTCCAGCGCAAGCGCCTTGTCCAACCCGGATGTGGCAGGATGCGCTTTCTCCCGACATTTCCCAAGGAGGACCTTATGAGGGCCGCAAGACCGACGTTCGGCGCATTCAACCAGGGGGGAGTTCCCACCATCGCGTGCTTCAATCGGGCGTCGACGCCTCTCGGGGTCGACTTCGACGCCCTGATCGCCGCGATGCAGGCGTTCGTGGATCGCTGCGTGATGCCGGTGTGGGGCACGCCGGCGAAGCTGGTCAAATCCAAGGGATACGTGAAAGGCGCGTGGGCGATGGTTTTCCTCGACAATGCCGATCAACCCGGCGCCCTCGCGTATCACGATCTCACCCCCGACGGGATGCCGCAGTCCAAGGTTTTCGTCAAAACGACCCTGGATAACCATGACCTGGTAAGCGTGTCGGCGTCACACGAACTGGTCGAGATGCTCGTCGATCCGGCGATCAACATCATGACGACGGGCCCCGATCCGAAGGTCATGTACGCCTACGAAAGCGCCGATCCGGTCGAGCAGCTCAACTTCAAAGTCGACGGCATTCCGATGACGGACTTCGTCTATCCGGCCTATTTCGAGGTTTTTCACAAGGCCGGTTCGGTGCGGTTCGATCAGATGAAGAAGGTCAGCAAGCCGTTTCAGATCCTTTCCGGCGGGTATCAGATCATCTTCAAGAACGGAAAGTGGAGCCAGATCTTCGCCTCGGCCTCAAAGAAAAGGCGCTTTGGCCGCGAGGACCGGCGCGGCCATCGGAGCGAACAGCGCGTGCGCGCGGCGAGGAACAGGCTGCGGCGCGCCGACAAGAAGGAGATCGAACGGCTTCTCCCATGACGCAGCGCCGCAATCCGAAATGCTCCCGTCATGATTGCTCAACGGCAGCGAACTGACTACCATCCCACACTTCGTAAAAGGAGAAATGGATTCATGGGCAGCAAATACAAGATTCTGATCATGGGCGCCTCGTACGGTTCGCTGTTGGGGACCAAGCTCGCTCTCGCGGGACACGCTGTGCACTTGGTCTGCCTGCCCGCGGAGGCCGACCTGATCAACAAGGAAGGCGCGATCGTGCGCATGCCCGTCAAGGGTCGTGATGGGCTCGTCGAGATCAACTCGAAGAGGCTTCCGGGCAAGATGTCAGCGGGCGGCACTGGCGGGGTCAATCCCTCCGATTACCATCTGGTCGCGCTCGCTATGCAGGAGCCGCAGTACCGTTTGCCCGGCGTTCGCGACCTCCTCGCCGCGGTGGCCAAAGCCAAGGTGCCCTGCATGTCGATCATGAACATGCCGCCGCTGCCGTATCTCAAGCGTATTGCGGGCATCGATGCCGATGCCTTGCGGAGCTGTTACACCGACGCAAGCGTGTGGGACGCCTTCGATCCGAAGCTCGTCACTCTGTGCAGCCCGGATCCGCAGGCGTTCCGCCCGCCGGAGGAAAAGGTGAACGTACTGCAAGTGAGGCTCCCGACCAACTTCAAGTCAGCACGCTTCGATTCGCAGGCCCACACCGCCATCCTCCGCCGACTCGAATCGGACATCGAAGCGGCCCGCTTCGACGGGATCGAGCTGCCCGTCAAGCTCAAGGTGCACGACTCGGTCTTCGTGCCCCTGGCGAAGTGGGCCATGCTGCTCGCGGGCAACTACCGCTGCGTGCTGAAGGACAGCGTGCGCCCCATCAAGGAGGCCGTGCACAGCGACCTCGAAGCGTCGCGCGCTGTATACAACTGGGTGGTGAAGCTGTGCGTGAGCCTGGGTGCGAACGAGAAGGACCTGGTGCCCTTCGAAAAGTACGCCAGCGCGGCGCTCTCGCTCCTGACCCCATCCTCGGCCGCGCGGGCTCTGGCGAACGGCGCTCCCAACATCGAGCGCACGGACCGCCTGGTGCAGATCATCGCTGCGCAGAAAGGCATGCGCTTGGCTGCGGTCGATCAGACAGTCGCTCTGGTCGACGGCTGGCTGGAGAGAAATCGGAAGAAGGCGGCATGAGAAGCTCGTAAGCCACCCATTCCCCAAGGGAGAACTGCAGAGTCCACGGGAATAAACGGAAATACGTCACAGGGATCGTCGTATTGCTACGCCGCGCGCGCTTCCGCGGGGCGACAATACCTGCGACGTTCCCGCCTAAGATAGCGTGACCAAAAGGGGAGGCCACTACATCGAGGGTGCAGCGATGTTACTACGACACGCAACCGCGCCGGATGCCACGCAGCTCCTGGACCCTGATTCCCGCGGACCGCGGACAGGGCTCGGCTTCCAGCCTATCTGCGCCGCGCTTTTTGCCCTGGCGCTGGCCTGTCTGGCCGGCGGCTGCTCCAAGTCGGGCGGCCCGGAAGCCGGCCAGCAGGGGAGCGGGGTCGATCTCTCGAGCGTGCCTCCGTCCGCATATCCCCTGCCGACCGCCACGGACGCGGCGCGCTTCCTCAATCAAGCCTCTTTCGGCGCGACCGAAGCCGAGGTCAACAAAGTCAAAACGTACGGCTACAGCGCCTGGCTCGAGGATCAGTTCTTCATGCCGGGCCGCTCGCACGAGGCATACATCAACGCCGTGAGCGCGAGCCTCCCCGCCGGTCAGAGCCTCGACGACAGCCACGTGATGAATACGTTCTGGAGGGAAGCCGCGACGGGCCAGGATCAGTTGCGCCGGCGTGTCGCGTTCGCGCTGTCGCAGATCTTCGTGGTCTCGCTCCAGGACTCGACCGTCTCCGAGTTCAAGCGCGGCGTCGCTTCCTATCTCGACATGCTCGGCCGGAACGCCTTCGGCAACTACCGCCAGCTCCTCAATGAGGTCACGCTCCATCCGATGATGGGCCTCTACCTGTCGCACCTGCGCAACCGCAAGGAGGACCCGGCGCGCAATCGCGTGCCCGACCAGAACTACGCGCGCGAGGTGATGCAGCTCTTCTCCATCGGTCTCTACGAACTGAACCCGGACGGCACGCCGAAGCTCGTCAACGGGCAGCCGGTGGAGACTTACGACAGCGGCGACATCGTCGGCCTGTCGCGCGTGTTCACGGGATTCAGCTGGGCGGGCCCGGACAAGTCCGACACGCGCTTCAACGGCGGCGGCACGCAGGATCCGGACCGCGAAGTGCTCTTCATGCAGAGCTACCCGCGCTTCCACTCGATTTCGGAGAAGAGCTTCCTCACGGCGGTGATCCCTGCAGGCACGACCGCCGATCCCGACGGGGACCTGGGCATCGCGCTCGACACGATTGCGAACCATCCGAACGTCGGCCCATTCATATCGCGGCAGCTCATCCAGCGTCTGGTGACGAGCAACCCATCGCCGGCTTACGTAGCGCGCGTCGCCCAGGCGTTCGACGCGGGGCGCTTCACCTCGGGACAGTGGAGAACAGGCACCGGCCAGCGGGGCGACCTGCGCGCCACCGTCGCAGCGATCCTGCTTGACCCGGAGGCGCGCACGGCCGCACAACTCGGCGACCCAGGCTTCGGCAAGGTGCGCGAGCCCATTCTCCGGGTGGCGCACTGGATGCGCGCCTTCAACGCGCGTTCTGCCTCGGGGAATTTCCTGCTCGGCGTCACCGACGACCCCACCAGCTCGCTTGCCCAATCGGCGATGCGCTCGCCGACGGTGTTCAATTTCTACCGGCCGGGATACGTGCCGCCGAACACCTCCATCGCGACGGCAGGGCTCGTCGCCCCGGAGATGCAGATCGTCAACGAGGTCTCGGTGGTCGGCTATTCGAACTTCATGCGCTCGGCGGTCCAGAACGGCCTCGGGTCGGGGAGCCCGCGGGACATCCAGCCGGATTACACCGCCGAGCTGGCGCTCGCCGACAACGCCGATCTCCTGATCGACCGCGTCAGCCTGCTCCTCACGGCCGGTTCCATGAGCGCGGCGACGAGGACGATAATCCGTGACGCGGTCAACTCGATCGCGATGCCCACCACCAACCAAACGACCGCGCGCCAGAACCGCGTACGGCTCGCGGTGCTTCGCCGCGATCGGCGCCGCCGCGGCGCAGACCGCCCCGGGCTACCGGGCGATCGTGTGCCTTTTCCTCTACGGTGGAAACGACCAAACCAATACGCTCATTCCGTACGACCAGCCTTCCTACGACCAGTACCTTGCGGCGCGGGACACGATCGCGATCGCACGCGATCAGCTCACCGCCACCGCCACCGGCGCGGTCGCGTCGCAGGGAGGGCGCGAGTTCGCCTTCCATCCTGCGCTGACCTCATTCAAGACCCGCTGGGACGAGAGCAAGCTCGCGGTCGTCGCCAACGTCGGGCCGCTCATAGTGCCGACGACCGTCGCGCAATACAACGCCCGCTCGGTGCCGCTGCCGCCCAAGCTCTTCTCGCACAACGACCAGCAGTCCGTGTGGCAGGCGCAGGCGCCGATCGGGGAGGGCGCGAAGCTCGGCTGGGGCGGCCGAATCGGCGACTTGCTTGCCGGCCAGAACTCGAACGTCCAGTTCACCTGCATTTCGGCGGGCGGCAACGCCGTGTTCCTCTCAGGGCAGAACGTCATCCAGTATCAGGTGGGCTCGAGCGGCCCGGTGGCGATCTCGGGGATTTCCGGCACCCTTTACAGCTCCGCGAGCGCGTCGGCCGCCTACCGCAACCTCATCACCGGTACGAGCGCAAACCTGTTCGAGAACGAGCTCGGCGTGATCACGAACCGGTCGATCACGTCGAACCAGCTGCTGAGCGCCAGTTTGCCGCCGGCATCGACATTCGCCCTGCCCAACCCCACGAGCAACCTCGCCTCGCAGCTCAACGTCGTCGCCCGCATCATCTCCGCGCGCAGCGCAATCGGGACGAACCGGCAGGTGTTCCTGGTCACCCTGGGCGGCTTCGACAACCACGACTTCCTTCTCACCCAGCACAGCCAGCAGCTCACGATCGCGAACGCAGCGGTGGACGCGTTCTACGGCTGGCTCGGGCAGATGGGCATGCAGAACAACGTCACGATCTTCACCGCCTCCGATTTCGGACGCACGCTCACCTCGAACGGCGACGGGTCCGATCACGGCTGGGGCTCGCATCACTTCGTGCTCGGCGGCTCGGTCCTCGGCCACGAAATATACGGAACTTTCGCTCCGACCA
>WNFX01001954.1_pt1 | contig 29181 bp, 31 predicted proteins | sample 5400111 | NCBI WGS metagenome assembly WNFX01 (sample SAMN13153363, study PRJNA577476) | soil metagenome | isolation source: 40 cm soil or saprolite under grassland replicate 1 | place: USA:California | collected 2016-06-15 | reverse complement strand
GGGTCCGGCTGGCGTCGCCGGTACCTCCAGCGCCGCCAGTTCCTCCCGCGGCTGCGGCCCGTCCGGCGCCACCTTGCCCGGTGCGCCTGAGGACCAGCGGTGATCGCGCTCAGCCGGTACCAGTTGGCCGTGCTGCTCCGCTCGCACCGGTGGATCCCGCCCGCGGTGCTGTACGCGCTCGCGGTGGCCGGCCTCGGCGGGGGCAGCCCGCCGCTCGGCGACGGTTTGCGCTGGAGCGCGCTGATGCTCGTCCCCGCCGTTGCCTGGCTCACCAGGTCAGCGCTGATCGCCGAGCCGGATGCGGCCCGCGCCTGCGTAGCGGCCGCCGGCGGCCCCCGGCGGGCCCAGCTCGCCGCGCTGACCGCCGCCCTGCTGATCGGCGCCGGTTACGCGGTCCTCGGCGTCGGCTACGAGCTCCCTGCCAGCCGCCTGCCCGCGAGCCCCGCGGGTGCCGTCCGGGTCGCCGCTACGTTCTCGGTGCTCGGCGGCGGCCTGACCGCCACGCTCATCTGCCTGCTGGTCGGCTCGGCCGTCGGCGCGCTGTGCAACCCGCCGCTGGTGCGGCCGCCCGCGGCCGCGATGCTCAGCACCACGGCGGCCGTCGTGCTCGCGCTGGCGTCGAACGTCTCGCCGGCGAACGCGGCCGCGCGGACGGTGGGCACCGCACCGCAGATCAGTTCTTGGCTGCCAGGACTGCCGGTCATCGCCGCGGTTGCCCTGCTTGCCGTGGCGTGGGCGGTTTCGGCCCTGGCCGCTGGTCACCGCGGCGGGTAGCGGCCGCCGTCGCCGGGAACGTGCCGGGTGATGTGGGCGTGGCTAACGTTCGGCATGGACGGCAAGGCGGGATACGCTGAACATGCCGCTGTGGCGCTTGCGCGTGAGGCAGGTCCAGTGGTCGCAGCCTCAGGCAAGGAGGACAAGCAGCTTACGTGACTGCCACCGAAAGGGCTGTCGAGCTCGTCAGGATCGCGGCCAGCGCCGCGGCCGACAAGCTGGCCGCCGACATCATCGCCTACGACGTCAGTGACCAGCTCGTCATCACCGACGCCTTCCTGCTTTGCTCAGCCGCGAACGACCGCCAGGTCAGAGCCGTGATCGACGAGATCGAGGACAAGCTGCAGAAGGCAGGCGCCAAGCCTGCCAGGCGCGAGGGTGAGCGCGAGGGACGCTGGGTGCTGCTTGACTACATCGATTTCGTGATCCACGTTCAGCACGCCGAGGAGCGGGTGTACTACGCGCTGGAACGCTTGTGGAAGGATTGCCAGGAAATTCCGCTGCCCGAGGTGGTCGCCGCCGGGCAGTCGGCCCGGGAGCGACACTGAGTGCCAGCACGCCACCCGCGGGCACCGGCGGCAAGCTCTCGGCGGGTAGTAGCGGGGCTCCCGCTGGTCACGGCGATCTCTTCCGGCTAGTGCTCTGGCGACACGGTCAGACGACATACAACGCCGAGCACCGGTTCCAGGGCCAGCGAGATGTGCCGCTGAACGCGCTCGGCCGTGCCCAGGCGCAGCGAGCCGCCAGGCACCTGGCCAGGCTTGAACCCGCCGCGATCTGGTCCTCGGATCTGGTGCGCGCCACCGGGACGGCAACCTACCTGGCGCGGCTGACCGACCTGGAAGTCCAGCAGGACAAAGACCTCAGGGAGCGGTTCGGCGGCGAATGGGAGGGCCTGACGATCAATGAGATCAGGCGGAATTACCCGGAAGAGCACGCGACCTGGGACCCGCCAGGCGGTGAGCCGGTGCAGGCCGTTGCCGCGCGTGCCGCTGTCGCGCTTGAGCGGATCACCGAGCATGCCGCCGCAGGGAGCCTGGTGGTCGTGGTCGGCCACGGCGCATCGCTAACCTGGGGAATGTCGCGCCTTCTCGGGCTGGACGACCGGGTGACCGGCGGTCTGGGCAACTGCTGCTGGTGCCTGCTGTCCCGGCGCGGCAGCTCGCGCTGGCGGCTGCTCGAATACAACGTGGGAGCGCTGCCGGAGCCGGTAGAGGTGGCCGAGCTTGGCGACGACGACTGAGCAGAGAGGTTCCGCGGTTGCTCGGGTGGCGGCGCCGGGACGGTTCGCTTGGCTGGCGGTGGCGGGGCCGGTCTGGCGGTGGCGGGGCCGGTCTGGCGGTGGCGGGGCAGGTCTGGCGGTGGCGGGGCAGGTCTGGCGGTGGCGGGTCGGGTTGCCCGCTGAGCGGGGCCACCCGAGCGCGGTGGGGTCCCGGTTTCTTGTACACTGGCGTGGCGCTGGAGGCCGTTGCCGTCCCGCCGAGGGGCTATAGCTCAGCTTGGTAGAGCACTTGCATGGCATGCAAGGGGTCAGGGGTTCGAATCCCCTTAGCTCCACTGATTTTTCGGACCTCTATTCGATTCCAAGTGACTAATCAAGTGACTACGGCGCCAGACTAAACGGCGCTGTCTTCGGGTGTGCTGAACACGCTGTCCATGATGGTCGAGCCGCCTCTGATGGCGGGGACGATGACCTTGCGGTAGACGGTCTCGGTGACGTGGGTGGACTTGTGACCCATGGTGTCGCTGATGTCCTGGATCGGGACGCCGTTGCTGCTCATGATCGACACGGCGGTGTGCCGTGCTTCGTGGGCGTGCCAGTGGCCGAGGCCGGCGTTGCGGGTGACCTTGGCGAACCGCCAGTTGAGGTCGTAGCGGGTGTAGGGGCGGCCGTCCGGGTGGCAGAACACGAGGTTATTGTCCTGCCAGAGATCGCCGGCGGCGAGCCGTTCGGCGGCCTGGCGCTTGCGGTGCGCTCTGAGGGCGGCCGTGGCGCGCTTGGGCAGTACCAGGGAGCGGCGGGACCTGGGGGTCTTGACGTCGCCGCCATGGCTGGCGGAGCGCCAGACGTGGATGATGCCCTTGTCCAGGTCCACGTGGTCCCAGCGCAGGCCGCGTAGTTCGCCCGGGCGCGGGCCGAGGGTGATGGCGAGGACGAAGAGTGCGGCGAGCCGCAGCAGGTCCGAGCCGTCGCTGTCGAGGCCGAGTTGCGCCCGGCAGGAGCGGCAGGTGGCGTCCGCCAGGTCGGTGCTCGTCGTGATGGCTTGGCGGCGTGGTTTGGTGCCGCAGGCGAGGTCGCCGGCCTCGGTGGCCGCGTGGGTGGCTGCCTGCTTGTAGTTGCCGATCCTGACGACGCTCACGAAGCCGGTCGCCGTGCCGCTGGCGGCGGCCAGTACGGCGGCGGCTTGCTGCTCCGTCATCGCCCGTGACGGCCGGCCGGCCTGGCCTTCGGGCAGGTCGGCCAGCTCGGCCGCGTTCCGGCCGATCAGGTCGTGTTTCTGGGCGCGCCGGATGGAGCGGACCAGCGTGCTCTTGATCATGACGATCGATCGTTTGCTGAGGCTGTTGCCGATGCTCTGCAGGAACCGTTCTGCGTCGGTCGCGGTGAAGTCCTTGAGCTTGGTCCGCCCGATCGCCGGGTAGATCCATTTCTCGGCTTGGCCCCTGTAGCTGGCGACGGTGCCCGGGTCGAGGGTGAGCGAGTCGAGCCAGTCTCGGACGCACTGGCCGACTGTATAGGTGGTCGGGGTGCGGATGCCCGCGTTGATCTCGTCTCGTAGCTTGTCCAGCTTGTCCTTGACCTGCGCTTTGGTCTTGCCGGTCACGGTGCGGCGCCGGCGTCGGCCGCTGGTGTCGTAGCCGAGCGAGATCGTGCCGACGTAGCACTTGTTGGTCTTGTCCCAGGAGATGCCGTGGTCTCCCCGGCCGCGCCTCGGCTTGGGGCGGTCGGCAGGCTGGCCGCTGGGTAAGGTCGCGGGTTGGCCGCGCTCAGAGCGTGGCTGCGATTCGGTGGGCGTTGTCATCGGTGCTGTTCCTTCCGTTCTTCCCGTTCCAGGTACTCGGTTATGGCTTTCTTGATCACGTAGGCCAGGCTGCGGTCGTCGCGGTGGGCGACCGCGTCGAGCCTGGCCCGCGTGTCGGCGTCGAGCCTGATGCTCGTGCTGTGCTTGGCCTCGGAATGGTCCACATTGTGGAGTGTAGTCGTATTGACTGCATATGACTACATGCTGCGCGCTCATTCGGTGTCTTCCAGGGATGTGATGAACTCGGCTAGGTGCTGGCTGGTGATGCGGCGCAGCTTGCCGATCTTGATGCTGCGGAGCTGGTCGGTTCGGAGCAGGTAGTACACCTTGTCGCGGCCGATTTGCAGGAGTTCGGCGACTTGCTCGACCGTGTAGGCCCGCACCGCGCCTGCGTGCGGCTGATCCCCGCGCCGGTTACCGTCAGTAGCGGGCGCCCGCGCACGCGCATTGCGCAAGTGCATGCTTATGGGTGCAGACGCGCGCGAGGTTTGCGCGTGCGCTTGCGCGTCGGCGTTCACGGAGCGTCACTCTCGCGCCGGGCGGCGCGCCAGACGCCGCGCCTGATCTGGATGGCGCGACCGACGTCGGCCAGAGCGCGGAGCCGGTAGTTGACCCATCGGTGGCTCATGCCGGTGATGGCCACCAAGTCGGCGACGGGAATGCCTTCTTCGGACGCCTGGGATAGGACGTACCAGAGCAGGGCATCGGGACCGCGCTCGGCATCGTCAGCGGCCTTGGTCTGATCGTCGTCGGCAACGGGTGCGTCAAGCAGCACGGCTCCGCGTTGGATGCTGGTGCCTTGTTCCAGGGCGCACCTGGATACCTCGTCGAGCTCGGGCCGCAACTCGGCATGCCTGGCTGCCGTGTCCCGCACGGCGTCGTCGGTGACCAGGTAGGCCCGGGCGCGGCGCGGGATGTCGTGTTCGGGCGCGGAGATCAGGAACTTGCCAGGGGCGTTGAGCTGGTGGGCGTGCCAGCCGGCGGTGAGCATGCCCTGGCCGAGGATCAGGTCCACATCCCGGCGTTCGCGCACGCGGAAGCAGACTCGTACGTCCATCTGAGAGCGCAGAGCGCCCTGGCCCATAGCCTTCTGGGTCGGCCGCTGGGTAGCCACGATGAGATTGACCGCGGGCGCTCGGCCGCGCCGGGCGATCGAGTCGGCGTCGTTGGTGGCTTCGGGTGCTGATTCGGTCAGCTCGGCGTACTCGTCAATGATGATGATCAGCGCGGGCAGGTCCGGGTTGGGCTCCCAGACCCTCAAGCCGTGCGCGGTCAGGTACTCGGCGCGTGCTTCGAGGATCAGCACGGCGTCGGCCAGCAGCGCCTGTGCGTCCGTGGCCGTGGTCGCCAGCCGGCCGATGCAGGACGCCCACGGGCCGAGTTCCATGCCGCGCTTGAGGTCGATGGCCCAGATCACCACGTCGGTGCAGGCGGTCAGGTTGCCCATCAGCGCGTTGAGCCCGCCGCTCTTGCCCGATCCGGTTGCGCCGCCGAATAGGACGTGTCGGCGTAGCAGCAGTACCCGGGCGGGCGTGGCGTCCTCGAACGGGCCGAGGTCGACCGGTTCGGTGATGGAGGTTATGGACGGCCCTGGCCAGGTGATTGCGTCGGCGTGCGGATCGCGGTCGAGCACGCGCAGCTCGAACCGGTTGGCCAGGTCGTCGGGTGTGGGCAGTGCCCGCGCGGCTCCCCGGAAGGTGCCGAGGCCGGACTCGATGGCAGGCAGCTTGGTGATCACGTCGGCGATCGTCTGGCCCCGGGCGAGCGCGAACCGGGCGCGCCATCCCCACACGTCGACGACGGTGGACATGACTCGTGATCCGGCCAGGCCGACCACCTGGGCGATGTCTGGCCAGACCGCGAGGTTTCGCTCTACCCGGACCTTGGCGCGGCGCCGGCGGTGCGCCCACCAGGGGACCGCGAGCACCAGCCCGGCGATTGTCAGGACTTGCGGCAGCGGCGAGGTCCACGGGCCGAGCGCGGTCGCGGCGGCCAGCCAGCCGCCCGCTGTCGCGGCGACGATCGCGGCGTAGATGCGTTCGGCCAGGGTCTCCAGGCCGAGCCAGCGGCCTGTGCCACCGAGCGTGCCAGCGGCTGTGACGGTGAGCGTGACGATGGCTGGCCACCAGTGCGGATGTGTCAGGTGCAACAGCCACGCCGCGGTGATGGCCGCCATGCTGGCGGTGAAGGGGGCGAGTTCGGAGCGGTACCGCCAGCACAAGCGGGCAAGCACCACGGCGAGCAGCTCAGGGAACCGGTCGCCCGGGTTCATGACGATCATGGGCTGGAGTCCATAGCGGCGCATCCGGCGGGCTTGGCGGCGCATCTGGTACGGCCGGTTCATGCTGGCCTCCGCTCGAAGCCCTGGGCGGCCAGTTCGTCGCGGAGGTAGGACAGCGGGTCAGGTTCGCCGCCATGCCACGCGGTCAAGGTGGCCAGGCCGGCCGCTGCGAGGTTGGCGCGGCTGAGCCGGCAGGTCGTCACTGCGGCAGCTTGCCGCGTGATCTCGGCCATCAGGGCCGGGATGTCGGATATCGAGTTGTCGATCTGCCGCCATAGGTCAGAGAGCGTGGGAATCGCGAGCGCGAATCCGCTGATGATGTGGTGTGCGACGTGGGCGCGGGTATCAACCTCCCGAAGGAATGTGTCGCTGGAAGGGGGAATGTGTGTCATTCAGATACCACCTCCTTGAGTCGTTCGCTTCAGTGACCGGTGAGCGTTCGCACGATGCCGATCAGCGTGTGCCGTATTTCCGGTGCGGCGCTCGTGGCGGCGAGCAGGAATCCGGCTAGCAGGCACACGATCGCCTGCCAGGTGCGCAGCCCCATGAATCGCCAGGCGATCCACACGAGCACGCCGAGAATGGCGATGAGCGGTATGGAAATAGTCAAGGTTCATCACCTCCGTCCTGAGTGATTGTTTGATGCGTGGCGGAATCGCTTGGCATGGCGGCGGTTGGCGTTATGACGGCGGCGCCACATGGCACGGCTTACGCACTTACGGCACGTCGTCGCGTTGTCCTCGGCCACAGCGCCGCATGGGCAGCAATGGCCATCGATTGTGATGAGCGGAGTATGCATGATCTCGTTCACCTCCCCACCAGATCCCGTGCAACGGTCTTGTGCTGACAGCCTGAGCTGGCCGGAGGCTGGCTGACATGGAGAGCCAGCACCTTGCGGGTGAATGCGTCGGCCAGGCCGCCGCGGGCAGGATCGAACAGGCTCTTGCGCCGCTCGCACAGCCGGATGCTGACGACCATCACGGCGAACGCCGTGAGCGCAGCTCCGCTGATGACTAATGCGAACCAGATCATCGGTAACCACATCCCTTCGTCGTGAACCTCGCTACGATGCAAAGCTAGGTCCGCGAAGCGGGATAACCCATTACCGAATGAGATACTGCGGTGAGATCGACGCTATCTGAATGTGATATTGGTTCGATCCCACGATGAGATATGCGTATCTAAGTGAGCCAATATTCGCTCGACTAATCAGGGCGCGCGACGTGGGTCGTCCGCTTCATGGTTGGCGTTCGGGGGCGCTCGGCCAGGCAGTCCTCATGACATAGCCGTTGCCGCTGCTATGAGACTCAGAGACTGGCCGGCGTGGCAAGACCCACAGTTCAATGGCGGTTAACGGCTTGCGGTGGGCTGACTCTGGACAGCGTTAGCCGCGAGCCGTTCGGCTACATGCCGACGTTGGCCAACAGGTTGCCCAGGTCACAGGTGGTCTGGCGGGGACTACTGTTCGTGGGGTGATGCGGCATCGGCGCTCCCCGCGCCGAGGCTCGGCCTTGGGGGCCCGCCCGGCGCGGCCCGCGCCGTCCTCAACCCGAGGCTCAACCGATCTGACAGGCTCTCGGTTGGGCCATGTTGCCGCTTCCATCGGACCTGGCCTATTGCGTTGGGGTACCACGGGCTGGCCCGGCCAGCTCAGCGCACCAGATGGCCGATGTAGTAGCCGACGGACCCCGATGCCAGTCCGCCGACCGCGGACAGGCCCATCAGGGTGTACTTGAACCGCTCCAGGTCGCGGATTCGGATCTCGTGGTCGGGGTCGTCTTGAGCTGCTCGCGGATGGCGCCGAGCTGGCCGCCGATCTTGATCTGCTCCGTGTAGACATCGAGCAGCTTTTCGGCCCTCGCGACCGCTGTAGCACGTGCGTCAGCCATCCCGTTTGCCGTCGACCACCCGCCGACGCACGCCCGCATGTCTCCCGGCGACCGACCGGAGTATGGTGCCCGTGCCGCACCGACGACAGCGGTCGCTTGCCGCGCTGGTGGGCGACTTGGTGGAGTGAAGCACGGGAGCCGGCCTGTGGCAGATACTTGTCGTACTCTCCTCCCCATTGTTGTTGCGTGGCGCGCTTGCAGGGCTCAGATCTCCGGCAACGGGACCTTGATCATTGTTAAACCCGCGTCTCACCGCGAGCAGGCCACACGCATGTCACCGACTTGAACCTGCTGGTGTCACCGACTTGAACCTGCTGGTCGCAGAGCTACGGGCCGAGGCGCCGATTTAACACCAAGCGCGTGGCGAGTACCGGCAAGAAGCCGCAGGTCAAGCGGCATGCCTGCCGCCAACTGCCGGAGATCTGGGGCTGGCGTGGGCCGGACGGGCCGATATCAAAGTCCGAAAGTCCTGTAACCAGTTTCGCGATCCCTCTTTGGGACCTTGTTAATTACAGGTCGCAATTTACGGGCCGCCTCGGACACGCTTTGATCAGCATCGGAGCACAATTGCCGCACCGGCTGAATAGGGATGAGCGTAGCATTCACGCGGGTAATCTCCGCGAGTGCCTCCACTGCCGCAAGCCTATCGTCGGCATTTTGACTTTCGGCCAAATCCAAAAGCACCTGCAACGCACTGCGCCGGCTTAGGGCCAACTGTTTCACTGCACCGAGCGCAGGTGCGAAGACATACCAATCTTCTGTTGCAGGTTTCGCCAGCTTCGCGACCAGGTCGATCGGAACAACGCCCGGCGCAACCTCGGCCAGATCCCAGAGCATCATGGCCGCGCTCATACGGTGCTCGACCACTTGTGAAAGCACTAGTTGTTCTACCGATTCAATGGGAACTAGAGCAGCGTCGAGGCGTGCAATGGCTTCCAGAAAGCTCGTCGAAATGTGGACTTCATCACCCCTTTTGGGTGTAGCCATGACGTGTTCAAATACGGCCCTGGCAACATGCCGCTGGCTTTTTTTCGGCACTCGACTGAACAGGCTGCGCAATCGTTGCTCAGCCTGATCGTGGTCGCCCAAATGAACGCCGTCAAACAACTTCTCAAGGACTTCTAGTGGCAGGGGTTGAGCAGGCGTCGGCGCTCTCGGCAGCTGTGTTGGTACGATCCCCCACGTAACGAGCTGTCGACGGATAAGTTCGAATGCTGACGCTGGTTGGTCGCAATTAAGAGACTCCCATACTGGATTTATATTGCTCGGCAAAGTAACCCGTGGCTCCTTTAGCACGCAAACCACCTCTCGCAAGCGCGGGTGCGCGCGAGCCCGCCCAATCTCGTCGATAATGTTTTGGGCTGTCCCCCCAGGCATACGATCATCGTGTGTGCACAATGCCACGAACGCATCCGACGCCTCCATATAGCTGCTGACCTTGGTCTCTGGATCGAATGCACCGCGAAGCAACGGTTCATCCTCGACAATGATTGCGCGGTAGCCAAGCTCGTTGAGCCGATCGCGGATCGGCGCTGCTAGCTGATCTTTGTACGCGTGCATGCAGCTCAAGAAGACGACCGTGCGCCCTGCCAGCACTGCGCCCCCCTACGTCGTGAGCCTGGCCAATCAGCCAGGATGTCCTGTCTCTTGCTTTACCGCAGACATGGGACAGTACCAGGGTCGAGCGGTCATCTGGAGTGATCACCTGCCCGTAAGTACAGCGCTCGCCGGTTGGCTCTGGCGTGCCAGTAGGCAGCGGTGATCGTCGCGACTTGGAATCTCTAGAGACTCCAAGTCGCCGCTGCATTGCAGAGCCGTTGGGTCAGATCCCCAACACGGGGGGTTCCGGGCTGATGGCGGGCACCAGGTACGGGACCTCTCACGGCAGCTCAGGCGTCAACTCTTGGCCGATCATAATGATCCTCAGCCCGCTTGATCGCCTCGTCAGGCCAGTGCCTGGCCGGGCTTGCGGCGGCAAGGCAGCTCCGCGCGGCATTCGCGTGCCGACTGCTCTCAGGCTGGCATCTGCGTCAAGGGCGCAGTAGAGCGGCGACGGCCTCGGCGAGTTGGCCGCGGGTGAAGGTAGCGGTCCGGTCACCGCGTCGGATCTCGGCGCTGTCGAGCGACCACTCGCGGCGGTGATGCTGGAAGGTGAGTACCAGTGTCTTGCCTTTGACGCTGACGCTGACTTCGGCGTGCGCGCCTGTCATGGTCATTTCGGGCAAGGTGCGTGTCTTCGTGTGCAGGTAGGCCGCGTAGTTGGCGATCACCTGAGGCGTCCACACCGGATCGATAGGAGCGCCCGGTTCGTTCATTGTGGTGCGACGCATTCTCGGGCTTCCCGCAACATCGGGTATAGGGCAGGTCCGTCTGGTAGTCGTATTGGCCGTCTGTGGTCGGCGTAGCCTCGGCGGAGGTAGACGCCGCGCGTACTGAGGTCGGAGGCTTCGAGGTAGGCGGCCAAGCCGTCGCGGTCGAGTGTTGCATGGTGGGCAAGCAGCAGTGCGTTGCCGATTCCTTGGCCTTGGTGGTCGGGCCGGACTGCGAGGATGGCCAGATGGTGGTGCGGCGGGCCGGTTGGGTGATGCCGTTCGAGTGCGGCATCGAAGACCTGGAACCGGCTGGTCCACGGGTGAGTCGCGACGGCTAGGCGCGCGTCGTGATCGGGGACCGGAGTTGGGCCGTGAGTGCCGACCGGTAGCCAGAGTGCTGCTGCGGTGCGCTCCCGGGTGGTGTGCACGATGCCGTTGGCCAGGGCATGCTGAACGTAGATCTGGAAGTAACCAGGGGAAATCGCTCGGCGTGCTTTCGGGTCAGCGATTAGCCATTGGGATGGTGGCAGATCATGAAAGGCTGTGGCGATGACCTGGCTCAGCGTGTCCACGTCGGCCATGTCCGCGCGCACGATGCTCCACGGCCAGCAGGTAGCGGAATTATTTGTGTCATTCATCAAGCGGTCCAGTGGTCCGGTGTGAGCTGGCCGGTCACGGCGTGAGGTCCGAGACCGAGCTTGTCGTAAATCCCTGGTCGCCGGAATCGCAGAACTAGTCCCCAGGCAAGTCCGATGACAGCGGCTAGACCGTAGAGGGCTGGTAGCGCCCACGTGGCGGCGTCGGTCGCGGGCACGCCAAGCAATATCGCGTAATGCCGCACTGCGAAGATGACGATGGCGGCCAGCAGGAAAGCAGCAATGGCTGGCGCGATAACGCGGTGCCAGGCATCCTCGTCATGATAGTTCCGGGCGAAGAACGCTATTACCGCGATACTGGTTGCGGTGAGCAGGAGCAAGATTCCGAAGCCGCCAGTAGTCCCGATCCAAAAGAATAGCCTCGTCATGGGGTCCCAGCCGAGTGCGGCATAAGCCGTGATCGTGGCCAGGCCGGTAGCGCTCTGGGTCAGCGATGCGGCTTTGGGAATATTATTCGATCCAGTACGGCCGAGAGCGGCAGGCAAGACGTTTTCGCGCCCGAGAGCGAACATATAGCGCCACACGACATTGTGGAACGCGAGGGCAGCGGCGAAAAGCGATGTTACGAACAGCATTTGGGCGACCTGGCCCAAGGTGCCGCTGCCGAGTCCGAACAACAACCCGGGTCCTAGCTGTCCGGCCGCCGTTAGTACATGGCTGGTGCCGACATGCACGGCCATTGCCCAGCTCGCTCCTGCGTAGACGACCGCGATCATGCCCAGAGCCACATAGGTGGCGGCCGGTATCGTGCGGCTGGCGTTGCGGGATTCCTCGGCCAGCACAGGAGCCTGCTCAAAGCCCACAAAGCCGAGGACGGCCACGACGGCCAGCACGCCGAACGCGCCGAAGCCGCCAGCCGCTAGGCCGCTTGGCGAGAGCGTCGCGAAACTGAGCCGCCCGCCGGCCGGAGAGGCCAAGCCGGCCACGGTCTCGGCGACGATGACGGTGATCTCAGCGGTTAGCAGTGCGCCGAGTACCCAGCCGGTGATGTCTACCCGGAGCTGGCCGAGTACCGTCACAACCGCCCAGGCGGCCAGTGCCCAGGCCCACCACGGTGCGTTTATGCCGAGGTACGTGGCGGCCTCGGCGGATGCGGCCGGGCCGAGCGCACCGTACAGGCCGACCTGCAGGCAGGTGTAGGCAACGAGCGCGACCAGGGCGGCGGCAACGCCTGCCGGGCGGCCGATGCCACGTGAGATGAAGGCGTAGAACGCGCCCGAGTTCGTAATGTGCCGGGTCATAGCCACATATCCGACCGAGAACACGGCCAAGATGATGGCGACAACGAGGAATGCGGCAGGGATGGCAGTCAACCCCGTCGTCTGGTAGGCAGTCGGAATGACGCCCGCGGCGACGGTGAGCGGTGCGACGGCCGCGAGGACAAAGAACAAGACGGCGGGGATTCCTAGCCGGTCTCGTGCGAGCGCGCGGGAAACGCTTCCTGGTCGGATTCTGGTCGGCTGCGGTCTGGACATGCAAACTCCTATGACTTGTTCGGATCTAAGGAAGGGCTGCCGGGTCAAATGCGGCTAACGCCAGTGAGACAGCATGGCGCTGTCCACTGCCGCCTGGGTCTGGCTAATCAGCTCGCGAGCGCCGGGCGGGAGCTGGCGCGTGGTCTGGTCCAGGCGATGTCGGCAGTCTGGCGGCCCGTATGTCAGCAGGCCAGGGCCGAGGCCGGATGCGACGGCTAGCCCGGCCAGGGTCGCGCCGAATGCGGCCGGGGGCCTGTGGCTGTCAAGCGCTGCGCGGGCGCGGCCAAACGCGGCGAAAGCGCAGTCTGCGTCTACCGGGACCCATCGATCGCCGCGCCTGGGCCGACGTGCGCGGACACGGGCGAGGTAGCCGGCGCGTTCGAGGCGAACAGCAACGTCTGTTGTGGAGGTCCGAGCCAGGTAGGCGAGCCAGTCGCGGATCGAATGCCGGTTGCGCTCGTTTGCCACGAAGCCGAATACCAAGTGTTCGAGCAGGTCGGACGGCTCGGCTGCGTTGACCGCGACGACCCGGCCGTCCCCGATCGCCAGGTTGCCGAGCAGCAGCAGCAACTCGGTCAGCAGCCCGCCGGCCAGGCCGAGACTGAGCGCGCGCGGGTGAAGGAAAGCCCGGCCCGTGACGTCATCGTGGGCCATCAGGTACAGGTCGTCGGCCAGTAATCCAGTGCCGCTGAGTTTTGCGGTATCGATCGGCAGATAGCAGTAATTCCGCGGGATTGCTCCGTCTGCGGATGGTTGATCGGTCATTTCCGGTCCTCCGGTTGGTCCATCCATCGCGTTTCGGTTGCCCGGAGAACGCGCACGATGATGGCGGCCGCTTCGGGAGACGTACTGGCGATGGGTTCAGCCCACGGCCACCAGAACACCCAGGCGCCGTCAGCACGAGGATGTGCATAGATGTGCTCCGAAAGCGCCGCCGCGCCTGGCTCGGGGTTGCGTACGTACAAGCTCGGGCGCCGGCCGAGCGGCGTCTTGACTCGTGCGATCCAGCCAAGCGCAGTGACTTCAGCGGCAAGCGCGTCGAGCCTGGCAATGACGTCCGATGCGCTGATCGCCGGAACAGGCGCGTTCACGACCAGATCTCCATTTCGTTTTTTAGAAGTGCTATCGGGACTTCCAGCATGCGTTTCCGCTGACCTTGGTCGTTATCGAGTGCGCTAGGTCGGCTGTATCTTCTGGCCTATGCCAGCCAGAAACCGCACACTCGCGGGCTCCGACGAGAATGCCGCCGAGTAGGGTGACCACCGTGATACCTCTGCAAGGCCGGGATCATGCAACTCAAAACCAGAGAAAAAGTCACGGACCCCGGCCTCGGTACGAAAGACGGCTGGCGCGCTTGCCGTTGCGTAGGCATCACGGATAGCCGACATGACAACCGGGTTCGTTCCGTCGCTAGTGATGTGCGACAGAGCCAGATAACTACCCGGAACCATATGGCTGGCGAAGGCTCGCACAATGCCGTGCGGCTGATCACGATCCTCGATGAAATGCAGAACAGCGATGAACAGGACGCCAACCGGCCGACTGAAATCGATGAGCGCGGCTAGCTCACGGCTCGCCAGAATGCTGGCTGGCTCACGTATGTCCGCTTGAAGTGCCTGCACGCCGTCGCTGGTGGCGAGCAGCGCCCGGCTGTGCGTGGCAACGATCGTGTCATTGTCCACGTACAGCACTCGCGCGGCGGGGTGGATGGCTCGTGCCAGCTCATGGACGTTCGGGCTCGTCGGAATGCCCGTACCCAGATCGATGAATTGCGATATGCCCTGATCCGCCATCAGCAGAACCGCGCGCATCAGAAAGTACCGGTTCGCGCGCGCGAGTTGCCTGCCGGAAGGAACTACTGAGAGCGCCCTTTCCGCTGCGGTCCGATCTGCCGCATAGTTCGTCTTACCGCCCAGATAGTAGTCATACATCCTTGCGGGAGACGGAGTCGTTGGGTCAACGCCAACCGGAACGGGCGTGTCGTCGTCATCGTTCCGCCAGCGGTCAACCGGCTCGCCGTCATGAGCCATCTGCAACCCTCCCGTCGATCCCGCACACGCCCAGTGATCACAGGAGGGTGCCGGACGGCACCGCCAGCAGACATCCGATCGTGAGATCTCAAGATGTGATTGACTACGACCGGATCGGCTTGGTAGGCGCGGTGCGCTCAGGCAGAACGGGACTCAGGACATGACCGTGGATCGGCAGGAAACTCAACAGACGATCGAGCGCGTCTTCGGGCGCATCGATATCCTTGAAGCCTGCCAACGCGATCGCCGTGACATGACGGCGATCCTCAGCGCCCTGAGCGACGAGGGCCTTCGATATCGTGTGATAGCGGGCCTGACCGGCATCGCGCACAGTCGGCTCAGCGAGTATGGCAACGGGATTCGGCAGCCCAATCTCGACATGATCGAGAAGTTCGCCAACGGCTTGAACCTCCCCGATGCAGCCCGAATCGCGTTCGGCTTGGCGCCGATCGGCTCCGATGCTGAGACTGCGCGTCGGCCATGACCCCTGATCGGCAGGAGATCCGCCAGCGGATCGAACGTGTCTTCGCGCGCGAGGACGTCCTTGAGGCGTGCAGGCTCCGTGAGCGCGGTAAAGAGCGTCCGACGTGTGATATGGCCACGATTCTCAGCGTGCTGCGTAGTCACGGCGTGACCCAAGGTGTGGTAGCGGGCTTAACCGGCATTCCGCAAGGTCGGCTGAGTGAGTACAACAACGATGTCCGACAGCCGACCCTCAGCACGATCAAGAAGTTCGCAGATGGACTGGATCTGCCCGAGCCAGCCCGCACTGCTCTTGGCCTCGCGCCCAGCGGGGACGCGGATGCCAGCTCGGCGGCAGATAGCCCGGCTGAGCCGCAAGGCAGCTCGGACCTCCTGACGCTCGCATGGCTGGCAGGCTCACTGAACAATCACGCCGATCGGCGCGCAATCCTGCGGTTGGGGGCGACGCTGGCCGCTGCCCCGCTCCTGGGCGTTGAGGAGTCGATGGACCGGCTCACCTACGCGTTGCTTGGCCCAACGGCGCTCCAGGAAGATACGGTCACCTTCCTCGAACAACGCACTGTCGGCCTGCACCGGATCGAGCCCATGTTCCCGGCCAGGCTCGTACACAGAGCCATCGTGAGCCACCTTCGCGAGGTAACTGCTCTGCTCGAAGGCCATGCCGGTGATCCACTGTGGACGCGCCTGGCCCGCACCGCGGGCGAATGCGCGGTCCTGGCGGGCTGGACGGCCTGGGACCTCGGTGAGGTGGCGCACAGCGCGCGCATGTACCGAATCACAGAATTCGCTGCCAAGGCGGCCGGCGACCCTGTGATCATGGCTTGCGCCCATACCTATCGCAGCTATGGCACCTCGGGCGCCACGGCGCATGAGGACGCGCGCAAGATGCTCGTGGAAGCTCGCCTGTGCCTGCCCGAGACCGGTGAGTACGCGACCCGCGCATGGGTGCTCGGGCGTGAAGCCGAGGAAGCGGCCACCATCGGTGACCCCGCGGCCAAACATCTGATCAAGCAGGCCGCCGAAGCGTTCGATCGCGCGCAGCCACAACGAGAGCGCCCGTGGACCAGGTTCCTCGATGAAACGCGCATGACCGCTCTGGGACTGTCCACCTACACGCGGATAGGCGACGAGAGGAAGGTTCACCAGCTCGCGGACAACCTTCTCGCCACCGTCGCACCAGGCAGCAAGCGCGCCGCGTTGATCAACGCCGATGTCGGCATCGCATCCGTACGACTTGGCGACGTCAACAGCGGCATCACCTACGGTCGGCGCTCACTCGAAGCGGTGCGATCATCTGAGACATCGTTCGGCCTATGGCGACTCGTAGACCTGGCCAAGGCGCTGTCCCAGGACTCACGCGCCCGTGAGTTCTGCTCACAGGTCAGGCAGGCTCGCCGCTCCCTTGCGTCTCAGCACTGATCCACGCCAGGTAATCGTCGGTCCCTTCGAGAATCGGCACAGCGACGATATCGGGCGTGTCGTAAGAGTGATTCTCGCGGATCAAACGCGCCAGCGCCGGAAACTTGTCACGCGTGGTCTTCATTATTAGAAAGTACTCGTCGGCCCGCTCGATCTTTCCTTGCCACCAGTACGTTGACCTGATTGGAGCTGTGACCTGCGCACAGGCCGCCAGACGCGCTCCTACGGCGGCAGCACAAATCCTGTCGGCCTCATCCTTCGAGTCAGTAGTCGAATGAACTTCAATATAGTCCGTCACTTTAACCTTTCCGGAGATTCTCAGATCGAAGATACTTCAGACCTGGCCAATACGTAGCTAGCTACGTGAAGATATTCTATAAGTCTCGCTGTGGACTCTGCATAGATAGAGCGTCAGGCCCTCGGGCGTGACCGTGCGCGATAGGCCTCCCCAGAGCCTGAGAGGATCTAGTTTCGTGAGTAGTTGTTCCAAGGTTCTGAAGTCCGCCTCGTCTGTGGCCTGAGCTGCTGCAATGGAGTCGAGATTCGCATGCTCATCAAGGGGATCTCCGTAGCGGATAGTATCGGGTAGCTGCGCGACCACCTCCGTCATTGCGTTGATATCAGCTTGGAGATACTCATTTAGCGCTCCGACAGTCATGCCAAGAACTGGCCCGACGAGTGGTGCCGCATGCTTGAGAACGGTGAGTACATGCTTTAGGTAAGGTCCAATCTTGCGTAGCCATTCGGCGGGCTCAATGATCTGATAGCAGCCGTCCGAATCTGCGAGGCGATGCCAGGAACCTGGTTCCTCGCAATAGAGTCGCAACTCGAACCCAGAGCCTCTTAGGCCTTTTCGGGCGCGGGAGACCAAGGCAAAGACGCTAGGACAACGTACCTCCTGCTGATCTTGAAGAATTCTTTGGATCTTAAGGAACATGCGCTGAGCATACTCGCATTGATCGCTAAGTCTATCGTTTATTTCTTCGGTTATCTTTAGCAGCCGGTCGAGACTTGCCCGAGTTGCGTCTCTATCGGATGGAGGCAGGCCAAACAGCAGTGTTGCCACATCTATCATCTCACCGGACTTACGGCATTCGATATCATGCCGTGGCGGTGCACGGAGCAATCGATTCTGCAAGTCGTCGTAGTCAAACAGTTCGGCGCAAGTCTTATGAACGGCCTTCTGGCATGGACATGGCACTTGCCTTAGGATGTCGAGACCTGGGAAACGTTCGAATGTCCTGTTCAGGCCATCGTCGAGTATCGAAAAGAAGGCGGCCGGCGAAGGGCCGCGAACACTGAGCTTAACGATATTACGGTGGAGATCTGCTGCCACAAGTGCGCGGTGTCGTTGATCGGAATGTGCCAATAGCACACCGGTTCGCCAATGCTGGCCAGTCGTGAAGCGGTGAGATCGTGCTATGAACCATGTAGGGATGCCTGGAGGCATCGTATTCAGCCGGTACAATACGTTGATTTCAATATTTGGCTCGGTGCAGTCGAGAGGCCATTCGTCTTTATATGGAGGAGTATTCCAAGGAAGTCGCTCGACTACCAGGCTGACATCTGTCCCTGGCGTGTCGCTAATTTGATATGACAGATCATATTTGTCCATCATCCTGAGAAAGTGATCTCGCAGACCCCGGTCCAGATCACGCCACAGTATATTTAGGTGCTCGCGTGTCAGTAAGCCATGCCGATTGGCCACTTCTCTGTCGTCAAGTACCTTGCAAATATATTCGTTAACCCATTCTGGCCGCAGGATTACCGTATCGGCGAGGTCGGGGTCATCGGAGTAATAGAGAATGTCGCCTAGCTGATGCATAGCTATTGCTATGTATTGTTGCTGTGCCTGATCGCTGACTCCGGCCCCTTCTATTACAAGTTTCATGCGATTTGGCGTGATGTTCTTATCAGCACAATTCCGGAGCGCATCGCAGGCGTCGAGCCACGCTGTTGGCCACTCGGCACCCATTAGCGGAAGTCCCGCGGCTTGTTGAGCAAGTTGGATATAGAGATTATCTATCCCGGCCCTCGTCTCATTGTCAACCGATATGTTGTCGATGACCTGTGGATATTCTCTGCGTAGGTCATCAAGGGGCAGGTCGACGGGCCGCTCGTTGCTATCTGCGTGCGTCGCGATGAGGAAGACTGGCGACTCGGGCGCGCGTGCGGTGATGATGTCGAGCCAATACCGAAGCTTTCCTTGCTCCCATCCAAGTCGCGCATTCCAAAGGAGTAGGAACAGCGATCGATTAGTGAGGAAAAACTGGTGGGTCGCGTGGTAAATCTGCTGACCACCGAAATCCCATGCACGGAGTTCCATCTGAATATTGTCATACTTCGGATGAGGAATGATGAGCGTCTCTATATGTATCCCATGAGTGGTAGATTCGGTCGGATTGTGAGCTTGGCGCGAAAGCGCCTTGAGTAGAGAGGTCTTACCTACGCCACCTTCTCCGACAATTATTAGCTTAGAGCTCCATTGACGCGATGCGCCTTGGTTGCGTGCGCGAAGAAACGCAAGTATGGACTTAGTTCCGCTCGCGGCAATCTCCGAAGGAGGGCTGATCGAAGGATTCCCATGGAGAGTCAGTCTTGTCAATGTTTGAAGCTCGACGAGCAAATTTGGTAGAATGGTGATCTGGTTGTCGCTGAGGTCGAGATCGGTGAGCCTGGTAAGGCGAGCTAGCCAGTTCGGCAGCTCGGTGAGTTGGTTGGCTCTGAGACTGAAGTCGTTGAGAGCAGTGAGTCTGACCATTGAATCGGGTAGGGCCGTCAATTGATTGGCACTCAGATTAAGATCATGGAGGCCGGTGAGGTTGCCGATTGAGTCGGGCAGCTCGGTGAGCTGGTTACCGCTCAGGTCGAGATATGTGAGGCCGGTGAGGGTGGCGAGCCAGTCGGGCAGTTCGGTGAGCTGGTTGCCGCTCAGGTCGAGATATCGGAGGGCGGTGAGGGTGGCGAGCCAGTCGGGCAGTTCGGTGAGCTGGTTGCCGCTCAGGTAGAGATATCGGAGGCCGGTGAGGGTGGCGAGCCAGTCGGCAGTTCGGTGAGCTGGTTGCCGCTCAGGTAGAGATATTCGAGGCCGGTGAGGGTGGCGAGCCAGTCGGGCAGTTCGGTGAGCTGGTTGCCATTGAGGTCGAGATATCGGAGGGCGGTGAGGGTGGCGAGCCAGTCGGGCAGTTCGGTGAGCTGGTTGCCGCTGAGGTCGAGATTTTCGAGGCCGGTGAGGGTGGCGAGCCAGTCGGGCAGTTCGGTGAGCTGGTTGCGGCCTATGCGGAGCGTGCTGAGGCCGGTCAGGGTGGCGAGCCAGTCGGGCAGGTCGGTGAGCTGGTTGCCGCTGAGGTCGAGTTCGGTGAGGCCGGTGAGGGTGGCGAGCCAGTCGGGTAGTTCGGTGAGCTGGTTGCGGCCTATGCGGAGCGTGCTGAGGCCGGTGAGGGTGGCGAGCCAGTCGGGTAGTTCGGTGAGCTGGTTGCCGCTGAGGTCGAGTTCGGTGAGGGCGGTGAGGGCGGCGAGGCAGTCGGGTAGTTCGGTGAGCCTGTTGCTGTCGACCCGGAGTTCGGTGAGGCCAGTCAGGCTGGCGAGCCAGGTCGGCAGCTTGGTGAGGCGGTTGCGGTCCAGGTCGAGCCTGGTGAGGCTGGTCAGAGTAGCAAGGGAGCCGGGCAGCTCGGTGAGCCTGTTGCCGTCGACCCGGAGTTCGGTGAGGCTAGTCAGGCTGGCGAGCCAGGTCGGCAGCTTGGTGAGGCGGTTGCGGTCCAGGTCGAGCCTGGTGAGGCTGGTCAGAGTAGCAAGGGAGCTGGGCAGCTCGGTAAGCTGATTGCCCGCTAGTCGAAGCTCAGTCAGGTCGACCAGGCCAGCAACCTCACCTGGGATCGTCGTTAGTTGCAGCTCACTTAGGTTCAGTGAGCGCCTCCCACTGCCTGCAGCCCGCTTTATGCGCCTGCGCGCTTTGCTGATGTTGCGGTCCAACGCTCTCCCTGATCATGTCATGAAATTGATCAATTACACGGCAGGAATTGTAGTCCTAGCAGGTCGAACGGAGACCATCTATACAGACAAGCACATACAGGAAGTAAGCCTCCGCCACCCGACTTCTGCTCACGTGGCGGAGGCTTACTACTAAGCCCTTTGGTCGATGATGTGTTTGATCTTGCGCCGGTCGATGCTGAGTTCGCGGGCGATGGCGCGCTGGCTGTGGTCGGCCTGGTGCAGGGCCAGTACCGTCTGTTCCAGGGTGGGGCCACGCTCCAGTGCGGCTGGCGCATCGTGTGCCGCGATTGGCGCGTGCGGGTTGATCGTCATAGCGGGCGCTGGCACCGGGTCGGCCTGGTGACGGTTCCTGATCAGTGTCATCAGCAGTTCGAAGGACCCGGCCAGCGCTAGGGCGGGCCAGGCGCTGACTAGGGCACCGACCGGGCCATGTCCGACGCCGTGTGCCAGGTTGGCACCGGTAGTGGCCACGATGCCGGCGCCAAGGCACCAGCGCGCCAGTGGTGGTACCGGCTGGTTCCGTCGGCTGGCGTCCAAGATGAGCATGCTGGCGGCCAGTATCAGGCCGTCCACGGTGAACGGCACCAGCCGTGCCGTCAGGCCGGTCTCACCGTGGGAGCTGACCAACTCGTAGGCGTGCCGGTAGGAGATGACCGCCGCGACCGCCGCGACGGTGACGACGGCGAGCGCGGTCACGATTCGAATGAGCCGGTCCATCAGGCCATGCCCTTCCGCCGCGCGACCGCCCCTGAGGACGCTGTGACGATGTGTGTGACCCGCGCGCCGTCGAGGCAGTTCCTTGCGTCGAAAGCATGGCCATCGCACATGGCGATGGCGTCGCCGTAGCGATCTGTCACGAATCCAGCTCGGCGCACGGGCTCGCCGGTCTCGACGATGTAGTCGTGCAATGCGTCCATCTCGGCGGCCAGGGCAATGGTGCGAGCGGCCAGCTTGCGCGCTCGCAGCGCCAGGCCGGGTGCTGTCGGATCGGTATCGTTGATCTTGATCTGCATGGTGCCTCACCTCCGGTCGGTGAGGCCCGGAACCAGTGACTAACGAAGTGACTACGCACCCCGACGACGCGCGATGGCGCCTGCTACCCTCAGACGAGGAGCTGGCGCTGACGTGCGGGTATCCGACGCCTTGCGACCATGCCAGACGGTTCCGCCGGGCATGGCATGCAAGGGGTCAGGGGTTCGAATCCCCTTAGCTCCACGCAGGTCAATGGACATTTTTCGATTGTGCGAGCGAGTCCATTGAGCTGAGTACAGCAGCGAAGTACAGCAGCAGCGGCGGCCAGTCGGCTGTCTTCTTGCCTGCCGGCAGGCCGGGCGTTCTGGCGGCCCAGAGGGGCACGCGATGGCGCAGCTATCTAGGTCAAGGCTTCAGCTTCGGCTGGCTGGCGGGGCCGAGCGCGACGGGGAAATGCCGCTCTCCGATCTGGCCAAGGTTGCTGACGGGGCGCAGCGGGTCGTGTCGCGCATCGCGCGGGGGATGGTTGATCGCGGCCCGGGGTCTATGCCGCGGCAGGTCGCAGATGCGACGACGCTGTTCCTGACCGGGTTCCGGCCGGGCAGCACCGTTCTGGAGATCGCCTTGCCGGAGCCGGCCGAGGACACGCTCGCAGCGGAGGGCATTCCGGTAGGGCTTGGTGAGATGGCCCTGGCCGTGCTGGCGGAAAGCCTGGAGGCGCTGTCGGGTGCTGAGGCGCGGCCGGTACTGCCGGTGGGTGCCGATGTCGGCGTTGTCGAGTGCCTGGGTCAGTTGCTGCGGTCGCTGCGCGGCTACCGTGACGTGACGGTTGACTGTGAGCTGGGCGGGCGGGTGCGCCGTGCCGAGTTCGCGCCCAGGGCGGCGCGGGAGCTGCTGCGTGAGGCAGTGAGCCAGCCGTCGGTGCCGTACGTCTCCGCCGATCATCAGGCCCTGACAGGTCGGCTGTACGCGCTGAACTTGCGGACCGGTACGTTCCGGATCGAAGACGATGCGCGTCAATCGATCCGGCTTGCGGTGCCTGAGGACGTGCGGAGTGAGGCGGCGCAGCTGATCGGCACGCGGGTGCGCGCCATCGGCAGGGCGTCGCTTGATGACCGGCGGCGTCTGCTGTCCTTCGATGTGGCCGCGTTCGAGCAGTTGCCCGAACTGGTCGACCAGGCGGCATTCTTCGAGCGCCACGACCTGGTGATCCCTGAGCGGGCAATCGGCGAGAATGACCTCGCGCAGGGCGTAATCCCTGACCTGTCCGATGATGACATCGAAGAGTTCCTGTCCGCGCTGGAGCAAGGGTGACCGTCCAGCAAGACGAGAATGGGAATCCCGGTCCGCCTCTCGCTGTGGCGGACACTCAGCTGGTGTCGGCCATCCTGGTCGGCAGGCGCAGGAATCGCGAGGCTGGGCTGCTGGATCGCTATGCGTCTCATATTCGCGGGAAATCCCTGGTCCGGTCGTTTGCCACGGTATGCGAACTACGGTACGGATGCCTGAAGGCCGGTTGGGCTCCGGCCAGGACAGAGCGGATGGAGACATGGTTCCGCGAGGTCGCTGCCATTGTCATGCCCGACAATGATCTGGTCACGCTATGTGCGAGCCTGCGGGATACCTGCCGCCGGAATGGCCATGCTCTGAGCGACAAGATTCACGACAGCGATCGGTGGATCGCCTCGACCGCCATACGCTACAAAATCCCGCGATCAGCGACGACCAGATCTTCAGGGACATTCCCGGTCTGGATCTGCTGCAGGAACGGCCCTAGCCGGGTACGTAAAGGACGAACCCGCCTCGGCCAGGCAGGTGATCAGGCTTTAGCAATCAACGATGCGGTATCGCTGATTTCAGCCCGGCCAGATCGCCGAACTTCAGCTCACGGCTTCGATCACTCGGCGGGCGGCGGCGCGCGCTACCTCGGCAGCGCCGAGATCTAGGGCCGCGATCGTCGCTGCCTCATCCGGCGGGATGTGCACGTACTCCAGCCGCCCGCCCCGCGTGAAGGTAGCGGAGTTCCGAGCGCCAAGCTGAGCAACCGTGCCGATGGTGGTGAGGGTCGCCGGGTCAATTCCGACGGCCACCGCGACATGCACGGCCTGAATTACTCGCAGCCTACCGACCAGTCGCAAGCGTCGCGAGCTCTTCGACCGGCTGCTGATCGTCAATGAGCATCACCTGCGCCGGGTACTGACCGAATACCTGCTCCACTACAACACAGCCCGGCCGCACCGCACCCTAGGCCAGTTGCCACCGGCTCAAGCTCACGCCCGGCCACCGCAGATCGACCTCGCCGAGCACCGGGTTCGCCGAAAGCAGGTCCTCGGCGGCCTCACGCACGAGTATCAGACCGCCGCTTGACCGCCGTGCGCTACTTGCGAAAAGTAGCAGGTCACAGCCGCATTCGTGTATTCGAGCCCCACAAGTCCAGAGGGCACCTTTCGCAATCACACGCCAAATGCGACCACCGAATAACACGATGGATCGAGGCTAAGACACCCCATCAGCGTGCCGCCGCTGGACTTTATATAAGCCGCAGCCTGCTCCAGCGCCAACGGCAGCCAGCTCCGGCAGATGTCACCCGGTTTCTATGCGCACGTTCACGATGATCTGCGAGCCGGAGGTGACCTCGGTCCCGGGAGCCGGGAACTGAGAAGAGAAGGCGACCGGGAATGGATCGTTTTCACCCTGCGGAGGGATCGGAGAGACATCGTCCGGGCGAGTCGGCACCCAGGTCACCGTCAGCGTTCCTTCGATGGCCATCTTGACGAACGTGGCGACGTCGGGCGGAATCGAAAGCGGTATGGCTATGTCGTCTTCACCGGTGAATTGGGTCCCGGCGAGGCATTCGGCGAATCCGGCGCCTTGGTGGCTCAGGCAGAACATCAACTCGACGACATCGCTGAACTCGGCCGACGTCAGCCCGGTCAGGTTCGGAATGCGCATGGTTGGCGGTGGTCCGCCAGCTTTGCGCTTCGGTAGTACGAGGGTTTGCGGATTGATGGTCAGGGGGGTGAAATGGCAGTCCTTGGGGTTGTTGACACATGCCGACGCATTCTGCGTCAGCTCGTTAAGCGCGTTCGTGACGTCGCTCTCCATGGTGACGAGGTCGAAGCCGGCCACGTCCTCGAACTGGTCCGGGTTCGCAACGATGTAATCGATGTCGTTGAGCTTTTGGACCAAGGCGTTACGCAGCGGAAGAAAACGCTGGAGCACCAGCCTCGCGTTCTCGATGTCCACGAAGTTCGGTCCCGGCGGTAGATCGAGAGCTTCGTAGTCTTGCAGGAACGCCTGGTACGGGACGGCGACCTGCTTGACCTCGGTCGGGAACCTACTGGCCTTCTTGATGATCTCGTCGACGTTGATCGTCTGGTTGGTGTCCTGGCCGCCCTGTTGAAAGGAGTCGACCTTCAGGCTCGTCTGACCCTTGAAATTCTGGACAGCGGACGAGAAGGTCGCCTCGGCGCTGAAGAGACCGAACTCACCGCCCTCGAGGGCGGCCGAGATCTTGGTCAGGTCTTCCTGCGTCTGGCTGGTGAACTCCAGTACGGCGTGGTATTCGCCGCCCATCTTGATGCCGAGGACGAACGAGTCGCCGAACTCTGCACGGAAGCGATCTTCATGACCATTCGCGAGCAGAGATCTGGCCGGGTCGGTCAGCTTCGGGTCCGGGATCTGTTGGAAGGCATTGGTGACGACGATGCTGGCGACCAGGTACTTGGAATAGCTGTGGAACTTGTGACTCTCGGCGAAGCTGAACTTCGCCGAAGCATGAAAGAGCCCGTAGATCGCCGACGCCTCGGCGTCGAAGTTGAAGGCACTCTGGTAGTCCTCGTAGCTGTCCACTTTGAGCAAGGAGAACTGAACGGTCTGACCACCACCGCCGAGTACTGATGTCGGAGTACCGCCGATGACCCCCCCGCCCCGCACCTTGAGCCGCAGGGCCTGGACGCCGATGCCGAAGTCCATCGGATCTTCGAAGTCGACCATCGGCATGGGCTGATCCTCTGTGATGAGGGAAGGTGGCGCTTCCTGAAGCCATCCCTGCAAACGATGCGGGTCCTCCCGCGGTCGCATGCCCAACGGCATCCTGAACGAGAGCGTACACACAGATTTGCCCGTCTGTCAGCCCCGATGCATCAAGCTCGCAGGCAGTGGGGTTGTCAGCGGCCCGCATAGCACGCAAGCGTCGCTATGGGGACACTGCGACTGGGCTGGTTCCGGGGCTTAACCCGCTTTCCTGGATTGGGGAGAAGCCCCAAGATGCCGCCGGGGTGCCCAACCATACTCTGGGCCATTGTTGGTTGTCGGCTGGCGGGCTGCTGCAACTGAGGTAGTCCAGAACAGGCCCGGTGGCGGTGTCTCACAGTCACTGGAGGATCATGTTCATGAGCTGCTTCGCAACTGCCCGCGTCCGGTGAGCTCGCGTAGCACGACCTCGCGCTTTGCTGGTTCCGGTTCCCGCGGAGTCGACAACGCCCTGCGCGTCGACGACAGCGGCAGCGTCGGCCTGTACACCCTCAACGGCACGCGGATCTGGGCCAACACTCCCTAGCCCTGCTGAATAACCCGTGAGCCGTGCCTGGCTTTCTGCCGGCAATGTGTTCGATGTTCTGGGATGATCTTCTCATGCAGGGAAGATCACGGCTGGACCGCGAGCTGCTGGACGCGGAGGCGATCGCCGGGGACCTGGTCCCGGCCGGGAGCGTGTTCGCGTTCCTGGCCGCGCACCGGCGCGAGCTGTTCCCCGACTCGTTCACCGCGGATCTGTTCACGTCCTCGACCGGGCGGCCGTCGCTGCCGGCGGATGTGGTGGGGTCGGTGCTGGTCCTGAAGGAGCTGCATGACCTGTCGGACACGCAGACCGCTGATGCGCTGGCATTCGATATCCGGTGGAAGGTGGCGTGCGGCCGGTCGCTGACCCAGGCGGGCTTTGACCCGTCGACGCTGGTGTACTGGCGGCGGCGGATCGCCGCCTCGGAGCGCCCGGGCCGGGTGTCCGGCGCGGGCGCGGAGGTGATCGCGGCGACCGGGATCTTGCGGGGGCGGCAGAAACGGTGCGTGGACTCGACGGTCTTCGATGACGCGGTGGCGACCCAGGACACGGTCACCCAGCTGGTGGCCGCGGTCCGCAGGGTGGCCCGGGTGGTGCCCGGCGCGGCAGAGGCGGTCGCGGCGGTGTGCAAGCTGGATTACTCGAAGCCGGGCAAGCCGGCGATCGACTGGGATGATCCGCAGGCGAGGCAGGACCTGGTGAGTGATCTGGTCAATGACGCGCTGGCGGTGCTGGGCGTGCTGGCCGGGCCGGGCGCGCCGGAGCGCGATGATGCGGCGGCGGATGCGCTGGGGCTGCTGGCGCTGGTCGCCGGGCAGGACGTGGAGCCAGCCGAGGGATCGGACGGGACGGGCGGGCGGTGGCGGATCGCCCGGAAGGTGGCGCCGGACCGGGTGATCTCCACCGTGGACCGGCAGGCGCGGCATACCCGCAAGTCGAAGTCGAAGCGGCGGGACGGGTTCCGCGGTCATGTCGCTGCCGAGCCGGAGACCGGGCTGATCACCGACTGCGCGATGACGATGGGCGCCGGGCCGGGCAGCACCGATGCGGAGAACGGCGTGGCGATGGCCGCCCGCGACCGGTTCCGCGACGCCGGCGCCGGGCCGGGGCCACAGGCGGGCACGCCAGCGGACGCCGGGCCGGGCGCGGGGCTGGAGGTCTACGGTGACTCGGCGTACGGATCCGGGGAGGCCCGGGCCGCCTACCGCGACGCCGGGCATGACACGGTGATCAAGCCCGGGCCGCTGCGCCCGGCCGTTCCCGGCGGGCTCACCGCCGATGACTTCGCCGTCGATGAGGACGAGGGCACGGTCACCTGCCCGGCCGGGGTCACCCGGCAGATGAGCCCGGCCCGGACCGCGACCTTCGGCGCGGCGTGCGCGGCCTGCCCGCTGCGCCGGCGGTGCATAGGGCATCCGCTGTCGTGGGGGCGTAGTCACGGAGCGTGCCGGATGATGCGGTCAGGGGGGCCGAGCGCGTCGTGAGTGTCTTGGCTGCCCAGGAGCGTGGCCCGGTTGCCGGCCCCGGTCGGCGGCGATGGCGTGGCCATTCACCGCAGCCGTGGGCCGGCTCCGGCGGCAGTTCCGTATCGCATCGCCGCTGCCGGCTGTCAGTGTGTCAGCGTGCCCGGCATGGTGTCTGGTGCTTACGATCGGTGTGAGGGTGGCGGAAGGGTCTGTGATGCCGGAAGTCATGCAGGATGTCCTGGCGGTCTCGGACAAGCGGGCTGCGCAGATCGCTGGTATCACGATGCGGCAGATCCGGTACTGGGAGCAGATCGGGCTGGTCGTGCCGTCGGTTCGGCGCGCGCTGGGCGAGCGGCGTACGGTCAGGCTGTACAGCTTCCGGGATCTTGTTGAGCTGGTTGTGGCCGCGGAGCTGCGGCACCGGCCGGGGATCAGCCTGCAGCACATCCAGAGGCTCGCCGACTTCCTGCGAGGCCAGGAGTTCGCCGGCCCGCTGCGTGAGCTGAGGTTCGCTACGCGCGGCCGGGAGATCTACGTCCAGTACCCGGACGGGACCTGGTCGGGAGATCCTCGGCCGGGCCAGCTGATTTACAGCCAGGCCATCGCGCTGGATCTGGTGGGCGCCAGGATCGGCGCGGCAGCCGGCCGCGAGCAGGAGGCTGCGGGTCAGGTGGTGACGCGCCGCGGAGTGCAGGGCGGCAAGCCGATCTTCGCAGGGACCCGTATCCCGGTGGCGGTCGTCCAGCGTTACCTGGTGGCGGGCTATGACGCCGCTGCGATCGTTGAGGAGTATCCCTCGCTGTCGGAGGCTGACGTGGAAGTGGCCCGGCAGCTCATGGCAGCGTCGTGACCGTTGCCCGCGCCGGTGAGGTTCTTCCTGGACAACGATGTGCCGGTCAGCGTAGGCAGGATGCTCCGCAGGCATGGTCACGTGTGCTGGACTGCGGCAGATGCCGGCCTGGCGGCAGAAGGCCAGGACGATAACTTGTCGGTGTATGCCGATGACAGGCACGCGGTCGTGGTGACCCTTGACCGCGAGTTCACGCTGCGGCGCCGCAAGAACCCGATCGGCCGGCACGTCCAGCTCCGGTGCGCCGAGCCTGAGGCCGCAGAGGTTCTGCAGACCTGGCTGCCAGAGATACTCGGGTATCTCGAGCGAGACCACGTGATGGTCATAGTCTCGATGCGTCAGGCCAAGGCCGACAGCTCCTGGAGCTAGCCAGCGAAGATTCCGCAGCTTGCCACCCATGGCCAGGTCAGCGCCGAACGCTGTGCCGAAACGCGCCGGGAAAGGATCTGACGGCCGACCTGAAAGGTACAGCGGAAATGTACAGCAACGAGCGGGGATCTGACCGGACTCGTGCGCACGCTCTGGGATGGTGACCGGCACTGACGCACACCAGCGGACATGTTGCCAGCAGATGGACGACCTGGGCTGTGCGCGCTTGAAGGGGGCGTGTCGGCGATCGGACAGCGGTCCGACGGTCGGCGCAGGAGGGGTGGTTGGCGATCCTGGCAGCGCCTGTCGGCAGGCGACTGGGCGGCCTACGCGGCCGACGTCAGCCGCAGGGCACCCGGGACCCCGGCAGGTTTCGTCACGTCACGAAGCACCGGGCAAGGCGCGACCCAGGCCGCCCGCTGCCTGGGTTTGCGGCCAGCAGCTACCCAGCCGCGGCCGGCCGCGCGGCGGACGGCCGCCCGCATACTGCTCCGGAGCCCGCAAGGCAAGGGCCTACCGGGACCGCCGGCACTCCGGCGGGCACCCGAACCCAGCCCGGCCGGCGCCCCCGGCCACCCCCCAGCCCGGCACGCCCGCGCCACCGAGATCCGCGAGCAGATCAGCGAGA
>WNFX01004279.1_pt1 | contig 29194 bp, 27 predicted proteins | sample 5400111 | NCBI WGS metagenome assembly WNFX01 (sample SAMN13153363, study PRJNA577476) | soil metagenome | isolation source: 40 cm soil or saprolite under grassland replicate 1 | place: USA:California | collected 2016-06-15 | reverse complement strand
CGCGTCGCGGATCTGCCAGTGGACCTCGCGCACCTCACCCAGCTTCGGAAACAGCTCCGCGACGCGCTTCGGGTCGTCCCGCACCGCGGGTACCGCAGGGGTGGGGTCGGTCTCGCAACCCAGAAGGGTGCCCGGCCCGACCGCCGCGACCCCGACGCACCCGACGCCGACGCACAGGGCGGTCAGCGCGGCGAGAACCAGGGCGACGATCGAAGACCGTTTCACTCGCCGATCTCTACCACCTCCAGGCCGCCGTCGGCGTATCGGGCCCGGAGCCCCTTCTTGTCGAACTTGCCGACGCTGGTCTTCGGCACCGCCTCGATGAACGCCCAGCGCTCCGGCAGCTGCCAGCGGGCCAGCCGGTCGGCCAGGAAGTCCCGCAGCTCCTCGACGGTCGCGCTGGAGCCCTCCTTGAAGACCACGCTCGCCAAGGGGCGCTCGCTCCACTTCTCGTCGGGCACGCCGACCACGCAGGCTTCCAGTATGGCCGGGTGGGCCATCAGCGCGTTCTCCAGCTCGACTGAGCTGATCCACTCACCGCCCGACTTGATCACGTCTTTGGCCCGGTCCGTGAGCGTGAGGAACCCGTCCGCCGACAGGGTGCCGACGTCCCCGGTACGCAGCCATCCGTCGCGGAACTTCTCCGGATCGGGCTCGTCGTCCCCCAGATACGTGGCGGTGATCCACGGACCGCGGACCTCGAGCTCTCCCACGGACTTGCCGTCCGCGGGCATCGGCTCGCCGAGCGGGCCGACGATGCGGGCCTCGACGGCGGCGGGCACCCGCCCCTGGGTATACCGGTAGGACCACGTCTCCTCCGGGGGCCGGCCGGCGGGCGCCCGCGACACCGATCCCAGGGGCGACATCTCGGTCATGCCCCACGCGTGGATGATGTCGATGCCGTACCGGTCCGAGAACGCGTGCATGAGCGCGGGCGGGCAGGCCGAGCCGCCGACCACGACCTCCTGGAGGGAGGACACGTTGGTCGGGTGGCTGTCGAGATAGGCGAGCAGGTCCGTCCAGATCGTGGGGACCGCCCCGCCGTGGGTCGGCTTCTCCTGCTCGATCATCGCGGCGATTGGCGCGGCCTGCAGGAACCGGTCCGGCATGAGCAGTGCGGCGCCGCCCATGAACGACGCGTACGGCAGGCCCCACGCCATCGCGTGGAACATCGGGACGATGACCAGCTCCTTATCGGCCGGACCGAGCCCGAAGGTCTCGGCCATGCAGATCTCCGTGGAGTGCAGCCAGATGGAGCGGTGCGAGTACGCCACGCCCTTGGGGTTGCCGGTCGTGCCGGAGGTGTAGCAGAGCGCCGCCGCGTCATGCTCGTCGATGACCGGCCAGTCGTACCGGTCGGGCTTGCCGGCGAGCAGGTCGTCCCACCGGTGGATGCTCACGTGCGCCGCGGCCTGCAACGGACCCGCGTCACCGGCGCCGACGATCACGACGTGCTCCACCGTCGGCATCTGCGGGAGCACCCGGGCCAGCAGCGGGATCAGCGTCGAGTCGGCGATGATCACCTTGTCCTCGGCGTGGTTGGCGATGTAGACGAGCTGCTCCGGGAAGAGCCGGATGTTGAGGGTGTGCAGCACCGCGCCCATGCTCGGCACGGCGAAGTACGCGATGAGATGTTCGGCGTTGTTCCACATGAAGGTGGCGACCCGCTGGTCCCCCGTGACGCCGAGATCGTCGCGGAGCGCATGGGCCAGCTGCGCGGCCCGCCGCCCCACTTCGGCGAACGTTGTTCTGCCGGGCCCGGTCTCGGCCCCGGTCCAGGTCACGACCTCGGTTTCGCCGTGAACGGTGCTGCCGTGCTCCAGGAGGCGCGACACCTGCAGTGGGGTCGCCATCATCGTGCTGCGCATGCCCCGACGCTAGTGTCGCGAGTCATATTCGCAAAGAGGCCGAGCGGCCTGAAGGAAGGTCCCCCTCCTAACGCTTACGCGGCGAAGGGGGACCCTCCTAACCTCAGATCATCGTGGCGGCGTTGGCCTCCATCTCGGCGGCGGCGTCCTCGTCGCTCTCCGACGGGAGCTTGTCGACCGGGCTGGGGCCCATCAGCTCGCGGTCGGGGAGCGCCAGGCACAGCACCATGGCGAGCAGCGTCACCGCGGCGGAGACCAGGAACAGCGGGTGCAGCGCGGCGACGAAGCCCTCCTCGATCGCGCGCCGCACCGGCGGCACCAGCTCCCTGATCAGCTTCGGCTCGTTGATCGAGACGCCGTTGGCCATCTTCGCGGCGAGCTGCTGGCGCACGACCGGGTCGGTGATCTGGCCGATCGCCCGGGTCACCCGTGGCTGAAGCTCGATCGTCAGCCGGTTGGTCATGATCGCGCCCAGTGTCGCGACGCCGAAGGAGCCGCCCAGCGACCGGAAGAACGTGGCCGTGGACGTGCCGGCGCCCATGTCGCGCAGGTCGAGCGCGTTCTGGACGGCGAGGATCAGCGGCTGCATCGCCAGGCCCAGCCCGATGCCGATGACGACCATCGGGATGAAGGTCTGCCAGATCGGAGTGTCCACGCCGAGCCGGGTGAACAGCGCCAAACCGACGGCCATGACCAGCGTGCCGACCACCGGGAACCACTTGTACCGGCCCAGCCTGCTGATCACCTGGCCGGAGATGATCGATGTGAAGATGATGCCCACCATCATCGGCAGCATCAGCAGACCGGACGCCGTCGGCGTCGCGCCCTTGACGATCTGCAGGTAGAGCGGCACGTAGATGATCGAGCCGAACATGCCGAAGCCGAGGATGAAACCGGCGGCGTTGGCGATCGTGAACGTGGGGCGGCGGAACAGCCGCAGCGGCAGGATCGGCTCGCTGGCCCGGGCCTCCACCCACAGGAACACCGCGCTCAGCACCACGCCGACCACGAACAGGCCGACGATCATCGGCGAGCTCCAGGGGTACTCCTTGCCGCCCCAGGACAGGCCGAGCAGGATCGCGCTCACGCCGATCACCAGGAACAGCGCGCCGAGCCAGTCGATGCGGTGCTCGCGGCGGTGGTGCGGCAGCAGCCGGAGGACGTAGTTGGACAGGAACAGTGCCACGATGCCGATCGGCAGGTTGATATAGAAGATCCACCGCCAGTCGTGCTCGGCGAAGTACCCACCGACGAGCGGCCCGGCCACCGAAGACACGCCGAAGACCGCGCCGAACAGACCCTGGTACCGGCCGCGCTCCCGGGGCGAAACCGCGTCCGAGATGATCGTGAAGGCGAGCGTCATCAGACCGCCCGCACCGAGGCCCTGGATCGCCCGGAACGCGATCAGCGGCACCATGCCCCAGGACAGGCCGGCAAGCAGCGAGCCGATCAGGAACGTCACGATCGCGAACAGGAAGACCGGGCGCCGCCCGTACAGGTCACTGACCTTGCCGTAGAGCGGGGTGGACGCGGTCGACGCGAGCAGGTAGGCCGTCACCACCCACGCGTAGTGCTCGATGCCGCCCAGCTTGCCGACGATGGTCGGCAGTGCCGTGCCCACGATCGTCTGGTCCAGCGCGGCCAGCAGCATGCCGGTCATCAGGCCGCTCATCAGCAGAAGAATCTGCCGATGGGTAAGTCTCGGGCGTTCGATCGCCGTGCTCATGCTCTCTCCGTCGGCTTGTGTTGTTCCATGGCGTCGTTCAGCCGGGCGAAGAGTCGCGCGAACTCCTGGCGCTCGGCCAATGTCCAGTCGGCCAAGAGGCCGCGCAGCGCCCCCAGCCATTTCTCCCTGTTGCGCGCGAAGACCTCGGCTCCAGTCTCCGTCGCCTCGATGAGGCTCGCGCGCCGATCCGTCGGATCCGGCGTACGCCGGACCAGGCCGGCCGCCTCGAGCGCGGCGACCTGGCGGCTGACCGTCGACAGGTCTACGCACAGGTCCGCGGCGAGGGCGGACAGGCGGGCGGCGGGCTCGCCGCTCACGATGCGCGCGAGCACCCCGTAGGCAGCCCGTTCGAGGGGCCGGCCGCAGGCGTCGAGCTGGATGCTCTGGTGGAAGCGGTCGGCCCGCCGGAAGAAGAGGCCGAGCTGGCGCCCGATCGCCTGGTACTCGTCGTCGCTCACCGCCACGTCCTCCGATACTTGCTCAGTACAAGCATCGGCATGTCGGGGTGAGCCTCGCAACCGAATTGGGTGCGAGCTAAATCACCGAGGTCGCACGCGACGTCGCAAAGGACCGGCCCCGCGGGGGGCCGGTCCTCCGTGCGTGGCAACGGTCCGCCCATCCCGCGATCTTGGTGGCTAATTGCGGCTATGGCAGCAACTTGTCACCAAGATCGCGGCAATGTCGAGCCGGCGAACGTTGTCGGCCACCGCACTCAGCACGCGCCACGCACGTTAGGCAACAGGCGTCCAGAGTCGGAGTCGGGCAGCAAGATCGAGACATCGTTCGTCGTGTCGGTGATTGCCACGTTCGTGTAGGTCGCCGACGCGAGCTCCAGGCTCTGTCCTCGCGGACACGAGATGTCCGATGGTGGTGGCTGGACCGTGACCGACTCCGTCACCTGGCCGTTCTTGCCCGAGCTGAACGTGCCGGTCTGACTGACCGGGCCGTTGTGTGGACTACGCCCCGAACCGAGCAGCGACGGATCGCTTGCTGCGGAAACGCCGAATCTGGCTGCCCCACTCCCGGTGAGCGGGGCACGGACGACCGACTGCCAAGGCCGGAAGAAAGGGCCGGAGCTTGGGAAGGCCCCGGCCTCTTCCTGTCCAGCGGCGCACCGCCTACGGGTTTAGGGGTCGGTGGCGGTGATCGTGATGTAGGGCGAGCTGAAGCCCGCGAAGGTGAGCGTGTACGTGAAGGTCTCGAGCACTAGAGTTCCGGCCCGGATCGAGGGCGTCCAGTTCGGATTCGGGCATACCTGCGGCGCCGAGAATGGGCTTACTGACTGCGCAGGCACAGACAACTGCCCATTCCTCGTGGAGGTCACCGTGGCCGAACTGCTGGCCGAGAAGGTCGTCGTGTGGGACTCGACCAGATTGCCGCCCTTGTTGGTGCAGTCGATGGTCGCCGAGTAGGTGGCAGCCAAGCTCACGGTTGCGTTCGTGTGCCCGACACCCCCGAGCACGTACGCGCTACAGTCGATCGAGAGGTCTGCATTAACCGTGCACGAGGGCGTACCCGACGCGAGGTGCGAGCTGCCCGGGGCGTTCGCGGAGTTGAAGCTATCGGCCGTTGGCATGTATGTATCCGGGGCGACGGCCCAAGCCGTCCCGGTGAACGCCATGGCCGCGACAAACGCCGTCGCGATGGCTAGCAGCCGTATAGTCTTGATCACGTGGATCTCCTTCTGTGGTTTGGGGTTAGAACGAGGTGGCGATGGGGCCAGCGGACATCTCCACGGCTCACCGACACTTCCTCGTCCAGAGTCCTTACAGCAGCCGACCCCCTTCCTGGAGCTTGTACACAGCCTCAGTGAATTCAGGCTGTGCATTGCGAGACCCCTAAGGCATTGAGCCGCGTTTTGCGAGCTTTCGCGGCCCGGAAACCGCAACAACCCGAAACGACGAAAGTTGGGACATACGCCCATTCCGGATCAGGATGGCAGGGGGAAACCGGCTGATGAGTCACAGAGGCGGTAGACCGGATTTCCCCGAAGTGTACGAAACAGCCGGAAGTTCTTGTAGCTTTTCTCGCTTCGGTATCAAGAGCCGGCGCGACATTTCGCGCACAGCACATACCGACTGGACTCGTGGGAATCACGAGGTGCCAGCGGGAAGAGCACGGAGAATCGTCGTCAACTCGTCCTGACCGGACCGACCGGGACACTTTCGACGAGCGGGGGCCCCCGCGGGAACGCCGACATTCGATAGTCAAAAGCCATGGGAGAATGCTCCTTTCGGCCGACTGGCATAGCGCGTACACATCGAACTGCGGACAGGCGAAGTCATGCCGTGGCCGGGCACCGGCCCAGGTGACAGCGCGTGCCCACGAGCCCCGCCATCGGACGGGGACCCCCCTCAGTCCACCTGCTCACTCTCAGTGCCCTTGCACGGAAGCTTTCGCCGACCGAGAACGCGATTCGCCCCCACGGTGGACCCACTCGCCCGCTCGACAACATTGCGATGGCGAGTTTTTGAACAAGCTCCGAGTCAGGAGATCACACGAGCACAGCAGCGCGGAAAGCTGCTCTCGCAGTTAATCTGATCGGCTGCGGCATTCATCAAAAGCACCGAACTCTGCCCCCCAGAAGACGTCCAGCGCGAACACCTCTTTATACGCCTCGACCCGCGAGCGATGCAAGAGAATGTCGTAATCCCTGACAGCGACGCTGACAGGATTCAGGCGCTGGCGCCAATGTCGAATCTTCCAGGCATCGATCCGTTCAAGACGCGGCTATCGACGAAAAGAAGATTCGCAGTAATCCTTTCGGCACCGCCAAGATCCGGGAGATCATCGGATCTGGAGCGGTCTCTGGCAGCTCTCCACGGCGGGGCGGAGCCGGGGAGGCGATTCTGAGCCAACCGGACCGCATGAAAGTGCGTGCAAGTGCCTATTTCCACTTGAAGTGCACGAACAGCCGCCCGAAGTTCTTGGAGTCCTTCTCGACCCGGTGATAGAGCGCCTTGACGTCCTTCTGGTCGAGGAACCGCAGCACCCGCTTCTTGAGCTGGCCGGAGCCCTTGCCCGGGATGATCTCCACCAGCGCGGCCTTCTTCTCCACCGCCTCCGCGATGATCCCGCGCAGCGCACGGTCGATGTCGCCGTTGCGGTTGTAGATGTCGTGCAGGTCGAGCTTGAGCTTCATGCGGGGCCTCTCCTGCCGGGCGGCTCGCTCCAGGGTACGAGGAACCCAAAAATCGTTGCGGCCGGGCGGAACCGCTCCTAGTCTTGGCCGTACACGTGAGAGGAGGTGGTCCAAAGTTGTGTAGTAACTGGACTCGTGAGGTGGCTGTCAGCTAGTCGCCGTCCTCTGGACTCTTCGTAGTCGAGACACCGCATGGCGGCTCGGCGAATATCAAGCAGCTACCCGACCCCCGGGGGTCCGGCCCTTGTCCAGCCGGTCCACGCGCAAACGTGGAACCCCCGGGGGTCGTTCTATGCGCCGCCGTCCGTGGCGAGCACCTCGTAGACGCCGGTGACCTCGAGCACGTGGCGCACGGTGCCCTGGCAGTTGGTGACGGCAAATCTCACGCCCTGCTCCTGGGCCGCCCGGTGAGCCGCGATCAGCGTGGCGATGCCGCTGGAGTCGAGGAAGCGCAGCGGACCGAAGTCGAGCAGCAGTGCGGTCACCCCGGGCTCGCGGAAGACCTGCATCACCCGGTCGCGCAAATGGTTGACGGTGCCGATGTCGACCTCGCCCGCCACCGTCAGGTAGATGACGCCGCTGCTGGTAGTGGACCTGGTCAACGCCAACCGCGTGGATTCCGTGCGGTAGTCAGCGGCACTCATCCGAACTCCCTGTGCGAACGGCGACCGACGCCTTTGACGAATGGTGGCGCGTCCGCAGAATACCTGCCGACCATCTTCGCGCTTAACCCCTGGCTCCGGCGTGCCACCACCCCGGAAGGAGTAGTCAGGACGGCAGCGGATGCTCCTCGTCGCCGTCGTCGCCATGGTCGGCTCCTTGCCCGCGGGCGTCCTCGTAGGCGAACGAGGCGACCCGGTACCACGAAACCGCCCAGTCGAGGAGTGCGTGTGCCGACACCAGCGCGAGCGCGGCGCCGAGCCACGGACCCAGGTAGCGCCAGGCGTCGATGGCACCGGCCGCGGCGATGACAACCAGGACCACATACCCGACGGAGCCCCGTCGAGTGCCGAGATAGGTAGCGACCGGCCGGGCGCGCAGCAGCGATCGGACCTCGGGCCGGTCGAGGTAGTCGGCGTTCGGCGCGGCGCGCTCGATCATGGCATCTCCCGATCAACCGGGTCCGTCAGCGGATGGCTCGCATCAACCACAACGACCCAGATCGGCCCGCGGCGCGGCCTGCACCGGTCAAGTACCCGTCAGTGCACCAGGTTGAACCGCGTGCCGGCTCCCGGAGGACCGGCTGCCGGCCAGCGGCAACGGCGGCGGCCGACGTCCGCTGTGGGATGTGTAACAGCGCGATTGGCGCGATTGACGAGGGCCGACCCGAGGTCCAGCGTGACGGTTATGAACGACCGGGCCACAGCGGACGGAAGCGACGAGATCTCGACGGAGCTGGCCCGCCTCCGGAACGCCATCGCATGCGAGTTGCACGCGCAACTCGCCCTGCGCAACGAAACGATCAACCTGGCTGATGTGCCCGAAGTCGCGTACGCCGTGGCCGCGCAGCTCAGGCATGCATTCCGGATCGAGTGGGCGCCTCGGTGGGAGTCCGACCGGGAGGACGACGAATCTCTCGGCCTGGACGGGGCGGTGTTCTACGGATCGGCCATACCGGAGGAGCGCAACCCCGACCGGTACCCGATCTTCGACCACGGGTGGCCCTAGCGTCGTGAGTCATCTGAGTGCGCGCAGGGTCATCGCGACCACGGTGTCGGCGTACTCCCGGGAGACCGGCCCGGTGCGCAGGAGCCATCGGTAGTTGGGCCAGCTGGGAGAAGGTGAGCCGAGCGGCCGGCTGACGGGCTCTGGCCCTGTCCGGTAACGACGGAGGCCCAGGTCAAGATCCGTGATCAAGGTCCTAGCCCGGGCCCGCGCATGGAGCCGCCTGACGGATTCGAACCGTCGACCTACGCTTTACGAGTCAGTCGGGGAGAAGGGTAGCGGCGGATGATGGCGGGTAACCGTGGCTGCTGACCTGGACGCTTGCCCTTCGCTGCCCGTCGGTGACCTTGGTTATTCGCGATCGTTTCGCAACTGATCATGCAACTGTGGCCGGCGAGCGCGAAAGACGTGTTCCGGTTTCCCACAGCCGGAGAGTGACCCCTTTGTGACGCAATGACAATCGAGGCGCATCGTGGATCACGCGCCCGTCAAGTCCACCTGTGACGATGCCCGGTGTCTGTCGGCGTGTTGGTGCCAACCTTTATTTTTCGTCCACAGGGGCTGAGCATGTTTGCCCTGCTCATGCCGCCGTCCGTGACCCGTTTTCCCCAGGTCACCGCTGCCTACGGTGGCCGCAATCCACAGGTTGTCCCGAGGCTCGTCCACTGCCCGAATTGAGGTCCGCCCCCGTCGTTTCTAACGTGGTCGCTGACCCGCTCCGGAAACTGTCGTACCGATCGGGTTGGATTTCAGCGCACAAAGCGAACGACACCCGGTTGCCGCCGGATGTCGTTCGCCGCTCCAAACCACGTTGTCCTGCACGCAGTTAGGAGATCCACTTGTCAAAACGTAGGTTACCTCGGCGGTGCGACAGAAATCCGCGGCCCCTGGGCAAGCGGGCGGGCCCATCCCGCCCAGCGAATCGGCGGCGTGCCGACCGCCGCGACCCGAGTCGCCGGGTCGATTGGGAGAGGGTTGCGAAGCTCGGCAGCATCGCGCGGGCGCTGCTGCCCGGAATCGTGGCTGTCCTGCGCGAGCTGCATGACCTGCTCAGGAAGTAGTTAACCGCAGGTCTCCCCGTCGGCGGTCTGCCGGCGGGGAGACCACGCATTGCGCAGCACCGTTAAAGGTCAGGGCACCGATGCGCGGTCACACCGACCCCCGCTTCCTCACGACGAGCGCGTACCGGTCAGCCGGGTACACCTCGGCGCCGACCACGAGGACCGGCACACCGGCCGGGACATCGAGCCGCTCGCGCTCCTCCGGCGTCGGCATCCGCGCCGTCGCCACCACGCCAGGCGGCAGCTCGATCCGTGTGAGCTCCGGCTGCCTGCGCACCCGGCTACGGTAGCCGCGCCGCGTCACGATCAGCCCCTCGCCGCGGAGCACCGACAGCGCCTTCCGCACCGTCGCCTTGCCGACACCGAACTCGTGTGCCAGGTCCGGCTCGGACCGCAGCTCCTGGTCCGGGGCCAAGGTGCCGTCGGCGATCTGGGCGCGCAGCACGGCAGCGACCTGCACATACACAGGCAGCTCGCTACGCGGGTTGATCACACGCCGGACCATACGGCGCAAGATCGGCTAGTGAGCTATTGAGCAATAGTGCAATAGTAGGTAGCGTCGGTCACACCGGCGTGGGCGTGCTCCGGAGGGCCGCCACCCTTGGCGGCGGCGTCCGCGCCGGCCGGTAGGGGGAAAGTGCCGGCCGGACGTTCCCATGAGGCCCGGCCGGCACGCCCCATTCCACCTCGGCGGGAGACACACATGAGCACGGACGACGACCGGCAGATCTGGGTCTTCGACCCCAAGTCCCTCTTCGCCAACGTCGAGAACGGCGAGGACGGCCGGCCGATCCTCGTCATCAGGGACAGCCATTCGATGATCCAGATACCGGCGGCGGGCCGAGACGACGCCTACGCCCTGGCGGCGGCCAGGCGGATCGGGCAGACGGTCTGGGACTACGTCCTCGCGGTTAAGACGCGGGGACCCGACGCCAGCGGCAACGGTGGCACCACCGAGGTGGACGCCCTCCGCCAAGTCGCGGGCAACTCGGGCCCGGGCTGGCCAATCCCGGGCACGCAGAAAGGATCTTCGACATGAGCCTCGCCGACCTGCTCTTCCTGCTCGGCGCCGGCGGCTACGCCGTCCTCGCCACGGTGCTGGTCTTCGCCGTGCTCTTCACGCTCGCCGGGCCAGAACGGCCCAGAACCGGGCCCGGCTGGAGGTCGGGTCGATGTGGACTGATCATGACCTGGTGTTCACGCAGTGGAACGGCGCGCCGATCGACCGCGGCAGGACTGGGGTAAGTGGAAGCGGCTACTGGCCGACGCCGGCGTGCGGGATGCCCGCGTGCACGACGCGCGGCACACCGCGGGCACGGTCCTCGTCGAGCTGGGCGTCGACATCCGCGTGGTGCAAGAGATCCTCGGACACTCGGATCTGCGGATGACGCAGCAGTACACGCAGGTGACCTCGGCCCTCGCCAAGGACGCCGCGGCGCGGATGGGCAGGGCGCTGTTTGGCGGCGGGACGCAGCCGGGAACACGTAAACGCAGCGACTAGCAACTGATCATGCCACTAGTGTCGATCATGACACTGCGAAGGCCCTGGCCGGGTAACCCCTGACCAGGGCTTTTCCTTGAGCCGCCTGACGGATTCGAACCGTCGACCTACGCATTACGAGTGCGTCGCTCTACCGACTGAGCTAAGGCGGCAACGGTAGCCCAGTGTACGCGACCACCCCGGTCGTCGTGCGCGGGGTTTCGGGACACGCCGCGGCCCTTCGGGTACGGGCCGGCGAACCGGTAACGTGCCGCGCGTGAACCCCGACGACACTCCTCCCGCCCCCGGGGAGCTGACCGCGCACCCCGGCGACACTGGGCCCATCGAGCCGGCACTGAAGCCGTCAATCCCGGACACCGGCGAGGGCGAGCCGCGGCCCACGTCGATGGATCCGGAGCAGCTGGGCTTCACGCCGCGCCGGGGGGTGCCGTGGCTGAGCCCGCTGCTGCTGGCCGGCACCGCGGTGCGGGTGGTCCTCGCGGAGCTGTTCGGCGCGTACCTCGACAAGCGCGAGCTACAGAGCGCGTTCGAGCCGAGGATGTTCGACGAGCGCCCGGACGGCGCTGACACCGGTGAGGTGTGGTTCGACTACGTCGCCGACCTGGGTGACGGGTTCAACGCGACCTACTCGATCGCGTACCTGCTGGCCCAGCCGACACTGGCGGTCGACGGCCACGTCCTGCCCCGCGGGCAGGCGCTGGTGATGGGCGGCGACCAGGTCTATCCGACGGCCAGCGGTCAGCAGTACGAGGACCGGTTCAAGGGACCGTACGAGGCCGCGATGCCGATCCCGCCCCCGACCGGGAGGCGGCCCACGATGTACGCGCTGCCCGGCAACCACGACTGGTACGACGGGCTGACGGCGTTCCTGCGGATCTTCGCCCGGGCCGGGGCCAGCGTGGGTGGGTGGCGCACCTGCCAGAACCGGTCGTACTTCGCGATCCAGCTGCCGCACCGGTGGTGGCTGCTGGCCATCGACGCGCAGATCGACGCATACATCGACGATCCGCAACTGCGCTACTTCCGCGAGGTGGCGGCGTTCCTGCACCCCGGTGACCGGGTCATCGTCTGCCCGCCCAACCCGACGTGGGTCGAGGCCGCCCATGATCCGCATGCCTACGACACGCTGGACTACTTCCTGCGTACCGTCATCGCCCCGACCGGGGCCGAGGTGCGCGTGATGATCTCGGGGGACCTGCATCACTACAACCGCTACACCGGCCCCGACAAGGAGCTGATCACGTGCGGCGGCGGCGGCGCCTACCTCTACCCGACCCATCACCTGCCCGGGCGCATCGACGTGCCGCCGAAGAAAACCCTGGTACGCAAGGCGAGCCCGAGCCAGGAGTACACGCTCGCCGCCACATTCCCGACGAAGCGCCGCTCCCGACAGCTGGCGGCCGGGGTCTTCGCCCGGCTGCCGTGGCGCAACCTGCCCTTCGTGAGCTTCCTCGGGCTGGTCCACCTGCTGCTCATGCTGGCCCTGGCGGGCGCCGCGCAGCAGCTGTCGGGGATCGAGCAGCGTCTGTTCTCGATACCGGTGATCCTGATGGCCGTCATCGTGCTGGGCGGCAACATCGCGTTCGCGATGCCACCCGCGGCCGGTCGCCGAAAAACCAAGCATTGGGTACTGGGCAGTGCGCACGGGTTCGCCCACATCGCGCTGGGCATCGCCGGCACGTGGGCGTGGCTGCGACTGCCGTTCCACGATCTGCCGTGGCCGCTGCCGCTGGTGGTGGCAGCGCTGCTCTACCTGCCCGTGGCGGGCCTGCTGGCCAGCCAGATCGTGGCCGGGTACCTGCTGGTGGCGAGCGCGTTCGACGTCAACGTCAACGAACTGTTCGCCGCCCAGGGCATCTTCGACGAGAAGAGCTTCCTGCGGCTGCACCTGGACCGGGACGGCATGTTGACGATCTATCCGATTGCCGTGGACCGCGTCAGCCGCAAGTGGAGGGCGGCGCCGGAGGATCCGCCGGAGAAGCCGTGGATAGAGCCGGTGCAGCCGCTGAAGCCACGGCTCGCCGAGCCGCCGGTCCGCATCCGCTGACCGCCCGTCGGGGCAGGTCAGCCGTAGTGCTCGTCGTGGGCCTGGCGCGGGCCGCAGACCGAGGCGCGGCTGCAGGAGCAGCGCGAGCCGTCGGCGTCGAGCCGGACGACCACGGAGTCGCGCGGGACACTGTGCCCGACCACACGCCCGTCACCCTCCGGTGTGGACACCCGGGCGCCCACGGCCGGCGCGCTCGCCTGGAACTTCTGGTAGAGCGGATGCTCGTACTTCAGGCAGCACATCAGCCGCCCGCACGCGCCGGAGATGCGCAGCGGGTTGAGCGGCAGGTCCTGGTCTTTGGCCATGCGGATGGTGACCGGCTCGAAGTCGGTCAGGAACGTCGCGCAGCACAGGTCGCGGCCGCACGAGCCGATGCCGCCCTGCACCCGGGCCGAGTCACGCGCGGAAAGCTGCCGCAGCTCGACCCGGCAGTGCAGGGTGGCGCCGAGGTCGCGGACCAGCGACCGGAAGTCGACGCGGTGTGGCGCGGTGAAGTAGATCGTGGTGCGCGGCCCCTGCCCGCCGGAGTCGAGGACGTGGTCGACGGCGACCACCTTCATCGGCAGGGCGTGCTCGCGGATCAGCTTCTTCGCCGCGACCTTGGCCTCGGCCTTGCGCTTGCGCAGCAGCTCGTCGCGGTGCACGTCCTCGTCGCCGGCCAGGCCCAGCAGCTTCGGGAAGCCGTCGGTGTCCTCGGAGACCCACTGCGCCGCCCAGACGCATTCGGCGACCTCGGGGCCGTCGTCGGTGGGGATCAGCACCCGGTCGCCCACCTGGGGACGGAACTCGGCCGGGTCGAAGTAGTAGAGGCGCCCGTACCGGTTGAAGCTGACCGCGCAGAGCATGCCCATCTGACTCACACTACTGAGCCGGCGCCGATCAGCCAACACGACCGTTTTGCGCCGGAAGCCCCATCGTGAGGAGACCGGCGGCGGTGGGATGGGCGGCGGCAACCCGCCGGTGGCGCCCGCGGCCAGGTCGCGGCCGGCGGTGTGGGCGCTGTCGGCCGCGGCCAGCACCCGTGCCCCGATGGTCGCGGCTGCCCGCGGGTCGCCGGTCGTGTGCAGGCCGACGGCCTCCACCGACCCCAGCACGTCGGCGAGGGCCTCGGCCATCTCGCGCCGGGAGCTGTCGACCCACTCGGCGACCTCGTCGAGGTGGTCGGCCGTGGCGCGCAGCCGGGCACCGCTGTCGGCGAGGAACCCGAGCAGCGCCTCCTGCTGTGCGGCGAACAGCTCACCGGCCGCCCCGTCCCAGTCCGGCGCGACGCGCTGGTACTCGTACCCCTGAGCCTGTCGACGCAACTCGGACGCGGCGGCGCGCAACGGCCCGGACCGCTGCGCGCAGATCGCGTGCAGGGCATCGGCGGGCAGCGCGCCGAGCCGGCGCAGCAGGCCCGCGATCGGGTGGTCGACGGGCAGACCGTGTGCCACGAGAACGGCGTCGACGCGGGCGAGCAGCTCAGCGGCCGGCGCGGCCAGTCGATCCAGCGCGTCAGCCACGGCGCAACCCCTCGCGCGCCTCGCCGTCGGCTGCGGCATAGCCGGCAGCGGCCCGCGCGACGGCATCGGCGACCGCGGAGAGTCGCGCGCCATGCGCCGCCGCCTCCCGGGCCCGCGCCTCCACCGCCACCAGGTATCCGCGATGCAGGTCACGTCCCAGGTCGCCCAAGCGACCGGGACCGTCCGCGCCGAACGGACCGCCACCCGGGTCGGCCCGGGGCAGCGCCGCGGCCGCCCCGCTCATCTCCGCACCGGCGGCCGCGAGCCGCGCCGCGGTGTCGTGCAGCCCCATGTCCCCTCCCCTACGTGAGCGGCCGGTATGCCCCGAACGCCTCCGAATGCAGCTTCTGTCTGGCCCAGGCGGCGGCGTCGGATGCCGCGGTCACCGCTTCGCGCACGGCGCGCGCCACCTCCGGCGGCTGCCCCGGAATCCGGACGTCCTGCACCGTGCCGTCGGCGGTCACCACGACCTCGACCGTGCCGTCGGCGGATCGGACGGTGACCTCCACGGCCCTTGCCGCCCGGTCCAGCTCGGCCTGCCGCGCCTCGATGCCCCGGTAGCGGTCGATTGCCTCGTCTATCCACGCTTCGTCGATCTCGCGCGCCATCCCGTCGCCCCTCCCGCGCAGGAACTTACGGCACCGCACGGTAGCCGGGGAATGACAAAATCGCCGCCTGTGGATAACTCCGCTCATGACCGCACGATTTCCCGGAAGTTTTTGCCTCACTGCGCAGCTGAGACCACAGCTTCCCCGACGTTGTGACGATCTTGGTGGCGGCGGGTCAGCCGCGCCAGAGCTCGAGCATCATGGCCTCGACGGCGATCCGCGGCTTGACGTTGGTCTCGATCGCGGCGCGGCAGGCGAGGACGGCCTCCAGCCGGCGTAGCGTGCTCTCCGGCGTCCAGCGTTCGGCGGCGGAGCCGGCCAGCTCGGCCGTGTCGACGTGCACCGGCGCGACGGGCGCGCCCAGCGACCTGGCCAGCACGTCCCGGTAGAAGCCGGCCAGGTCGACCAGCGCCCGGTCCAGCGCGTCCCGCTGGGCGCGGGTGGCGCGGGACTTCTGCCGGCGTTCGAGGTCCTTGAGCTGGCCGGCCATGCCCCGTGAGGCGGCGGCCGCACCCTTGCCGGTGCCGCCGGCGCCCAGCGCGGTCTCCAGCGCCGCCCGTTCCCCCGCGTCCATTTCGGACACCACGGCGGCGGCTTCCGCCTCGGCCGCCTCGATCAGCGCGTTGGCGGCGTCGAAGCAGGCGCCCACACCGCTGAGCCGGCGCGGCACCGCGAGGACCGCGTCGCGGCGCGACCGGGCCTGCGGATCGCGGGCCAGGCGCCGCGCCCGGCCGACGTGGCCCTGGGCGGCGGCCGCGGCCCAGTCGGCGGTGGCGTCGTCCACGCCGTCGCGTCGGCGCAGCACCGCCGACACCGCCTCGGCCGGCGGCTGGCGCAGCGGCACGACCCGGCACCGCGACCGGATCGTCACCGAGATGTCGTCGGGGTGCGTCGACGGGGTGCACAGCAGGAAGACCGTGTGCGGCGGCGGCTCCTCGATCGCCTTCAGCAGCGCGTTGCCGGCCGCCTCGGTGAGCCGGTCGGCGTCCTCCACCAGCAGCACCTGCCAGCGCCCCTGGGTCGGCGAGCTGGCGGCGCGCAGCACCAGCGCGCGCATCTCGCCCACGCCGATCGTGAGCCCTTCCGGCACGACAAAGCGCACGTCGGCGTGGGTGCCGCCGAGCGTGGTGTGGCACGCCGCGCACTCGCCGCAGCCGCCGGACGCGCACTGCAGCGCGGCGGCGAACGCACGCGCGGCCACCGACCGGCCCGATCCCGGTGGGCCGGTGAACAGCCACGCGTGCGTCATCGCGGCCGCGTCGGCCGGGACACCGGCGATGATCGCGGCCGCGGCCGCGGAGGCCCGGGTCAGCGTGCCGACCGCCTCGTCCTGACCGATCAGCGAAGCGAAGACGGGCGGCGCGAAGGTCGTGCTCACCGATCCACCGTAGTGGGCGCCCCCGACGGCGCGGCAAGTCCGTCCTGGGCGTTGGTCAGCTCGGCCAGCTCGGTGGCCGTGGGCCCCGGCGCAGCAGCGGCCGGCGCCGGCAGCAGCTCCGCGACCCGCTTGGCGACCGCCGCGGCGATCAGGTCGGGCGACCGGTTGGCGTCGAGCACCAGGTACCGGTTGGGCTCGGCGGAGGCCAGGTCCAGGAAGGCGTACCGGACCCGCTCGTGGAACGCGTCCGACTCGCTCTCCAGCCGGTCGGCGCCGCCCCGCGAACCGATCCGGGCCAGCCCGACGTGCGGCTCGACGTCGAGCAGCACCACCAGGTCGGGCTTGAGGCCGCCGGTCGCCCACGACGACAGCCAGGACACCTCGTTGACCGGCAGGGTCCGGCCGGCCCCCTGGTAGGCCAGGGACGAATCGACGTACCGGTCGGAGATGACCACGTCACCGCGGGCCAGCGCCGGCCGGACCAGAGCGGCCACGTGGTGCGCCCGGTCGGCCGCGTAGAGCAGTGCCTCCGCGCGCGGCGTGAGAGAGCCGGGCGCACCCTCCAGCAACATGGTGCGGATCCGCTCGCCGATCTCCGTGGCGCCCGGCTCGCGGGTGACGACGACGTGGTGGCCGCGCGCCCCCAACAGCCGCGCCAGCCGCTCCACCTGGGTGGACTTGCCCGCGCCCTCCCCGCCCTCGAAGACGATGAACAGGCCGTGCCGGGGCGAGGTCTCGGCCGGGCTGAGCGGCCGGCCGCGCACGGAGCTGAGAAGGTCTTTGAAGATGGGTACGCCCGGCTTGTCGTCCATCTGCTTGAGCGCACTGATGCCGGCCAGCATCCCGAAGATGCCGGCCGTGGCGAGCAGCAGCCGGGTCGTGGAGATCTGGATCGCCACCCCCGGCAGGGACAGCTCGCGGGAGCCGCCGGCACCGACGAGGAAGCCGGACAGCGAGATGGTCAGCATCAGCACCACGCGGGTGCCGGTCTGGACCACGGCAAACGCCCGGCCGCGTACCTCGTCGTCGACCTCGCCGCCGAGCAGCGTCGTGCCGGACAGGAACGCCATGCCGGCCCCGACGCCGACGAGCAACGTGCCGACGACGGCGATGCTGAGGTGCGGGGCGAGCGCGAGGATCGTCACCGCCCCGGCGGCCAGCACGATCGACAGGCCGAACCAGCGCCGCCGCGACAGCGCGCCGACCAGCCGGGGCCCGGCGGCGATGCCGAGGCCGAGCCCGACGAAGAGCATCGCGAACAGGATGAAGAACGTGGACTCGCCGCCGCCGAGCGACGTCGCGTAGGCCTGGCCGCTGCCGACCACCACGCCGCCGCCGGCGAACGCGCCGAGGATGCCGAGCACCAGTCCGCGTACGAGAGGGGTCTTGCCCACGAACGCCCAGCCGGCGGTGAACTGGCGGAACATGCTCGGCTTGCGCTCGCTGCGGCGGCTGCGCCCGCTGATCTCCTTGATCCCGAAGAACACGGTGAGCGCCGTGGCCAGGAAGGTGACCGCGTTGAAGTAGAGCGCGACGTCGGTCGGGTTGACGCCCTTGATGCCGGTTGAGCGGTAGAGGTTGGTGAGGCCGGTGTTGAGGCCGGCGAGCAGCAGGCCGGCGAGCACGGGGGTGATGCCGTAGGTGGTCGCGAGGGTGATCTGGTTGGCCGCTTCGAGCCGCGCGCGGGGCAGCAGGTTGGGGACCGAGGCCTCCTTGGCGGGGGTCCACAGCATCGCGACGGTTTCGATGATGAACGTGGCGATGCCGGCCCAGGCCAGGACCAGCTTGGGGTCGGAGACGACCAGCGTGGCGGCCGGGATCGAGGCGAACAGCACGAACCGGATCAGGTCGCAGACCACCATCGTGTACCGGCGGTCGAACCGGTCGGCCAGCACCCCGGCGAGCGGGCCGAGCACCAGCGCCGGCAGCAGCCGGACCGCGATGACGGAGCCGAATGCGGCGCCCTTGGCGGCGGAGTTGCTGAACTGCTCGGCGGCGAAGGTGGAGGTGGCGAGCAGGCCGAGCCAGTCACCCAGGGAGGAGAGCCCGAGCACCGCCCACAAGCGGCGGAACGGGCGGATCCGCACAATAGCCTTCAGCTCCGCGAAGCCCGAGAGGTCGACCTGGCTGGATGCGGGTGCCTTACCCCTACCGGCGGCCCCGGTCTGCTGGGACGCCGGCTGCGCGGTCGACGGCTGCCGGCCGGTGTCGTCGGTCCCGGCGGCGCCATCCGGACTCGTAGTGATCGGCACACCTCCGCGCGCGGCCACCCCCGCCGGGTTACCGCTCAATGGTCACTGTAGCCGCGCTACGGATTCCGGGCCGTCCACCGCCGCGGTGTCCCTGCCGGGTGGAGAGGCGGACGCGAACATGTTTCGCATTGACCGTCATTCGGGCTACCGTGCACTCGTGTCTGCTGTAACGACCGCCCATGCCAGCGGTGACGCGGTGCCCGGCGACGACGGCACCGCCGCCGAGACCGCCCGGGCCGCGCTCCGGGCCCGCTTCGACGCCGCCACGGCCGCGCTCGATCCGCCATTTGCGCTGGTAGATCGAGATGCGTTCGACGCCAACGCGGAGGCGCTGGTGGCTCGCGCCGCAGGCAAGCCGCTCCGGGTGGCGAGCAAGTCGGTCCGTTGCCGGCACCTGCTCCGCCGGGTTCTGGGCCGGGCCGGCTGGGCCGGCGTCATGTCCTACAGCCTCGCCGAGGCACTGTGGCTGGTCGGCGACGGGGTCACCCACGACGCCCTCGTCGCGTACCCGACAGTTGATCGGGCCGCCCTCGCGGCGCTGGTGGCGGATCCGGCGGCGGCCGCGGCCGTCACCCTCATGGTGGACGACGTCGCGCAGCTCGACCTGATCGACGCGGTCGCGGCGCCGGGGCAGCGCGAGCCGATCCGCGTCTGCATCGACCTGGACGCCTCCTGGCGGCCGGTGCCCGGGGCCCACCTCGGGGTGCGCCGCTCGCCGGTGCACTCGGCCCAGGACGCCGGGGCGCTGGCGGCCGCGATCGCCGGGCGGCCCGGGTTCCGCCTCGTCGGGCTGATGTCCTACGAGGCCCAGATCGCCGGGCTGGGCGACGCGCCGCCCGGGCGCCCGGTCCGCGGCGCGCTGATCCGGGCGATCCAGGCCCGCTCATACCCGGAGCTGCTGGAACGCCGGGGCGCCGCGGTGGCCGCGGTGCGTGCGCACGCCGACCTCGAGTTCGTCAACGGCGGGGGTACCGGCAGCGTCGCCGGCACCGCGGCCGACCCCGCGGTGACCGAGGTGACCGCCGGCTCCGGGCTCTACGGCCCGACCCTGTTCGACGCCTACCGGACGTGGCGCCCCCGGCCGGCGGCGTTCTTCGCGCTGTCGGTGGTGCGCCGACCGACCCCGCGTGCCGCGACCGTGCTCGGCGGCGGCTGGGTCGCGTCCGGCGAGGCGCACCGGACCCGGCTACCCGCGCCGTGGCTGCCCGCCGGCCTGCGGCTGATCCCGGGCGAGGGCGCGGGCGAGGTGCAGACCCCGCTGATCGGTCCGGGCGCGGCCAGGCTGCGCATCGGCGACCGGGTGTGGTTTCGCCACGCCAAGGCCGGCGAGCTGTGCGAGCACGTGACGGCGCTGCACGTGCTGGCCGGCGACGAGCTCGTCGACGTGACCCCCACGTACCGCGGCGAGGGCAAGGCCTTCCTCGGCTGACCTACTCATGAGTGAGCGGCGGCTAGACGGCGGGGCGGACCAGGCCCGTCTCGTACGCCAGCACCACGACCTGCACCCGATCGCGCAGGTCCAGCTTGGTCAGGATCCGGCCGACGTGTGTCTTCACCGTCGCCTCCGCGACGAACAGCTTCTCGGCGATCTCCGCGTTGGACATGCCCTGCGCGACCAGCAGCAGCACCTCGCGCTCCCGCTCGGTCAACGCCGCCAGCCGGCCGTCGGCCGCGGCGGCCTGCGGCGGCGCCAACTGGCCGGCGAAGCGGTCCAGCAGCCGCCGGGTCACCCGCGGCGCCACCACCGACTCGCCGCTCGCCACCACGCGGATCGCCGCGAGCAGTTCCTCCGGCGGCACGTTCTTGAGCAGGAACCCGCTGGCACCGGCCTGGAGCGCGGCGAACGCGTCCTCGTCGGTGTCGAACGTGGTCAGCACCAGTACCCGCGGCCCACCGGCCTCGGCACACAGCCGCCGGGTCGCCTCGACGCCGTCCATGACGGGCATCCGGATGTCCATGACGACCACGTCGGCCGGGGTTCGGGCGAGCAGGCGCAGCGCCTCCGCCCCGTCGCCCGCCTCACCGACCACCTCCATGTCGGGCTGGGCGGAAAGCACCATCCGGAACCCGGCCCGCACGAGCGACTGATCGTCCACGATGACAACCTGGATCACCATTTCTCCCGCTCGCTCCGGTTCTCCCGCTCACTACGCTCGCTCACGCAACTCCCTTCACCGGCACCATGGCCCGTACCTGCCAGCCCCCGCCGAGCCGGGGGCCGGCGCTGAACTCGCCGCCGTGCACCGCGACGCGTTCGCGCATGCCTATCAGACCGTGCCCGCCGGACACCGCCGCCAGGGAGCGCTGCCCGGCCGCCTCCGGCACGCCGCCCACGGTCACGAGCCGGCCGGCGCCGTCGTCGACGACTTCGAGCGTGACGGCGGTCGGGGTGAACGTCAGCGCGACCGTGACGAGGGCGCCCTGCCCGGCGTGGCGCAGCGCGTTGGTCAGCGCTTCCTGGGCCAGCCGGTAGATCGTCAGCTCCTCCGCCGGGGCCAGCCCGCGCGGCTGACCGTGCACCCGCAGGTCCACCCCGAGGCCGGCCGACCGGGCCCGTTCCGCCAGCGCCCCGAGCTGGTCGAGACCGATGCGGCGCCGCTCCTCGCCGTCGTCGGCGCTGGCGGTGCCGCGCAGCACGCCCACGATGCGCCGCATGTCCTCCAGCGCGTCCCGGCCGGTCCCGGCGATCGTGTGCATCGCGTCCCGGGCCTGCTCGCGGTCGCGGTCGAGCGCGTAGGTGGCGCCGTCGGCCTGCACGATCATCACGGCGAGGCTGTGCGCGACCACGTCGTGCAGCTCACGGGCGATCGAGGCCCGCTCGTCGGCCGCGGCCAGCTTGGCCAGGTGGTCGCGCTCGCGCTCGGCGGTGGCGGCGCGCTCTTCCAGGCTCTCCACGTAGAGCCGGCGGGTCCGCAGCACGTAGGCGGTGAGCCAGACGGCGGCGCACACCGCCGTGTACATCGTCAGTTCGCTCGCCCAGGACGAACTGCTGCCGCGGGCGACCATCAGGAGCACGACGCCGATCGCGGTCACGACACCCGAGAGGTAGACGAAGAAGACGTGCCTGGCGTATTTCACGACCGCGTAGAGCGCGATCAGCACCGCGACGTCGTAGCCGGCCGGCAGCGTCCCGTCGGCTATCACCTGCACGAACGCGAACGCCGACACGACGGCCATCACGATGACCGGGTACCGCCGGCGGAACAGCACCGCGATCGTCATCGGCCCGCCGATGAGCAGGACCTCGACGGTGCCGTTGGGAACGGACAGCGTCAATGCCCCGCCAACCACGACCAGGCCGGCGATCATCAGGTCGAACAGGGCGGGCAGCAGCCGCCCCCGCGGTCTGCGGGGCGTCATGGTCGACAAGAGTACGGTGGCCTCGTGCGATGGCGCGAGGCGATGACGGCCGCCCTCTACGGCTCGGACGGCTTCTTCACCAGGCCCGGGCCGGGGCCGGCCGGGCACTTCCGCACCAGCGCACACACTTCGCCCGCATTCGCCGGGGCGCTCGCCACGCTCGTCGCGCAGATCGACGCCGCGCTCGACCATCCTAACCGCCTGGACCTGGTCGACGTCGGAGGGGGCCGGGGCGAGTTGGTCACGGCGCTGCTCGCCGCTCTTCCGGAGAAAACCACTTCCCGGGTACGCGCGGAGATCGTCGAACGCGCACCCCGCCCGGCCGGCCTGGACCCCGCGATCGGTTGGCGCGCCATGCTGCCGACCGGCCTGGTCGGGGTCCTCCTGGCCACCGAGTGGCTGGACAACGTCCCCGTAGACGTGGTCGAGGTGGACGGGTCGGGCCAGGTCCGTTATGTCCTGGTCGATCCTGATGGCATCGAACGGCTCGGCCCAGCGGTGGAGCCGGCCGACGCCGCGTGGCTGGCCGACTGGTGGCCGCTCGACGGCGCGCCGCCCGGCTGGCGGGCAGAGGTGGGCGCGCCCCGGGACGCGGCCTGGGCCGGCGCGGTCGCGGCGGTGACCCGCGGGCTGGCGCTCGCCGTCGACTATGGGCACCTGCGCGGGGCCCGGCCCGCGTTCGGCACGTTGACCGCCTTCCGCGCCGGCCGGCAGGTGCCGGCCACGCCCGATGGCTCCTGTGACCTGACCGCACACGTCGCCGTCGACGCCGTGGCCGCTGCCGGCGAGCGGGCTTCCGGCGTACCCCCGAGGGTGTCGAGCCAGCGCGAGGCGCTGCGCGCGCTCGGCGTGGACGGGCGGCGACCACCCCTGGACCTGGCACGCGGCGACCCGCCCGGCTACCTGCGGGCGCTGGTGGCCGCGAGCGTGGCCGCCGAGCTGACCGACCTGTCCGGGCTGGGCGGGCACTACTGGCTGTTGCAGCCGGTCGGCCTATCCATGGGACGATTCCTGTCGTGACACGCGAGCTGACCGTCGGCACCGGAGCGGGCCTCGAGACCAGCGACATGGTCCTCAACATCGGCCCGCAGCACCCGTCCACGCACGGGGTGCTGCGGCTCAAGCTGCTGCTGGACGGCGAGCGGGTGGTCACCTGCGAGCCCATCATCGGATACATGCACCGCGGCGCCGAGAAGCTGTTCGAGGCGCGCGACTACCGGCAGATCATCGTGCTGGCCAACCGGCACGACTGGCTGTCGGCCTTCAACAACGAACTGGGCGTGGTGCTCGCCGTCGAGCGGCTGATGGGCCTGGAGGTCCCCGAGCGCGCGGTCTGGCTGCGCACCGCCCTCGCGGAGCTCAACCGGGTGCTCAACCACCTGATGTTCCTCGGGTCATACCCGTTGGAGATCGGCGCGATCACGCCGGTGTTCTACTCCTTCCGCGAGCGGGAGACGCTCCAGGCGGTCATGGAGGAGGCCTCCGGCGGGCGCATCCACTACATGTTCAACCGGGTCGGCGGCCTCAAAGAGGAGGTACCGGCCGGGTGGACCGGGCGGGCCCGTGCCGCGATCGATCTCGTCCGGCGGCGGCTGCCGGATCTCGACAACCTGATCCGGCGCAACGAGATCTTCCTGGCCCGCACCGCCGGGGTGGGGGTGCTCTCCGCTTCGGCCGCCGCCGCGTTCGGCGCGTCCGGGCCGGTCGCGCGCGCCTCCGGGCTCGATTTCGACCTGCGCCGCGACGAGCCTTATCTCGCGTACGGGTCGCTGTCCGTTCCGGTCGTCACGCGGACCGCCGGCGACTGCCACTCTCGTTTCGAGTGCCTCCTCGACCAGGTGTACGTGTCGCTGGACCTGGCATCTCTGTGTTTGGACCAGGTGGACCGGATCACCGGGCCGGTCAACGTGCGGCTGCCCAAGGTGGTCAAGGCGCCGGAGGGCCACACGTACGCGTGGACCGAGAACCCGCTCGGCATCAACGGGTACTACCTGGTGTCGCGGGGCGATCGGACGCCGTGGCGGCTGAAGCTGCGGACCGCGTCGTTCGCGAACGTGCAGGCGCTGACGACGCTGCTCCCGGGCTGCCTGGTGCCCGACCTGATCGCGATCCTGGGCTCGATGTTCTTCGTGGTCGGCGACGTCGACAAGTAAGCGCGTGCGGAACCGTTTCGGATCTTGGTAACTGCGACATCGCATTCGATGCTGGAATTACCAAGATGCCGTCGTCGTAGCGGTGGCCGTCATCGTCCTCTTCGTACCGGGCGCGGCGCGCGACCCGCTCGCTGACCGGCTCGGGGCGCGCCGACCACCCCTGCATCCAGTCGGAGGCGCTCGGCTCGGACGGCGCGGACGGCAGGGCGGGTCGGCCGCCTGCCCGGCCCAGCTCGTCGCCGCGCCGGTCATCACCACGCCGATCGTCACCACGCCGATCGTCGCGCCGGTCATCCCCACGCCGATCGTCACGCCGGTCGTCACCACGCCGGCCGTCGTCGCCGCCGTCCCACCGCGACTCCGACCAGTACACCTGGTCGCGACCCCAGTCGGCGTCCCGCTCGCGGGCGCGGCGGGGCTCGCGCTCCCACTCCCGTTCCGGCTCGCGGCTGGCTTCGGCGCGGCGGGCCTCCTCCCGGCGCACGGCCGCCCACCGGTCCTCGATGCGCACCTCGGTGCCCGACTCGTCGGCCTGCATGGCGGTGCGCCGCTCGCCGACGCGCAGCTCCCGGCCCCGGTCGTCACTGCGTACGCTCGCCCAGCGGTCGCCGGCGCGCAGACCGGTCACCCGGTCGTCGTCGTCCTCGGGCTCCAGCGCCCGGCGCCGCCCGCCCCGACGCTCGCCGGCGGCGTCGCCGTAGCGGTCGTCGGCACTCCACGGCTCGCCACCGCGGGCGCTCCAGCTCGGGGCCCGCTCACCGCCGCCGCCGTAGCCCGAGCCGTTGAACCCCGAGCCGGCCGGCGCCGGGTCCCGCCCCACCGAGCCGGTGTCGCCGTAGCCCGAACCGCCGAACGCCGGACTGGTGAAGCCGCCCGAGTCGTCGTCGAGCCCGGACTCGTGGAACCCGACGGCGCCGAACCGCTCCTCGCCGAGCCGCTGCCGCAGCAGCTGCTCGGTCCACGACTCCTCCTCGCCGGACTTCCGTCCCGAGCCGTGCCCGGCCGGCGCGGAGCCCCGCTCGGAGCCGCGCTCGGCGGACGAGCGGCGCTGCGGCGGCACCGGGTCGGACGTGCGGCTGCTGCCATAGACGGTGCCGCGCCCGCCGTCGTTCTGGTCCACGATGGTCTGCCGGGTGGTGACCTTGACGGTCTCGGTGTGCCGGACCACGCCGTGCCCGGGCACCCCGTGGCCCACGCTCACGTTGTGCGCGGGGCCGACGGCCGGCGCGCTGACCGGCGGGGGTGGCGGGGCGGCCGGTGCCGCCTGGGCCGGTGGCGGGGCGGAGCCGCGATCCATCTGTACCCGGAGGGTGTCGACCTGGCCGCGCAGGGCCTCGACCGACTCGTGCAGGGTGACCACCCGCTCGCCCAGGGCCTTGTGGGTGGCCTTGGCGGCGGTGGTGATGTCGGCGCGCAGGTCTTCGCGCAGCAGGTCGATCTCTTCGAAGACCATCTCCTCGACCTGGTTGCGCACGGCATCGGGGTCGCGACGCAGCGCCATGGACACGCCGATGAGGATCACGGCGACGATCGCGAGCAGCACGGCGACCCGCACCAGGCTGGTGTTGTCACCGCCGAAGAGCACCAACAGGGCGGCGACCGGGGCCAGCCCCACGCCGGCCCACAGCAGACCCGGCAGCAGCGGCAGCCCGGCTCGTCGTTGCTGGGTGTCCGCAGCCGGCATGGAAGTAGACCTTACTCAGAAGTCCCGGCGTGCGGAATGGTCACTTGACGTCACGAGTCGCCCATAACGGCAACCGGGGTGGCCGCACCCGCGACCACCCCGTTCACCAGCGCTTTCTAGCTTGTTGCGAACGCGACGTCGGACGAGAACACCAGGCCGATGGTGATCGTTCCGTCACGCAGCGCACTCAGGGTCTGTGGACCACCGGCATCGAGGCTTGCGAATCGGCCGATCTGGATCCCGTAGGTCTTCTCCAGACCGGGCTGGCAGAACGGCCGCTGCGGGCACTCGGCCGGGCCGCCCAGCACGGTCGCCTTGCCGGAGCACTTCTCGGCGAAGTCGGACAGGCTGGTCAGCTTGTGCTTGTCGGCGAGGGCCTTGGTGACCGCGAACGCGTTCTGGTCGGCGGCCTCGGCCGGCTTGCCGAACTTGAGCCCGACCTTGGCGCCGAGATCCTTGAGCGCCGCCACGGTCTTGTCGGTGTCACCCGAGGCCAGCGGCTGGGCGTCGGGGCCGTTTACCTTCTTGTTGAGGAACTCGGTCAGCGTGCCCGCGTACTCCGGGACGACCTGGATCTCGCCCTTCTCCAGGGACGGCTCGTAGAGCTCGCGGTTGCCCACCTGCTGCACGGTCGCGTCGTATCCGGCCGCGGTCAGCACGATCTTGTAAAGCTCACCGAGGTTCTGGTTCTCGTTGAAGTTGGCGGTGGCGATCGTGATCTTTCCGCCCGGCCCCTTGGTGATGCCATCGGTCAGCTTGACGCTGCTGGCGAACTCCGCCGCCGCGACCTGCGGGGTCTTGCGATCGACGTTGGTCGCCTTGTTGAGCGCCAGCAACTCCTTGGGGCCCACCGCGGCGGAGACCTTGTCGAGGACGGTGATCGCGTTGTCGGCGACCTTGGCGTTGACCGCGGGAATGATGTTCTCGGCCGCCTGCAGTTTCTTGTCGTCGGTCAGCATGGTCAACTGCTGGCCCGCGACAGGTGCGCAGCCGGCGCCCTTGACCTCGGTCGGGGACTTGGTGCCTGAGGAACCGGCCTTGCCGCAGCCCGCAGCGAGGCCGACGGCCGCCAGGCCCACCGCGAAGCTGAGGGCCGCGCGCGTGACGGTATGCATCTCTGCCCGCCTTCCGTGTCCCGGCTCAGCCCTGACGGCCGGCCGCGTGTCCGACGGGCGGCGACGTGCACGTGATCCGCCCGCTCACACCTAGACAACCCGGTCGGCCGGCGCTCGGCAAGCGAAACCGGCTTTTCGGTGCCGCAAGGCCCTAACGGTTCGGCAACGACAGCGTCACGAGCGCCGCAGCGGTGCCGGCGTGATGACCCGCTGAAGCACCGCGAGCAGCGCCTCGACCACCAGCGCGAGGCCGGTGATCAGCAAGCCGCCGGCGAGGATCTGGCCGCCACCGGCCACCAGGCCCAACCCGAACCCGGCGGCGACGATCATGCCCAGACCACCGCCGTTGACCAGTGCCGCCAGCCCGGCGGTCGCCACCACCTGCACGGCGGCCGTGCGCAGCCCCGCCGCGAGGTAGGGCACCGCGAGGGGCAGCTCGACCCGCCGCAGCAACTGCGGGCCGGACAGGCCCATGCCGCGCGCCGCGTCGCGCACGTCGGGGTCGACCTGGCGCATCCCGGTGTACGCGGTGGCCAGCAGCGGCGGGACCGCGAACACCGCGAGGGCGAGGATCACCGGCTGGGCCCCGAAGCCGATCGCGGTCAGCGGCAGGATGGTCAGCAGCGCCACGACCGGGATCGCCTGGGTCGCGTTGGACAGCACGACGACCAGGCCGCCGCCCCGGCCCCGGCGGCCCAGCAGGATGCCGAGCGGCCACGCGACCAGGCACGCCAGCAGCACCGCGCCGGCCGACAGGCGCAGGTGCTCCAGGAAACGGGTGCCGATCCCGTCCGGGTTGGTCCAGTTCAGCGGGTCGTTGAGCCAGTCGATCATCTGCTGGACGCTGCTCATGACGCCCTCCTACGGCCCCACGGGGTCAACACCCAGCCGAGCCCGGCGAGCAGCAGGTCGAGGACGACGGCCAGCAGGACGCACAGGATGGCGCCGGTCGAGATCTCGGCCTTGTAGAAGTTGTTGCGGAAGCCGTCGATGATCAGCTGCCCGAACCCGCCCCGGCCCACCAGCACCCCGACCGTCACGAGCGCCACCGTGGACACCGTGGCCAGCCGGACGCCGGTCACCAGCCCGGGCAGCGCCAGCGGCAGCTCCACGCGTAACAGGCGGGCCAGCCGACCGTAGCCCATCGCGGAGGCCGCCTCCTTGACCTCGGCGGGCACCTGGGACAGGCCGGTCAGCGTGCTGCGCACGACCAGCAACAGGGCATAGATAACGAGCCCGATCAGCACGGTCAGCCGCCCGGTGCCAACGAACGGGGCGAGGAAGGCGAAGAGCGCCACCGATGGAATCGTGTACAGCACGCCGGCGGATGCCAGAATCGGTCCGGTGAGTGGCCGTACCCAGTAGGCCAGCACCGCGAGCGGCACGCCGACCGCGGTGGCCAGGGCAACGGTCTCGAGGGTGAACAGCAGGTGCTCGACGGCGCGGTCGCGGATCAGATCGACGTTGTCGCGCACGAACGCCCACGAGAACCACGGGTCGGCCGCAGCGGCTTGGGCGAGGAAGGACATGTGTGGACGGTACCGAACAGCGCCCCCGGGCCGCGCAGATCCGGCTGGAGCGGGTGCGCAAGCAGTACCCCGACGGCACGGTCGCGGTCGAAGAGCTGACCCTCGATATCCCGGCCGGTGAGATCACCGTCCTGATCGGACCCTCGGGATGCGGCAAGTCGACCGTGCTGCGCATGGTCAACCGCCTCATCGAGCCGACCGCCGGAAAGGTACTCGTCGACGGCGAGGACGCGGTCCGGGCCGACCCGGTCACGCTGCGGCGGCGGATGGGGTACGTGATCCAGAACGTCGGCCTGTTTCCACACCAGACGGTGCGGGCCAACATCGGCACGGTGCCGAGGCTGCTGGGCTGGGACCGCAGGCGCATCGACGCGCGCACCGAGGAACTGCTCACGCTCGTCGGGCTCGACCAGGCCCGCTTCGGCGGCCGGTACCCGCACGAGCTCTCCGGCGGGCAGCGCCAGCGCGTCGGGGTCGCCCGGGCGCTCGCCGCCGACCCGGTCGTGCTGCTGATGGACGAGCCGTTCTCGGCGGTCGACCCGATCGCGCGGGCCCGCCTGCAGGACGAGTTCCGCCGGCTGCAGGACACCGTGCGCAAGACGA
>WNFX01001012.1_pt1 | contig 29204 bp, 32 predicted proteins | sample 5400111 | NCBI WGS metagenome assembly WNFX01 (sample SAMN13153363, study PRJNA577476) | soil metagenome | isolation source: 40 cm soil or saprolite under grassland replicate 1 | place: USA:California | collected 2016-06-15 | reverse complement strand
TGGCGATTGGAATAAGTACTTTGTAGGTAGAACCGACGCCTAGTTCTGTATCCACCCAAATTCTTCCATTCTGCGCTTCCGTAAGAGTCTTCGCAATGAAAAGCCCCATCCCAGTATCTCCCACACCCCGGGCTGGCACATCCTCGGCACGGTACAAAGGGGTAAATACGCGCCCAAGATCTTCAGGCGGGATACCTTCACCTGTATCACTGACTTGAATAAACAAAGCTTCCTTTTCGCCTTCTGCTTTTATTTGGACTCGTAATTGTATTGTTCCTTGCAATGGAGAGACGGCTCCCGCGTTCGAAAGGAGGCGGATCAATATCTGTCCCAGGGCTTCACGATCGGCATACACCGGTGCTAAATTCTCTGGCAAATCAACATTCAGTGAGACACGCTTTGCACGTACTTCACTGCTTGTATCGTCTATAGCATCCTTAATGATTAAGTTCAGGTCCACATTCTCATGCGCAAGTATGTCCGAACCTGCTTTGAGAGTTGTTACTTGAATAAAATCCTCGATTACATTATTGAGGCGGGTTGTAGAAGCCTTAAGGGTTTCCACGAAATTGCGTTGCAGCGCGTTGAGAGTTCCAACAGATTCACCCAATTCTTTGTTGTCTCTCTTGAGATTTTCAATGATTCTGTCTGATTCCTGCTGCAGTATCGCCATTGCCGCTAGGCGCTCTTCGTTTTGTGATAATCGTTTCCTATCCTCGTCAATCTGCTTGAGAAGATCATAATTATGCCTTCTCAGGCTAGTTGTGAGGTTTTCCCGTGGGTATCCAAATTGTTGAATCGAGGCTTGGGATAAAATCATTAAATCTTTTCCTGCGTCAGTTTCCGACAATTCTTCTTTATCAATCTCTGCAATATCATTGTAGAGTGCGGTTCTTTCTTCCTCGACCCGATCCCTGAACATCAAATGAGTCCTCAAATTGTTTCGATAGAGAATCATGCCTCCAATGAATGAGCCAATCAGTCCAGCGATTACACCAGCCAGCAAAAAAAGATACGTTTCACTCATGAGGAAGATTGCTTTCTAGATTCTCCAATCTCTTTGAGATTTGGTCAATTAAGTTGTCTTTTCCTCTCTTTTCCATCTCTAACTTATGCTGAAGAAGCAATTCTCGTTGTTTCGTAATATTCTCCAGCTTTTGGAGGTATTCCAATTCATCGCGTTTCAACCAGTAATTAAACATAGCATTAATGGGGATTGTAATCAGACCGCCAAAAAAGCCCATTAATCCTCCGAGCAATATTCCAGTTGTAGTTTCATTCATATTGAGACTCTTTCCAGGTTGCGTTTTATCCTGAATAATTATATATCAGTTACCCTCCTAGGAAGTGTTGGATGCCGAACGATAAAAAACGGTCTCGGACCGGTCTCAATGAAACCGTGTCAACGAGACCGTTTTGTGTTTTTGGCGGGGATCTTTAACGATAACCCTTTTATTTATTAAATTGGTTGGGGAAATCTTCTACTTCTTCCAGGTTTTACCACAGATAGGATCAACGCGAAGAGGGTTAATCCAATTTGTGCAATGACGACATACAGTCTCAGGTAGTGGTTATGAATAAAAATAGGATTACTGAGCGCCAGGATTTTTTCAGTCTCGAGGAGAGCTATATTTGCAACCATCAGTTTATCCACAATGAGTATTCCCACAAAAGTTTGGATAATAAACAATATCCATTTTGCTGCGAGCCACTTATGTTTGATAAATCCCCATTTTGTAAAAAAACTATAGATAGCACCTAATAAGATGGTTCCTTGTGCTCCGATCCTTACAACATTATCGCTGATAATGTTGAAGGTCTTGTAAGCCATATACACATCATTGTAATTCGATAAATCGAGCTTCATAAGAAGGGCAAACGAACTCGATATCCCGCCAAGGAAAAGCACAATCAGGAGAATGTGGGACATTTTCAATAATTTCAAGCCGAGTGAACCAAACTTCCACATATCTATTTCTCCTTCAGATAGCATTATCTATGCTCAATAGTCTTCCCTCCAGCCGGAACAAGTTTGGTCTATACTTTATCTACGCCGAGTCACAAAACAGGTTTCAAAAAAGATTGTATTTATCAAAAAAGCAAGGGTATCCCCATTTGCTAGTTATGACGATTAAATGAGTTTGCTCCCTGCGCCGCGCGAAGCATCGGTGCAGGATTTATGTATAAAGCGCTGCACTGAGTTTGGTGCAGTGCAAGTGTGAAAACGCTCTCGGGCGTGATGTCAATAGGGCCGAATCCTAATGTTATCCACATAATATTACCCACATTACGTAGTACAATGAATGCCAATCGCCTAATGGCGAGAGAGTTTGACAATTTTGTTTTGCTAATGTATGGGGAAATAGGCAGTTGTTTCTAAACGAAATCACGAAAACTCCCAAATGAATCTAAAACCGTGAAAAGCGCTACTATGAGGAGGAACGCATCATGATGAATAAAACGATATTCGAGGAAAATTGGAAACTGTTTCGAGCTCAAGCCACTGGGCGTTGGAGTCTGATGGCCGAATACGATTTAAATAAAGTGGATAAGGCGGAAGTGAAATTCGACAAATTCGTCACCATGCTTCAAGTGAAATATGGATACAGTCGCGAGAAAGCTCGTGAAGAGATCGGTAGGCTTTGGACAGAATATGAAGCCAAGAGTAAAGATGCTGTATAAGCGTTCTCTCAAGTCATTGTTGAGATAAGGAGTAATACCAATGGATACTCTTCCTGATAAGGAAAAACGAAAACGACCATCCAAGGGAAAGCGTAAGCATATACGGCGCTTGAAGCAGGAAGGTCGTAAAGACAATATATCAGAAGCTGAATTGAAAAAGAGAATACGTCAATAGAAAACAAGTGAAAACGGTCTCGGACATAACGTCAACGAGACCGTTTTTGTTGGACCTCCAGCCCTCTCTTACAGGAGAGGGGAGTCTGTTTAAGGAGTCATCAATATCGTTTCGGCAGACTCAAGATAAGAATAAACCGGAACCATTGATGGGATGCCCGTTATTTCCAGCACATTTTGCGTTTCAGGCATTGGATTCAACAATACCATCTTTCCACCGCGGCTGGCAAGCGATTTGGCCCGCGCCAATAATGTCCAATCTGCCAAGCAACTTAATCAAGCGGATGCCATTTTCGAGTTCGCTGTATTGAAGTTCCATCATGCTCTCCTGTTTATACCGAAGTAATATGATTATATTAAACACGAGGAAAATCGGGTTAACAACAGGTTATGGTTTTTCGGATAGAATTCGGCTCGATGGACAAAATCTTCCAAAAATTAATTGACAGCAACTTCTCCGACTTAAAAGGGCTTACGGTTGATGCAACTATTCCCATGCCTGAGCATCTTGTCAATGAAATCCTTGAAGTAGCACTTCAGGGAGATAAGAATATTGCTTCTTGTCAGGTTTCCATTCATGGACAAAATCGGGTCTCTGCACATGTGAAAACAACGTTGTTGCCCTGGTCTCTAAATTTGAAAATGAAACTTGACAAGTCAGTCGATTTTGCAAGTTTTTCCTCTCCAAAAATCAGGGCTTGGCTGGAAAATAATATCTTGTTAGGAAGATTAGGATCTTTTTTCAATGCGTTGCCAGATGGAATCAAATTATATGGCAACCAGATCGTTATTGATATTACATCCTACATTGAAACACCAGAACAGAGAAGAATGCTTGATCTAGTCAAGTCTGTTGAGATTCAAACGGAAGAGAGTAAAGTGATTCTCAATATGAAGATCGAAGTTAATTAATATAGCTCCAGCTGCCGTCCGCGACGTTGGGAGTAAATGACCGTGCTATACTGTTCATTAGTTTTATTGGAAATCGTTGCTTGATTTGACCCCTGAATTATTCAATCATACATAGAGGAAGTCATGACGAACAACAACTCTATCACAACGCCCCTCATTACAGTAGCGACGGTCATCGCTGTCGTCATTAGCGGATTTTTTATTGGTAGAGTTGAGAAACAAAAATTTATCAGCCTTGGAAATTCGTTGAATTTGTACGCCAACATCGAGACCGCTGGTGTGGTCGCGAGCGGTATTAGCCTGCCAAAGACAGCAGAACTAATGTATCGACAGAGCGACGAAACAGTATGGCATACTGGTCATCCGCTTGTTCGTATTGACGATGGTCGTCTTATTGGAAGTCTATTTGGACTTTCGCCAGCTACCTCTTACGAGGTCAAGGTACTTGATGGGTCAACTGAGATGAGTGGCTCCGTCATGACACAACCAAATGAACTTCAGTTCACACCTCCCGTTATTGTGCATGTCAATGACGACGCGCCCGCCGGTGGAGATGGCTCCGCCGCAGCGCCATTCCGAACCATACAGGAGGGAGTCAACCACGCCGGTCCAGGAACACAAGTGTTGGTTGCTGATGGCATTTATCACGAGGCGGTCACATTCCTAACTTCAGGAAATGTCAATCAGTGGATACAAGTCAAGGCTGAAGGAAGTGGTGCAATTCTGGATGGCTCTCAGAATCTTACGGGAAAAATCTGGACACCTCATCCATCGAAGGCGCATGTGTGGTTCACCAAAATTGGATCTTCCATCGGATATCTAGCGCGCGATCAACAGCGCTTTTACAAGTACGATGATCTTTCCGGTTTGATACAGAGTCGCGGTCATGGCAAAGTGACCATCAACGAAGGCTGGTATTTTGATCCCGTCAGTTTAAGACTCTATGTGCGCAGCCAGGATGATCCTTCCCGGCATAGCTGGCAAGTCCCTCGCCTTAACCATGCCTTTGACGCGAATGGTCGCGATTGGCTATGGATCGAGGGGTTTGAAATGCAGTTTTATGGCACGCGAACAGATGGTTGTGGTGTATGCACTCTGAATGCCTCTCATGTGGTAATTCGCAAAAATAAAATTCACAACATGCAGCTGGGAATCTTCATCAATTGGAATGGCAGTGTGAACCAGGGCAACGACACTCGCATCGAAGATAACGAAATCTATGATCCATTGGTCAATGAATTTCCGTGGCAGGCAACCAAAGGCAGCTCAATGGAAGGCACCGGAATAGTGATCCGAGGTCACATTGGTGCAATTGTGCGTAATAATGAAATACATAATTATTTCAATGGTATTTACACAGGTTCGTCAGCGCCTGGCGCTATAGAGAATCCCGCGGTTGCGTTTGATGCCGATATCTACAACAACTATATCCATGATATTAGCGATGATGGGCTGGAGCCTGAAGGCGCTTGTGTTAATCAGCGTTTTCGGAACAACACCATTGATAGGATGTTGATTGGAATCTCGCTGGCTCCGATCACGCAGGGACCTACGTGGGTGTTGCGTTCGACCTTCACCAACTTCACTAGCAGCCCTATTAAATGGGCTTCAAAATCTGATGGGATTGTGCTGTTTTATCACAACACCAGTTGGACGAATGCGACGAATCTGAACGGGATGAGCATGATCACGCCGGTCTATAACGCGGTGATGCGTAACAACATTTTCCAAGGGAATCGATATGCCTTCGAAGAGCCTTTCACTGGTTCGACGGGTCACGATTGGAACAATGACAACTGGTATACCACCCGTGCAGCTGGGAATCCTCACTTCAAGTGGGAGAACATAAACTATAACAACATCGCACAGTTGTGCACCGCGACCGGTCTCGAATGTAGTGGATATGAAGATCCACCGGGGTTGACGGACCCTAGTGGAGGCGATTTCACGCTGCTTTCATCGAGTCCGAATATAGATCGAGGCGTCCTTATCCCTGGTATCAACGATGATTTCAAAGGGAACGCGCCGGATGTCGGTACGTATGAGTTTGCACTCGAGCCTTCTCTCAAAGTTTCATCGATCGTGCGTGCGGATGCGAATCCCACCAACGCCGCCAGTGTAGATTTCACAGTTACTTTCTCAGAATCTGTGACGGGTGTGGATGTTACCTCACCATTCGATGATTTTGGACTCGTTGCTAGCTCAGGCATCACAGGCGCATCCATTACCAGTGTGACTCCTGTTTCAGAAACAACATATACGGTCAGTGTAAATACCGGCTCCGGCAATGGAACTCTTCGACTCGATGTCAGCGATGATGATAGTATCATCGACTCGACAGGTCAGCCTTTGGGTGGAGCAGGAACTGGGAATGGGAATTTCAGCACAGGTGAGACGTATACAATAAATAAATCTATTACAACGACTGTTTCTGCAAGCTTCAAGTCTGTGGGAGTTTATGATGGTTGGATTCTGGAATCAGGTGAGAATACCAGTGCAGGAGGCACGCTCGATAGGACCGCTACGACTTTCAACGTGGGTGATGATCAGAAAGATAGGCAGTATAGGAGTATCCTTTCATTCGACACGAGTTCCTTGCCAGATAAAGTGGTGATCCTCTCTGCCCAGTTGAAAATCAAGCGACAGGATATGGTTGGAACAGATCCCTTTGGGACACACGGTGCTCTCATATCAGAAACTCGCAATGGCTCATTTAGTAGTAGCACAGTATTGCAAACCGCCGACTTTTCTGCCCCAGTAAGCCCAGGCACTCTTCGGGATCAATTTGCCGGTTTAACGTTCAGTTGGTATGCTGCTCAACTCAATAATTCTAACCTGCTCTTGATCAACAAGGCTGGTGTAACTCAGTTCCGCGTGTTCTTCAGCAAAGATGATAATGATGATCTAAGCGCTGATTACGTAAAATTCTTTTCCGGCAATTCGATAGAAGATAATAAGCCGGAATTGATCATCACATATTATGTGCCATAGCAGTGAGGCATTTCGTAGGGCGGGATGGCATCCCGCTCCATTGCTAGAATTTTAGCGCGAAGAAAAGATTTGATTGACACATGCGCATGTGGGTGTGTATAATGACCCTATAAAGGAGTTTGTGTGGCAAATCTACAGCGGGTCAATCTTTTACTTGAACGCCGCCAGCGTGAAGCATTGGAGCGGCTTGCACGCCAGCGAAATCGCAGTGTCAGCGATTTGGTGCGCGAATACATTGCTGCTGGATTGCGAGAAGATAACAGCCAGCAGCATGAGCGAATGCTTGCGCTTGAAAATGCACGCGCTCTCAGCGCCCGAGTATTAAAACGACGCAAGGGAAAACCAATCACAAACTCAGTGAAAGTCATGGAACAAATTCGTGAGGAACGGACAAATGACTTACTGGGTCGTAGACGCTAACATTCCAATTCAAACGGTTTTGGACATAACAGATAACTTAGAGCGTTTCTGGGAACGGGTTGATTTGGAACAAATCACACCGTGCGCGCCGCGCCTTTGGTTGAGCGAAACGACTTCTGCAATTCGATTTTTACTCTCACGAAAGCAAATTACATCTGATGAGGCGGAACAAGCCTTACGGACAATTCACGGTTTGCGCGTGGAAATTATCAACGAAGACGAAGAATTATGTTTACGCGCTCTTGAATTGGCCGGGAAACTTGGTCAATCTAAAGCGTACGATGCAATCTATCTAGCTCTAGCAGAAAAGTTAGTTGTAGATTTTTGGACAGCAGATGAACGACTCTCTAATCGTTGTCGAAAAGATTTGAAATTAAGTTGGGTGTATCTTATTGAGAATTAGACGGGCAAATAAAGAATAGTCATATTCTATAATGTATCTTTCCAAGTTTGAATCACTGGTAAAATCGCACAGATGAATTACTTGAGGAGGTTAGTGTGGCGAGAAGAATCATTGGTCCAGATGTAAGCTTTTATCAGGATGACCCGAATACACCGCAAGAGATCAATTTCGAGCGGATGAACCAATCTGCGGATTTCGTCATTATCCGAGCGGGGCAAAACCTATGGGTCGATTCTGATTTCAAAAATAACTGGCGCAGGGCAAAGGAAGCGGGTCTGCCACGCGGCTCATATTGGTTCTATGACAGCCGCGCGGATCCAAAGCAACAGGCTGAGTTGTGGTTTAACTTACTCAGCGGCGATTTGGGAGAATTACCTCTTTTCCTTGACCTCGAAGAAGATTATCGCGGTCCTTTCACTGGTTGGCAACACTGGAAGACTTTCTTGGATCGCATCAAAACATTGGTGGGTTCAAAAGATGTTGGTATTTATACTGCCTACTATTATTGGAATAATAGTGCACCGTTCAGCCAGCCAAGCGATCTGGAATACTTCCATCGCTATCCATTATGGATTGCAAATTATGGCGTGTCTGAACCCCTCGTTCCTAAACCCTGGGGAGCAAATGAATGGCTATTCTGGCAGTTTACCGCAAGTGGAGATGGTCCAGCGTATGGAGCAGAAAGCCTGGAGATTGATCTGGATTATTTCAACGGGGATGCGCAAGCGTTCGCTCAGCGTTTTAATGTCCCGGTGCCAGGCGACCCGGTCCCTCCGAACCCAGCCGGGAACCGCTACCGCGTCAATGCGGGGACACTCTACGTCCGCGAAGGACCCGGTACAAACTACAAATCAATCGGCTTTTTACGAAGGAATGAGGTTGTCGAGGCGCTTGAATCAAATGTAGATGGGAGTTGGCTGCGAGTCCGTCGGATCAGTGATGGCCTGACCGGTTGGGCTTCAAGCACTTTTCTGGTTCGCCTCACGAATCCGCCTCCGCCACCGCCTATTCCAACGGGTGATCGTTACCGCGTCACCGCCGGAACCTTGTATATTCGCGAAGGACCGGGCGGCAACTACAAATCCCTTGGCTTTTTACAAAGGAATGATATTGTTGAGGCGCTTGAAGTCAATGCTGACGGAAGCTGGATACGCGTCCGTCGCCCCACGGATGGATTAACTGGCTGGTGTTCGAGCACATATCTTGAAAAGGTTGGCACGACGCCTCCGCCGCCACCCCCGCCCACAACAGGAGATAAATATCGAGTTACGGCCAGCAGACTTTTCATGCGCGAGGGACCGGGAACAGAGTTTCCATCAGTTGGTTATGTTGATTTCAATGAAGTTGTCACTTCCATTGGCGTCAACGCAGATGGGACCTGGAGACAGATCCGCCGAAGCGATGGGTTAACGGGTTGGTCATCCGCGAGATATTTAGTTCTTGTCACCCCTCCGCCGCCTCCTGACCCGAATGAACCTCCTCCTGATAATGTTACCGGGAATTGGTATCGGCTTACAGGCCGAATCGGCGCACGTGAAGGACCTGGGACAAACTTCAATGTAGTAGGCTTTCTCAACATTGATGAAGTGGTGGAGGCACTGAACGCCAACTCAGATCAAACCTGGATACGTATTCGCCGCGTGGATGGATGGGCAGCCTGGGCACCCAGCGGTTCTCTCACCAAGGTAGGTAAGACTCCGAATTCGATCACGCAAAAAGTATTCCAGGGAGTCTCCTATTACAAGACTACGCGTACAAGCCCGCGCCCAATGACATCCCATGTTCTGGAAATTGATACGCGGTCAACAGAGGCGCTGCGCTTCCTGGTGACTCCTCCGTTGCGGGATACAATCCCACAATTGTGCACGCGCACAACCTCCCAGTTCCTGGATGATAACGACATGCAGATTGCCATCAATGGAGACGAATATTATTATCTGGATCCAAAAGATTTCCCTCCACAGAATTATTGTATGAGTGGCGATCCGGTTAGACCTGCAAGTTATGCAGCTTCGCGGGGCAGAGTCTATTCTCAGAAACAACCCGATCGTCCTGTCTTGTACATCAATCAGAACAACGAGATCACATTTGATACTCCCAAAGGGAAAGTATACAATGCCATCTCTGGGGAGCGCATGTTAGTATCCAAAGGTAAAAAAGTCGCTGGCTTGGATACACAAGACCTTCAACCGCGCACAGCCATTGGGATAAATCAAAATGCGCGCTGGTTATATTTGATTGTAGTAGATGGTCGTGAAGCCAGCGAGGGTGCAAGCTTTAGCCAATTGGCTGATCTGTTGATCTCCTATGGTGTATATACTGCCATGAGTTTCGATGGAGGTGGTTCTTCCACCATGGTGATTGAAGGAGTTGACAGACGTCCGCGTGTGCTGAACACACCGATTGATGAAAATACTCCTGGACACGAAAGGGCTGTAGCAAATCATCTGGGGATTTCATTAAAGAAGTAAGCGACGTAGAGCAAGATGGCATCTTGCCCTACTCATAATATACAGAAAAAGACTTCGGATATGCATTCTAGGTCTTTTACATTTTGATCTTCTATTTCTTTAATTCCAAGACTGCGGTATACAGATCATGATAAATTGGGATGATCAATGGAATGCCAGTCAATTCCAGCATGTTTTCGACAGCGTTTTGCGGGTTGAGCAAAGCCATCTTTCCACCCTGCCTGGCAACCGACTTAGCCGAGTTGATGAGCAGCGGGATTCCGATCGAGGAAATGTAATTCACCCTGGATAAATCCACCAGCATCCGGACATTTTCTCCCGTGCATCGGCGTACAAATTCGACCTCCACATCATATGTTCCGTTCGCGTCCAACGTGCCATTGAGTTTGATCAGACGGATTCCATTCTCTAGTTCGCTGTATTGAAGCCGCATAGATAATTATCTCTGTATTGAAAGATGTTTATATCTTCCCTGCCACGTAATCCAGTACATCGATCTTCGTCAGGATGCCAATGGGTTTGCTATTCTCAATAACAATCAAGGCATAGCCTGCTGTCAGGGAAGGCATGGTATCTTCAATAGATGTATCGGGTGGGAAGACTGCACCTGCGTTTTGTACGAGCGAATCAATTGGCTCTTCATGGCTGTGGTCATGTTTTTCCAGCATATGATTGAGCAGATCCACCTCTTCAATCATGCCTACGAGCTCGCCACCGTAACCAACCACCGGCGTCTGTGAGATGCCGTTTTGATGCATGGTTGTCACCACTTTGCGGATCGAATCACCTAAGGTTGATACATGCAGAGCCTTATCGGGCTTAGCCCTTAACAGATCACCAAGCGTGGTTTCGCTAAGTTCTGTTGAGAGGAAACCAAACTCACGCATCCATTTATCATCGTAAAATTTCGAAAGATAGCGAGCACCTGAATCAGGAAAGATCACAACCGGTAGACGATCTGTGCTTAACCTTCGACAATACTTCATCGCGCCTGCCAGCGCGGAACCAGATGAACCACCCGCGAAAATCCCTTCCTGGCGCACCAGTTGTCGGGCCCATAAGAACGATTCGCGATCCCCGGCGCGCTCGATCCAATCCACAATGGAGATGTCAGTGGTGGAGGGCAGGAAGTCCTCGCCAATCCCTTCTACCTTATACGTTTTTGGATAAGCCCCTTCAGGAATTTTCCCTTTGTTCTGCCAAATCTCAGTCAGAATCGAGCCTTCAATATCCACGCCCACAATTTTGATATCTGGATTCATTCTCTTCAAATAATGACCGATACCTGAAATCGTTCCGCCTGTTCCCATGCCGATGATGACATCAGTCACGCGCCCGTCGGTCTGTTCCCACAATTCGGGTCCCGTCGACCTCTCATGCGTCAAGGGATTGTCTGGGTTGTGGTATTGATTCGCTAAGATGGCATTGGGAGTTTCGCGTGCAAATTTTTTCGCTACTTCATAATAGGAACGCGGATCGTCCGGCGCGACCGCCGTTGGTGTGATGACAACTTTTGCTCCGAAGGCGCGCAATAACAAAATCTTTTCGTTGCTCATTTTATCGGGCATGACAAAGATGGTCTTATAGCCCTTGAGCGCCGCAGGGATTGCAAGTCCCACACCCGTGTTGCCACTCGTTGCTTCAACGATCGTCCCACCTGGCTTCAACTCGCCTCGTTTTTCAGCCTGCTCAATGATATTCGCCCCGACGCGGTCCTTTACAGAACCGCCCGGATTCATAAATTCTAATTTCGCGTAAAGCGGTACTGGCAAATCCCGCCCAATGCGACCCAACTTAACAAGCGGAGTATCTCCAATTGCGCCCAGAATACTATCGAAGACTCTTTTTTCTTGTGAAACAGGTAAACCTGTCATTCTCTCTCCTTTGGTTATGACCTATTTTATGTAATTATACCTGCACCAAAAATCGCAAAATTTACTCTTGACATGCCATCCAAGGTATTGCATAATGGTTCCAAAATGGAACCATGAGGCAAATATGGTTACAGTAACTATTAAGAATATACCTGAAGAAATATATGAAAAGATAAAGCTGCAGGCGAAGGCTAACCACCGCAGTGTGAATAGCGAGATCATTTCCATTTTTGAGCATGCGATTCAAAAGCGTACGCCCATGGATGTGAAAGAAATATTGGAACGCGCCCGCAAAGTTAGAGAACTAACTGCTCATTACACAGCAACTGAGGAGGAAATCGACCGCTGGAAAAAAGAGGGAAGGGAATGATCGTTGCAGATGCTAATCTAATTGGCAACCTCTTTATCCAGAGTAAAGACTCACCATTAGCCATGCAAGTTTTCGAAAAGGATCCAGATTGGTATGCACCGCTCTTATGGCAAAGTGAAATCCGAAGCATCGTGACCAGTTATGTACGGCATAATCTCTTAACCCTCGATAAAGCCTATCGAATTATGGATGAAGCCCATAGATTAATGATTGATCATGAGCGATTTATTTCATCCAATCTTGTGTTAGAACTTGTTGGTGCAAGTAAATGTACATCTTACGATTGCGAGTATGTCGCCTTGGCAAAAGAGATGAATCTCACTTTGGTTACTTTTGACAAGCAAGTTGTCGGAGCAGTTCCGCGAATTGCAGTTTTTCCTCAAGCTTTTATAAATATATAAAAGACGATCTCCCTCTGTCATCACATGTTGTGTTTAGTGGATCGGCAAACTCGTATCCACTTTCTGTGAAATAGGTAAACCTGTCATTTAGTTATTGCCCTCGATTAAATAAAAGCCTCTTTTTGATTAAAGAGAAATCTCGCAATAAGCACACTTGCTACAAAAATTGCAACATATATCAATAAGATGATGATTGTACCCATAGAAAAATTACCCGCAACCCTGGCCAAATATCGAAAAGCTCCAAACCCTGTTGCAAGAATGAAAAATCCTGACAGAACGAGACCCAGGATACGTCCCCATTTTTTGTAATGACCCACACCCCAGGCTGCTATTCCAAGTGCGACAGGGAAGATCAGCGCGATGATCAATGGAATCAGCGCACTTGAATTTCCTTGAATTGCCTGTGCTACGATACTGATCACTGAAAGCGCTCCATAAACCCCTCCCAGGACAGCGAAATAAATGACAGTAAGGGCTAGATTTGGTTTTCTTGTAATCTGATCGTTTGCTGTATCAGTAGTCTCATTCATAACTTTCCTCCAACTGTTTGGAATCGATGAAGGTATTTTACCAGTGTTCAGTTACAGACGTCACTTGACGATAAGAACGGCAAGAGATATAAAACATCAAGGAAGAGGAGGAATACACTATGAAAAAGAATATAATCATCGCGGTTATTGCTATTTTGGGACTGACAAAACTATTCTCTGTTGTGGTAACAAATAAAAAGGCACCCGTAATTCTTGGTTCAGATGCGTTACTCATGAAATTTAGTATTGACGATATGATAAAAGAGGCAGATTTAATCGTGATTAGTGAAGTAAAAACCATACTTCCTAGCAAATGGAAGTTTCATAACAAGAAAGATACAAAAAACGCTACATCCCAGGAAATTTTTGAGGCTGAGGGCTTGTTTACGGATTCAATAATTTCAGTTGAGCAAATCTTAAAAGGAGAATACAAAGAGCCAATTGTACGAGTCCGTACGTTTACAGGCCAAACGGATCAAGTTCGTTGGGAGAATCCAAGCGAGCCTTCTTATAAAAAAGGACAAGTTTATTTACTCTTTCTGCACACTGACAATGGTCCAACCCAAATTGTTGATCCAGGAGATTATATAGCCGTCAATGCAATTGATGGAGTGTACAAGATTGTTGATGGCACAGCGATATCTGTAGATGATGAATGGACGCTTAACGAACTGATAGCCTATATTCAAAACTCACTTTCCACTGAGACAAGTTCACCTACACCAACTCTTAGTTCCATTGAACTATTGACTGAAACACCTCTGCCATTCACAGATATACCAGCGCCGACTGATCTACCAACGGAAACTCCGCTTCCTATAGAAACAGCTAGCCCTATTCCTTAATTTGTCTGCCTTGAAAATGAAATCTCCTGCCGAAACCGAATCGACAGGAGATTTTCTTTCATCTTTCTTCTTTCCACAAACCGAGAGATTGCTTCGTTGGCTTGGTCTCGATACAGCCGAGAAGAACACTCGGCCTACTCGACCAGCGCCTCCTCGCAATGACAGGCTCAATAAATCGGCAAACTCTTATCCACTTCCCTTGCCCAGGCGTTGATGCCGCCTTTCAAGTTCTTCACTTTCTTGAAGCCTGCGCTAGCAAGGAGCTCCAAGCCGCGTGCAGAACGACCGCCCGATTTGCAAAAAATCACCATCTCTTCTGCAGAGTCTAATTCAGAAAGTCGTGCCGCTAATTGTCCCAACGGAATGTTGACCGCATTGGGCAAGCGGGAAATTTCCAACTCGTGTGGCTCACGCACATCAACCAGCTTAAGGTGGTTTGTCTTTACGCGCTCAGCAAGTTCGGTCGCAGTAATGTCCCAATTCGCGCCGGCCGAGCCTTCCTCATGGTCGTGACTTGGCACACCGCAAAATTCTTCGTAATCAATCAATTCCTTGATATCGGCGTTCGGTCCGCACACGCGGCAGTTGGGATTCTTTTTTAATTTCACAAAATCAAACGACATGTCCAGCGCGTTGTAGAGGAGAAGCTTTCCGATCAAAGGCTCACCAATCCCAAGTAAAACCTTTAACGCTTCGGTTGCCTGGATAGTTCCAATCGTGCCGGGCAAAACGCCGAGCACACCACCCTCCGCGCAGGAAGGGACAAGTCCGGGCGGCGGTGGCTCAGGGAAGAGACAGCGGTAGCAAGGTCCTTCTTTGGCGTAGAACACGCTCACCTGTCCATCAAAGCGGTAGATGGAGGCGTAAACATTAGGCTTGTCAAGGAACACAGCCACATCATTAGTGAGATAGCGCGTTGGGAAGTTATCAGTCCCATCGAGGATAATGTCATAATCCTTCGCGATGCGCAGAGCGTTTTCAGAGGTATATGGCTCGTTATAAACATCCACTTGAATATCAGGATTCAGATCCAGTAGTTTGGCACGCGCGCTTTCCACTTTCAATTTGCCAACCGTGGACGTCCCATGGATCACCTGACGCTGTAAATTGGATGAGTCGACCGTATCGTAATCTACGAGTCCAATGCGACCGATACCTGCCGCCGCCAAATACAGCGCGACCGGTGAACCTAGTCCGCCCGTGCCAATGATCAGAGCCGATGAGCTCTTGAGTTTACGCTGTCCCTCCAATCCTACTTCTGGAATTAACAAATGACGCGAGTAACGCAAAATTTCATCGCGTGAAAGTTCAGGCAACATTACCACCTCCTGCAATAGAGGGAATCAACATGATCTTTTCGCCATCGTTGATCGGCGTGTTCACTCCCTGCAAATCCTTAATGTTGTTTTCACCCACAAATAGATTCACAAACGGACGCAAGTCGCCACCCTCGTTGAAGAGATGCGGCTTGAGCGCTGGATACTGTATTGTCAAATCTGTGAGCGCATCAGAAATATTCGAACCGTTGACATTCACTTCACTTTTTCCATTGGTGTACGCTCGTAACGGTGTAGGGATTCGTAGAACGGGCATGTAAATTCTCTCCTAATTTATTATTCTTGGTGGTCGAGACCACCCTTTCAAATTATTCTTTGTTTTCTTGGTGATGGTTGGTTTCGGCGCTTGCGTCTCGACCAACGAGGTAACTTACAACGTCTGTATTTGTTCCAGTAATTTTTCTGCGCGGGCAACGCCGTTATTGACATAGCGTGCTTCACCACGTGAGTCAAGTACAAATGTTGTCGGGACACTCATCACGCCCCACGTTTTGGCAAGATCAGGATGTTCCGTGGCATCGATCTCGACGACTTCTAATTTTTCGCCAAGCAAATTCGATATCCGATCAATGGCAGGGCGTTGGACAGTTTTGCATGGTGCGCAATCAGGCGTTGTGAAGTAGACAAGCACCGGCTTGTTCGGTAATTTGTTGAACAATGTAAAAACGTTGTTCCGTGCTCGTATCAGCAAGCGTTGGTTGATTAGCCAGTATGCAAACGCACCTAGCCCAATAATACCGATTGCCAGCATAAAACGCAATAAGATTTCCGCGGTTTCCGCGTTCATTGACTGGCTCCTACTCTTGGTTTCATCCCAGGGAATGTGCCAGCCGGTGGTTGCTTCGTGAAGCCAGGCAAATTAAATCTACTCAGCCAGTAATAGACTGCGCAGCCGACGCAGAATCCACCAAAGGCATTCAATGAGGCGAGGGCAACCACAAGCCAGACCAACCCCCAGCCTAATGCACTTGCTCCAAGAAATAATGCGATTGAACCAGCAGTCATGAACGCGAAGCCAAGAATTTGAGAGAAGCGATGCGGTTCAGGGTTATCGTTCAATACATCTGGTTTCATCCAACCGCGCGGCTTGAGAAAATTTTTGTACACAAATCCAAATCCCGGTGTTCTCAACGCGGAGCCGATCCCCATCACTAATGCGACGAACGCCGCGAGAATCGGCAGATTCAAAATAAACGCTAGCACACTCAGTGAAATAATCATCAGTTGGTGCGCTTTTAAAAGAGAATGATCTACTTTTTGTAGAGTTTGAGATTTCATATTAAGGTCCTATATCTATTTTTTCTTCTTCAAACTTCAAACGATCTTCGGTCAATCGCCACGAACGGCTCTCAACAGCTTTGCCTGATTGCACACTAGTGATGATATACGAAAAGAATGGTTGTGCCCACTCGCGGTCATATTCAGAGGGACGATTCGGGTGATCTGGGTGCGAATGGAATACACCAATCAGACTCAGCCCGAGCTGGTCCGCCGTTAATTCGGCTTTGAGATAATCTTCAGGCGTAATCAAAAAACGATTATGACGTGCTTCATCTTCACGCGCGTTATGTAGAGGCAAAATATTCTCGACCTTACTGTCGCTGCCGATGAGAAACCCTGCGCCCTCTTCAGGATAAGCTTGCTCTCCGTGTACATGGATTTGGTCAAGCAATTCCTTTGAGATGGCTAACGTCACTTCGCCTCCCACAAGGACTTATCACTCAAATATTTGTAGCCTGCATCGGGGAAGAGAGTCACAATGATGCCTTCATCCAATTCTTCTGCCACGCGCAAGGCTGCGATTGCCGCTGCGCCGGAGGAGATACCGACAAATAGACCTTCTTCACGTGCAAGCCGCAGGACCATTTCATGCGCGTCTTCGGTTCTCACTTCCCGCGTTTCATCCGCGAACGACGGATCATAAATTCCTGGCTTAATCGCGGTTGGCATGTGCTTGAGCCCTTCGAGTCCGTGGAAGGACGCATCTGGTTGAAACGCAATGATTTTCACATGAGGCAATTGTTCTCGAAGATATTTGCCTGTTCCCATTAATGTTCCAGATGTGCCAAGACCAGCAACAAAGTGAGTTACACGTTCATCGGTTTGGCAAAGGATCTCGGGTCCTGTAGACTTGTAATGCGCCTGCCAGTTGGCGTCATTGTTATATTGATTTGCGTACCAATAGAGTTCAGGTTTTTCCGCAGCCAATTGACGCGCCATCAGGATTGCACCATCTGAACCTTCCGTTGGGTCTGTCAATATCAACTCAGCGCCCAGCACCCGCAGGATAGCAATCCGTTCAGAACTGGCACTTCCAGGGACTGCCAATGTGACCGGAATCCCTAAGACCGCTCCAAATGTAGCATATGAAATTCCCATGTTGCCAGAGGTTGAATCCAACAAGCGTTTACCAGTGCCTAGATCGCCATTTGTCAGCGCAGTGTTGATGATGTTTAGCGCGGGCCGATCCTTGACGGAGCCACCCGGGTTGAACCATTCAGCTTTGGCAAAAACTTTTACGCGCGGAGACAACTTCCGGCTTAGTTTCCGAAGCGGGAGAAGCGGTGTGTTTCCTACGTGAGCAGTTAAGTCCACGGCTGAGTCCAAATCTGATTGGTAAACTTTATAGTCAAGTAACGTCATTTGTCCCTTAAATCAAAAGCAGCCAACAACCTAAATAAAAGAACGGCGACCAAACGCCTCGCGGGAAGAGTACGCGGGAGTCGTCCACCGTTCTGAGCTGCTGACTGCGGGTGAGTATCTCAGGCGGTGGTTACGAGCCCCGCCGTTGACACAAGCAATGGTTAAGTGTTTTCATAGTACTTAAGTAGGATGACCGCTATTTTACAGTTCTTACCTGAATTGTCAAGTTAATTATTGATTAATGTTGTAGCGACTTCCTTGGCACCGTTCGCCAGGACAGGTGCAGTCGCTCGTTACAACGACTGAAGTCGTTACTACAAAATTTATCCCCCAGCAGCAGACGCCATCAGAATAACCTTATCTTCCTCTTTCAACGGAGTATCCATTCCATTTAGGTCACGGATATGGGTGCCGTTAACGAAAATATTAAAATGCCTGCGTAGATTACCTTCCGCGTCAATCAGATGGAATTTTACGGACGGGTATTGCTCAATGACTTTGTTAATCAATTCATTGACCGTAGTCGCAGGCACCAAAATCTCAGCCTGATTATTGACATAATATTTCATCACAGCGGGAAATCGGACAGCGGGCATGGAGGTATTGTAATGCGAGACTAAACAAGTAGACAAGGAAATAGGTAAACAAGGCACTTGTCTACGTGTGTATTTGTTTACCTCTAAACAAAAAGAAGACGGTCTCTCAACCATCTTCTGTTCACTTTGTACTTCTTATGAGCGCCTTTGGCGCCATCCCGCAAAGCGGGACTTCTTACTCGCTACTATTCTTCCTTCTTTGCTTCCATTTCCTTCTTATGTGCTTCGATAATTGTAGCCGCGATCTGCGTTGGGACGATATCGTAGTGGTCCAGCCCCATCGTGAAATAGCCACGCCCGCCGGTGATGGAGCGGAGCTGCGTGGTGTAGTGTGTCATCTCAGCCATCGGCACGTGAGCAATCACCGTAGTATAGCCGCGCTCTGTTTCGGTGCCTTGTACACGGCCACGACGGGTATTGAGATCACTCATCACATCGCCCATATTTGAATCAGGGACACTCACACGCACTTCCATGATGGGCTCAAACAACACGGGACCTGCACTTTGCACCGCGAGTTTGAAGGCTTCGCGGCCCGCGATCTCGAATGCCACAGGCTTTGAGTCTACTTCGTGCTCTTTGCCATCGTAAACAATTACTTTCACATTGTTCATTGGGTAGCCTGCGAACGCGCCGCGCTCCATTGTGGATTTGATCCCTTTTTCAATCGGCGGCAGATAGGACTTTGAGAGATTCATGCCTACGAGTTCATCGGTAAATTCAAAGTCGCCCTCATGATACGGTTCAATACGGAGGTGTACTTCACCAAATTGACCCGCGCCGCCTGATTGTTTCTTATGGCGGTATTGCGCACTGGCCTTACGTGTAATTCCCTCGCGATAAGGGATCTTCGGTTCATGGGTAACCAAGCCTACTTGGAATTTTACCTGGGCGCGATGCACAGCTACATCAATATGCTGATCACCCATGCCTTGCAAAACAGTCTCATGTGTGATCGGATCATTCTGCCAGGCGAGAGTCATATCTTCTTCGCACAAACGAGTCAGCGTTGGCGAGATTTTTGCTGCATCGGCTTGCGTCTTGGGGGTAATTGCCACCTTATACAGTGCCGCAGGGAATTTCGGTTTTTCAATCGTCAGTGGGTGGTTCTTATCGCAGAATGTGTCGCCTGTTGCCGTTGCATTTAATTTAGAGACAGCCGCCAGATCGCCCGCGTGGACGATTTTTGTGGCGATCTGCTCCTTGCCGCGCTGAAAATGCAAGCTGGACATGCGTTCATCCACACCTTTGTTTTGATTCCATACATGTGCATCCGCCTGGATGGAGCCAGAGAACAAGCGGAAGTATGTCATCCTGCCAACGAATGGGTCAGCGGTGGTCTTCCATACATAAGCGGCGAGTGGTTCAGTATCAGATGGTTTTAAAGCCTCTTCACCGTCCTTGCCCTGTGCCACACCTTTAGTAGCGTTCAATGGAGATGGCATCAGGTCGATGATATCGTTGAGAAGCGCGATTGTACCAATCTCACGGCCGCCGGCTGCGCAAAAGACCGGGACAAACTCCCCAGCGTAGACAACATCTTCCAAACCGCGCACCATTTCCTGGTCTGAGAGTGAACCGTTCTCGAGATATTTCTCCATCAGTTCATCTTCCCCTTCTGCGGCGGCTTCCACGAGTGTGAAATGAGCTTGATCCGCTGCTTCTTTTAACTCTGCAGGGATTTCAGCCGTTGTTTTGCCATCTCCCATGTAAGCCTTCAAGCCAATGATATCTACCACGCCTTTGAAACTTTGTTTCTCACCAATCGGCAAATGGACTTTGATCGTGCGCTTTCCGTGTCCGCGTGCAAACTCTTCAAGCGCGGCATAGGTCTTTTCAAAATCGGCGTTATCGCGATCCATCTTGTTGATCAGGAAAAAGCGCGGGAGCTTGAATTCATCCGCATAGCGCCAGGCAAGCTCCGTGCCAACTTCCACGCCCGCCACCGCGTCCACTAAAATGACCGCGCCATCAGCGACGCTCAGAGCAGAGATTGCCTCACCTACGAAGTCATTGTAACCAGGCGCGTCGATAATATTTATTTTGTGATCGCGATGCTCAACCGGAATCACGCTTGAATAGATTGAAATCTTTCGACGGATCTCCTCTTCATCATAATCCGATGTTGCTGTCCCATCCTCGACCTTGCCAAGGCGAGTCGTTGCCCCGGTTGCATGCAGAAATGCCTCCGCTAACATTGTTTTCCCCGCGCCTCCATGTGAGACCAATGCAATGTTGCGAAGAAACTCAGTGGTATACTCTTTCATGAATAAGCCTTTCCTATCATGGATGTGTTTGCTGTAAATCTAGTTGCGTGATTGTAAAAGAACTCAATTGAATTGTCAAAGTGACGCTTTGCGCCTTCACCTTCTCGAAGTTACATTTTCGACCAGACTCGTAAATAAAAAGTGCAAAACCTGTTTCGCCGCCTCCTTTTTCATTACTGGTATTTTGGCAAGCCACCCTGGGATACAGGCGTCAGTCCACCCGAATTACTCGATTTCATACAAAAACACCAACCCGGCCGCGCGATTGATATTGGATGTGGCACAGGTACAAATGTAATTACTCTTGCCAAAGCTGGCTGGAAAGTGACAGGGGTGGATTTTGCCCCGCACGCGATCAAAATTGCTAAGCAAAAAGTCAATAAGTCCGGCGTCCAGGCACAGTTACTTGTGGAAGATGCCACAAAATTAAGGGGAATCAGCGGACCATTTGACTTTGCCTTCGATCTTGGGTGCTTTCATACGATCCCACAGAATGGAAAAATAGAATACTTGAAACAACTGGACCGAATCCTTGCCCCAAATGGATTCTGGCTAATGTATGGATTCATCAAATCAGATGCTGTTCACGCGGGACGCTTCGACACTCTCAGCGCGGCGCCTGGTCTGGTCGAGGCAGATATTGGCCGGATCTCCTCCCAATTGACTCTCCTCTCACGCCGCGATGGATTTGACGATAAGCGCGCTGGCGCCTCAGCCTGGTTCCTCTTCCAAAAGCAATAAGTCAAGCCTTGCGAAGTCCTGAGGCGAAGCCGAAGGATCTACTTCGCAAGGCTATCACATAAAAGAATAATGAATTCAAGCTTACAGAGATACGCGCATGGATGAACACATTGTACTCACCAATCTTTTGACTGAAAACCTGGTGTACGAGATTACAAAAGCACTTGCGCTCCCTCAAACTCAATTGGTTAGAAAGTTCATTGCCTCGTTGACAGGCAATGCAATCAGAGGATTCGCTGAGCTTGCCTCAGACCTCGATTGTGTTGTTGAAAAGGAAGGGCTTACCGGAGGATCGTGCTGGCTCCTTCCGCGATTTGTAAAGGGACACTCCGCTCGAGGCGTTGAAAATATTCCACCAACAGGACCGCTCGTCATTGCCTCGAATCACCCAGCTTCGATTGATTCGGTGGTGATCTCCGCTCATGTTCCACGGCGGGATTATAAAATCATCATTGGCGAAATTCCGTTTCTCAAGAATCTGCCGAACATCAATAGAAACTCCATCTTTGCGCCTGATCCAACCGACCCGATGGGACGTATGCAGGTAATCCGTGACGTGATTCGACATCTGAAGAACGATGGTGCAATCTTGATTTTTCCGCGCGGCGAAATTGAACCTGATCCTGCTTGGATGCCTGAGCCGGATGTTGAATTCAGTCACTGGTCACGTAGCCTCGAAATATTTTTGAAGCAAGTGCCACAAACACAGGTGCTGGTCACAGCAGTGAGCGGTGTAATTGCGAAAAGTGCCATGCATCACCCCATCACATGGTTTCGCAAAGCAAGACCAGACCGCCAACGATTGGCTTTTATGGTTCAAATGATCCGCCAAATGATTGCGGGAAAAGAACTGTTTGGCTTGACTCCGCGCGTTACATTTGGAGATTTGATCAGCGCGGATAACACAAAAGACCGTGAGCATATGCTTCAAACCATCACCCAATCTGCACATCATGTTTTGAAAACCCATATGGCACCCACGCTGTCGCACGTCGCGAGCGACAGTCTTCGAGAAGTATGAAACCCGAAGTCCGCATCTTCAAGGATTTAGAAGAATTGAGTCACGCGGCGGCAAATCTTTTTATTGAGCAGGCCGCTCAATCTATCATGGAACGGGATCGTTTTCTGGTTGCGCTTAACGGAGGCAATACACCAACTCGTCTCTTCCAATTGCTCGCGACTGATTTTCAGGAAAAAGTTGATTGGAGCAAGGTCCATATCTTTTGGGGCGATGAACGTTGTGTTCCGCCCAATGACGTTGGGAGCAGTTATGGCCAGGCGTGGGATGGTTTGTTGAGTCGTGTTCCAATTTCTGATGCAAACATCCATCGCGTCAAAGGTGAACTCGGACCTATTGAGGCCTCAAAGGATTACGCTCTTACCTTGAAGGGATTCGCCACACCTCCGCTCGAATGGCCACGTTTCGATCTCGCTTATCTCGGCATGGGCGAAGATGCACATACGGCATCGCTATTTCCTGGCTCACCAGTAGATGTATCTAATCCAACGATGCCGGTCACTGCACACTATCAGGATCGTCCCGCGAATCGGGTCACATTGACACCACTTGTTTTCAATAGTGCTCGTATGATTGCTTTTATGGCAATTGGCGAAAATAAAGCAATACCATTAGCACAAGTGTTGAGTGGCGGATATAATCCAGGGCTGTATCCCGCCCAACGGATTGATGCGAAAGAAGGAAAATTAATTTGGCTGGTGGACGAAGCCGCGGCGAGTAAGTTGCCAAAGGAATTAAAATGAGACAATGTCATTGCGAGGAGGGCGCTAGCCGGACAAAGCAATCTTAAATTATGAGGAGATTACTTCGCTCACTCAGTTCGCTCGCAACACTTGCACCTGGCGCACATCTGTCCTGGCGGACGGTGCCAGGGAGTACAGGTGTGACATAAATTTGTTTGGAGGCATTTATGGAATTGGCAATGATCGGTTTAGGCAAGATGGGATTGAACATGGCAACCCGCCTGGCACGCGGTGGACACCGCGTGATCGGTTACGCGCGAACAGCGGCAACTGTTGATGAAGCTGTGAAGCTCGGTGCGGAGGGAGCGCATTCACTTGAAGAAGTGGTAAGTAAACTCAAATCGCCGCGTATCGTCTGGCTGATGGTCCCAGCAGGCAAAGTGACTGAGGAAACGATCGAACATTTATCAACTCTTCTTAGTGAAGGTGATACTGTGATTGATGGTGGAAATTCCAATTATAAAGATACGGTGCGACATGCCGCGATGTTAGAGTCGAAAGGTATTGATTTTGTCGACTCGGGTACTAGCGGTGGCATCTGGGGCTTGAAAGAAGGCTACAGTCTGATGATTGGCGGTAAGCCTGAGATCGTGGAAAAGATTCGCCCCATTTTCGAAACGCTGGCTCCCGGGATAGATAAAGGCTGGGGTCGTGTCGGTCCGCATGGCGCGGGACATTATGTCAAAATGGTCCATAACGGAATTGAATATGGCATGATGCAGGCATTTGCTGAAGGATTCAGCATCCTGAAAGCGAAGAAGGAATTTGAGATGGACCTCGCACAAATCTCACACATCTGGCAATATGGGAGTGTCGTCCGCTCATGGCTTTTGGATCTAGCTGCACGTGCTTTGGATGAAGATACAGAATTAACTGACATCAAACCCTGGGTGGAAGATTCAGGTGAAGGCAGGTGGACAGTATTTGAATCCATTGATTTGGATGTGCCTGCACCCATCATTACATTGTCTTTGCAAATGCGCTTTGCCAGCCGCGATGAAGAGAATTACACGGCGCGTATGCTGGCAGCATTGCGGAATCAATTTGGCGGTCATGCGATAAAAAAGGAATAGGTAACGGAGTCCAAAGTCTTCCCTGGCACCGCCCGCCAGGGCAGGTGTGCGAAGCATCCCCGTAGGACCTGACTTTAGACAGATCTAGTTGAAACGTTTGGAGACGTTTGACTCCAGTGAGAGTGACAATATGAACAACAATTTACCAGTATCAATTGTTATTTTTGGTGCATCGGGCGATTTGACACAGCGCAAGCTTATGCCATCCTTGTTCAATCTATGTCGCAAGGGGAGAATGCCACAAAAATTCCGTATTATCGGATACGGTGGCACTGCGTTTACGGATGAACAATTCCAGGCCCATCTTCAAGAGGGCATGAAGCAATTCGCTTCGTTTGAATACACTCATGAAGAGTGGAATAATTTTGCCTCCACCCTTGTTTATCAACAGGGTCACTATGACAAGACGGCAGATTATGAAAAACTAAAGAGTTTGCTACAGGATTGGGAGGCAGGCTCCGGAAATCGCATTTATTATATGGCAACGCCGCCTGGAGCTTTTCCCAACATTATTGATATGCTTGCCCAAACAGATCAACTCACTGAGAACGATGGCTGGCGCCGCGTCGTCATTGAAAAACCATTCGGCACAGATTTGAAATCAGCCTATAGTTTGAATGAACAGATCCACAAAGCGCTAAACGAAAAGCAAATCTATCGCATTGATCATTATCTAGGCAAAGAGACCGTGCAAAATATTTTGGTCTCTCGTTTTTCGAATACCATTTTCGAACCTTTATGGAATAGAAATTACATTGACCATGTGGAGATCACAGTGTCAGAAGAAGTTGGTGTGGAACATCGCGCCCGCTTTTATGATCAAATAGGTGTTTTGCGGGATATGTTCCAGAATCATTTGCTTCAGCTGGTAGCTTTAGTTGCAATGGAGCCGCCTGTATCTTTTGATGCTTCTGCCCTTCGCAATGAAAAGGTCAAAGTGTTGAGTGCCATTCACCCAATGAAAAAAGAAGATGTTCCGCGCAAAACTGTCCTTGCTCAGTACAAAGGCTATCGTGAGGAAGAAGGTGTCGACAAAGACTCAACGACTCCCACGTATGCGGCAGTGCGTTTGCAGGTTGACAACTGGCGCTGGCAGGGCGTACCGTTCTATCTGCGTTCTGGTAAATCTTTGAAGGAAAAATTATCACAAATTACGATTGAATTCAAAGAACCGCCCCATCTGCTCTTCCCCAATGAAGAAAGCCATCTAACCCCCAACATGCTGGTATTGTATCTGCAGCCTGATGAAGGTATGCACTTGCGCTTTGAAGCCAAAGTTCCTGATACGGTTGCAGAGATGCGTTCAGTAGATATGGAATTTCACTACGCCGACTCTTTTGGGAAAACAGCCATCCCTGAGGCATACGAACGTCTCCTGTTGGATGTTTTGAGCGGCGATGCCTCATTATTCACTCGTGCGGATGAAGTAGAAACTGCTTGGGGAATTATTGATCCTATTATTCATGCGTGGGATACTCAAAAGCCGCCTCTCGCCTTTTATCAGCCGGGCACATGGGGTCCTGCTGAAGCAGATGATCTGCTTGCCCAGGACAAACGGAAGTGGTCTACCTGGAATGGAAGAAAGGAATAAGAATACAGCCCGACTTTCAAAGTCGGGCTGTTCGTTTAAGGTCCAACCGTGATCAAGTCTTTGATGCGTTCATAGGTGCCCGGTCCAATCCCTGAGACATTCACGATATCCTCAGCGTTAATAAAAGGACCGTTTTGTTCACGATACTGAATGATTTTCTGTGCAGTTGTAGGACCAATCCCTGGAAGAGTATCCAGCTCAGCTGCAGACGCGGTATTGATGTTGATCAATTCAGTTGTGACGGCCACAACCGTTGGGCCCGGCGTACCAAGGATCGGTGATGCACCTTCGATGTAAGGAATGTCGAGTTTCTCGCCGTCTTCAAGCAAAGCTGCAAGGTTAATTTGCGACTTTTCTGCTTCAGCAAGAAAACCGCCTGCCGCTGAAATTGCATCTTGAACACGCGCATCTTTAGGAAGTGCGTATACTCCCGGTCGCGGGACTGCACCGGTAATGTAAACAATGACCGGTTTTTCGGTTGGAGCAGGACGAAGTATCACTGCTTCGCCACTCGGATTGCGTGCTACAACCCAGATGAGTGCTGCGAGAAATAATCCAAACAATATCCCCGAAGCCAAATATAGAATTGATTTCAAATTTTGCATTTGAGTAATTTTACTGCAACTTCATCACCAACAGGCGTTCTTCTCGATGTGCGAGCGTGGTAACCAATCCTGCTAGTTTGCTCATGCGTTGAAAATAGCGTGGCATCTCACCATAGGAAATTGCACGAAAGCCAAATTTTTCGTAAAGTGGGCCATTCGAGGATTCGCACATAAGATACAACGGACGAGGACTATCTTTCAACAAAGATTCAATGATGGTGCGCCCAACACCTTTTCCCTGATGCTCAGGATAAACAGCAATCGAAGCCAGTTCCAGGATATCCTGACCGTGAGGCTTTAACTGGCCGCATCCGATCATTTCATCGCGATCATTCACCGCGACGATGAAACGCTTCCAATCCAGACCCGTTGGGTTGATCCCAACTAAATAGATCAGGTCTTGTATTTGAGCGGCTTCCGCTTCACGCGCGGGACGAACATTCGTCATCTAGTCTCCTAGTCGCTAGCTATATTAATCCTGCTGCGACGATAATAATGAACGTTGCAATAAACCAATGGATCAAAAAGGGCCAGACGAACGATTTTGTTCGATACGCGATCCAGCCAAAGGCAAAGCCACCGAAGATGGTGGAGAGAGTCTCGACTTCAGGTTTACCAATGTGTGCTATTGCAAAGGGGACAGCTTGTAGCCACAATGCCTCATGCCCGAATTTGCGCACATAGCCAAATAGAATCCAGCCGCGAAACAGAAATTCCCATCCGATGAGATCTAGGAACGTCGTCCATGGTAAGCCAGCAGTATATGGCTTGTAATACTTCTGCATGGACGCGTCTCCTCGCCCTAAATAATAAATAATGGGAGCCATGAACAAAATGCCAATGATTGTGATGATCAGTCCAGCTTTCCAATCGCCGAGGGTAAAGCCAAATTCTTTGGGATTTTCTCGAAAGAAAAGAATAATGATGATTAGTGGAATGATGAGATAGAGAATGACTCGATCCCAATAGATATTGGGTGTGAATTGATGATAGTAATCTAGCATCAGCAGCAATGTGCTGACAATCGTGATGCTGACAACTTTCCAATCAAAGTGTAGCTTTTCGCCCAGGAGGTAGTTCATAGAGATTAGTACGGGAAGTGGGATTGATTTCCGTTTGGTCCTAATAGCTGGGATATTTTATCCGCGTCACGGATTAGTTCAAAGCCCCAGTTAACAATCAGCAAAAATACCGCTAATATTACTAGTGACACAATCAATTTTCCTTTCCATGATTCATACCATCGCACACGAAGAGGTGCCAAGCCATTGACCCACACCTGCGCGGCAAGGATAGCGATATATGGCACCAGCGCGAGATGAAAGCGATCTTCAGAGAGAATCAGTACATGCGGCAGTATATAACCAATAAATAAAAGGATTAACAAGATATGTTCAGGTTTCCAACGAAGATATGCCAACCCAAACGCGCCAGAAATTGAAATGATTACAAAGGGCAGAAGCAATATCGCTGAAATTGTCAGCAACAATGGAAGAGGGATGTATCCAATAAGATTATTGGAATAGAAATACATCAACACACGTTTTTCAAGACCGAAGAAAAATCCAAGACGGTTGATCGCAAGCGGAATAAATCTTTCAGGTTGAGCTTTGATGAATTCAATTGCCTTTTGAGTCCCGATTCTGTCGCGTTCGGCGTCGTCGAGAATAGTCAGGAGGTCAAGCGAAGGACCGAATACGAATGATCCATTTCCCTGTGGGTGATAACCAAGGTATAAGTTATACCCTAATGAAGTTTCAATCCCTGTCAATTTGTGATGCAATAACGAATTACGAATTACCCAGGGAACTATCGTCAATGCGAATGCTAACGCAATCAATATCGCTCCGCGTCGTTGCTTCAAAATAAACCATGCCCATAAGATCGTCAGCCCTACAAAAGGAAGAATAACTGAGCGGGTGAGAGCAGTCAATCCGAGGAAGAAACCAGAAAGCACGTAATTGACCGGAATTGGTTGTTCAGTAGATTTTAGAAGAAAGAAGAGAGAGATGAGAAGTAGAATAAAAAAGGGATTTTCTGTGCCGAGACCGAGTGGATAAATAAGAAGCATAGGATAACAGGCAACAATCCAGGCTGAGATGCGCGCGGCACGTTCGGACCTCACTCCTCGCCCACCCCCAAGGGGTACTTCGCGATCTCCTACACAGAGAGGGAAAAATAATTTCTTCGCAACCCAATAGGTAAACGGTGCGAGAGGCGCGCCGAGAAAAATAGCTTGTGCTAGACGAGCCGCGAAGAAACGCGAGAAACCTGTCCCGCTGAAGAAATAAACGAACGCAAGAAATGTAGGATATAGTGGCGCACGGAAAGAAGTGGGAATGCCGCGAATAGGATCATATTCTTTTACGCTGGACAGATCAAAGTGTACAAAAGCGGCGAGTTGATTTAGATCCACTTGCGCATACCAGTGGAATCCATTTCCCGACACAATACTGCGTGCCAGCATGTCGTATTGGAACATGTCGTCCAGTCCGATTCCTAATCCACGCGCAA
>WNFX01001273.1_pt1 | contig 29228 bp, 22 predicted proteins | sample 5400111 | NCBI WGS metagenome assembly WNFX01 (sample SAMN13153363, study PRJNA577476) | soil metagenome | isolation source: 40 cm soil or saprolite under grassland replicate 1 | place: USA:California | collected 2016-06-15 | reverse complement strand
GCACATTGACCAGGCGGGCTTTGTGAAGCCTTCCCAGAATCCGTCGAATAAAGACGGGGTTCGTGTTGACACTCCCGGCGATCTGATCGGAGGTCATGATCTCTTGCTGTTGTGATGCCAGTGCCATCCAGGTGACGATCTGTAGCTGTGCCATACAACAACGCTCCTTTGTTTGCTTTCTGCGTGCATCCTGCCTGGTTCGATGCGCTCTACGAGACCCCACGCATGTGGTGGGTGTTTCGTCGCTCCTTCCACAACCGGCTGCACCTTGTCTTTTCTGTTACTAGTATGACCAGGGCGCGTCAAGAAAACGTCATGAACATCGTCAAGAACGGGAAGTGCATCACCCATGATCCTGTGAGACGATACCCTAACAGCACGCTCTCGTGGCAGAGTGGAGTTGCTGCTCTGTGCTCAGCTCTTCGGTTTTCTGCCGCCAGAGTATAGCAGGGGATGTCCCCCATCAGTTAATGAAGCGTGAAGTGCATCTCCCGTGTTGGATTCCTCATCGCTCCTGCCACAACCGGCTGCTCGTGGTCCTTCTTGATGCTAAATGCTTCCAAGATGATTATGCGGCCTGATCGAGTGACAGAGGAACGTCATGCTCCTTATCCGGAGCAAACGGACTGCCGATATGACGAAGGACCTCTGCGGGAGTTTTACCCAGCGCCTGAAAATGCTGCTCCACATCCGCGAGGAGCAGTTCGAAAGTGCTGCGGTGATGATTATGAGTCACGACTCGTCGAGAGATGCGCCAGAGCCATTCGATGCGGTTGGCATCAGGATCATAGGCAGGCGTATGCACCAGATACAACTGGTCCTTAAACTCGCTGAGCAAGCTTCGCACGAGCAGGGAGCCAGCCGGAGTGTGGGTCTTCAGATTGTCGGCAATCACGATGGCCACCCGTCCACGCTGCTTGGAACGAGCCACGGCGGCACGCACTTGCGCGACATCACACATCGGCGGTGCGTCCCGGAGCAACTCGGCCATCGAACCAGCCATCGCGCCAGTCCAGCAGGCCGAAGCCATAGACCTTGCGATTGTCCCCAGGCGCTTCGACCAGGCGTTGCCCCCGTCGCCCTTTGAGGCACCAGACACGCGTGAGAGTCGGGTGAAAGGCCACCTGCATTTCATCTTGCAGATACATGTCAGCGCGTGGTACAAGCGTGAGCAAATCCGGCAGGTCGGCGGGAAGCTGACCCCAGAGATCAGCCTCAACCAGGTCATGCACGGGTAGAGGTTCGGGTGCAGTAGCACCGGCTAACAGAACCTCTACCCTCAGGCGTTTCCCACGTAATTGGCTTGCGCTTCGGCCTTGCGCCTCAGTGTCCAGATGGGACGCTCGCAGACGTAGCCATGGGCATGTAAGTACACGCGAACGGTCTCTTCCGTGACCTGTATGCCGGTGTGCTGGCCTAAGTAGTCGGCGAGCAACTCGGTCGTCCAGTTGGCTGTGTCCTGCCCCACCTCATGGGGATCCAACTCAATCACACGGAGCAATTCGGCTTCCCACGCTGCCGTGACCCGTCGCTCCCTGCCTGGCGGGCTGCGCCGGGGCACCGCATCCAGTCCTCCCGCTACGAAACGCTTGAGCACACGGGCTACGGTATCTTCACTCCGCAGCACCATGCGTGCAATCTGGGGCACTTTATACTCTTGCTGGGCCAGCAAAATCATCTGATAGCGTGTTCGGCTCTCCACATTGGGCGTGTCTTCATATCGTTGGCGCAACTCGGCAAGGGTCGCTGTATCTAATCGGGGTAAGGTGATTGGGGCTGTCACACATTTCTTCCTTTTCTTCCCTCTTCCACATTCTTTTCCCCATTGTATCATTTCCCCGCAAGTCCTGCCTGGAAGCATTTAGTATGTCGAGGGCGTGTCATGAAAGCGTGATGAACATCGTCACGAACGGGAAGCGCCTTCACACGAAGCCACCTTGCTGCTAGAGCAGAGGTTTGTGAGGCAATTCGCATGCTTGACCTGAACGATCTCACATGATACTCTTCCCAATAGAAGGATGAGTATCCTGTGAACACTGGCTTTTTCTCTGGCTCATCCGCGCGAGCGCTCGCTCGCTCAGCAGCACGACCGCACTGCACGTAGAGGGAGGGAGGCGCTGCTCCGCTTGTGTGGAACGGTTCACGCCATCCGTTGTCCTTGTACTGGCTACTTGGAATATATGTTCTCGAATGTAACGTTTTGCGCCTCATTGGGTACTCCCATTGGATATGGTGGATACATCAATCAGCCTCTCCAAGCCCATTTGGGGCCGGTTTTTGTTATATTGCGGTCCAGAGAGGCCTTCTCTTCCCGGAGCGAGGTCTATCCGAGTTCGTCTGTTGGCATTTCAGCAATCTCCCCGCGACATGAGGCTGCATCTACCTCTGGCTTCGAAACCCCTCAAGCGGAAACCTTTGGTAATGGGCAAGAGAGCACCTCGCACGCTGTCCATCGCCGATGGGTTCTGCCGGCTGCCATCGCCGGAGTACGCTGGAGGTCTCGTTGCGCCAGACGTCTGCCCTCTCGCGCTCGCGGCTGCACGAGCGCCACGCGCAGCGAAGCATGGGGACGCGACATCCGTGATAGTAAGTGCGCCACCACTCGAGATAGGCCAGCAGGTGTGGAGTCTGTTGGGACGTGGCCCAGGTTCGACGAGCCAAGGCGGCTATTCCATGGCGGACCGTCAGATTGACTCGCTCAATAAACGCTGTGTTCAGTCGTCCAGAAAAACCCATCCGCTGTAAGGCGACCGTGAGATCTGCCTGAGTCCCAAGGCGCATCACCGGCGTGACGCGCACCAGCTTGCGTCGCCGGTAGATTTTCTTCACCTGGCCGTAGATCAACCCCGCCGCTACCCGCCATCGCAGGGCTTTGCGCCCACGACGCCATATTTCTTGCCACTGTCCAAAATGAGCCGTCAGAGCATAAAAGTACAAATTTAACCCATTGCTGGTGAAGAGCGGGAGGCAGCCGGGAGCTAGGATCTGTCGCAGGGAGTGGATCATCCTATGGGCCATATGTTGTGTGCGAGGACCCAGCTCAAGCACCGGAACAACCTTGGTGAGGGGATCGATCGCCAGCCAGAGCCAGAGAATCTGGTTGGCACTGCGGAGCCTGGTGCGCAGTTCGTCCAACTGCAGATGCGGCAGCCAGCGGGTGCGGAACGTGCGCTCGTGCAAACTTTCAGCGTGCCGCCTGCGCGAGTGAGCCAGGAGATAATCGTCGCCTGACGATAGCCGAAGACGCGTTCAGCCGCGGAAGGGTCCAACCCTTCGGCGAGGGCAGAGAGCACCAGGGCGACCTGTTGGGAGGGCGTTTTCAGACGGTACAGTGGAGTATCGCGTCGAGAGCTGAACGGTGTGCAGCAAGCCTGACAACGGAACGTCTGGATGCGCTCGGCATGACCATGCTTGCCATCGCCAACGAGCGCATGCATGTGAGGATCAGTGATCCCGAAGTATGCGCATTGCGGGTTGGGACAGGCGTAGCCCTCGGTGTTCACGCGGATGACGTGCTCCCCGCCGGCTTTTCACCTCACGCCAGGGACGTACAGGACTAGGATCTGGCCCTGCCCCCTCGAGGGAGTGGTGGCGAGACGACAGACAGGGCAATCGTCTGGGGTGCGTGGCTTGAGCAGACGATGCACCGTAGTGCGCACCGCTCTTGTTTTGAAATGGGAAGGCTGGAGAGTGAGCCAGCCATAACACCAAAGCAGTCCCAGAGAAATGATGAGGAAGAACATGAGCAGGAACCAATCGATCTGAGAGGCTATAGGGATCCTCACTGCCTGAAATGGGGAGCATGGAGTGCTCCGGTATCAAGCAAGGATAAGCAAAGTCGAGTGCCCTGTCAAGCCGTTGGGAGAGATGTCCGAATTCTCCACCATCGTCAGGGGCAGCACCCACGCTGCTTCTTGACACGAAGTATGATGCGACGGATCGTTTCATGCGAGACACCATACTCATCTGCCACTTGACGAAGTGGTTCGTTGTTCTCCACCACGCGATGGATGATCGTTGGCCAGTGTTCAGGAGGAATAGCGTAGTTCGGCTGTCTTGGCCCTGGTCGCCGTTTACCAACAAGCGGAGGAGGACTGGCGTCATGGGTTTTATCGTGGGCGAGCAACTGTTGCACCTTGAGATACAGTGTACCAGCAGGGGCAAGGAAGAGGTAGAAAATTGGTGACAGAGTACTCGACACCCGTCGGTTCCGGTCGGTTCCGCGATCAGACCCGCAACGACGATGGTGTTGCGGGTCTGTTTCTTCTCCTCACTCTCCAGGGAAGGCTATCGTTCATCGCTCTCATCTTCAGGGAAGGCAGCTTCAGGCTCCCGTGGTTCGGGAGCGGCCACTTCATCTGCAACCGCGTCCCTAAAGCGATGAACACTTCCTTCTCGATACTCCTTCAAAACGGGTCAATTCCACCAGAACACTAGCCTCCTTTCTGGAAAATGACCTCCTCTGATCCTTCGATCATTTGGAGGGCGAAGGCGGCGGCGGTAAATGGCGTAAGCGCTGTTTTTTGCTGAATGCTCTGGGCCAGGTTGGCGATGTCGAGCGTCCTCTGTATTCTGGAAAGGACCGGCACCGTTAAGGTCTGTTGCTCATTGCCCTGGCTATCGCGCAGCATTTTAAAGAAGGTAGGGGGCAGATGACCGTCCGTATCCAGTCCAAAATGCAGCGTTTCCGGCTTGAGCGAGAGGGCGAGGCTGGCTATCTCGCCCTCAAACAGGCAGATCAGGACGTTGGCCGAAAGGCTGTCTCTACGCAGCAGGGGCAGGCTGCTCCCGTTACTCCCATAGCCGCTGATTTGCAGTCCAGGCCAGCCCGCAACGATATCTGAACGCAACAGAAAACCGGTGATTTGCTCATAGGGGCGCACCGCCGGGCTGCTATTGTTGGCCGCCTGGCGGGTATCCTGGGCATGATCAGCAGTGGTGACGCGCCCGATGCCGAATGCACCATCAAGCAGGCAATCCACCCACGCGGCATCCACCCAGAAGAAGCGAATCGACTCTTTGGGCAGCATCGCTTCGTTGGGAACCAGGTAGTTGAACGGCACACCCTGCAACAGGCTCAGGCCCGCGAACCAGGCGCTAATGGCTTTAAACTGTTCGCTGTTGTCAATGCTCTGGCCCTGGAGCGGTAGAGAGGCATAGCGCAACTGCTGTTCCACCTGGCGCTGTTGTTGCTCGTGCGTGCGCTTCCAGAGGTAGAGGTTGGTCGAGAATTGCTTGCTTTGCAGGGCGAGCAGGCAGCCCAACTGCCAGGCGGCGGCATAGGAGATGTCGAACAGTCCGTTTGCAGGATTGTAGTGCAGCAGCGCATCAGCCGCGCGGGCCGGTAGCGGCTGCTCAGCCTTATTTTCTGCCGAAACCAGCGGGCCGTGATACCAGGAAAAGGTTCTGCTCCCCTGCCGCAGCATATGCGGCAACAGGACAGCGCCCGAGGAAAAAGCAGTTTCAACCGCGGGGATAGGATGCGGCGGCAATCTCAGCGTGCTCGGATGTCGGTCCAGGTTGAGCAGCAGGCCCTTAAAGCTCTGTTTTTCATCGACACAGCTGAAGCTCCAACTTTTCAAGCTCACCAGGCGTATCAGATCATCCGCGCCCGCACCCTGATAGTTGAAACTACCATTGACATAGCGCCCTTCGAGCGAAACCAGGTGCACCGTGCTCGTTCCATGCAGTGCCGGAAGGCGGTTGCCGATGAGCACCGCTTGCTCCTGGCATACCCCCACGGCATCGCTGCTGATACGCACATGTGTCAGCAGAGCCAGCTCGTCCGCCGTGGGCAGCAGCGCATGCAGGAGGCTTTGCTTCACATCAATCACCGTTATCGCATCATCGGGAGTTTGTCCGGTCTCCAGGCTCAATGGCGGAAATTTGGCGGAAGAGGTAGGCATGATCAGCTCACTCAGCTTGACAACCTGGGGAGTTGGGGCCTCGGAAGCATCGAAGAGCAGGAGGGTCAGCCAGGGAACATCGGTCCGGCTTGCGTCCGCCTGTCGTTCCCAGGGCAGCGTGCTGCGGTCGAGGATGAGGTGTGGCAGCACATTGGAGTGTTCGCCGAGGTTGCCATCGGGGGGAAAGAGTGCCACAATGTCGGCGGGCTTGAACGTGAAGCGCTGGCCATAGATGGCGAAGCGCCGCTGCGTGCTAAAGGGTGTCGCCTGGGGCGCGCTGCCACGAATCGTCACCTGCTGCGTCAGCGTGATCACATACTCTCCGGTAGCGATGCCCGGAGAGTGATACTGCACAAACTGTATCTGCCCGGCCTCGACTGAAACATCACTCGTTGTACTCATGTGTTCCCCCCTTATAGCTTCTCTATTTGTGGTGCAATGACAAAACCGTCAATGAGGCCACCCGCTCCACTCAAATCGACATGCCCGGCGTCGAGGCCGAGCTGTGCTAAGAGCTGCTGGCGGGCAGCGGTGACGGCGGGCGCGGTGAGCGTTGCGCTGATTTTCTGCCTGCTACCGACATCATCAAGAACGTCCGCTTGAAATGCGGGCGGATTGAGTGTCCAGTCGTAGGCAGAGGCGATGGTTTCCGCTTCGTAGCGTAGTTTGCCTGTATCAATTACAGCGGTCGCGCCTGCTGCCGGAGAGGCGGCGGGGGTGATCTCAAAGCCTGTGAGCGCGTTGTCGATGAAGCGCGGACCGTTGAGGTCGGGCGTCAGCGTGTGGCCCCACAGGCCGACCGGAACGCTTTTGAACACGGGCGTAAAGGCGAAGTGCTGCTCAACGTTGCTGCCATCTCTGGTAATCGTGATGGTGTGCGTAGAGACAAGCTCGCTGGCCTGCACACCCATTGAGCCGATTGCAATCGGCCCAAGCGGCTGTGCGATGCTCACATCCTGCTGAATATGCGCGTGCGTGGCGGGCACCATTGTATTTGTGACCAGCGTAAACTGCCTGGGATCGAGCACGCCCAGGTCTGCGGCATCCGCACTCTGCTTGCTCACGAGGCCCGCTTTGACGGAGACGCCGACGACCGCGCTATCAGCAGGCAGGAAGGACTTCTTGAAGGTGGGCCAGTCAATGGGCGTGGGGGTGTGCGATGCATTGGCACCAAACGAGACATCGAAGGAGATGATGCTCAGCTTGATGTGCGCCCAACCCGAGAATTCTGGCCCCCAGATATGCAGGTCCGCGCCGACATCAACCGAGATGGTGTGCGTGCCGAAGAAGGTGAAGGTGTAGGACGCGCCCAGGTCTATAGATAGAGAGATGTCATAGTGGAAGGGCTTCCAGTTGAGCAGGAAATCGAAGGCGGCATTGAACCAGGCGCGGAAATCGCCGGAATGCCAGGTCGCCTGCACATGCATGCCCGCCATCAGCGCCGAAGCAGTGAGGGCACAGTATGCCTCGCCCTTAATGCTGATCGAATCGTCAACCTGCCATTGAAAGCCCAGGCGCGGCACCATCGGGTAATGCGAGGGCACGACGAAGGCTGGATGATAGCCGCCGAGCGTTTGCACAAAATCGCCCGCGTGCTCACCCGAAAGCCAGGAATAGAAGGCAAAGCCCCCGGTGAGATGGCAGCTACTGGACAGCAGATACGAGGCTGTGGTCAACTGCGCACTGACGCCCAGGAAGCCGAGGGCCGGAATGTAGCTGGCCTTCACGGCCATCTGCACGACCGCCAGCGGCGTGGGATTGGGAACATCGGGCACGGGCGTGGGCAGAATGAGCGTGGAGAGGCCGAGCACGTCAACTTCAAGCTCGTTGCCAAAGGCAACGGTGAGCAGGGCAAAGGAGTCGATGAGCTTGAAGGAGGTGTAGCGAATGCCGATGGCGAAGAAGATTTCGCCCAGTTCGGGGGTGATGTACTGATCGAACTTTGCCAGCTCAGCCCCCAGGTCCTGGGCGTTCTGCGCGGGAATGGCTCCGCCCACGGCATCCACCACGAGCGGAAACTGATTTACCTGCTCGATTGGTGGAACAATGAGCGAGCGGTTGTAGCCAAAGCCGGCGGCGAGTCCGGTGACGAAGAAGAAGGTGGGGCCGCCGAGCGGGTAATCGAGCACGGCATAGATGAACAGCGAAGGATGCCCGGCCAGGTCGGCATACGCGCCCAGGGCCGAGAGCGTCAGTTCCTCGGTCTTGATAATGGCCAGGCCCTCGTACTCATCAAGCGTCGTGCCACTGGGCAGCTTCTCGCGCACGTGCAGGAAGGCTCCGCCGATCTCAACGGGGCCTTCCTGGTAATCCAGTCCCAGGCCGCGCAGCTGAAACTCTGGTACAAACTTGCTGAGCGGCGAGCCAAACGAGAGGCCCTCCAACGAAAGCGTGAGCCCCGCGAGGGAGAGCGCGGCATCCAGGAGGAACCAGAGAGCCGCATCCTGATACTGCACACCCACGCGGTTGAAGTGCACCGGGCCAAAGGATTTTTGCAGGGAAAACCAAGTCGCGTTATCCGTTGTGGTTGTGCCCGCAGCACTGACGGCGGGCGTCGGAGTAGGTGTTGGTGAGGCTCCTGCAATAGGCACGGTCAACATCTGGGGCATGCCACCGAATTTGAGGGCCGCGGCCAATGTTAGCCCCTGCTTGAGAGCCGCCGTCGGCAGCGGAGCAATGCCGCTAGTGAGCAGGCCGTTAATGAGTGTTAGAGCGTCCGCAGTCAGAGCTTGCGAGGCGATGAGCACACGCAGATTGTCCACGCTAATGGTTTCATTGGCAGGCAGCATTTGACCAACAAGAGGCAGGTTGGAGAGCGAGGGAATGTTCACACCCAGGTCAAGCCCGAGCACAAACGTGGAGGGCGTGCCCGCCGCTCCCTTCCTGAAAACGAAAATGACATCCTTGAAGTCGATTTCCAGGCCCTCGGGCATGTCCGCCGCCGCGCTGGCCGAAAGCGGTGCAACGAGGTCCTCTTTGATGCGCAGCTTATCGCCGCCGGGATTGGTGTAGGTGGCCAGGAAGAAGGTAGAGGTGGCATCCTCGCTGAAGAGCAGATTGAATTGGCGCGTGCCGAGGGTGACGGTGCCGCCGAAGGTTTTGGTGTAGGTAGTGCCCGTGGGCAGCACGTCGATCGTGATGGTGAGGCTCACGGGCGTGTTATCAATGCTGGTCGAGGTGGCGCAGGCAAAGGTAAAGTGCTTCGTGAGGGTGTTGAACGAGATAGCGAGATTGTCAATGACTAGGTCGGCGAGCGCGGCGGGGAGCGTGACCTCATCAAAAGATGCAGCAATATCCTCGATCAGTGTGCCAATGGGAATGGCCTGCCCGGGGCCGGTACTGCCGTTGAAGGTCCAGCCCACGCTCGGGCCGCCATAGCTGGCTTCGATAGAGAACAATACGCCAGCGATAGAGAACCAACCTTGCGCGTCGAAGGTAACGGCCTGGTCTTTACCCGGATGGTTTAGTTCAAGATGCACCTCCTCAAGAGTTAGCGAGCGCGTGCCATTGATAGGAAGTGTCCAATCACTATCCAGCTCAATAGAGCCATAATAGCTTTCGGTATCCGGCTGCACATAGAACACGAAGCTCGATAGTGTTATATCGGGCAGATTGTCATCGCTGACATGAAGAAAATGCTCGAAGACTTCTGTGAGATGCAGGGGATCGCCATCGCGCAGTTCGCCGCCAAAGGCAAACTCTTCGAACGATGCGGTAAGTTCCAATGTGCCGGTGTCGCCAATGGCGATTAAACCCGAGATGGAGCCACTCAACTCAGGGTTACTAAAGGGTGCATCAACGCGAAAATTCACATCAATCGCCTGAAGTTCCAACAAATCGGGGATGAGCGTCCACTCTTCGACGGTCTCTAGCTTGAGGGTAAGGAAATTGACCTTTTGCGCGCCACCTGGATTAACCAGAAACTGTAGCTCTGTCAGGGAAACATGGTGAGCAATATCTAACCAGCCCTGCGGAAGACCCAGCGGCAAACCATTGACCAGCGTGGACAGTTCCTCTAGAGCGGCATCAATGGCGTCAGTGATATCCGCGGTAAAGAGGATATTGCTGGAAGGATCATAGATATTGGCATATATTGGTATCGTTATATCCCGACTCTGAGCGTGAAAGACAAGATCAGCACCGAAACTGATATAGGCATCCTCCTGCCAGTCTATATAAGCAGTGTTAAAGTATGGATCGCAGAAAAGACCGTAAGTAATATTGGTAATGTCAAGAAAATCCAGCTTGATCGAGTTCTTGACCGAACCCAGCAGAGTGATGGCAGGAAGGGGGATGTCTTCCACCAGCAAGATTTCACCACTTACTGTCGGGGCAGAATCTCCAAGTAAAAAGCTGAAGGCAGCTAGCGCGGATTGAGGGCTGAGTGCTCCATCGAGCGTGAGAGAGGATTGCTTGAACTCGGTCGCCGTGCTGCCATCCTGTGCTGGCTGAGCGTTGGTCTGAGCAGTTGTACTGGATGTATTCTGGGCATTGGGAGCAGAAGCAGGCGTTGCGGCCTGCGAGGCATCGGTACTCTGCGTTGTGGTTGCTGGAAGGCTCTCTTGCGCAGGGGGGAGCGGAAGAGAGAGATAATATTGGCGAAGGAGCAAACTGCAACAACGAAAAGACAGATCGTTGTAACATTGGAAAGGCTTGATCAAGTGTCCATTGGGCAGGACCGGTCGCGGTAATCGTGAGAGTGATGCTCTGATCCTGCGAGAGGCTGAATACTAGCGTGACCGGCATGTTCATAAAGGGAAAAGCATTGCCAATACCATGGATGGTAACACTGGTATCTGTCTGAAGTCTGTCCGTAATTTCCCGCACATGAATCATGCCATCCACAAAGTAGGGCTGTACTGCCTGACTGAGCGTAATCGAGGCCAGATCAGCGATGTTACAATCCAGACGCTGATTCGTCACGCTCGTAATGGTCTGTAGATATTGCATATCCATAAAAGTATTCCTCCACGCATTCAACGCGAGTAGAGACCGCTACGTAGGTGTATTCTTCTGCTCATCTATCGACATGGGCTGAGGCGCGGTGGTTGGTATAGTTTGTGTAGTAGTGATTGTTGAGATTTGATTATTAGATGCGAGCTCAAGCGTGGAGATGGTGAGTTGTCCGTTCTCAAAGACAGTCACGGCACAGCTGCCATAAGAACCAGTGATATAAATCGCATCTGTAATCTTTTCTTCAATGGAAGACTTCTGTGTTTTATCGAGTTCGTCTCTTTCCTTGTAGTAGATTGTGTGTTCCGGCACGTCTTTGCGCATGCGCGGATTTTTGCGATATGCATCAATAACCTGGGCGCAAGGGTGCCCATGCTGCCTGGCATCCCTGGGGGCGCTAATTATGCAATTCTCGGGGTTCATTCGCGCAACAAATTTGGCGGTAGAGGAGGTGCGGTCGCTTCCATGATGGGGAATCTGAAGCACATCCAGATCCCTGACATTGGGATAAGCACGCATGATAAACTCCTCAGTGCCACCGGTGGCATCGCCACAAATCATGATACGCCGCCCATAAGCCTCGATTAAAAGCACAACACTGCGTTTATTAGGCGTATTGTCATCTCTATAATCTCGACCAACAGCTTGACATTCTGTGAAAACATTGCTGGCAAGAATAGATATGGCGCAGGTGTTTGGAACTGTAGTGGCAGTAATGGCTGTCTGAGTCGTGGGCAGGGGCTGAGGTATGGTGAGAGTAGGAGATGACTGGGGTACGGTGATAGTAGGAGGAGGTGGCTGGGGTATGGTGATACCAGGAGATGACTGAGGTACGGTGATAGTAGAAGGTGGTGGTTCGTGTAAATCTACATTCAAATCCAGGTCTAAATCTAGATTTAAATCTATATCCATATCCATTATATCCATATATGTGTCAGTGTCTGTAGAGATATCTGGCGCAGACGTGGAGCCGACAGGATGCGCTGAGCCGGGCGTAAGGGCGGAGTGAGGAGGCGCAGACACAGAACCTGCTGGAGAGGCGCTGCTAGTAGAGACTACATTAGTTGTATCTATAGGCAGAACTGCACCTACAGAAGGTTGGGGGCTGCTGGTCACGGTATGAGTCGTATTCACATTTGTAGGCGGATTTGCACCTACTGGGGGTGGAGGGCTGGTCACGGTATGAGTCGTATCCACATTCATAGGTAGAACTGTACCTACAGGAGGTTGGGGGTTGCTGATGGTGGTGGTAGTGGTGGAAGTAATACCCGGTTTAGGATCAGGCTCCAGGAGGATCCTGATCGCACCTTTGTTATCAAGCTGCTCATTTGGCAACTGTGGATTAGGAAGGTTATAAATAGGTCTTCCTCTCAGTTTTATTTGCCTGTATTGCAGGTGCCCTCCATCATCAGAACACGTAACTTGTTTATTGGCTATTTTGAAGTTCGTTCCAAGTATGTTTTCGATCCAGGTGGAGGTTTCATTGAAACTGTAGCCGGAAATTTTGCAGCTATGATAAAAAACGCCTATTTCTTCAACGATACCTTCGAGTATGGCCTTGATCCTTGCGTAATGATCTTTGTCAGGGTGCGTCAGGATAAGCATATCAAGCTTATTCTTATTCTTCATAAATTTAGGACCACAAATAATATCGCGTACTTTAGCGTTATAAGCCGTATCGCTGGCTTCCTCTGTCGCGGTTGTACCACAATCCACGAGAATTGATTTGCCTTCAGGGGTGCTAATTATGGCACAGTCGCCCTGCCCCATCTGGATAAATACTATATGCAGCTTTCCATCACCGCACTGGCCATCAGGCGCACGCGTACGATTCTTACGCTCATCACTTAGCGCCTGCTCATATGCTAACATCTCTTCGTCTTGTCGCTTCTTCTCGTCTGCTAACTTTTGTTGGTTTAAATCGTAGACATCACCTCGTGTACGTGAGCCCCCCGAGCTTGTTTGCCTGCGAAACGATTTACGCCGAATGGCATACGGATTTTCTTCACTTACATTGGAAGATCGTCGCTGTCTCTTGTTTTTTGGCTGGTCCTCGTCAGGCTGCCAATTTGTCTGGCGTTTATTGGTGTCGTCTCCCTGGTCATCTCCCATACCTTGCATAATTAAAGCCTCCTGCTGCTATTGCTCTATGAACAGTGTCTGGGCAATCCCTTGCCCAGACACCCCTACTTGCCTATCTCCGGCTCCAGCGGCCCGACATCCGCACGCACGGCCTTGACTTCCCACGAGAACGCGCCACCAGGCACAGTGCCATACACTCGAAATGTACCATCAACAATTGCCTCGTAGCTTAACAAATAGGGGTCGCGGCCCTCGGGCGTTAAGAGGACGGTGCGGCCCTCCTTCCTCGTCAGTGCCTCGAAATAGTCGGGCAGTTGAATGGTGGCGCGCCCATCGGTGAGCTGAGCACGACCGCGATAATAGACGCTCGATTCGGGTCCTTCCAGGCAGGCATGAATGAGGTACGCGTCGGGCTTCTGTGGGTGCTCAATGCGGAAGTACTTGTTATTCGCCCAAATATCCCCCTTGACCACGATGCCATAGTGGGCCCAACACATCACATCGCCCGTATTGACGGCCAGTACGCCGCCGTCTCCGCCCACAATGCGCAGTCCGTTGTTTGAAACCAGTGCGGCGTACTTTAGCACGCTTCCGTTGTAGACCGCCGTCCAGTTAACACCCTGCTGAAGAGAGTTGCCCCCCATCGTAAGGCCAGCCAGTGTCAAATGCCCGTCCTTATCCAGCCACATCGCGTTATTTTTATACGCACCCTGCTCGCGGTACTGGAAGTACAGCTTATCATCGGTCCAGTTGACGAAGCCCCAGTTGTGGTCCTGGGCATTGGTCATGCATATCTGAAAGTCGCCGCCCCGCACATCCAGGGTTGTGTGCGGCGTGTCCGTCCCGATACCCACGTTGCCCGCCTGCGTGATCGCAACTTTATCGTTGCCGGTCCAAAAGCGCAGCGTCTCCGTGCCTTGTCCACCCGTGCGGTCAGAATAGATCACCCATCTACCTGTTGCGCCACCATGTCGATCATAAAAGGAAACGCCCGCGCTCGGCCCTTGCACTTCTATGGGTTCGCCACCTGCATTCTTGCCGTTTCCTCCGAATGACGCTTGAGAAGCAACCGCGAGTTGATTCTGGGGCGTTGTGGTCCCGATACCTACATTTCCGCTATTTAATGTCATATCTATGGTTTTGGTGGCACCGTCCCAGCGTCCAAAATCGAGGCGCGGGGTACTACCTAACCTGGTCCCATACAGCAGTTGTGACTCGCCCTGGCCGCCGGAAGGGTTCCAGGTCAACATCAATCCTTGCCTGACGTCGGTGGACGGATTGGGAGTTCCATTCGCGTTGCCTTGAAAGTAGACCCAGGCATTCGCATTGATAACGTCGGGGCCAATTTCAAGCGCACCATGCGGCGTGGCTGTCCCGATGCCCACGTTGGCACCGCGGTAGAGTAGCGGCGTCTTCTCAATGGGAAGCGCGAACTGCCCATCCCAGTAGCCTGGGATGTTCTCGTAGCCAATATAGAGGTTGGTCAGGCCGGGTGGCAGAGAGGAGATGATGTTGCTGATGGTCAGTGTCACGGCCTCATTGGGAGCTAACGATGGTTTGGAGGGCATTAGTATCCACTCTGGCGACTGCTCCTGGCCCGAGGAGGGATCGACGCGCCAATGTCCGGGGTCCGTGGTTTCCACCTTTATAGCGCGCACCTGGCTGGTCGTGCCCAATGCCCAATCTGTGGTTGCGCCATCCGCCTGCACATCGAAGGATAAAACGAACTTCGAGGGGGCCGAGCTACTGGCTGAATTGAGGGAAATGGGGGCGCTTTTGAGGATATTGGTGATGCGCAGCGTGAGCGTGCTTTGCGCCTTGCCATCGTTGAGGATGGTATTCGCGCCTACGAAGCTCACGTGCAACGGAATGTGCTTTTGCCCTCGCTGATTGACGACGGTCAACTGGCTTTGCCGATTGCCATTGATAAGCGTTACGCCATTGTCCATGCTTACATGCTGATAACGCAGCTCAACCCGCGTGCTGCGAGCCCCCCCCCGCACCTGCCGCGCTGGCGTGCGGAAAGATTATGCTTACTTTCGCGCCGGATGAGAGCGTTTGACCCTGCGTGCTCAGGAAGTACAGCACGGTCGTACCGGCCAGCTCCTGCTCATATCCCACGCTCCAGCCCTGCTGGTGCAGGGCCGCTTGCAACGAGGCCAGGGTCTCGGTGGCGAAGGTCTGAAGCGCGGCGTCCGCAAGGGGTGCGGGCACGGCATTTTGCAGCGAGGAGACGGCAAAGGCTAAATAGGACTGGAAGGCGGGTGAAAGTGTGCCGGGTCGGAAGCGCAACGCAAAATGGTAGTTCGTGGCACTGGCAACCGCGTTGCTCGCCGTGCCCGTTGTACTCAGAAGGATAGCCTGCCCCGAGGCATTGCTGATGTCTAGATGCAGGTTGTGACCCGCCGGGTCGTCGGTGATGTAGAGCACATCCTGCTGCTCATCGTTATAGAGGTCCACGTCCAGCGGGTAGCTTTTGCGAAATGCCGCGGGTGCTGCCTGTGTGATCATGCCTGCCCTCCAATGCTCCCAATGTTTCCGGCTCTTGCCGCCTGCTTGCCGTTCTGCGGCCCTTTCTCTGTGGACGTGTGTTCCGCCTGCAAATGCTCCGTTGCCTGCTGCTGAATCTTCTGGACGAGCAGGTAGACGCGGGCATAAGGCAGTTGCCCCAGGGCTTCCAGCACCGTATTGGTCTCCTCAAGCGTCAAGCTCAGTTGAATTGGTGTCATATGTCCTCCCCTGATTCGATATGTTCCCAGCGCCCCTACGGGGAACCGGGTATCTCATTCAATTGGAGCCAGCCCTCACGAATCTCCTGTGGGGCGGCGAAGGTGGCCTGCGAATTGACCTTACCAATGCTCTGCGTGCTGCCCGCCCACGACCACTGATAGCCCGCCTCCGCCGGAAGCGGCAGGTTGAGCTTGCCCACGTCGGTCAAAATCGGCGTGCAGAGGAAGAGCACCTCGATGGACTGGAGGGCCGCGGTATACTGGTCGGGCGGAATGGTGATCTCTTTGGTGGGCAATACTCCGCAGGTGGCGTGTACGCTGCCGCGCGGATCGATGAGCATGCTGACGGTGGTGGGCGGTGCTGCCAGCGTCTGGCGCAGCGGCGCGCTATCGTCCGCGTGCGTGGAGATATGCGGGTCGGCGACGGGATCGCTCTGCACGGCGTAAAAGGTGTCGTTTGTGTAGCCGCTCCCGTCGCTCGTCTCTATCCAGTAGCCCACGAGGCCGTCATTCAACTGCTCGTACTCGCCCAGGCGAATGGGGAAGGCGACGTTGGGGAAATTCTCGTTATCGCGGCTGCCACGCGTCAGGTCCTGACGGAAGGTGTTCCAGCCCTGCGCGACGGCCGGAGCGTCGCGCAGCTCCAGATCGACCGAGGCGCGCACCAGGGCCACGGGCCGACCCATTAAGAGGGCGAAGTCCTGATGTTGCGCGTAGTTCTCGGGGTCGATATTGGCCAGCCCACTATCCACCGCGGCCAGGAAGTTCGCCAGGAAGCCTTCGCCCTGTTTGACGAGGTACTGGATCATGGTGCGCAGGTGCGGATTGGGGATCGCGCTCACCTCGATGCGCGGCCCGCCCGGAATCTGGCTATTCCAGCGGGCGCGCTCATCAAGCAGGCCCAGAATCTTGCCCTGATCGTCGTAGACGAGCAAACTGCCATCCAGATTGTTGGGCAACACCCACCCGCAAATAGGCGCGGTCGCAACGGAGGCGTTCATCTCCATCGCGTCGTCAGCCGCCAGCCAGCGCAGGTTGAGGCGAGCGGGCTGCGCCAGGCGCGGGGGCAACTCGGCCCAGTCGAAGCCCTGCGGGCTGGTCATCTGCGCAGTCGCCACAACGCTGTCCCAGGTGAGGTCCTGCACCTGCCCGAAGGTATCGATCAGGCGCAGGCCCAGCACACGCAAACCGCCGCCGCGAATGGGGCTGAAGTCCCACTCCGGCTCGGGCGCGCTCGTGCTCTCCTGCTGCACATACTGGCTCACGCGCTGCGTAAAGGTGGCATAGTCGGCGAAGGCCAGCGGATCGTCAATCGCGAGCTGTCGCGTCTGCCTGTGCATGAGCAGCGCCGCGGTCAGGCCGCCGAGCGACTGCGAGAGGCAGTGAAAGTCGGGCGCGTTCAGCAGATCGGAGGCTGCTTTCACGTGGCGGTAGGTATCCGTCGTCGTATCGAGCTGGGGGTCCGCGAGATAGGCCGCGATGTGCCCCTGAAGATGCTCCTGCACGTAGGGCGTCAGAATGCTGGAGCCGCTGTAGACATAGGTGGTATTGGTCGTAGCCCCCTTGCCCGGTGCCAGCGAGAGGTCGGGCGCATTCTGCGGCAGCACGTAATTGCGGGTAATATAATCTGCTGCGTAGCCCGCGATTTCCGGGTTGGGGTCAAGGGGCGTCATCTCGACCTCCCAATCCAGCAAGAAGGGATTCCAGGGCTGCTGTGTCCAGGTACTCAAGCCGCGAAAGTCGTCCGGCGCGCCCGGCTCAATGCTGGCGATACGGTTTTTGAGTGCCGCAAGCTGCCCGGGAACCAGGTCTTGCACGGCCATATTGGCGAAAGCCTGGCAGGAGAGCAGGCCATCCTGACCATGGCGCTCGGTGGGCGTGACCGTCGCGCCCATGAGCACAATAGCCGGGTCCCGCGACAGCCAATAGCGAGGCGCGGGCGTGGGTTTGAGCACATTGGTCGTCCTGGTCAGGTGCTCGCTATTGAAAGTGGACAGCGTGGAAAGCAGATCATTAATCGCCTGTGCCACCGTGGCGGCCAGAGTGTTCGGTGTAGCTGCGCTCGCACTGACCAGTCGCCCGGTATTGTCATAGACGAGCGAAAGCTGGCCTGTCGTATCGAGGACCTGTTGTAAGGGAGCTATGTCCTGCTGCTCGATATAGCAGCGCACCTCATCGCTATCGGGGTAGTCGTCGCGGGCGTCGTCTGGTGGATAGGTGCAGAGCATGTACTTGTACCAGTCGGAGAAGAGCTGTTTACGCAGGGAGGTGATGCCCGATTGAGCCTGATCATAGGCTCGTTGGGCGCGGTTGAGCGCGTCAAGCTTCGTGGCCAGACCCGCGGGCAGCGTCGTGGCGGCCTGCTCTTGGGCGCTGGTGGCATCAGCGGGCGCGGAGCTGTCGGTTTCCGGAGCGATTAGCCAGAGGGTGCCGCCGCCGACGGCCAGAAAGCTCATCTCGTGGCGGGCCTGAACAAACTTCGCGCCGATATCGAGCCGCCGATTTTCCAGGCGGTAGGAGAGGTGCAGCGCCTCTAACTCATCCTCAATCGCCGCCTTGTGCTGGCTGTCGATGCGAGAGCTCAAATAGGCTGAGAGAGCCTCGGTGCTGTTATTGCCAATGGCAACGGTGACGTTAGCACCTTTGGCAGGATTGGCGATGCTGCCAGCGGGCGGATGAAACGTCAAGCGGGCATAGCACAGCGTTTGCGTGGGAAATTCCTGGCCTGCGGGCAGGGAAAGCGACCACCCAAAGGCGTTGCTCACAGCCTCTTGCAGCTCCGCGACGGTAGGCGGCTAGCTCCTTCCGGCACTGAAGCTGGTGAGAAACGCGCTCAGGGCATCCTGCGTACCGTCGCTGTACCAGCCCACCACGTCGTAGCACAGCCCGGCGGCTGGCGTGCTATAGTCGGAATCGTAGAGGCCGAAGACGCTGAGGCAGTTGGGATAGAAGGCGGCGAAAAGCGGCTCGCCATAGCCGATAGCGGTTAGCTTCTCAACGTATTCGGCGCCGGGATCGTGCGCTTGCCAGCTTTGAAGTGGCAGCGAGCGGCCCTGGTAGCGGAAGGGGCGATAGTGGCCCTGTGCCGCGTCAGGAGCAAAGGGTACGGTAATGCTGCCCGGCGGCTCGGCTGCATCATCGGGGAACAGATAATCGCTCTCGACAACCCACGAACGCTCCACGCTTGCCATCTGCCCGTCCGCCTGCTTGCTGCGCATCACCAGCCAGCGATTGGGGACTGCGGGAAAATCCGTTCCGGCCGCGGTATGCCAGCCCCTCGTCAGCGCATCAGGCAGAGACCAGTGCAGGTGAATACCGGCCTTGAGATACAGATTCTGATCGTCGAACGGCTGCGCAACAATCTCCTCGCTGATATTGGCCACGGCGGCGTTGACATCCTGCGTGGTATCGGTGTATGGAAGGCGGGCAAAATTCGCGGTGGCACCAGCAACCATCTGGTCCTGGGCGAGCACCAGCGCGTCCAGATGAATAGGAACCATCAACAAGCCGCTCATGCCGCTTCTCCTTTGTAGCGAGGACTGCTGCCGTGAAGTCGTGGGGGAAAAAGCCAGCCTGATAGAACAGCGTCACTCCCTTTGAGCGCTACTGCGGTATCTTTATGATATACAAAGAAATATCATGACACACATGAGTGTAGCAGAGTGTATCGGCAAAAGCAAGAGGATAATGCACTATAATGCACGATAAAGTATGGCTATCTCATACAGGGAAACGGCTAAACGTGGTCGCAGGGATCTGATTATGCGATTTACCAAATTAAGCCGGATACCTTGAGCGAAAACATATCCGAATAGTTAAACAGCATCATCACGCCTCTACAACTGGTCCCAGGTGAATTTTTCATGTATATAATTCCGGGGAGGCTCGTTATGCCTTTTCGGGGTGATAGCGGAAGAACCACGAAAGTCGGAGAAGATCAAGTGGGTCAAGACCAATGGTGATCTGCATGTTCTTGAAGCAGTCGTTGGAGCTTTCGAGAGAGGTAACTCGCAGGGAGTTGGTAGTGGATCAGCACTGGTGAGAGCGTAGCCGTAGCCCGTCGGTTCCGTCCGATTAATACTGCAATCTACTCTGAAAATAGATTGCAGTATTTTTCTTACTTGAGAGAAGAAAGTACGTATCTTGAAAAATCAATAAGCTCTTCCATCCTCACCGTGTCATTCTTCCTCCCTCGACTTCTCAAGACGTGTTGAACCTCTTCCTCAATGTAAGAAGCAGTCCTCCTTTTTTCTTCCATGAGATCCTTGCCTTCTTCGAAAGCACATAATGGCTCATCTTGTCTGCCTGTCACGTTTCATAGCTCATTCTTCTTTATTCTATCCTTTAGAATCTATGTGATTTTCAGTATGTGCATTAAAAATCGCATATCACCATATGACGTGCGAGAGGGCAGAGGTGATGAAAGCAGAGATCCTTTCGTTGAGTGGTTCGACACTGGGAAAGTAATCTCTCCCATTTTTCAGAAGCTGAGGGTTTCTTCTTCTGTTCTCACATTTCATAAAAGCGGGGTAGGATCAGTTTCACTATCTATGGTAAGATAGACCCATTCTATGCGGTGGGATTTCTGGACGACGCGCTCTCACAAATCATAGACACAGAACAGGCAGTTAACTACAATGAGGCATTTTTAGGAGCGCTAGAAAAGGTTGATCGAAAATGAATAAAAAACATTCTGAACTTGGGCGTCTGCTCGCGGATTTGAGTCGTGACCAGTTACAATCATTGCTGCTCAAGATCACAGAACGAGAGCCTTCTTTGATCAGTATAATAGAAGAGGAGGTTGCGCTCTTTCGCCCCACCACCTCTCCCCATCATCCTCCGATAGATCCCAAGGCGATACGTCGTCAGGTACGTTCTACCATCCATAGCCTGGATCGTATGAGTTCCTCTGAAGCTTACTGGCAAATAAATGCAGTGGTGGAAAGCATACAACACATCGTCGATCAAGCCTGGACATTGATCAAAGCCGATCATGGACACGATGCACTCATCGTCCTTGAAGCCGTTACCGAGGAATACCTGAGCGAGTGGGAGAATCTGGACGACTCTGACGGTGAGGCGAGCGACTTCTTCAGCGATCTGGGACAGGCATGGGCAGAAGCATTGCTTAGTGTCGATTTCAGCCGCCAGGAGCGCAAGTCATGGGCCAAACGGTTGACGAACTGGCAGGAAGGACTTGACGACTATGGAGTCGATGAAGCATTTGCCGTTGCTGCCGCTGCCGCGCTGGATGGCTGGGACTCTCCTCCACTCAATCGCGTCTTAGCAGGAACGATTACCGACCAAGGGGCCTGGAAAGGTGAACCTCCTCTGTATGCAGATGAGCTGACTGAGGCACGGCTCCACATCTTAGAACGGCGCGAGCGCTTCCAGGAGTATTTGTATCTGGCTGAAGCGGAGGGGCATACGGAGGAATATGTGACCATGCTGGTACGCCTGGGCCGTGGACAGGAAGCCTTCGACTATGGGCTCAAGTACCTGGGGACGACGCAAGAAGCACTGGCGCTGGCAAACGCACTCTCTGAGCATGGCGAACGGGAGGAAAGTCTGACGATTGCTGAGCATGGCCTCTCTCTTGAGGGGCAAAAAGCCCCCCTGGCGAAGTGGCTACGCGAGCAAGCAGAGAGAATGGGCAAAGCCGACCTGGCCTTGCGTGCCGCTGAGATCGCCTACCGAGAGGAAATCAGCCTGGAGAATTATCTGCGTGTTGCAGCAATCGCCGGGGAGCAGTGGCCAGAACGGCGAACAGCACTCCTGGAGTACACGCGAAGCAAGAAATCATTCTCGCAACAGGGTCAGGTCGAGGTCTTCTTGCATGAAGGCTTGATTGATGATGCAAGCGCAGCATTAGAACCCTATGCAAGCCATACCCTCGTAGAGCAAGTCGTCGATGCTGCCCTGCAGTCACGATCGCGTTTCGAGTGGGTGATCCAGGCCAGCCGCAAACAGGCAGACCCGATTATCGAGGGTGGGAAGGCAGAATACTACTATTCAGCAGCGAAGTGGCTCGCGAAAGCCCGCACGGCCTATCAAGCATTGGGGCGCGAAGAGGAATGGCAAACCTACCTGAGTGACCTTCTAAGCCGTCATGGACGCAAGTACAAATTAGTCCCGATGCTCAAGGCTCTCCAGTAGCACATCATTATCTCTCGTTCACCGCAACCAACGTTTCTTTTTCTTCGCTCGTCGATTCACTGATAGGCAGCACTCAAGATGAAATAGCGAAAGAAGATGGTAGAGGATTTCCTTCAATCGATATTCTTTCGGCTATCCGATATCTCTTTGGAGCGGATATGCCAGGGAACCGATACCTCTATGCTATACTAAAGGAGGTTTATCAGAAAAGCACCCAGAATATTTACTCTATAATGCAACGCTCTGTAAAACAAGTGTTCAGGATATTTCAAGGACTGGCAAAGAAAGGCCGAAACGGCTACAGTTGCAATAGGACGTCAGAGCAAGAACACCAAAAACGCCAGATACTTCTTGTCCGTGTGAAAGAGAGGTGACCTCTTTCAGCACAATTTGAGGCATCAGGCCAAAGATAGGACGAGCAGCAGGATCATCCTGTATAGGCGCACATGCCGACACGCGGCGAGTTGACCACCGGCAAGAGCATTTCCTCACCGCACTCGTGGTCCTGGGCGCAGTCCTCGCAGAGCCACCCCTTCTCCTCAAAGATGCACTGCGAACAGACACTGGTGGCCACCTTGCCGCATACCTCGCACAGGTTCACCGGGGGAGTATTCCTGGCGAGCACCTGGATCGCTTTTCCTTTCGTTTCCACCTCATCCTCTGAGATCACTCTGAGCCGCAGCTCCGTCGTCGTGCCATAATCGTACTCGTAGGTCCCTGTTTGTCCTGCACTCAGGACTTTTTCCAACCGCACTCGCATGCTTTTTTCGTTCATCTCCCCCATCCCCCAGTCCTCATCCATGCCTGCGTCTACGGCGTAGCGAACGCCTGCAATCTCAAAGGCGCTCAGATGCCCACAACATTCCAACCACGTCTCCCTGAGAAAGCGATCCAGAGTTGCCAGTGTCGTACTGGCAGTGACTTCCAGGTGCATCCAGTACACAGGAAGGTCGCGACCTTCCACGACGACATGGAATGTGCTGGTTCTTTGCGCTTTCTGGCGGCCTGCTGCTTTGGCTCCAGTGATTGCTCTTTGCTGGCATGTCTCCAGGTGCCGAGTCATAGCTGACTTGCTGAACTCACCGTGACAAAAGGTACACGTCCCTTTTGAGGTCTGTCTTGCCATATGCTTCCTCCCCTCGTGATGCTCATGCTCTGTAAGAAACAGGATACCGTACGGGCAGCAGCAGAAAAGCGCTGCTTCAAGCAGAACAAGCGCTCATGATTGATAACATCCAGAAAGATGACGTATCCGTCATCGAGGGTAGAACCCCGCTAACTGGTGGAAGGGGGGCTTAAAGAAAAACGCATCCATAGTAATCTGTGGATATGAAAACAAACACAGAACAAATGAATGCCTCGGGGACATTTTGCCCGAATGAGACATGTATTGCAAGAGGAAAAATCGGGCAAGGCAATATCGTCATCCATGGAAGGAAACGTCCACGCTATAAATGCACAACCTGCGGGAAGACATTTAGTGCGAACGAGGGGACGATGTTTGCGGGATTACGAAAACCTACGGCGTTGATTGTGATTGTAGTAACGTTATTAGCCTATGGATGTCCACTTCAAGCAATTGTCCATGCATTTGAGCTAGATGAAAGAACGGTAGCAAATTGGCGAGATCGTGCAGGATCTCATGGTGAGAAAGTTCATAGAGACAAAATAGAACAAGGGAAACTGGACATGATCCATGTCCAAGCAGATGAAATCTGGGTAAAAGCGCGAGGAACGATTGCGTGGATGGGATTGGCGATGATGGTTCCAACACGGTTATGGGTAGCAGGAGTGGTAAGTCAGACGCGTGATAGAAAACTCGCCGATCAATTGTTGCAACAGGTGCGAAGATGTAGTAAAACGCTGTGTGATCTCTTGATCTGTACCGATGGTTGGTCACCCTATCCAAACAGTATAAAGAGAGCCTTTCGAGAGAAAATCAAAAGAGCAGGAAAAAGAGGGAGATGCTCTTTAGAAGTATGGCCGGATTTACATATTGGAACGGTGATCAAGCACACCGTGAACAAACATTTAAAAGAGGTAATTCGCAAAATGAGTCATGGAAATCTGGAAAAAGCGATGGAGCTTCTTAAAATTTCAAATGGTGGAACCATGCTCAATACTTCTTTTATCGAGCGATTGAATGGGACGCTGCGTGAACGATTAGCCGCTCTCACGCGAAAATGTCGCCATGCCTCTTCAAAGTTATTCGCTTTCCATACCGGAATGTATCTTATTGGATGTACTTACAATTTTTGTTGGCATCATCATGAATTAAGTAAAAGTATTAAAAAAGGAGGTTTAGGCATGCTATGCACACCTGCTCTGGCCAGCGGATTAACCGATCACCAATGGAGCATCTTTGAACTGTTGAGTTACAAAGTCGCTCCACCTGCCTTACTTATTCCCAAACGAAGAGGCCGTCCTCGTACAAAATCATTGCTTGATCCGAGCAGACCCAAACCTCAATCCGAGAGGCCCAGAGTTCGTCTTCGCAAGGGAGCTTTATGTTCGACCACCAGTTAGCGGGGTTCTACCTCATCGAGACCTGCGCTTCTTTTCTCGCCGTTTCAATGGTGGTTGCTGTTGCAGTTGCACTTGTCGTTGATGCTGCTCAGACAATCTGTGGGCAGCATATCGAGCACGCGTGCTCCTCGTATTCTTGAGTCCCTGTTCCTGGCAGTACTGCTCCAGCGCGTCCAGGTCGATAATCACCTCTATCAGATGCTTATCCAGTGTTGCCATTTTTTGCTTGGTTTCCTGCCATGTCGCCTCCAGATCACTGGCGTCTTCTGCTGTGGCGAAGAGCCTGGGATAGTGTTCGGGTAAGTAAACGGCTACGGCCATTGGCATACGGGAAGTGCTCAATCCTCTGCTCATGAAGTTCACCTCTTGTCTATGAGTCAGAAGGTACCGTGGCCATGACCGAATACCATTATACATCCAACTTCAAGGTCTTAGCGGTCCTGCCCAAGGAAAGGTCGCAAGGCTCCCCTGATGATGGAGTGTATCGAGGGCAAGACCCTGCAACAGGTGCGAGATGATGCGAGTGGACCAGTCCCGTCTAAGAAGAAAAGCCCTGCAGCCCTGTCTCCCTCTCTATGGTAAGATAGATACATCACTTCAAACCTACTCGATAAAGGAAAGAGAAATGGTTGAGCATAGGACCAAAACAAGCTGAGTCGAGCTGTGTGTGAGCGATTTCGAGCAATCCATCATCTGGTTTGAACAGGTTCTGGGCTTTCGTGTCGTGGCTCGCGAAGCAAACGCTAGAGGATGATCTTTACCTTTTCCGTTCATGCAAGAACGTGGCCAGCATGAGTTCATGCCATCGAAGGAATGGGAAGCGGTTCCACATGTCGAGGGACAAAAGGCTGGGGATGCACAGGAGTCAGTGGCAGATTTCCGTTTGCACAACTTACGCAAGAATTGATCAACAAGGGCCATCTCTCGTAGAAGTGTTGTTGTCTCATGCTACAAGAAGAGTGCTCCTGCTCAGCTCTTTGCTGGGGCTGGGCAAGGTACTGGAGGATTTGATGAGTAATCAGCCACTGTTTCAGGTTACCAATCATCATGGAGAAGCTTGCGGCGTCCCGCCGCAGATTGACGAGCAGACCTTCTCCGGCGTGTATCGCAGTTACTTCGAGAACCAGAATGGTGAGCAGGCCATCTTCCTGTATGACTATGAGCAGGAATGCGGCACACTCTACATGGGCGATGCCGGGTGGGAGCATCCGTATGACGTCGCGGATGGGAAGGTAGCAGGTCTCATGCTGAACCGCCCAGAGCAACTCTGGGTATCCGCTTGTTGGGAAGCCAGCGGCGCGTTGAAAGCGGTGCGTGAACACATACGCGAAGAGCGCAGGAGATAGTGTTAGTAGACGGAAAAACACGTGCAGTCGCCCTGGATGATTGAAGATCATAAGTGATGCGTCACAGGTCAGATCGCAGAGGAGAAGACGACGGGAACGATACCGTTGGCCTTGATACGGAACACCGTATACTAGAATAGTGCTGATCTCCCAAAGGCATCCAGAGCAGCACATCATACCTGCAAGGAGAGTTGAAGAATACTTTCACCTCGAAGAAAACGACCCTGACACCCGCTACGAATACCTTGATGGACAGGTGTATGCCACGGTGGGTGGGACCGCCAATCATGATACGATCACATCAAAAAAGGAGTCATTCTCCAGAGAGCCAGTTGTAGGAGTCAAATCTCCATCATTTTCAGTAGTGTGGCCACACAGCCAGGGAGGAGCAAGAAGATGAAACCGCACATCGATCAAACCACCTTTGGTTCGATTACCATTGAAGGAGCTGTCTTCTCACATGATGTGATGATCAGGTACAACGGCCAGGTGAAAAAACGGAAGAAAAAATTATCCAAAGCCCTCTACGGCACGTCACACCTCCTTTCACTGGCGGAAGCCGAACACCTCTATGAAAACGGAGCACAACGACTCATCATTGGCACAGGGCAATATGGCAATGTCAGACTCTCAGAGCAAGCCGATGCGTACTTCAAGAGGAAAAAGTGTCAGGTGGATCTCTTCCCGACCCCTGAAGCCATCCGCGTCTGGAACGAGACCGAGGGAGCGGTCATGAGCCTGTTCCATGTCACCTGTTAAGACTGCTGTACCAATACCAGGTGGATCCGCTGGCCTGGCTCCCATTGATGGTTCCCTGTTCTCGGTATCCGCAGTGGCTCCTCCTCTGGTTCCTTTCGAGGAATGATTCCGGCTCCCATTCTTCTACCCTCATTTGCGCCCTGAAGCGAAAGATGAAAGGAAGGCAAACAGGTGCATTGGGTCCAGTATCTAGCTGCTGAGTAAGTTCTTCATAGGCATCAGCCTCTCTCCTTTGTTCCAGGCAGCGCTTCACGATGATTGCATGCTATGAGAGCCCTGATCGTTCAAGAGAGAGTGACTCAAAGGGCGGAAGGGTTAGCGCAGTAGAAAATGTAATGACGCAGGTGGGATACATGAGCTGCTCCTTTGAGGAAGCAGATAGACACTGCAGATCGGCAATATTGCCATCATACTACAGGACACGCCAGCTACCGTTTTACATCTCAGCAATACACATCGTTCCTCCGGAACAAGTTGACACTACCTTTCTGACGATTGACATTCTCCTGGCTATCCAGTAGACTCTTTTCCAGCACGACATTCTTGCTACGAGAGAAAGGTGACATGCCATGCGAACGCAATCGGCGGATACCTCGCCCGAGATGGAGCGCGTTCAGATTGAGTTGCTACGCAAAACGTCGATCACCCAAAAATTTGCGATGGTTGAGTCTTGGAGTCAATTCATCCTGGAGGCGAGCAGGCAAGGCATCCGGCGTGAGTATCCAGAAATGAGCGAGGAAGAAGTGGCTCTGATCCTCGTGGCTCGCCAGTTCGGACAACCATTCGCCGAGAAAATACGCGCCGCTCTCATCGTGAGGCGACAACCATGAATGTCGATGGGATTATTGCTGCGATTATCCCCATCGTCACGGCCCTTGAGCAACTCGGTGTTGCCTATTATCTCGGTGGCTCTGTTGTTAGTTCCATTTATGGCATTCCACGAGCGACATTCGATGTCGACCTCATCGCTGACCTGCGCCCGGAACAGGTTCGTCCGTTCGTCAAACAACTGAAAGCAGATTACTATATCGATGAAGAAATGATTCGAGATGCCATCAAACACCACAGTTCTTTTAATGTGATGTACCTGGCCTCAATGCTCAAGGTTGACGTGTTCTTGCCGAAATTACGCTCATTCGATCGGGAAGAATACCGACGGGCACAACCAGAGACATTGATCCAGGGAACACGGGCCTTCTACGTGGCCTCACCTGAGGACACGGTGCTTCATAAGCTCGAATGGTACAGAATGGGCCATGAAATCTCAGATCGTCAGTGGAATGATATCCTCGGCGTGCTCAAAGTACGAGGGAGAGCGCTTGACATGATCTATGTACGGCAGTGGGCCATCCAACTTGGCGTGGCTGATCTTCTTGAGCGAGCCCTTGAAGATGCAGGGTTGACAGGGTCTTTGTGAGCCTTGTTCTTCTTGCTTCAAGCCTCCGGCATCGCTTCGATCCTCGATCCCTCGCCGAAAGAAGATCTGATTTGAGGAGCATGGACTCTACGGTGTAGATGAATATCGCCATGGAGGCGTATCGGACAAAAATACTGTTCATCTCTATCCGCCTGTCCCATTGGTGGAGTTGCCGATAGCCAGACTCCCGTCGGTTCCGCTCGCACCAGTGTTCTGTCACAAGCAGACCCCTGGTCTCATCGAATTCCATGACCCCGTTCAGCATTCGCAAAACAGGAAGGAATGCAGGACGGGGTTTTATTGCGGCGATAATCTTGTTCTCCAGATCATAATACAGACCACCCGGCTCCAGAATAATCGTCACCATCTCATAGCGTTCTTCGACGGATGCTACATCCCACAATGCGGCCATGCCTGGCAGATGCTCCCCTGCCTCGATGACCTCATCATAGGTAATACCATCGACTTCAGGTGCGTCAAGCTGCTTGAGCGCCAGCTCGACAGCGGCCATCTCTCCCTGAAATTCTTCCTCTTCGATGTAGCCCTCTTTGTACAACTTGATGGAACGAGACTTCTTCAACTTCAAGCGCTCTTTCTCCCGCTCTACGTTTTCAGGAGTGACCCCTGCTTTAAGAGCCTCCGCCACCATACTGCGTCGAATGACCTCGCGCCAGTTGTCTGGCAACGCCAGGCGCTTGAGCAGCTCGCCAAACTGCTCGTCCACCAGATCGATGCGAACCATCAAGTTCCCACCAGCCGGGCACGGAATGCGGCGCGCCTTTGCGGCATCTCGGTAGTACTGCCGGCGATTATCGGGCGTATTTCCTGTATCGCAGCGCAGCTTGAGGCCGCAATGAATGCAGGAGATGTAGCCTGCAAATTGGTAGACATGCTTGACTGTCTCGGTACGAGTGCTTGCGTGATGCATGGATTGGGTCATCGAACGGATTTTCTGCCACTCGTCATAGGTAAAGACTGCCGGGTGCAGCCCTCGAAATCGCTGGTCTTTGTACTTGACGGTCCCCCGATCATCACCTGGAGCATAGGCCGCGTAAAACTCATTGCGCAGCATCGCCGTTACGGTATCCTTGTTGAAGAGCCTGGCCCCAAAGCGCTTGCTGCCAGTGCGATAGCCAGCCTCATTCAAGGCATCGGCGATCTTGTCGGCCTCTACCCCTTTCATGCGCAGTTCCCCAAGCAGGCGCACGCCCGGGTATTCTTCAGGATCAAACTCCGGCGGCAATTTCGGTCCGGTCGAACGAAATCCAAAGGGAATATCACCATTATAGAGCCCCTGTGCCACCCGCTCACTTTTCCCTTTGCTGGTGTGCTTGGCCAGCATATCCGAGAAGTA
>WNFX01000953.1_pt1 | contig 29229 bp, 40 predicted proteins | sample 5400111 | NCBI WGS metagenome assembly WNFX01 (sample SAMN13153363, study PRJNA577476) | soil metagenome | isolation source: 40 cm soil or saprolite under grassland replicate 1 | place: USA:California | collected 2016-06-15 | reverse complement strand
CCCGAGATCGATGTCGTCTCCGATTCTTTTCTGCAGGACGTCGGCTGCTTCGTCGGCCGTCCCGTAGTATTTGATCAATGCATCACGAATTTTCTGGGGGCTGGTGCACACCAGTTCCAGCTCGCGTTGTAGGAGAAAACTCAGGCTGTCGATCGTATCGATGTCGAGTGGATTACCGACCGCCACCACGAGCCCGGTCTCGCCAAAAGCGACTGGGATCACTTTGAAACGGCGTGCGTCTTCGCCCCGGATTTGATTGATGATTTGTGGCGGAATCACCATGGAAGAGATGTCGATCCAATCCATGTGCGCTTGCGCTGCGAGCGTGCGCGAGACCTCCACGTCGGAGACAACTCCGTCGTCGACTAAAATATCGACTACGCCTGGTTCGCCGCTTAGAAGTGACCGCGCGTTGTCGATCTGCTGACGCGTGATGAGTCCACCTTCTTCGAGGACCTTAAGCACGTACTCTTCGTTGTGTTGCACCTGGGAAGAATGCTGGAGCGCGCGCAGTTTACTGCAAAACCGCTAAATTTCCAGTGGCAGCGGATATCGGGACGGCGCGGCGCGGCGTCCCTCCCATGTTGGAGATTATTCCACGGTTACACTCTTTGCGAGATTGCGTGGTTTATCGACGTCGCGACCCAGCTGAACTGCCAGGTGATACGCGAGAAGTTGAAGCGGGACTACAGCCAGGATGGGCATTACGGACTCCGGCGCTTCCGGCAGCACGATTATTTCGTTGGCGACTTCTTTGAGGCGCTTCGGGCCGTTTCCGCTGGTCACCGCAATGATGGGCCCCTTGCGGGCCTTGACCTGTTCGATGTTGTTCAGGTTTTTGGAGAAAACAGAATCGTCGGGCGCGATAAATACGGAGGGCAGATCAGGACGAATCAGCGCGATGACACCATGCTTGAGCTCAGCGCTGGGATGCCCTTCCGCAAATAGATAGGTGATCTCCTTCATTTTAAGCGCACCTTCGAGCGCGACCGGGAAGTCGAATTGCCGGCCAAAGAAAAGCATGCCGTTTGCATCGGCATATTTTTTGGCAACTGCCTTAATTTGGTCGCTGAGACCCAGAACCGTTTCGATTTGGCCGGGCAACGCTTCAAGCGCTTCAATCACGCGGCTCCCATCCGTTGCGGAGAGATTTCGCATCCGACCAAAGAGCAACCCAAGGAGCGTAAGAATGACGAGTTGCGACGTAAAAGATTTCGTAGCGGCGACGCCGATTTCAGGACCGGCGTGCATATAGACTCCTCCGTCGCTCTCGCGCGCAATCGTGCTCGCGACGTTGTTACAAATTCCCAGAGTCCGAAAGCCTTTGCGCCGGCTTTCGCGCAATGCCCCGAGTGTATCCGCGGTTTCGCCGCTCTGACTGATCGCAAAGACCAGCGTCTCGGGAGTCATCGGCGTATTACGATGGCGAAACTCACTCGCGTATTCGACTTCGGTTGGAATGCTCGCAAGTCGCTCGATCAAATACTCACCGGCCCTGGCGGCATGAAGCGCCGTGCCACAGCCTGTAAGGACGATACGGCCGACATCGCGAAGCTCGGGAGGTGTCATGTTCAAGCCGCCCAGCTTTGCCGTGCATTCCTCCGGGTTGAGACGGCCACGCATCGCGTCGCGTACAGTGTTTGGTTGCTCAAAGATTTCTTTGAGCATGTAATGGGGATAATCCCCTTTTCCAATGTCTTCGGCTGTAAATTCAACCTTACTGACGGGATGCTCACTACTGTCGCCCGCTAGAGAAGTGATCTCGAACTTGTCGCTTCCCGCAGCGACTATATCGAAATCGTTTAGATAAACAGCGTCACGGGTGTAAGCGACGATTGCACTGACGTCACTAGCCAGAAAGTTTTCACCATTGCCTACTCCGAGCACGAGTGGGCTTCCCCGCCGTGCGCCGATCATGAAATCCGGCACATCGGCGTGGACCAAAGTAATACCATACGTACCGATCACCTGGCCAAGCGCGGCGCGAACCGCCGCAAGCAGTCGCGCCTTTTTTTCGGGAACATCAACCGTGCTGGCACATGATTCGTCATAGAGTTTGCCTATCAGATGCGCGAGCACTTCGGTGTCGGTTTCGGAGCGAAACTTCGTATCGCCACTCCGGATTAGCTCATCTTTGAGCGTCTGATAATTTTCTATTACGCCATTATGGACCAGTGCGAGCTTGCCACTGGCGTCAAAGTGCGGATGCGCGTTTTGGTCGGTGACTTTGCCGTGCGTCGCCCAGCGCGTGTGACTGACGCCGAGCGAACCTGAGGCCGGTTGCTTCCTCATTAGCTTTGCGAGAGCTGCGATGCGTCCGGCGCATTTGCGAGTTTCCAGACGCCCACCGTTTATAATGGCGATGCCGGCTGAGTCGTAGCCTCGATATTCAAGGCGACGCAGTCCGTCGAGCAAAATGGGCGCGGCCTTAGCGCGCCCAACGTAGCCAACAATTCCACACATGTTTTTAAAGTGTAGCGGCGGCTGTCCTCAGCCGCAAGAAACAGACACACTAGAGCGATTTGATAATGTTGTAGCCACCGGCCTGTGACCGGTCCACCGCGGCACTACTTTTCATGCCAGCAAGACGGCCCACAGGGCCGTGGCTACAGCCGCTACGGTTCTATTTACTGAGTTCAACCCCTGCCTTTGCAAAAAGCCTTTGGGTTGCTGCCGGTCTTTTTAGCTCGACAGCAAAAAAGTTACCGCAAAAAAGCAGTCGCTGAGTTATTGATTGTTAAACAATGCAACACCAGCCGCAGCGCGATTCCGTTCCAAAAAATCCGAATGCAGAAGCGTTTGGAGCGTTGCCGCCAGGCACAACTCAGCGAACGCTCGCCATCATTATGGGCGGTGGCGCTGGCAGCCGTTTATTCCCGTTGACGAAGGATCGCGCCAAACCTGCCGTACCGCTCGGTGGCAAATATCGCATTGTCGATATCTCCATCAGCAATTGTCTGAATTCCGGGCTGCGCTCGATCTATGTGTTGACTCAGTTCAACAGCATGTCGCTGCATCGGCATATTCAAGCCAGCTACAAGTTCGACAATTTCTCGCGCAGCTTTGTGGACATTCTCGCAGCTCAACAAACGCCAACCGGCTCGCAGTGGTATCAGGGCACCGCTGACGCTGTCCGCCAAAACATGCGCTATTTCCTCGAGCGTCCGTTTGATTATTACCTGGTCCTAAGCGGCGACCAACTTTACCGGATGGATTTTCGTGCGTTGCTGCATCAGCACATCCGGCTTGGCGCAGACATCACTTTGGCCACTAAACCCGTAGCGCTGCATCAGGTTTCTGAGTTCGGCATCATGCAGAGTGGTGTTGATCGCCGAATTACGCGTTTCGTCGAGAAGCCGACCGATGAAGCAATATTGCAGGAAATGAAGATCAGCCGGGAGCTGCTCGGCGCCATCGGTTCCGATGAAGGTGAAGAATTGTTCCAAGCCTCGATGGGAATTTACGTCTTCAACCGCCAGGTGCTTATCCAATCGTTGCAGAACGATCTGTTCGATTTCGGAAAACATATTATCCCGCTATCGATCAAAGACCGGCATGTCAGCGCGTTTATTTTTAAGGGTTATTGGGAAGACATCGGAACAATCCGTGCGTTTTATGAGGCGAATCTGGATCTCACAGATGTAGTGCCCGAGTACAGTTTCTTTGAGCCGGAGGCTCCGATTTACACGCATCCGCGCTTTCTGCCGGGAAGCAAAATCAATGGCGCCACCCTGCGACAGGCGATCATTTCGGATGGATGCATTATCTCGGATGCGCATCTGGAACGATGTGTGGTGGGAATACGCAGTGTTATTCAAAGCGGCGCGACTATCCGGAATAGCATCGTGATGGGCGCGGATTATTTTGAATTAGGACAGACCGATTCGTCACAGCTGCCCATCGGCGTTGGACGTAATTGCGTGATCGATCGCGCCATCATCGACAAAAATGCTCGCATCGCTGATGGCGTTGTGATTACGCCGGAAGGTAAACCGCCAAACTTGGATTCGGACAACTACTTTATCCGCGACGGCATTGTCGTAATACCCAAAAACGCAGTCATTCCAGCCGGTTTCTGGATTTGATCGGTTTGTTGTGGCCGGGGTTGATGAGCCCGGAACGGCGCTTTGGTTCCTGACTGCCGCGGTCGATGCCCAGCGGCTACAGCCCCGCTGCTACCGCCTATCTGTCATTCCCGCAAACTGCCCACCGGTTTCCCATTGTTCTTGCTTATTCCACGGGATCTGCGAGTCGTGACGATCGTCGGGATCTCTGACCAGGGCCGTTTCCTTCTGTGTCGCGCATGAGGACATGCCTACCACGAACGCACACAGCAGAACAGGGACTACCATTGTTCGAAGATTACGGATTTGTGCCAGCATAAATTACGTTGTCTCCGGGTTGCATTTGAGCGCCGCGCGCCAAACTAGTGGTGATGATATCGCCGATGGCGGTCGCCGGTTCAACTGAAGAAATGCGAATTTTTCCGACCAACGCTCCGTCCCGCAGAACAAGCATCTCCGCATTCGACTCGACCCCGTGGCGAGTGCCAAGATTCAATACTACGAAGTTGTAGGCCTGATTGACTGCAAGGATCGTCCCGCGCAAACCTGTTCGGTGAGGGGCAGTCTCGCGGACAGCTTCCCGCCGTTTCTTTCCTTCCTTCGGCTGATCTGCGCGATCCTGGATGTCCTGGAGCTTTTCGGAAAGGAAAGCCTTTTCTTTTTCCGCGCTGTCCAATTGACGGCGAAGATCATCGACTTGCGACTGCAAATCCGCGGCCGGCGCTGTCGCGGCGGAGTTGTCAGCCGCCGAAGCATTCGGATTTTTTTCCGCTTGTTGCACGGGCGTCTGCAAAGCAGCGATCTCTTTCTGGTTCTCGTCTAATTTGGTCTGCAGATCGGCCTTCTCTTTCTGTATTTTGGCGAGCTCTGCCTCGGCTTTTGCGGCTCTGTTTTCCGCTTGTGCGACTTTATCCTGATCTTCTGCTGCGCCACCGGTCGACGGATTCAGTTTCTCGCGTATGCGGCGTTCGGCTACATCGCGCGGGGCCTGTGGAGTCGCCACCGTTGCGCGAAGCGTTTTCATTTTTTGACTGTTTAAGAACCCGAAAAATGCTGCCACTACGAGCAGTAAAATGGCAAGACCGGCCACGCTTTTCGGCGTGGAGGAGGATGCCGCCGATTCCCGATGCGTCATGGAATGGTGCCCTTTTTAAACTAATGACGCAGAAACGCAATCGCGATTTCGGGTCGAACGTTGGGGGTGTGAAATAATCGGAGTTCAATCAGATTGCGTTTGTCATTGTTTCAACCGATAGAAATCCCGTGGGACAACAGCACCGTGTACGAGGCAAACGCAAGCGACGTAGAGCGTATCTGGAGCGCAAGAAAGCAGCGCTGCGAGCCAGCGCCAGGCAACCAGCATCGGGCAAGCAGCGTGTAAAGAAGGAATCCGACACGGGAGAGTAAATTCGACTCCATCGCTGTGTGACGACCTGGGTTTGGTGATTTCATGCACAGATGTAGCAATGCCGAACCGAGCCGTTTATCTGATCGTTGATGGACACAGCGTTATTTTTGCCTGGCCTGAATTGCGAAAACTCCACGCGCGGCGGTCCTCGCTGGCGCGTGAAGCATTGATCAAACAGTTGCGAGATTACCAAGATTGGACCGGTGTGCGTGTGGTAGTCGTCTTTGATGGCAAAGGAAGAAAGATCGAGGCGACCTCCGACCCGGCTGAGGTACAGGTCTTCTATTCTCGCACAGGGCAGACAGCCGATGCGATCGTCGAGCGACTGGCAAGCAAATACGCGAAACGGTTCGAGCTAATGGTAGCTACTTCAGATTCCCTGGAAGCAGAAACGGTCCAGGCGTGCGGCGCAGAATGGATTTCCCCCGAGGGGTTGCGCTCGCTTTTATTTAGTGCGCGTCGAACCTAGAGTCCTAATTTCTTCTCAATCTCTTTCACGCGCGCGAAGAGTTTTCCGAGCCGGTGGATCCGGGCAATTTGTTGTTTTGCTTCTGCAAGCGGAACCGCGGGAGAACCGAACCAGACGCCGCCCGGGATGCTCTTAGAGAGGCCGCTTTGCGCGCCAATCGCCGCGCCGTCGCCAATCTCGATATGGCCTATAATGCCAACTTGTCCCCCCATCATGACGCGCTCACCCACGCGCGTGCTGCCTGATATGCCGGTCTGGGCCACGATCACGGAATTTTTACCAATGATGACGTTGTGCGCAATTTGCACAAGGTTGTCGATCTTCACACCTTGTTGAATCCAGGTCCGGCCAAACCGGGCGCGATCAACGGTCGTGTTCGCGCCGATCTCGACATCATCGTCGATCTGCACGATCCCGAGCTGCTGAATCTTTTGCTGTCGGCCATCGATCATTTCAAAACCAAAGCCATCCGCACCAATGACTGCACCGCTGTGAATGATTACCCGCGAACCAATCCAGCTTCGCTCGCGAATGGTCACGAGCGGATATATCAAGCACGCGGACCCGATTGTTGTTTCATGTCCAATGTAACTTCCAGCGCCAATAATTGTGTCATCGCCGATTTGGGAACCGTCTTCGATGACCGCATGAGGCTGGATTGATACACTTTTTCCGAGGCGGACGCCTGATCCGACAATCGCGCTCGGATGAATGCCCGGCACAAAGGTAATCGGGTTCGGTGCAAATTTGAGCACAACCTGTTCGAACGCCTTGTTAGGATTTGAGACGCGAACCTGGGCAGGCGCCAGCGGTTCGGCGAAATCGGGCGGAACGAAAACAGCTGAAGCCCGCGTCTTGCGCAACAGTCCGATATATTTTCGATTAGCGAAAAAACTGATCTCTCCGCTGCTGGCTTCTGCGAGCGATGCAGCGCCGGTGATGTTCAGCTTTGGATCGCCAATCAACTCGCCGCCAGACATGCTGGCCAGTTCTTGAAGAGTGAAGGACACGGAAAAGTTAAATCGTCAAACAGTTGAAGCGTTGCCACCTTCGTCAAGGCTACGGCGGCCAGGCAAGCATTGAAAAAATCACGACGCCTTTGGGTTTTTCGGCCAGCGCGGGCGGCGCTTGTTAATGAATGCCTGAACGCCTTCGAGCGCAGCTTCACCCATCATGTTGCAGGCCATGGTCTGCGCAGCCGCTTCATAGGCTCGTGCAATGTCCAGTCCAATCTGCCGGTAAAAGAATTCCTTTCCCATCGCCACAGCAACACGCGGTTTTGCAATGATTGTCGCAACGAGTTTTTCGACTTCGGCATCGAGCTGTGCCGATTCCACAACGCGGTTAATCAACCCGCGCGCTTTTGCTTCGTCGGCGCTGATAAATTCGCCTGTTACGAGCATCTCGAATGCCGCCTTACGCAAAAGATTGCGCGAGAGCGCCACGCCCGGCGCCGAGCAAAAAAGACCAAGGTTAACTCCGCTGACTGCGAACTTTGCAGTGTTTGCCGATACGGCGAGATCGCACATCGCCACCAATTGGCAGCCTGCCGCAGTGGCGACGCCTTGAACACGAGCGATCACCGGCACAGGCAATCGCTGGATGCCAAGCATCATCTCAGAACATTGGCTGAAAAGCCGCTCGTAATAATCGAGCGATGGCTTTGCGCGCATCTCTTTTAGATCATGACCAGCACAGAACGCTTTGCCCTCAGCCGCTAGAACGACCACGCGCGCTGACTCGTCTTCGGCTATGGCGTCGAATTCGCGCTGCAGTGCCGCCAGCATTGCCTCCGACAAAGCATTAAAAGCTTGCGGTCGGTTTAACGTCAGCGTGACTACGCCGCGCTCGTCCCGGTTGCGTAAGACAACGGGTTCCTCGCGCTCCAACGGTTTCGCCGTCGGTGCGGGTTCGATTGATACTGAAGGAGCTTTCACGGGCTTGGCTCAAACGCTACTGCTGAAATTCCAAATCTGAAATCCGAAAAATTTAGTTTCCGTTTGCGGAGACTGGCAACATCATCTGGCAAGCTGGAAGATGGCAACGGATGCGCAGCCCGGATTGATTATTCTGATTCATGAAAATCGTCGCGATCGCTAATCAAAAAGGCGGCGTGGGCAAAACCACTACGGCCGTAAATCTCGGCGCAGCGCTGGCTGAAATAGGTCATCGCATTTTGATTATCGATCTTGATCCACAAGCGAACGCTACCAGTTCGTTTGGGCTGCAAGCAGTAGAACAAACCAGTCTTTACGAGCCATTACTTGGCGACGCCTCGATTACCGAAAGAATCTTTCCCACTGAACGCGAAAGCCTGTTCATTGTGCCTTCCGATCTCGATCTTGCTGGTGCCGAGGTCGAGATTGCGCGGATGCCGAATCATCTCACGCGTCTGGCGGAAACGCTCCAGCCGCTGCACGCAGACGAGACATTTGATTTTGTCCTGCTGGATTGTCCACCGTCGCTTGGAATCCTGATGACCAACGCGCTCGCGGCCGCCGACGAACTCTTGACCCCAATACAGTGTGAGTATTTCGCGCTAGAAGGACTGGTCAAAATTGTCCGATTGATCGAGCAGGTGCGCGACTCAGGCGCGAACAAGCGCCTCGAACTGGGCGGTATCGTTATGACGATGTTTGACGCCCGGACAAACCTTAGCGAGCAGGTGGTTGCGGAGGTGCGCCAGCATTTCGGTGAGCGCGTTTATCAGACTGTGATCCCGCGCAGTGTGCGCTTGAGCGAGGCGCCCAGCTTTGGGAAATCGATTCTGGAATACGCTCCGAGTGGGGCGGCTGCCGAAGCCTATCGAGCACTCTCGCGCGAGTTCATCCAGCGCCATGCTGCGCAAGCCGCTGCTCCCGAGTGATCGCAAAAACTTGCGTGGGGAATCCGCGAAAAACTGTTTCCCTTTCCATCTTCATTCCGTTTTTCTCAGCCACGCGGCGCGAGGCGATGTTGTCGGGATGAATCAGTGAAATGACCTTTGATAAGGTTAGATCACGGAAAGCGTGATCACGGACAGCCTGGGCGGCCTCGCTCGCAAGTCCGCGGTTCCAATAGTCAGGATCAAGCCGATAACCGATCTCGATTTCATCTACGCCGTCGAGATGCCAATGAAGAAAACCGCAATACCCAATCAGGCCGTTGTTGCTGCGATAAATGACCGCAAACTGCGAAGGCAAACCAGCCTCGTTCCAAGAGAGGAATTTCTGCAGTACGGTCTGCGTTTGCTCGCGCGTGTATGGGCCGAGCGAAAAGCGCATGAAATCGCGGTTGGCCATCAGTTCGGCGAGCCGTCCAATGTCTTCGGCCTGGAATGGACGCAGAATTAGTCGGGACGTTTCCAGAATCATTTGGTTAAACAAACACAAATTCTAAGGCAGTTGCGATTCATAATCGAAAGATGGCGACGGGCACTGAAGAATACGCACGCCCAGCGCAACCGCCGGACACATCAAGCTTGGCCGCGGTGCGGGACGCGGCACGCGAATGTAAAGCATGTCATCTCTATAAGCGGGCTACACAAACCGTGTTTGGCGAAGGCCCGAAAGACGTGGCGATCATGCTGGTCGGCGAGCAGCCGGGCGATTACGAAGATCAGGAGGGTAAACCCTTCGTTGGACCCGCTGGAAAAATCATGGATCAGGCGCTCGAAGAAGCGGGAATTGATCGCAAGGAAGTTTACGTGACGAACGTGGTGAAACACTTCAAATGGGAGCCCCGCGGGAAGCGCCGGATTCATCAGAAACCAAATTCGCGCGAAATCGCAGCATGTCGGCCGTGGCTGGAAGCGGAGCTGCGCCTTGTGAAGCCAAAGTTGCTGGTGTGTCTCGGCGCGACGGCAGCACAGGCGGTTTTCGGTCCATCATTCCGTGTTACTCGCGAACGCGGCAAGGTATTATCATCGAAACTTGCGCCGAGAACCCTCGCCACGGTGCATCCATCGTCTCTTCTTCGACAACCGGACGAGGAATCGCGGCGACGCGAGTATGAGCGGTTCGTAGTGGATCTGCGCGCGGCAAGAAGGGCAGCCAGCAAAGAATAGGTTAATGGTAGGGACGCCGCAGCGCGCCGCCTTACCTCATTCGACCGTCAACGCATCTCGCGTTTTGTATTGCGCTGCAAACGCTTTGCGAAACTGATCGAATGTTCCCTTTTCGATTTCAGCGCGCGCTTGATTCATTAGATTCAAATAAAAATGCAAGTTATGCAGCGTGATCAGGCGAAGGCCGAGAATTTCTTCCGCCTTGATGAGGTGTCGAATGTAGCCGCGCGAAAATTCACGACACGCATCGCACGCGCAGTTTTCTTCGATCGGATTCTTGTGCAGAATGAACTCGGCGTTTTTTAAATTGATCGTGCCCGACGCGGTGAATGCTGTTCCATTTCGCGCCAGGCGCGTCGGCAACACGCAATCGAACATGTCCATCCCGCGCGCGACCAACTCCAGCAGTTGCGGCGGCGTGCCAAGTCCCATCGCGTAACGTGGCTTGTTCCCGGGCAAGAACGGCTCCGCCCATTCGACGGCTCGCATCATTTCCTCCTCTGGCTCGCCCACGCTCACGCCGCCGATGGCGTAACCATCGAAATCAAGATCCACAATCGCCTGCGCGCTTGCCTTGCGCACATGCTCGAAGATTGCGCCCTGAACGATGCCGAAAAGCATCGAATCGGCGAATCCCCGCTTCGCCGTTTCGCGGTTTGGCCGTTTCCACGCCCGGCATCTCTTCGCCCAGCGCGTCGTCATCTCCGCGCTTTGCGCTGCATAATCGTACTCACATGGATACGGAACGCATTCATCGAGCGCCATCGCGATATCGCTGCCGAGCAGCGTTTGAATTTCCATGGCGATCTCCGGCGAGATGAATGCTCTCGCGCCATCGATGTGATTTTGAAACTCGACGCCTTCCTCCGTGATTTTTCGCAATTTGGCCAACGAAAAAATCTGGTAACCACCGCTATCAGTGAGAATGGGTCCATCCCAGTTCATAAAGTTATGCAAGCCGCCAAAATGTTTGATCACATCGAGTCCCGGCCTAACGAATAGATGATACGTATTTCCCAAAATGATTTGCGCATTCAGTTCATGCAGCTCCCGCGGACTGACGCCTTTCACCGAACCTTGCGTTCCTACGGGCATGAACGCCGGCGTATCGATCTCGCCATGCGCAGTCGTTAGGCGTCCACGCCGCGCCTTCGAATGTTTATCGGTAGCTAAACGTTCGAAGTTTTTCTGCATCTCAATCAGAGATTGCTCGACTCCGCTCGGAATGACAAACGGAGTATAAAATATTTTTTGCAGACCGCGTTTTTCCCTCTATATTCGCGGCTCACCGCATCAGGCGCGTGAGTGAGTTTGCTGCGCGATCTGGGCGGGTTTTTTGTCGCCCAAGCCCGACGCTTTTGGCGGCGTTTTGTTTTTGAAATTTGGAAGATGCCTACAATTAATCAACTGATCCGCAAAGGACGCCGAAAGGTATCGGTGAAGTCGAAGTCACCGGCGCTGGCCAATTCTCCACAACGGCGTGGCGTGTGCGTGCAGGTGATGACGCGCACTCCGAAGAAGCCGAATTCTGCGCTGCGCAAAGTGGCAAAAGTGCGGTTGACGAACGGCCAGGAAGTGATTGCCTACATTCCGGGCGAGGGGCATAATCTACAGGAGCACTCGATCGTGCTTGTGCGCGGGGGACGCGTGAAGGATTTGCCGGGTGTCCGCTATCACATTGTGCGCGGAACGCTCGACGCGCTGGGCGTGGATGGACGCCGGCGCGGCCGCTCCAAATACGGGGCGAAGCGTCCGAAGGCTGGTGCTGGCGGAGGCGGAGCGAAGGAAGCGGCCGGCGAGAAGAAATAATATTGGATAGGAAAGTCGACAATGTCGCGACGGAAAAGAGTTTACAAAAAAGAGGAGCACGTCGATTCCCGCTATGGGAGTCCGGCGGTTGCCCGCCTCATTACGACGGTGATGAAGCGTGGCAAGAAATCGTTGGCCGAGCGGATCGTGTACACAGCGATCGACAAATCCCGCGAAGGTTCTGATTCAGTCGATCCGTTGGAAGTTGTAAATAAAGCGGTCGAAAATGTCCGTCCGCGCCTAGAAGTAAAATCACGCCGGGTCGGCGGAGCGACTTATCAAGTCCCGATGGAGGTGACGCCCGCGCGACAGATTTCTCTGGCTACTCGGTGGATCGTCCAATACGCGGACAATCGCAAGGGAATGCCGATGGCCGAAGCACTTGCTCAGGAGATAAAAGATGCCGCGGCAGGCCAGGGGAACGCGATCAAGAAACGCGAAGACACTCATAAAATGGCGCAAGCGAACCGCGCGTTTGCGCATTTCCGTTGGTGACGACTATGGCGACGGCGACGATGGAACAGAAAAAGAGCCCGGTGAAAAATCCAAATTCGCCGAATCGCAAGTTCCCGCTGGAACGAACGCGGAACATCGGCATCGCAGCGCACATTGACGCCGGTAAGACAACGATTACCGAGCGGGTGCTGTTTTACACCGGCATGATCCACAAGATGGGCGAGGTGCACGAAGGCACGACGGTCACCGACTGGATGGAGCAGGAACGTGAACGCGGGATCACGATTACTTCTGCCGCGACGACATGCACTTGGGCGCAACGGAAAGAAGAAGGCGTTTACAAAATTTTCGAAGGGGTCAAAGAGCGGATCAACATTATTGATACGCCGGGACACGTCGATTTCACCGCAGAGGTGGAACGTTCGTTGCGCGTTCTCGATGGGGCGATTGCAGTTTTCGATGGCGTGGCCGGCGTGCAGCCGCAATCGGAAACGGTCTGGCGTCAGGCGACCAAGTACAACGTGCCGCGTTTGGCGTTCATCAATAAGATGGACCGGGTCGGCGCTGACTTTGAAATGTCGGTGGAAAGCATCCACAAAAAACTCGGCGCGAACGCATGGCCGGTGTTGCTGCCTCTGGGCAAAGAAGATCAGCTGCGCGGTCAGCTCGACGTCATTAACAAGAAGGCGATCATTTATTCGGCGAACGATCAGCTCGGATCGACGTATGAAGTTACCGATGTTCCGAAGGAGTATGTTGAGATCGTTGACAAGGCTTACAACAATCTGGTCGAACAAGTTTCAAATATCGATGACGATGTTGCCGAGGCGGTCGTCCATGAAAAACCGATCACACCTGAGCTGTTGAAGGCTGGGATTCGCCGGCAAACAATTGCCAACAAGTTTGTGCCTGTCATCGGCGGGTCGGCATTGAAGAACATCGGCATTCAGTATTTGGTCGATGCGGTCGTGGATTATCTCCCGAGTCCACTCGACATTCCGCCGGCAAAGGGTCAGGATCCCGATACTGGCGATCCGATAGAAGTGCCGACCGATGATAACGGCACCTTTTGTTCGCTGGCCTTCAAGCTTTGGAGTGATCCATTTGTTGGAAAGCTCGTTTTCTTCCGTGTTTATTCCGGCACGCTGAGCAAAGGCGACACCGTTTACAATCCACGCACGAACAAACGCGAACGAATTTCGCGGTTGATTCAGATTCAGGCGGATAAACGCGAAGATATTCAGACGTGTTACTCCGGTGATATCGCGGCGATCGTTGGCATCAAAAATATCACCACCGGCGACACATTATGTGACGAGGATCACCCGATCCTTCTCGAACCGCCGTCTTTCCCTGATCCCGTCATTTCGATGGCCATTGAGCCAAAGACAAAATTGGATCAGGAAAAAATGGCGACTGCGCTGCAGAGGCTCGCTGAAGAAGATCCCACTTTCCTTGTATATACGCACGAAGACACCGGCCAGACGATCATCGCCGGGATGGGCGAGCTGCACCTGGAAATCATTCGCGACCGGATGTTCCGCGAATTCAAGGTGGACGCAAACGCGGGCAAGCCTCAGATTGCGTATCGAGAAACGATCACTGCCAGCGCGCATGGCGTCGGCAAGTTGATTAAGCAATCAGGCGGCCGTGGCCAGTACGGACACGTGGAAGTAGACGTGCGTCCAGCGGAGCGCAGCAAAGGTCTGATTGTCGAGAACAAAATCGTGGGCGGAATTATTCCGCGCGAATACATCCCCGCCGTCAAAAAAGGCATCGACGAAGCGGTGCTCAACGGCGTTCTGGGCGGTTATCCTGTTGTCGATGTCGAAGTCGATATCGTTTACGGTTCGTTTCACGAAGTCGATTCCAGCGAGCTTGCATTCAAAATGGCGGCGATCTTCGCGATGAAAGACGGATTTAAACAGGGAAAACCGATTCTGCTGGAGCCGATCATGAAAGTCGAAAACATCACGCCCGATGAGTTTCAGGGGGACATCTGCGGCGACTTGAGCCGCCGTCGTGGAAGCATCAACAATATCGAGACGCGCGGGCACCTCGCCATCATTCACGCCGAGGTTCCACTCGCTGAACTGTTCGGCTACGCAACCGCCATTCGTTCGCTTTCGAAGGGTCGCTCCAGTTACTCAATGGAACCGTCGCATTTCCAACCGGTGCCGGCGAACTTGGTTCCGGCCATTCTCGACCAGAAAGAGGCCAAATGAGTAATGGCCAGCGTATCCGGATTCGTCTAAAAGCGTTCGATCACCGCATGCTTGACCAATCTGCGGTGGAGATTGTGGAAACTGCGAAGCGCACGGGGGCGCGCGTGGCCGGGCCAATTCCGCTGCCGACATTAATCGAGAAATTCACGGTGAACCGCTCTCCGCACGTTGATAAGAAGTCGATGGAACAATTTGAAATTCGCACGCACAAGCGGCTATTGGACATCATTGAGCCGACGGCGAAGACGGTGGACGAATTAAAGAAACTGAATTTGCCTGCGGGCGTTGACATTACGATTAAGATTTAAGCGGAGGCGCTTCTGAAACATTTGCAATCGCACGGTCATGATCATCGGACTTCTTGGACAAAAAATTGGTATGACCAGCGTTTACGACGCCAAGGGTCGATTGCGCTCCGTGACCGTGATCGCTGCCGGCGATAACGTTTTGCTGCGTCGTTTGACTGAAGAAAAGGAGGGCTATTCCGCCGTGCAGGTCGGGTTCGATGCGCAGAAGGAGTCGCGCGTGACCGAACCGCTGCTTGGCGAATTCAAAAAGGTGGGCGTCGCGCCGCAAAAATTCGTGCGCGAGTTTCGCCTCACAGAGGATCTTCCCGAAGGCGAGATCAATTTAAACGTTACGCAATTCCAAGCGGGCGACTATGTCGATGTGATTGGCCGATCGAAGGGAAAAGGATTTCAGGGTGTGATGAAGAAGCACAATTTTCATGGCCAGGGCGCGGCGCACGGTTCGAAAACGCACCGGCGAATCGGCGCGGTCGGCAATCGTTCTACTCCGGGACGCATTTGGAAAAATATGGGAATGCCTGGTCACATGGGCGATGAACGTGTGACGGTGCAGAATCTTCAGGTCATGCAGGTGCGCGAAGCCGAAAAAGTTATTTTGGTCAGCGGCGCGGTTCCGGGAGCGAATGGAAGTTATGTTCTTGTCAGACCGGCAATCAAGAATCCTGGAGTGAGAATTGCGGAGCATCAAGCGCACAGAAAAGCAGATCAGGCCGTGGCAGCGAAGAAGCCGGCGATAACGGTTCGATAAGAAATGAGCGTAAAAGTTCTAACTAAAGCCGCTGCCAAGGAAGCCGGGATTGAACTGATCGAAGACGGACGGGGTACCCAGGCTGTCCACGACACGGTCGTTGCCATGCGCGCGGCGCGTCGTTCCGGTTCGGCCAATACAAAAACGAAAGCAGAAGTGGATCTTTCGGGTGCAAAACCGTGGCGACAAAAAGGTACCGGCCGCGCGCGGGCAGGTTACAAATCGTCGCCAATCTGGCGCGGTGGTGGCGTCGTTTTTGGGCCGAAGCCGCGCGATTATTCCAAAAAGATCTCTAAATCCGTGCGGCGTCTCGCCTTTCGAAAAGCGTTGAGCGAGCGAATCAAAGGAGGCGACATTTTGACGATCGACAAATTCGTTGTGCCAGAGCTGAAGACGAAGTCGTTTGTGACGCTGCTGAAAAAACAAACAGACGCCCGGAAAGTTTTATTGGTCTCGGATGCATTCGATCAAAACACGTTGAAGTCAGGACGGAATGTCAAACCGGTGACGCTTGCCACCGCTTCAGATGTAAACACAGAGCAGTTGCTCGCCTTCGAGAAAATTCTTGTCACTCAGAAGGCGCTGGAAAGATTAGCGGAGCGTACTCGCCCGCCTCGAAGTAGCGAATCCACGGAGTAACGCAATGAACGAGCCGCACGAGATTATTCAAACTGCGTCGTTGACTGAAAAGTCAACGCTGATGAGCGAGAAGCAGAACAAGTACGTTTTTCGCGTCAGTCCGCGCGCTAACAAAATTCAGATCAAGAACGCAATCGAACGCCTGTTTCAAAAGAAAGTGGTCGACGTGAACACTTGTAATTACGCGGGCAAGGAGAAACGCGTGCGCGGACCTGTGGGACGCCGTCCGCGCTGGAAGAAAGCGATCGTCACTTTGAAGGAAGGCGAGAAGATCGATCTTATCTAGCTATGGCATTAAAAGAATTTCGTCCATTAACGCCAACGCTGCGTTTCAAGTCGCTGCCTACTTTCGATGAAATCACAAAGTGGCGGCCTGAAAGGAGCCTTGTTGAGCCAAAGAAAAGAACCGGTGGTCGCAACAGCTACGGGCGGCTGACGTCGCGGCACATTGGCGGCGGGCACAAACAGAAATATCGCAAGGTTGATTTTAAACGACGCAAGCACGGTGTCTCCGCAGAGGTTGTCGGGATCGAGTACGATCCAAACCGCTCTGCGCGCATCGCTCTCATTAAGTACGCGGATGGCGAACTTAGTTACATTCTCGCGCCAAACGGCCTCCGAGTGGGATCGACGGTCGCCGCCGGAGACAATATCGCACCCGACTTGGGAAATGCTTTGCCACTCCGCGCGATTCCGTTGGGTACTAACATCCATAACATCGAATTGAGTCCGGGCCGCGGTGGACAGGTTGCGCGGAGCGCCGGGCAACAGGCGACTTTAACAAACATCGAAGGTGGTTACGCACTGGTGAAAATGCCTTCGGGCGAAATTCGGCGCATCCACGAAAACTGCTTTGCGACAATTGGACAGGTAGGAAATGTCGATCACATGAACGTGTCGAGCGGTAAAGCGGGACGTACTCGCTGGCGAGGACGTCGCCCGCACGTGCGCGGCATGGTGATGAACCCGATCGATCATCCAATGGGTGGCGGCCAGGGTAAATCAAAAGGTGGCGGCGGACGGCATCACCCGGTCAGTCCCTGGGGACAACTGGCCAAAGGATTTAAGACGCGCAGCAAACATAAGCCGAGTGATCGCTTTATTTTGGAGAGGAGAAGACCGAAGAAGAAGGCGTGAGTGCTGGAGGGCGGAGCTCTGCGACGCCGGTCTCGCGGAGCTCGACCCTCCACTATTCACTTGAAAATTATGGCTAGATCGTTAAAGAAAGGACCCTTCGTCGAGTTCCATCTTCTGGAGAAGATCGATAAGATGAACAGCTCGGGCGTAAAGAAACCGATCAAAACGTGGTCGCGGCGCTCGATGGTGACGCCGGATTTTGTCGGCCACACGTTTTTGGTGCATAACGGAAAGACGTTTAATTCCGTTTTCGTTACCGAGAACATGGTCGGTCATAAGCTGGGCGAATTTTCGGCCACGCGCGTGTTTAAGAAACACGGTTCGCATACGGCGAAGGTGACTAAATAATTTTAGCTGAGAGTAAGTTTTACTGAGAGTTACGAGTTGATAGAGATGAGCCGTTGCGTTTTGCCAAGGTGAGACCATCGACGATCAACTATCGGCTAGCGGCTCTTCTGGTAGTGGGTTGCGTGACGCTGGTCCAAGGGCTGGCGGCAGAGGGAAATAGTTCTTTGTCAGAATCCAAAACTGAAAACGCGGGAGCGAGTGATACCGCGCTGGCGGGCCTGTCGCCTGCAGGATCGGCGAGTTCGCAACCGACGCGGCTGTCTTCAGAAGTGACTGCTGCGGGTTTGCTTGGTCAAAATGAAGATTTGCAGAGGCAATTATCGATTGCTCGGGAATCGCTGAAGGCGTTGACCAGCAGCCTGGCGGAGTCCAATGCGGAGGCGGAATTGTTTCGCCGCAAGTACTCCGACTTGCAATTACAGATGGAGGCGCTGGGGCTGGCGTCCGCGAACAAAGACCGTGCGAAGCTCGAGCAGCGTTTACTGGCGGTAGTAAGTGATCTTCAACTCGCGCAGAAGGAGCGCGACGAGTATCGCGATCAGATGCTGCACCTGGACGAAGCGGTGTTGTGTTACTTGAAAACGTCGCAGAGTGTGGATGCGAAGACGCGAATGGACGTGGAGACTCAGCTGCGCAGCATAGACAAGCTGGTCACAAAGTCCTCGAATGCGCCGGATTTACCGGAACCAAGTTTGATGGACGGGAACGTGGTCAGCGTGAAGGATGAATGGTCATTTGTAGTTGGTAACTTCGGCAAAAAACAAGGCGTCAAGGTTGGGATGCCAATGCGGGTAATGCGCGGCGATAAAAGGATCGCGACCGTGCGAGTAGTCGATGTGCGACAGAGGATTTGCGGCGCCGTGATTCAGGAAATGGATTCAAAGAAGGACAGAATAAAAGTAGGGGACCGCCTCCAGGTGGATGCGCAACCGAATATGAGTTTGAAATGAGAGAGAGTTAAGAACGTTAAAAGGATTATAAAGTTAAAACGGAAGACAGCTCCCTTTTTAACTTTAGCGAAGCGATGGAAGTCAGATCGATATACAAGTATGCGCGGATTTCGCCGTTTAAGGCGCGCGAAGTCACCCGTGAGATTCAGGGTCTGCCGGTTTCGGCAGCGCTCGATCTGCTTGCTTTTACACCTAAGAAAGCGGCGTTCCTAATCAACAAGACATTGAAAAGTGCGATCGCTAACGCCGAGAACAATGCAAACCTCAAGCCGGACGGATTGGTCGTAAAAGAAGCGATTGTAGGCGAAGGCCCGACGTTCAAGCGGATCATGGCGCGTGCCCGGGGTAGCGCGAGCAGGATTTTGAAGCGGACCAGTCATATTCGAATCGTGCTTACGGACGAGATTAAAGTTGAGACACGCGAGACTAGAAAGGCGAAACAGAAAGCGGAACAGAGGGCTGAGAAGAAGAAAGAAACCGCAGCCGGCGCCGCGACCGAAAAGTCGACGACTGAGAAAAAGCCGCGAGCGAAAAAGGCGGCCAGGAAATCGAACAAGTAAATTTGTTATACTGACTTATGGGACAAAAAGTTAATCCGATTGGCTTTCGCCTGGGCGTGAACCGCGACTGGCGCTCGCGCTGGTATGCCTCGCCCCAGGAGCTACCGGGGTTTTTGCACTCCGATTTAGAGATTCGTAATTACGTAAAGAAAAAGCTGCAGTACGCCGCTGTCTCGAAAATTGTGATCGAGCGGGCGTGGAACAGCATCCGGGTAACCATTTTCACTGCGCGCCCGGGAATCGTGATCGGACGCAAAGGCGCCGAGATCGAGAAAATGACAGAAGAGATTTCCAAGATGGCGCAGGGCAAGCAAGTCAAGATCGACATTCAGGAGATCAAGACACCGGAGCTCGATGCGCAATTGGTGGCGGAGAATGTGGCGCTGCAGATCGAGCGGCGGATTGCTTATCGCCGCGCAATGAAGAAAGCCGTGCAGACGGCGATGGATTTTGGCGCCGAAGGAATTCGCCTCCGTTCTTCAGGCCGGCTCAATGGCGCGGAGATTTCGCGCTCGGAATGGTATCGAGAAGGCAAAGTTCCTCTGCACACGCTGCGAACAGCGGTCGATTATGGGTTTGCCGAAGCCAATACCGTTTACGGAAAAATCGGAGTGAAGTGTTGGATCTGTAAGAAGGAGGAGCCGGCGGCCCAGCCCGCTTCCCCGCCTCCACCGCCGCCAGAGCCGACTGCAGTCTAAGGAGAAATTTTTATGCCGTTGATGCCAAAACGCGTGAAGTATCGAAAGTCCCAGCGGGGAAGCCGCAAGGGAACCGCTTCGCGCAATCTCAAGATCGATTTTGGCGAGTTTGGATTGCAGACACTCGAACGTGCGTGGATCACGAACACGCAATTGGAGGCCGCGCGTGTAGCGCTCACACGCAATATGAAACGCAAAGGCAAGTTGTGGATCCGCATTTTCCCGGACAAGTCCGTAACCTCTCGTCCACCGGAAACGCGCATGGGCAAGGGCAAAGGCCAGCCCGAGTACTGGGTCGCCACGGTGCGACCTGGTAACATTTTGTTCGAATTAGACGGCGTGCCGGAATCTGTGGCGCGCGAGTCTTTGCGACTGGCTGCGGATAAATTGCCGGTGCGTACGAAGTTTCTCACACGCCACCATGTGAGGGCCGCTTAAGCATCATGAAAATGAAAGAAATCACCGAGCTGAGCAGCGACGAGTTGCTGACAAAGAGGCGCGATTTACGCCAGGAAAGGCTCCACCTGCGTTTGCAACAGCAGAGCGGCCAGCTGGAACAGCCAAGCAGGTTACGCCTGCTGCGGCGGGATATTGCTCGGATCGAAACGGAGCTATCGCAGCGCGAGAAACAAACTGAAGCGAAGTAACTATGGCTGACGAACACCAACAGCAATCTGCTCCCGCACCTATCACCCGTGGCTCGCGTAAGACGCGCACCGGCGAAGTGGTTTCCAGCGGCATGAATAAAACAATTGTGGTGCGCACGGTGACGCGTGTGCCGCATCCGAAGTTCGGCAAGATCGTCAAACAGATGAAAAAATTCTACGCGCACGACGAACAGAACCAGGCGAAAACTGGTGACAGGGTCTGCATCATGGAGACCCGGCCGCTCAGTAAGCTGAAACGGTGGCGTCTGGTGGAGGTCATCCAAAAGTAACTATCGATTTCATGGTACAAATTCGATCCAGATTGGATGTGGCCGACAATAGCGGTGCGCGCATGGCCACGATGATTGGTGTCATTGGCAAAGCCACGCGTTACGCGGGGATCGGCGACGTGATTACTGCAAACGTCAAGGAAGCAAGCGCAACCGGGACAGTGAAGAAGGGCGAAGTGGTACGCGCAGTGCTCGTTCGTACCAAGCAACCGATCAGGCGCGAGGATGGGTCGCTGCTGCGCTTCGATAACAATGCCATCGTGATTATTGATAAAGATTTGAATCCCCGCGGCACGCGCATTTTTGGACCGGTCGCCCGCGAATTGCGTGAGCGGAATTTCATGAAAATTGTCTCGCTTGCCCCCGAAGTCTTATGAACCGCATCACGTGTCACGTTAAAAAAGGCGACCAGGTCGAGGTCATCTCCGGGAATTTCCGCGGCTCTTCAGGGAGGATCCTGGCGGTGTTTCCGGGAAAACAGCGTGTTGTCGTCGAAGGCGTGCGGATCATCAAGAAACATCTTCGAAAATCCCAAGATAATCCGAGCGGGAAAATCGCCGAACGGGAGGGCCCCATTCATATTTCGAACGTGAAATTAATCGATCGCGAGAAGAAGAGTGAGAAAAAAGCCGCGAAGAAATCGAAGAAAGAAAAAGAAGCGCAGTAAGCAGCCTAAGTAGCTAGAGATGTCTCGACTTCGCTCGATATGACAAACTGAAAAATGGAAAACGAATTTCATCGCCATTACAAAGAGCGCGTTATGCCGGCGCTGCAGAAGCAGCACGGGTACAAAAACGTTCATCAGGTTCCCAAGGTGAAAAAAGTGGTGATTAACACTTCCGTTGGCTCACAATCTGATGTGAAGCAGGCGCTGGAAGAAGCGAAAGCGGAACTTGCGTTGATTACGGGCCAGCGCCCCGTCGAAACGCTGGCCAAGAAAAGTATTTCCAACTTCAAATTGCGCAAAGGCCAGGCCATTGGCGCGAAGGTGACTCTGCGCGGAGAGCGCATGTACGAATTTCTCGAACGCTTCATCAAAGCCGCGCTGCCACGCATCCGCGATTTTCGCGGCGTCTCTCCGCGCTGTTTTGATAACCAGGGCAACTATACGCTCGGGGTTTCGGATCAATCGATTTTTCCGGAGGTCGAGCTGGATAAAATCAAGCGCAACATCGGATTTGATGTTACAATCGTCACCACGGCACGGACCGATGAGGAAGCCAAATCGCTGTTAAGCGAAATGGGAATGCCGTTTAGCGACCGGGCAAGGAAGCCCGCCGCGCAACCCGCCTGATTGTCATGAGCACTGTTACTGACCCTATTGCCGATTTTCTGGCGCGTGTCCGCAACGGCACGCGCGCGCAAAAATCGGAACTGCTCGTGCCGTACTCGAAAATCAAGGCCGAGATCGCGCGCATCTTGAAGGATGAAGGTTACATTTCCGATTACTCCGTCGACACGAGCGCTGCGCATCCGCGCATCAAGATCACCAACAAAATTGTGAACCGCTCCAGCGCCATTGCAGGGCTGCGGCGTGTGAGCCGCCCGGGATTGCGGCGGTATGTTGCCGCGGATGAAATCCCGAGGGTTCTGGGTGGAATGGGTTTGGCGATTCTTTCTACGTCGCGCGGCGTTTTGTCGGGGCGCGAAGCGAAGAAGCAAAAGGTGGGCGGCGAGCTACTGGCCTACGTTTGGTAAGTTTTATGTCACGAATTGGAAGTAGGGCAGTCGAAATTCCCGACAAGGTCAAAGTGAACGTTGACGAAGAGGGAGCCGTTTCAGTGGAAGGGCCCAAGGGAAAACTTAATTGGAAGCTCCCGCGTCAGATTCGCGCGAGCGTGAAAGACAACCGCGTATCGGTAGTGCGCGAAGCGGAAACTCGCAGTGTAAAAGCCTTGCATGGGCTTTCACGCAGTCTTGTGCATAACATGGTGCAGGGCGTGAGCGAGGGGTTCACCAAGCAACTCGAGATCGAAGGAGTGGGTTTCAAGGCGGCCGTGCAGGGGTCCACCCTTAACTTGAGCCTCGGTTTCTCGCATCCGGTTCCATTTTCGATCCCGAACGACATTAAAATCACTGTCGCCGATAACACGAAAATTACAGTCCAAGGCGTGGACAAAAAATTGGTTGGCCAGGTGGCGGCGGACATCCGTCGCTTTTATCCTCCGGAACCGTACAAGGGCAAAGGCGTTCGCTACGCGGGCGAGCAGATTCGTCGCAAAGTGGGCAAGACAGTTCAATAATTATGGCGACGATTCGTAAGGCAGCGAGACAAAGCGTTCATCGAAGGATTAGAAAAAAAGTGGCAGGCACGGCGCAACGACCGCGGCTGTCAGTTCATTTCTCTGGCAAACACGTTTATGCTCAGGTGATCGACGACGATTCCGGACGGACGCTGGCGGCTGCATCGACGGCGGAGAGTTCCTTGGTGGGTAAAGATAAAGTTGCGGCAAACAAGACCGCGGCAGAACAAGTCGGAAAGGCGATCGCAGAACGTTCGCTGGCGAAAAAACTCGAGCGAGTCGTTTTTGATCGCGGCGGGTTCCTTTATCACGGAAAAGTGAAGGCATTGGCGGACGCTGCCCGTGAAGGCGGCTTAAAATTCTAATTCATGGCTCAACCAACTTCAGGCAGACGACCGGACATGCGCAGGACAGATAAGGCCCCGGCGGCAAAGGGCGATACGACAGAGAAAGTCGTGTTCATCAACCGCTGCGCGAAGGTCGTGAAGGGCGGACGCCGTTTTAGCTTTAGCGCGTTGATCGTGGCTGGAGATCACGATGGAAAAGTGGGATGCGGATTTGGCAAGGCCAACGAAGTATCAGAGGCCATTCGAAAGGCCTCCGAGGCTGCGCGCAAATCCATGGAGAAAGTTTCATTGAACGAAAACACAATTCCCCACGAAGTGATTGGCGAATACGATGGCGCACGAGTGCTATTGCGCCCCGCCTCTCCGGGGACCGGAGTTATTGCTGGAGGAGGTGTCCGGGCCGTCGCTGAAGCAGCCGGCATTCGAGACGTGCTGGCCAAGTCGCTCGGATCAAGTAATCACGCCAACGTGGTGAAAGCGACGATCGCTGCGTTGAAGTCACTTCGCCGTCGGGACGAAATTTTTAAAGTGCGCGGAATTCACTTCAGCGATGGAAAAGGTGAGCAACATGATGCGTCTTCATAATCTCCGACCGCGTCCCGGCTCGCGACATCGCGTGAAGCGCCTGGGTTGCGGCGAAAGTTCAGGCCACGGAAAGACCAGTGGCAAGGGGCATAAGGGGCAAAAGGCGCGCTCGGGCGGGAGTATTCGCTTGGGATTCGAAGGCGGGCAGATGCCGTTGATTCGACGATTGCCGAAGCGAGGATTTAATAATGCCGCCTTTCATAAGCGCTATGCGATTGTCAACCTTGACGATCTCAATGCGTTTAAGGCTGGAACCTCCGTGAACGAACAACTCTTGCGCGAGTCGCAGCTCGTACGAGGTCATTTCGTAGGAATAAAAATCCTTGGCGACGGCGAGTTAAAACACGGGCTGAAGGTGGAAGCCGATAAAATCAGCGCAGCGGCCCGGGAAAAAATCGAAAAGGCCGGAGGAACGATTACGTTGCGTGAGAAAGCAGGGCGCCCTCAGACTGCTGCGGTACGCGAAAGTTCGGCGGAGGAACCAGCTGGCGAAGCTGCATCAGAGGGGACAAGGAAGCAAAAATCGTCCAAGAAGACCTCGACAAAAGCAAAAAAGAAAGCATCGCGGGAGAACTAGCTTCCCGGCAGATGATGTTTCACATTTAGCGGATGGTTTCGGCGTTTCTCAATACGGTTAAGATACCGGAATTGCGTCGGCGCATTTTGTTTACGCTGGCGGTAATTGTGATTGTGCGCTTAGGAGCGGCGATCACAACGCCGGGAGTCAACCAGGGTGTGTTGCAGGAATGGTTTCGTACCTCGCTGACCCAGCGCACGGGCGGAGGTCTGGCAGCGCTCTTTAACTTGTTTAGTGGCGGCGCGCTGGAGAATTGCGCAGTGTTCTCCCTGGGCATCATGCCTTACATCAGCGCGTCGATTATGATGCAGTTGCTGACTGCGGTGATTCCACGGCTAAGCAGGCTCGCACGCGAAGATGGCGGGCGGCAAAAAATCATGCAGTTGACGCGCTACGCAACAGTAGGGCTTTGTATTTTCCAAGGGTATTTGCTGGCGCTCTCATTTCAGCATCCGGAATCGTATCACACGATGCTGCCGGGGATCACCGACATCATTAAGAACCTCGGAATTCCGCTTGTGGATGACCTTGGCTGGAAATTTCGAATCGTAACCGTGGTTTCCCTCACAACCGGGACGCTTTTGTTGATGTGGCTGGGCGATCAAATTACCGAGCGCGGCATCGGCAACGGGATATCGCTCATTATTACTGTTGGCATTGTTGCGCGCCTGCCGGCTGCGCTCGCGCAAGCCTGGAAGACCTTTGTGCCCTCGGCGCAGACCGGATCCAGCCAAGTCAACCCCATGGTTCTTGTACTGCTGGTGTTCTTCTTGATCGTCGTCATCGCCGCGGTGATCACAATCACGCAGGGCGTGCGGAAGATTACTGTCCAATACGCCAAGCGTGTAGTTGGCCGCAAAATGTACGGCGGCCAAACACAATACATGCCTTTGAAAGTGAATTATGCCGGCGTAATGCCCATCATTTTCGCGTGGGCGCTGCTTCTCTTCCCAGCGACGATTGTTCAGTATGGATTTAAAAACAGTCCCACGGCCAATCGGATTGCCAGCGCACTTTCCACCGGCTGGCCCCATTACGTCGCTCTCGCGGCAATGATTTTCTTTTTCAGTTATTTCTGGGTCGCGACGCAGTTTCAACCAACCCAAATCGCCGACGACCTGAAGAAATACGGCGGGTACATTCCGGGTGTGCGACCGGGAAAACCAACCGCCGATTTTCTTGATTTCACAATGACGCGACTGACGTTTGCCGGTGCGATTTTCCTAACCCTGATAGCGGTTTTGCCAAGTCTTCTTAGCCAGGGATTGAATGTGCCGATGATCACGGCGCAATTTTTTGGCGGCACAAGCTTATTGATCATTGTGGGCGTTATGCTCGATACGATGCGCCAAGTAGAGACGCACCTTATTCAGCGGCATTACGACGGTTTCTTGCGCAAGGGTCGCATTCGGGGCAGAGCATTTGGTGCGGGCGCGTACAGTCGCGGCGAAACGGCAGCAAGCGGCACGCTGTTGTGGCTCTATGTTGGGATCGCCGTGCTGTTTATTGCGGGCGTCGCCATTTTTCTTTACGGGCGATAGGTGAAAAGGCGGCTCGTTCTTCTCGGCGCGCCCGGTTCCGGCAAAGGAACCCAGGCAGAAATGATTACGCGCCAATTTGGCATTCCCGTCACTTCGCCGGGCGCAATCTTGCGTCGTGAAAGAGACCTCGGAACGCCGTTGGGAAAGGAGACCGCCGAAGTGCTGCAAAGCGGTGGGCTCGTCTCCGACAAAATAATCATCGAACTAATCGAAGACTGGTTGCGCTTGCATGGCGGTCACGGTTTTGTCTTCGATGGTTTTCCCCGGACGCTGCGACAGGCCGAAAGCTTGATGGCTATCTTGGCGCGATTGCGTACCGCCCTGGATTTAGCGATATGGCTTGAGGTATCGGAACAGACCGTGCGCGATCGCATCGCCAGGCGACTCCAATGTGGGGAATGCGGCTTTACGACCAGCTCGTCGAGCGCGCAGTTTGCCGAACGTGCTGTATGTCCCTATTGCGATGGTCCGTTAGTGCGTCGCAGCGACGATGATCTAAGCGTGTTGCAAACGCGTTTGCAAGAGTTCCGCACTAAGACTGAGCCGCTGGCATCTTTTTATGGAAAAATGTCGATACTGCATCGGATCGACGGCAACCGCGATCGCGAGGCAGTCTTTGGCGATATTTCGCGGCTGATTGAAGACAAAATCGCAGCATGATTCCGATTAAGAACACGAAGGAAATTGAGAAGATGCGGCAGGCGTGCCGCACCGCGAGCGATATTCTCGACCGTGTCAGTGACCTGGTCCGTCCCGGCATTACAACAAAAGAAGTGGACGAAGCGGCAGCCGACTTCATGAGCGATGCACACGTGAAAAGTGCATTTCTCGGCTATCGACTCGGGCACCGGGTTTTTCCTGGCAACATTTGCATTTCGCTGAATGACGAAGTCGTGCACGGCATCGGCACCCAGCGGCGCATTCAATATGGCGACATCGTAAAACTGGATATTGGCATCATTCGGGAGGGTTGGGTAGGGGACAACGCAACTACTGTACCGGTGGGAATCATTGACGAGCGAACCGACCAGTTGCTGCGCGTCACGGAAAATGCGTTGGCCCGTGCAATTGGGGCCGCCCGCGAAGGTCAGCGCGTCGGCGACATCTGCGCTGAAATCGAGGATGAAGCGCGCCGCTTTGGTTTTTCAGTCGTGCGCGAATTTGTTGGACATGGGGTTGGACGAAAAATGCACGAGGAACCCCAAATTCCCAATTACGGCAAACGCGGCAGCGGCCCGAAGTTAAAAGCAGGCATGACGCTGGCAATTGAGCCGATGATTAACATCGGCACCTCCGACGTAAGATTGCTCGACGATGGTTGGACGGTGCGCACGGCAGATGGAATGCCCTCGGCGCACTTCGAGCACACGGTTCTGATCACGAAGGACGAGGCAGAAATCCTGACATGGCGCGCAAAGACGCAATTGAAGTAGAAGGCACAGTCCTCGAGCTGCTGCCCAATACCATGTTTCGGGTTGAATTGGCCAATGGTCACCGTGTTCTGGCGCATATTTCCGGGAAAATGCGGCTTCACTTCATTCGGATCTTGCCAGGAGACAAAGTTATGCTAGAGATTTCACCCTACGATTTGTCGAAGGGGCGAATTACCTATCGCCAAAAATGACAACGCGGAGCTGGCTCCGCGTTTTCCGTCTCGCGGATTATGAAAGTACGACCATCAGTAAAAAGGCTTTGTGCCAGTTGCAGGATCGTGAAGCGCAAGAACGTGGTGCGCGTGATCTGCAAGAACCCGCGCCATAAACAGCGCCAGGGCTAAGTAATGGACTAATGGAGTATTGATTTATGCCAAGATTATTAGGAGTCGAAATTCCAGCAGAAAAACGCATCGAAGCGTCTCTCACCTATATCTATGGAATCGGCTTTGCCACAGCTCGGCGGATTCTTGAACAGACGAATATCGATCCCAACTTGCGGGCGAAAAATCTTACACCGCAGCAATTGAACGAAATCATTCACGCGATCACGAACAACCAGATCAAGATTGAAGGCGATTTGCGTCGCGACGTGCAAGGCAACTTGAAACGTCTGCAGGCAATTAATTGTTATCGCGGCATTCGGCATCGGAAAGGTTTACCCGTGCGCGGACAACGCACTTCGACGAATGCCCGGACGCGCAAGGGCCCACGCAAGACCGTGGGCGTTGTCCGCAATCCGGAAGCCAAAGCCGGCAAGGTCTAACGACTAATTAGAGTATGGCTGACCCAGAGAATCCATCCAACCCAAGCCCGGAAGAGCCGAAAGCGAAGGAGCCCACACCCACGGCGCCTCCCGCTGGTCCCCGGGAAGGCGAAAAGCCAGCAGCGTCAAAGGCTGACGCGCCAGCGAAGCCTGCTAAGAAATCAGGCAAACAAAAAAAGGAACGGCCAACTCCTGCCGCGGCAGCGGCTTCAGAAAATCTTTCGCTTTCAAGCGATGAGGTCGAGAAGCCAAAGATCGTCAAAGCGAAAGGCAGCAAGAACGTTCATTCGGGCATCGCGCATGTGCTTTCGACGTTCAACAACACTATCGTGACGATCACCGACATGAAAGGCAACGTGATCGGATGGTCAAGCGCTGGCAAAGTCGGTTTCAAAGGTTCGCGCAAAAGCACTGCCTACGCGGCTCAAATGGTGGCGCAGGACGCCTCCAGACAAGCGATGGGGCATGGCCTCAAAGAAGTGGAAGTTTTGGTGAAGGGACCTGGAGCCGGGCGTGAATCTGCAGTTCGCGCGTTGCAGGCAGTAGGGCTCGATCTAACTGTGATCCGCGACGTTACTCCCGTGCCGCATAACGGTTGTCGCCCGCCAAAACAGCGCCGCGTTTAATGCGATCAGCTCTCAACTCTCAGCTATCCTCTTTCTAAAATGGCCAGGTACACAGGACCAAAAACGAAAGTAAGCCGCCGCTACGGCGTGCCGCTTTTCGGTTCTTCCAAGGCATTGGAGCGAAAGAATTATCCGCCCGGGATGCATGGGCCGAGAGGTTCCCGGCGCAAGCAATCGGAGTACGCGATTGCGCTCGGCGAAAAACAGAAGCTGCGCTATCAATATGGGCTTCTCGAGCGGCAATTTCGGAGGATTTTCGAGAAGGCGCTGCAGAAGCGCGGTGTGACAGGTGAAACACTTCTTCAACTAT
>WNFX01002445.1_pt1 | contig 29252 bp, 31 predicted proteins | sample 5400111 | NCBI WGS metagenome assembly WNFX01 (sample SAMN13153363, study PRJNA577476) | soil metagenome | isolation source: 40 cm soil or saprolite under grassland replicate 1 | place: USA:California | collected 2016-06-15 | reverse complement strand
GATGTCAATCTTCGTTGAAGCGCGCGTTGATTAACTCCTCGAGTTCCTCCATCGCACGGGCGGCATCCGGCCCCTCGCAGCGGATGCGCAGCTTCGATCCCTGCCCGGCCGCCAGCATCATCAAGCCCATGATGCTCTTGCCATTGACTTCCTCGCCTTCTTTTGCCACCCAAATTTCCGAGCGGTAACGGCTCGCGATGCGCACGAACATCGCCGCCGGACGCGCGTGAAGACCGAGCCGATTCACAATCGATATTTCCTTCTCGATCTTCTGGCTGCGCGCTGCGACGCTGGCTCGGCGATTGAGCAATCCCATTATTTAGATCCTGGATCCATCAAATTGAGCAACTTGGCATTGAACTCGACGGCGCTGTTCTGGCCGAGGCCCTTTAACTTTTGATCCATCGCCGCCACTTCGATCAGGCGCGCGATATCGCGGCCCGGCCGCACCGGAATGGTCACGTGCGGCACTTGCAGTCCGAGAATTTCGTAGAATTCCTGATCGAGTCCGATTCGATCTACCGCCTCCAGATCCTGCCATTCCTTCAACGTGACGACGAGATCGAGGCGCTTCTCGATCCGGATGCTGCCGATGCCGAACACGGAAGCGACGTTGATAATGCCAATGCCGCGCACTTCCATATGATTGCGAGTGAGCTCCGGCGCCGTCGCCATGAGCTCACGGCCTTCCAAAGAAGTTATCCGTGTTACGTCGTCTGCCACGAGACTGTAGCCGCGTTCGATCAAGCCAAGTATGCATTCGCTTTTGCCGATCCCGCTTTGGCCGCGAATCAAAACACCGACGCCAAGAATATCGGCCATGCTTCCGAACTCGGTCACCGTCGGTGAAAAATCGACTTCCAGCGCGATGGTGGCGGCGTTGATAAACTTCATTGTGATCATCGGGGTGCGAAACACGGCGATCTTCTCTTCGGCCGCGACCGCCAGCAGCGCCGGATCGAGATGAAATCCGCGCGAGACCACGAGACACGGAATTTTTCGAGCGCAGAGATCGCGAAAACGTTTCACGCGGATTTTTTGCGCCAAACTTTTGAGATACGTATGCTCGGCGGCGCCGAGGACCTGAACGCGCTTCTCCGCGAAGTAACTGAAGAAACCGGAAAGCGCCAGACCCGGGCGATTGATCGTGGGCTCGCGAATTTTCCGATGAAATCCCACTCGCGGACCTTCCAACTTCATGTGCAGCTTTTCCGCGTGCAAATTGTAAAAGCTCTCGACCGTGACAACCGGCACGCTCTTCTCCTGATCGCTTGTCGATGTAATCGTTTGGGGGCCGCTGCGCTTCGCCATAAGCGTCTAACTTGTAACGCGGAAGCGGCGCGATTTCCAATCTGCATCGCCCGCTTCCTCGATATTCATGTGCGATTCAATCTCGAACCGCCCACACGCAGCTGCCTGCGGCGGTGCGACAAAATGCGCGCCGATCTGATTGATCACAACGGCAAGTTTCCTGATACTGGCGCACGCTAAGCTGGCGCCCTTACGTCCCAACTTTGCAAGATCCTCAAATCATTCTCGATCGTCGAACTGTCAGGCGAACTGGCAAACTGCGAGTTTTCGAATTGCGCGCGATGCATATCGGCAAACGCGGCAAACGCCGTGCGCAGTGCATTAATGCTCTGCTCCATCCAGCGACGAAGACGATTCGCGTAAAGACTGAGAAAGTCCAATAACGCGCGATCGTACTCGTTTTCCAGCTTTCGCCGTACGTGAGATGTCAGCATTCCCGTACCGAAGAGTGAAACGACAGATGGCTTCTCGACCACAATCTTTTTCGAAATTTCGCCGACGTCCAACGCCGGCATGCCGGCTGGTTTGGGCAACTTCTCCGGGACGGCCCAGTGGGAAGCAGACGCTGCGAATTGCATTGCGCCGGCCAGCGTCTCGCGCGTTTGCTCAAGCGAGCGCAAAGTTCCAGCTACAGGTTCGGCTAGCATGCGAGTAAGGGTTTCGGCAAAAATTGACGCAGCATCGGCATGGTCGGATTCGGCCAACGCGGCTGCAATTTGCTCCGCAGCGGCATCAATAACCTTTGACTGCACTTGGGTAATTTTCCGCGTGAGAAAAAAAGCTTCGGCTTGCGCGCGTTCCAAGATGCGATCCCCATTGCGCAACGCCTCCCTGGCCTCAGCAGGCGGTTTGCCGTTACCGAGCGGAGCTGTCTGAGAACCTACCTGCAATTGACGCTCGAGCGCGCCGATCACTGCCTCGCGCAGCGCGCCAATCTTGCGCTTTTGCGCCACGATGGCGAGTTCGTGATGCTGTGCCAGGAATGGACGGAGCTCGCTTTCAAACCAGCGATCACACAGCGCCGCATCCGCTCCAAAGACGCTGACTGCATGCACCGGCGATTCCACCTGAAGCTGGCTGCGAAGGTTTGTCGCTACGTACTCGATCATCTGTTCCCGCTCGGCGACGCTAAAAAGATCGGCTTTGCTGATGAGGACCATCGCGCTCGCGCCGGCTTGATAGAGCGCTTGCACGACGACAAGATCGTCCTGCGTGAGCCCGGCACTGGCATCGATAAGCACAATGCCGAGATCGCACCGCGGCAGATATGCGATCGTTTCCTCGGCGCCAGCCACGGCAAGCGAACCCAGGCCAGGTGTGTCCACAAATGTAACGCCTTCGCGCAACCGGTCGGAGGGCAGTTTGACGAAAATCCGCGTGACATGCTTTTTGTTGCCTGGGTTTTTCTGTTCCGTCGCAAATTCGGCGAGTTCGGATAATGGGATGATTTGCGGTTGTGCCTCGGCGAATTCAATTCCTGCTTCCGCGATGGGCCCGTGACTGATTCGGGTCGGGATCGCGGTGACCGGTGTGACGCCGATCGGGAGCACGTCCGTCTGCAAGATGTAATTTAGGAGCGACGACTTGCCGGAGCTGACTCTGCCAAAAACACCGACCTCAAACACCGCTCCTTCCATGCGGTCAAGCAGCATGCCGAGGGTGCCACGGAATTCCACCAAGCCATATGCGGTGATGATCCGTTCGATTTCACCAAGCAATCGAACTTCATCGCCCGTTTTGCCTAATTGCTGGAGCCGTTGCTGAAGATCACCACCAGCGCCTCTGCCCAAAAAGCCCCTTAGCTTTGCAACTAAGCTGTCGAGCTCAGCGCGGATGCCGTCCAATCTGTGCGCTGCATCTGAAGAAAGAGATCCATAACCACGCATTCGTTCCGGCGTTAGTTCATTGAGCGAGATCGAGCAGTACATCAGATTGATGCCGGCAGCCCAAACAGCACCGGAATGCGGTTCGGAGGGCGGAATGTCCAACTCCTCCATGACGCGCCGCATCGCCTCGCGCACTCGCAAAATATAATCGTGCGTCACCTTGCGTTGGATCGGGGTCGTATCGTCTGAATGCCTCCGGAATGGCGAGGGCGAGCCGGCGTCGGCCATTATGTGCTCGGCCTCGGACAGTAGCTTGTCGACGTACTGAAACGTCGTACGGACATGTCGCTGATGGTGCTCGCTAAAGCTGTGCGCTCCGGACTTGTCACTCATTTTTTCCACCGCAGGAATGCGAGCTTGGTGAAGGGAACGAAAAGGGTTACCGCGTGCAAACTATGGAGCTGCTCAATCTCCTTTTCGCGCTCAACGAACGCGAGGCTCTTGTTCATAATCCGGTTCGCCGCGCAGCAAGACCGACATCGTGCGATGATCGTTTTCGCTCAACTCCAACGAGCGCCTCATCGGTTGCATCGTCCAAATCTTCAACTGAGAGGCTCCCAAGTCGTCGGCGATAAACGCGTCCCCATGCATGCATCGCCTCTTTGGTGGGTTGAAAAAACTTCTGCGCGAAGAGGGTCGGGACCAGCGCGCTCAGGATTACGACCGTCACCAGGATTGTGTACTGGCGCTGATCGATGATGTGGTTTTGGAATCCAAATAGCGCCGAAATCGTGCCGAAGGTCAGGCCGGTCGCCATCAACAACGTCGTGTAAGCAGCTTCGCGCGGATGCATGTAATGCAGACGCGCCAGCGGCCAGACGCCGATCGTTTTTGTCAACATCTTGAGCAGAAGAAGGCCGCCGACAATCGCAAGCGCCGGCCAAAGCGCCGGCAGCGAAACGTAGAGGCCGGCTTTGATGAAGTAAAACGGCGTAAACATGGCGAAGGCGATGCTGCGCATTCGATGCACCAGCGTCTTGTCGCGAAGAAAAACGCCCGCCACTACCAGGCCGACAAGGTAAGCGGGCAAGACCGCCTCGCTCTTGGCGGTCGTCGCCAGACCTCCGAGGAAAAACAAAACGAAAAAGATGAATTTTACTTCGGGTTCGCTGACGCGGGTGGCGCCTAATCGCGTGATGATCGACTTGGTCCATCTCGGCATGAAGAAAAGCACGACGCACATGGTGACGACAAAGATCAGCAGCCAGAGATTGTAATTGGCAAAAAGCCCGCCGAGCGCCAGCACGGTCCCAAAGTCAGTGATGAAGCACGCCGCCAGAATCATTTTGCCCATGGCCGTGTCGCTGAATCCGCCTTCAATCATCACCGCATAAACTACCGCCACTGACGTGGTGGAAAGCGCGATACCGGCGATCTGCGCCTGATGAAGCGGCCAACCCAGCACGAATTGCGCGAAGAGCCACACGATTCCAAACGGTGCCGCGAATGAAATAATGCCGATCAGCGCGCTCGCCCGCAGATTCGCTTTAAGTGAACGCGGATCGATCTCCGCGCCGGCGAGAAAAGTCAATACCCCGCTGCCGAGCAAGGCGAGAAAATTGATCCATTCGTTGCTCGCAGTGAGGTGCAGAAAATTTCCCGCGAGAACACCGACGAGAATCTCGATCAGCGCGACGGAAATGCCGGCCCAAATCGAGACTAGGCTGGCGAGCAGCGCCAATCCCATCCAAATCGCCGCGACAGACCAGATGTTTTGAAAGGCTTCGTTCGAACCGAAACTGACCCAAATAGAATTGAGCATAATAAACCTCCTGTTCGCGCACTGCTGCGCCAGCAGGAGTCATTAGCTCTGAAACCGGTCAGGCGGTTTTCCCAACTTTGGGAAAGGCAAACTCCATTGCCTTCCCAGACAGTATCGACATTCTAGTCTGGATCAATTACATCTTGAAGCGCTCGCCGAGGTAGAGCTGACGGCTGATCGGATCGTTGATCAGAAAATCTTTCGTGCCTTCGCTCTCGACGCGGCCTTCGAAAATTAAATAGGCGCGATCGACGATGGACAGCGTTTCGCGCACATTGTGGTCGGTGATCAAAATCGCCAACCCGGATTTGCGCAGGTTGACGATGATCTGCTGGACGTCGTAGACCGCAATCGGATCGACGCCGCTGAATGGCTCATCGAGCATGAGCAATTTCGGCTTTGTGACCAATGAGCGCGCAATCGTAAGCCGGCGCTTCTCGCCGCCGCTCAGGGTCAGGGCCTGGTTTTTCGCGATCCGCTCGATTCCGAATTGATGAAGCAACTGTTCGCAACGCTGCCGGCGCTCGTGCTTGGACAATGACAGCGTCTCCAAAATCGCCATGATATTTTGCTCGACCGTCAGCTTGCGAAAGATCGATTCCTCCTGCGGCAGATAACCCATGCCGAGCCGCGCCCGCTTGTACATCGGATAATTCGTCACGTCTGTGCCTGAAAAAATAACCTGCCCGCTGTTTGGCCTAACGAGTCCAACGATCATGTAAAAGCTGGTCGTCTTGCCGGCCCCGTTCGGCCCGAGCAAGCCGACAATCTCGCCGGCACGCGCGCTAATGTTAACACCGTTGACGACCGCGCGGCCGCCGTAAATTTTCACCAGCTGCTCGGTCGATAGGACATTGTCGATCTTCGCCGCGGGCGGCGCGGCCGCTGGCGAAGCCGAAGAAGATGTCGTCTGGCTCGTCATGGTGCTGGTGTGGGTGTGGACGAAGGCGTCGCTTTTGTTTCGTCATTCGGCTGCTGGCGAATCTCAGTTCGACTCGGCCCGTGAGTATGGAGCTGGCCATTCTGATTAATGACCATGACCGTGTCCGGGCTGGTCGCCAGATGGGTGTTTAACCCTTCCTGCACCCGTGGCGTGCCACTCAACTCCACGTCGCCAGTCGCGGCCGTATATATGGCCTTATCCGAACGGCCGACTGAGCGCGTCGATGGGCCGCCATTGGGATCGGGCCGGTCGCGGACAACCGCCACGTTGCCTTCCGCAATTGTCTTCTCCAGTTTCTGATTCTCGCCCTTGCTGATGTAAACAGTCAATTTGTCGGATTGAAGATTGAAACGCGGGTCGATCACCTTCACGTGACTGCTAAAGATGCCGATGCTTTTGTTCGAATCAAAAAATGCCTCGTCCGCATAAATTTCCGTCGTCGTCGGTTCGTTGGACTGCGTCTTCGCGCCAAAAAAATTGGCCGCGCCCGGCTTACCTGCTTTCTCGGGCGCTGTCTTCTCGGCCGTCTTCGTGGCCGGGCTGGATTCCGCCGGCGAGACCGCCAGTTGCGCACGCGATAACGCGATTATGCTCCAAATTATCACGCCCACCGCCAGCAGCCTTCTCATTCGCTTTCTTTTCCCATCAGCTGCGATTGTGACGTGATCACCATTTTCACATTCCCGATCAGATGTCCGGTTTTCGTGTTGGTATCGAACTGAACCGAATCGCCGGTAATGCTAAAATCGGCGCGGTTGATCGTCGTGCGTTCCTGCGAACTTAATACTCGCGTTTTCAAATTGAGCACGGAAGTGCGCATGTCGATCGTGAGATCGGGGCGACTTTCCGGGGTGTAGGTCACGATCTCGAGATTCTGGAAACCGACGTGTTCCTCGTCAATTCGTCGCGCTATTTTTGCTTCAAACTTTCCCCGCAAACGGCCATCGCTGCCGAAATCGGGCAGAACCAAGCCCTTGGCTTCGTGACCAACCGGGAGCGGAATATTGGTCAAGCTTTGCTCGCCGGGCGACAGACTTGGTGTCGTGCCGAGAAGTTTTTTTTTCTTGCCGCCCTTTGCCTGGGCAAACGCCGGCCCGCTCGAGATCAAGCTAGACAGGAACAAGATCGACAAGAGCGAAACGCACCAGCTCCAGTTTACGGAGCGGCCGCTACGAGACGGCAGCATGAATAGCCTTTAACATGCGCAGGTGCTTCGGCAAATTTTTTAGCGGAATCTGGTTCGGCCCGTCCGACAACGCGCGCGCCGGATTTTCATGCACTTCCATGAAGATGCCATCGCACCCGGCGGCCATGGCTGCGCGCGCCAGCACCGGCGCGAGGTCGCCGTCTCCGGAGGTCGCGTCCCCTGCTCCGCCCGGCCGCTGCACCGAATGGGTCGCATCAAAAATCACCCGATAACCTGCTTCGCGCATCCAATGCAGCGACCGCATGTCGGCCACGAGATTGTTATAGCCGAAAGTCGTGCCTCTTCACATTGATTGCACGACCTGTTTCGGCCGCGGCCCGGAGCAAATCCGTTTGCCGGCAGAGAAAGGCCGGGATCTGCAACAGGTCGACCTTTTCTCCCGCAATTTCCGCTTCGGCTGTCGAATGCACGTCGGTTGTGACGGCAATTTTTAAATCGTGACCGATCACCGACAAAATATCGCACCCTTCGCGCACGCCGATTCCGCGAAACGAACGGACCGACGTCCGGTTCGCTTTGTCGTAGGAAGCTTTGAAGATAAGATCGACATTTTCCCGCGCGCAGATTTTCTGGATGCTTCTGGCCATGCGCCAGACAAACTTTTCCGATTCGATCACGCACGGCCCGAGAATGAAGACGGGACGTTTCCCGCCGATGGTGACCAATCCAATCTTGAGCGGCTTCGATTTCACTAAAGAGAGAATGAATCAGGAAAGCAGGAAAAAAAGAAAAGAATCATCCCGCTGCTTTCTGTTTTTCTCCACTTCCGATTATTTTTCCCTTGGCCAGATCGACAATCGCAAACGGAGCATAGAGCGCGATAAAAAAGAAAAGGGCGACGAAGTGCATCTGCACGAGATAGAGCGGCCGCCAGTCGGAAAGAAAATTCAAAATGGAAAAGGCCTCCGGTTTATGGAGTAGAAATCCGTAGTTATAACCGGTCATCGCGTCCGCGATGAAGGTGACGACAAAATAAAATTCCGACCACGCGAACACGCGCAAGATCGACATGGGACGCGGCCGGTAACGGCGGGTCAGCATGAGGAAAATCACGCCGATGATGATGCCCGAGTGCGAAATGAAAAAACTGAAGAAGCGAAAATCGGGAAAGCCGAAGCGAAGATTTGGCGTGAGCACGGCCTGGAGCGTTCCGCCGATTCCCCAAAAGTAAGCGACTTCAAACCAGCGCTGATTACCGCTCCACATCGCCACGATCACAACCGCCATTCCCCAATCGCATAGTTGGAGCGGCAACATTTGCTCCCAGCTCATCACGCCGACGTTGCGGACAAGAACCAAATAGACAGCGTAATTCAATATGAGCAGGGCAGAGACCGATGCGATAATCACGCGCTCGAGACGGGTCGATTTTGTCCGGCGCACAATCGCCGCGAACAGAAACGGAAGCGCGATGGTCAGAAAAATGACGGTCAGATGCGCGGCGCCATAAGCCTGAAACGTACGCTCAGAATTCATTGCAAGATCGACAATTGCTCAGCGAATCACCCAGAGATTGCACGGAATCACATCCGTGATCCACGCGATGTGATTCGGCAATCGCTCGCCGCTGTCCTGGCTTGCGCGCACGGGCACAACAAGCAAATCCGCTTCCACGGATTGGACGAAGTCGGACGCGGCAAAGCCGGTATTGCCGCGAAGGCAGCGCGCTTCGATCGGGACATCGGTTTGACCGGCGGCGAGAACGAATTCTTCTAATGCGACTTCCTCCTCGGCAAAGGTCAGGGGTCGGCGGGCACCATCTCCGGCATCGACCGGCAAAGAGGCGCGCGCCTCATCGAACGTAGTATAGATGCGAACGACATAAAGCCTTTCGCACGGTTCGACTGCGGCCAAGCCCAGGGTTTTCTTAAGCGCCTGCTGACCGTGCTCGGAATAGTCTGCGATGAAAACGATCCGGCGCAGGGGCTTTGGTTCATGTTCCGGTTTGGTAAAGAGCAGGACAGAACAACCCGCTTCGCGAACCAGCCGTCGCGCCACGTTCCCAAGGACCGGCCGCAGAATGACTTCTTTCTCGAGTGCCCCGGCCACGACAAGATCGACATCATTGTCCGCGACCGCTTTCAAAATCGCTTCGGCCGGATCGCCCTGCCGGTAATGAATGGTCGAGTCGCCGGGAAGTTTTAATTGCTCGAGCGCCCCGCGGAATTTCTGCGCGGTTTTCTCATCGCGTTCGCCGACATAAATCAGACTTAACTCCGAGCCGAAACGATCGCGGATCCGTTTCGCTTCAGAAAGGACCTGCTCGAACCGCGGAGAAAAAGTGCTGGCCACGGCGATCGTTTTGTAGGTCGACGGATTCATCATGCCGGTCGAAAACGAATCTCCGGCCTGGCACGGATTTCGGCAACCACGGAAAAGTTCGCCGCTGGACGAATCCGTGTCGCCGCGGCGACCGGATTTGATGTTTGACGTTTGCTGTCTGATTTTCCAGTTGCACCTCTGCTTTATGAGACGCGCGGTTTATCCTGGCAGCTTCGATCCCGTTACCAATGGGCATCTCGATGTGATCGAGCGTGCCCGAAAACTGTTCGATGAAGTCATTGTGGCGGTGGCCCACAACGATGAAAAACAAGCGCTCTTTTCGCTCGAGGAACGGCTGCAGTTTCTAAAAAATTCCGTCGGCAAGATCGATAGGGTGCGAATTGCACAATTCGACGGATTGCTGGTCAACTTTGCCACGGCGCAAAAGGCGAGCGCTGTCATTCGCGGTCTCCGGGCTGTTTCCGATTTCGAATTCGAATTTCAAATGGCGCTGATGAATCGGAAACTGGAGGCGAATGTGGAAACAATTTTCCTGATGCCGAAAGCGGAATACACTTATTTGAGCTCCCGCATCATCAAGGAAATCGCGCGCCTCGGCGGAGACGTTTCCAGTTTTGTGCCGCCGGTGGTGAGTAAAGCGCTGGCCAGGAAATTCGCCGGATGAAAATTCACCTGAAACAAATTCCGGTCGATGGATTGCATCTGGAAGGAGACGAGGAGTGCCCGCTTCCGGAGCTGGCGTCGGAAGGAATTCGCTGCCTTGGCCCGCTGTTCTACAACATCGACATTGGAGTCTCCGGCGGAGCGTTGTGGGCGAACGGATCGCTCCGGCAAGGGGTGGAGTTGAGCTGCGTTTGCTGTCTCGAAAAATTTGCTTACGAAATCAAGGTGCCGGCATTTGCCCTCCGAACAGAGCTGCACGGGCCGGAGACTGTCGATCTCACGCCGTTCATGCGCGAAGATCTTTTACTGAATCTGCCGGCGCACCCCCGCTGCGATCGCGATGGCGACCATGTTTGCAAAGCGGCAACGAAAAGCGGCGAGATTGGCGCGCTCGTCGTTGCATTTGTCTTTTCCTGATTTCCTGCTTTCCTGATTCGCTCGTATGGGAGTTCCAAAACGGAAAACGTCAAAAATGCGCTTGCGCACGCGCAAAGCGGCGAACCGGTGGCATGCATCGCAACTGAGCAAATGTCCACAATGCGGCAGTACCGTTGCGTCGCACACTGTTTGCCCGTCGTGCGGGTATTATAAGGGCCGGCAAGTGTTAACGGTCGAAGGGAAATAGTGTAGTGGCCCGAATGTTTTCGGGGCAAATCGGTCGCAAGAAAATTTTGTCGCTACTCACGCCGAGGAGGACCCATTCGACTTTGCCCACGGCAGGCTTGGCCTCTACAGTCGATTTTCGCTTTGCATTGCACAGCTAAAATTCGCAAAGTTCCTCTGCAATGAGGATCGCCTTGGATGCGATGGGCGGCGATTTTGGCCCGCCAAATCTGGTGCCCGGAGCGGTAATGGCGCTGCGGGAATACTCCCACATCAACAAGCTCTATCTGGTCGGCGACTCGGCAAAAATCGAAGCGGAACTAAAAAAGCACGGCTGCAACGACGGCCGGATCGAAATCTTCCACACCACCCAGGTGGTGGATATGAGCGATCGCGCGGTGGAAGCGGTGCGGCGAAAAAAGGATTCATCCATCAGTCGTGCTGTCGATCTGGTGAAACACGACAAGGCGCACGCGGTTGTCAGCGCCGGTCACACCGGCGCGGCGGTGGCGGCGAGCGCAATCAAGTTGCGCACGTTGCCGGGAATCGATCGTCCCGGTATTGCGGCCGTGCTGCCGACGGAAACCAACGTGTTTGTTCTGATCGATGCCGGGGCAAATATCGATGCGCGCCCCGAGCATCTTCTTCAATATGCGTTCATGGGCACCGTCTATTCGCGGCATGTTCTCGGATATAAGAATCCGACGGTCGGCCTGGTGTCCCTCGGCGAAGAAGACGTCAAAGGCAATGAGATGACCAAGGAAGTTTTCAAGATGCTCAAGGCAAGTTCGCTGAATTTTGTCGGCAACATCGAAGGCCGCCACCTCTTCGAAGACCCGGTCGAAGTTGTCGTCTGCGATGGTTTCGTCGGCAATGTGATTTTGAAAACGTGCGAATCGATCTCGGTGGCCATTTTTGCATGGCTTAAGCACGAACTGGCGCGCACGCCGATGCGGAAAGTGGGCGCCCTATTTGCGCGGGATGCATTCAACACGATCAAGGGAAAAACAAACTACGAGGAGTACGGCGGCAGCCCGCTTCTCGGTGTGGACGGCATTTGCATCATTGCGCATGGCGCGAGTACGCCATTGGCGGTCAAAAACGCGTTACGGGTCGCCGCCGAGTCGATTGAACAGCAGGTGAATCCGCATATCGTCGAGGAGATTCGCCGTTACAATGAAGCGACAGCCAAGCTCGAGCCCGCGCTCCACTAAACGCCGCACCGTCTCAATAATCGGCACCGGCAGCTATGTGCCGGAGAAAATCCTCACCAACGAGGATTTATCGCGCATGGTCGACACTTCCGACGAATGGATCACCACTCGCACCGGGATCAAGCAACGGCGCATCGCGGCCAAGGATGAAAACACGAGCGACATGGCCACTAAAGCCGCGCTCAACGCGATCGAGCAGGCAAAGATTTCGGCGAAAGAGATAAACCTCATTCTCGTCGCCACCGCCACGCCCGACATGTTGTTCCCGGCCACGGCCTGCTTCGTTCAGAAAAAAATCGGAGCAACCAACGCCGCCTGTCTCGATATTTCGGCGGCCTGCGCCGGTTTTCTCTTTGGCGTCGAAATCGCGCAACAATTCATTACCTCGCACACTTACGATACCGTGCTTGTCATCGGCGCCGACAAACTGACTTCCATCACTAATTGGACCGATCGCAACACCTGCGTGCTTTTCGGTGACGGGGCGGGCGCGGCCATTTTACGGCACCGCGGCGGCAGCCACGGCGTCATCAGCACTCACATCGGCAGCGACGGGAGGTATAGCGATATCCTGTTCATGCCCGGCGGCGGTTCGCGCTGCCCGATCACGCGCGACAATGTCGATCTTAATCTCGCAACCATTCACATGACCGGTAAAGAAGTTTACAAACAGGCAGTCACCGCCATGCTAAGTGCGGCCAAAAAAGCGCTCGAACAAGCGGGCTTGTCGATCCACGACATCGCTTGTGTCATTCCGCACCAGGCGAACCTGCGCATCATCGAAGCGATCGCCGACCGTCTCGGCATTCCGCTGGAAAAGTTTTACGTTAATCTCGATCGTTACGGCAATACGTCGGCCGCGGCCGTGGCGATTGCGCTTGATGAAGCCAACCGCAGCGGCAGAATCAAGCCGGGCGATTATGTTCTCATGGTCGTTTTTGGCGGCGGCCTTACCTGGGCCGGCAGCGTGATCGAATGGTAGTCAATCGCAGATTTCAGATTGAAGATTGCAGATTGGAAACAGCAGTCGCTGAGCTCTTCTCAATTTGAAATTTGCAATCTTTAATCTGCAATGCTCATAGAAACGCACGCGCACCTCGATTATCCCGATTTCGCGAACGACTTCGATGATGTGCTTCGTCGCGCGACCGAAGCCGGCGTCACTCGCATCATCACGATCGGGACTTCAATCGCAAGCAGCCGGCGCGCCGTCGGTCTTGCCGAAAAGTACCCGAACATATTTGCGGTCATCGGCGTTCACCCGACTTACGCAGCGGAAGCCGACGAAGATGTAATCACACCTTTACGCGAGCTGGCGAAAAGTCCGCGAGTCGTCGCCCTCGGCGAAACCGGTCTCGATTATCATCGACTCCCAAGTCTCGAACTCGAGAAAGAACGCCACGCCCCCGTTTTCCCGCACCAAGTGTTGTCTCAAGCGGTCGCCAAGGCGCTTCAATATTCAACTCAAGAAGACGTCGAGGCAGTGATTCACGACGGTGCCTACAAATCGAAACAAGCGAGTTTGTTTCAGCAACAGCTCGATCTGGCGGTCGAACTCGGGCTCAACGTTGTGATTCATCAACGTGACGCTTGGGAGGACACGTTGCAGATCATGAAGCCATACACTGACAAACTTCGCGGCGTGTTCCATTGCTTTGGCGGCACGCTCGATCAGGCGAATGAAGTACTCGATCTTGACCACCTCGTTTCCTTCACGGGAATCGTGACATTCAAGAACGGGGCAGCCGTGCGCGAGGTTGCGGTACAGATTCCGCTCTGGAAATTCATGGTGGAAACCGATTGCCCATATCTGGCGCCGGTGCCTTTCCGCGGGAAACGCTGCGAACCCGCGCACACAAGAATCGTCGCGGAAACAATCGCGGCGGCGCGCGGCATTTCGTTGGAGGAGATTGCCGAGGCCACAACGGAAACCGCGGAAAAGTTCTTCCGATTCAAGCGCTCATGAAAATCGACAACGGCATTCGCGCTTTTTTGTGGCTCGCGGTTTCCATTGTTCTTGCTTCATGCGCAACGCGCGATAAGCAACATCACGTCGTCATCAGCGCGTTCGAAGAAAAATTAGCGGTGCTCGAGCGGGGCAACTTGATCGCGGTCTATCCTGTTTCCACTTCCAAATTCTGTCTTGGCGATCGGCCGGGAAGTTATGGCACTCCGCTTGGCGAATTGGAGATCGCGCAGAAGATCGGTGACGGCGCGGTGCCGGGCACGGTGTTTAAAGATCGGCGGCGGACCGGTGAGATCGTTGCGCCGGATTCGCCGGGCCGCGATCCAATCGTTACGCGCATTCTTTGGTTGCGCGGCCGCGAACTACAAAACGCGAATGCGTTTCGTCGTGATATTTATATTCATGGGACGCCGGAAGAGCGCAACATCGGGCTGCCCGTGAGCTACGGATGCATCCGGATGCGTTCCAGCGATATCGTCAATCTTTACAACATCGTCGGCCGCGGCGCCCAAGTGACGATTGTCGATGCTCCTCTGGCCTCGGTCATTCCCAGTTTGCGCTCCACCTCGGAACTGGCGGAAACAATGGTGCTCCGTTAGATGTAGCCGCCCCGCTCTGTCGGGGCGAAAGCGAGCGCGGCGAGAGAGCGCCGGCGACTACCGCATCATGGCAATTTGCCGAGATGTTTTCTCGGCGTTTCGCGTGAAAGCAATTTCATGTCCGCGTCCACCATCAGCCGCACAAGTTCGTGGAAGCGTACTTTCGGTTCCCAATCGAGAATTTTTTTCGCTTTCGAGGCGTCGCCGATAAGCATGTCCACTTCCGCCGGCCGCTCATAACGCGGGTCGTGTTTCACATATTTTTTCCAGTCAAGATCGACATGTGCAAACGCCGCTTCCACAAATTCGCGCACGGTGTGGGTTTCGCCGGTGGCGAGGACAAAGTCGTCGCCTTCATCGTGCTGAAGGATCCGCCACATGCCCTCGACAAATTCGGGCGCGTAACCCCAGTCGCGCTTGGCATCGAGATTGCCGAGAAACAATTCGCTTTGCAGATCGTGTTTAATGGCGGCAACGGCACGCGAAATTTTGCGGGTGACGAAAGTTTCGCCGCGCCGCGGGCTCTCGTGGTTGAACAAAATGCCGTTACTCGCGCAAAGGCCGTAGCTTTCGCGATAATTGACCGTTGCCCAGAAAGAAAAAACTTTTGCGACGCCGTACGGACTGCGCGGCCAGAAGGACGTTTTCTCGGTTTGCGGCACTTGCTGCGCCTTGCCGAACATTTCGCTGCTTGAAGCCTGATAGAACCGCGAACGAGTTCCCGCTTCCCGGATGGCTTCGAGGATCCGAATCGTCCCGAGTCCGGTGATGTCGGATGTGTACTCAGGGATGTCGAAACTGACGCGGACATGGCTTTGCGCGCCGAGATGATAAATTTCATCTGGCTTCAATTCGTAGAGCAACTTCACCAGGTTCACCGAATCGCTCAGATCTCCGAAATGGAGAAACATGCGCACGCCGTTGATATGCGGGTCGGCGTAGAGATGATCGATGCGTGAGGTGTTGAATGTGCTGGCGCGGCGAATGATCCCATGCACTTCGTAGCCTTTCTCGAGCAACAGGTCGGCCAGATAACTTCCGTCCTGGCCGGTGATGCCGGTAATGAGCGCTTTCTTCATGTCGATCTTGCGCTTTAGCTTAACGGCATCGTCGCAGCAAATGATTTAGTTCTCCGGCGGGGAGACCATTATCCGCGCGAGCACTGCGCGCTGCGCCGCAATTAAATCTGCGATTCCTTTGCGCCCAATGGCGAGCATCTGTTCGAGCTGCGCGGTGGAGAAGGTGGCTTCTTCGCCCGAGCCCTGCACTTCCACGAACTCCCCGTCTTCGGTTGCAACGAGATTGAAATCGACGGTGACGCGTTTGTCCTCTTCGTAATCAAGATCGACAATCGCATTACCATCGAGAATGCCGGCGCTTACGGCCGCAACTAATTTTCGGATTGGCGGCGCATCCACTTTTTTTTCTTTGGCAAGTTTGCGACAGGCAATTGTAACCGCCAAACTGGCGCCGGTGATTGCCGCGGTCCGCGTTCCGCCATCGGCCTGAAGCACATCACAATCAATCCAGATTGTGCGCGGCCCAAGCTTTTCAAGATCGACAACTGCGCGCAAGGAGCGGCCAATCAATCGTTGGATCTCAGTGCTGCGGCCATCAAGTCTTCCTTTCATGATATCACGGGGCTTTCGCGTCTGGGTTGAGTATGGCAACATCGAGTATTCCGCAGTCAGCCAACCGCCGGTGACGTTTTGTTCCTTCATCCAGCGCGGCAGGGCTTCTTCGATCATCACACCACAGATCACGCGCGTGTTACCCATGGCGACGAGGACCGAGCCGCCGGCGTGGGGCGCGATTCCCAACTCGAAGCTAACCGGGCGCAACTCGTCGCGAGCGCGTCCATTCATTCGATCCATGCCAGAAGGTAGATCGCGCCAAAGCCCTCGTCATTGAAGAGTTTTTTGCCTGTCGATAATCGGAGCGAGATGTTGGGCTCCAACAGCAATGAGCTTGACTCTCATTCCCGACGCGGTTTGTTGAACGAAAGCTAATGAAGCGTGCGAGAAAACAAGTGCGACACAGGCCGAAGCGAAGTTCCGGCGTCCGGGAGACTGGGGAAGCGCGTGCGTTGCTGGAGGATCAACTAAGCAGTCTCTATTGGTGGGTTTTCAACGCCTTCAAGATGAAGGGGTTTATTCGAGCAAAAGCGTTGGACGAACTGCAGTGCACAAGCGCAACTGGCGACGAGACACATAGTGAGCAACGCAATTTAGACGAGGATCGCTTTTCGCCCGAAAAACAAACGCTCTAGCAGAAAGTGGCTAATTCCATTGACACACCGGCGGCAGACCGCGATCTGCCAAAGGCGAATCTGGTGTCGGTCGTAATTCCCTGCTCCAACCAAGCTCAGTTCCTAGATCAGGCGATCGTTAGTGTGCGGACGCAAAGGCAAACATCGACATCATCGTGGTGGATGCTGGCTCAACCGATAACACTGCGGAAGTCGTCAGGCGCTATTTGCGAATCCGCCTATATTCACCAAAAAAATTCCGGCCTTTCCGCGGGGTTAATGCGGGCCCGCAGAGTAACCGCGGCGATTACGTCATGTTCCTTGACGCCAATCGCGGTGGAGGCGCAACTGCGTTGCTCCGCAGAGCACCCAGAGGCGGGGGTTCGTGGTGGGAGACATCGACTACATTGAGAACGACGGCTCGTATGCGGGTTCACCTTCCTAGCCGATGCTCGAAGCGAACCATTACGAGGAGGTGTTAAAGATCAATCGTCTGGCACACACGATCGCAGTGATGTTCCGGCGATCGGTGCTTGAAAGCGTGAGCGGGTCGATTCGGATTGTTCGCCGACGGAGGACTACAAGATCTGTTATTTACGTCCACTCGTCGGTCTCCTGTCATTTTTCATGTGAAGATGACACGCAAACATATAACAATAGGCCGCTCGATCGGAATGTTTGGTCCGAATCCGCGGCATTTACTGATAGATGCGCCTCCGGATTCACCAGAAAGTCAGAAAGAAACAACAGACATAGTGCCAAAACGGATCCAAAGTTTCTTTATTGGCTCCGTCCGCTTTAGAATATGTTGGGAGCCCAGTCTGACAGTGCGCTGAATACAAGATATGGAAGCTTCGCCGATCCTTGCTTATTTCGGTCACCATAAGTGCGGCACGCAGTGGATCACCTCAATCGTCGAAGACGTATGCGACGCGGCGGGCCTTAGAGCCGTTCGCCACGACAATTCAGATCGCTTCCAAGGCGACATCATTTCCTATCGCCAGGACAATCCATTTGACTTCTGGTGCTACATCAATGCGGATTATTGCTTCGTGCGTGGGCTCGATGTTCGTGGGTTCCATGTCGTTCGCGATCCGCGGGACGTGATCGTTTCCGGATACTTCTCTCACCTCACCAGTCATCCCGTCGACCGTTGGCCCCAGTTGCGATGCTACCGGAGTTTCTTGCAGTCACTCTCAAAGGACGAAGGAATTCTTCGGGAAATGGAGTTCAGCGGCCCGGCTCTTTACGCAATGCTCTTCTGGAACCCATCAACTCCTGGCGTGCGCGAAATCCATTTCGAAGATTTGATTCAGGATTCCGAAGATAGATTTTGCGAACTCCTCGAAGAGCTGGGGATTCTCCCCAATCGAGTTAGCGAAACCGTCGTTCGAGAAATCGTGGGCCGGCACGCATTTCAATGCATGTCCGGAGGCCGGCAACCGGGGGAGGAGAACGCCGCCCACCACTTCCGAAAAGGGGTTCCAGGCGATTGGCGCAATCACTTTAAGGCCAGTCACATCGACTACTTTAAAAAACTCTTCAATCCGGTGCTTATAAAGCTCGGATACGAGACAAGTGAAGGTTGGACCAACGAATTGAGCGAAGCCCGGATTGCCAGCGTTCTTTAGTGTCTGAGTGAGAAAACGTCGTCCTGCCAGGCATCGCGAACGAATCGCGGCCTGTTCGTACGAATTTTCCCATTGAGGACGCCATTACTCGACGACTGTTAAAGCGATGGAGCAAATGCGGCAAAGCATAGCGCGACGATGTTGTTGAGGGGGCACTCGAAAAATAGCTGCGCCGGAGGCCGGTCTGGTCCCGACCGGTATCTCTGCATCGCAAAAGATTTCCCAGTTTGTAGTCACACCCAATTTGTTGTAGACTTGGCTGGCATGGCGGAATTGCCCATGACCGCCGCCTCTACGGCAGAACCGATTGGTCGGGCGTTCCTGTTTCATTTACAACCTGAACGGCGGCGTCGAGGCTAAATGCCGATAGTGCGGCCACCGAACAAGCATACAACACCCAAAGGAACGTACATCGATGGCTAACATCGAAGTAGTTGACATTTCATTGACTGAAACAGTCTCAGCGCGGCTCCGCGGCCGCTATTTGCGCGCGGTGCCGGGGACGCTAAGGACCGCACACACGATGGAAATCACTGGTTGGGTGCTGGGCCGGGAATGTTCGGTAGTGGCTGTTGAACTGGTGAATAAATGCAATGTTTGCCGACGCGCCCCGGTAAATATCCACAGCCCAGATGCGGCAGCAATTTATCCTGGCGTAACGGAAGCCGCTTATAGCGGTTTTAATCTCAAGATAAGCGTCCTGGGACTGACTCCGGAGATCGAGTTTTTGGTGCAGGCCGTGCTGAAAGATCAGAATCGCGTCCCCATTGGAGTGATTCGGGCCCGTCGGCTCTGGCGCGAGGGCGGGATCGATGCGAATCCACCGCTCGTGTCTATAGTAATTCCATGCTACCGCCAGGCACATTTCCTAAACGAAGCAATCGAGAGCGTTCTAGCGCAGAGCTATCCTCATCTTGAATTAGTGTTAGTGGACGACGGCTCGGATGATAATACTGCCGCAATCGCTGCCACGTATCCAGGTGTCCACTACATCCGGCAGAAAAACGCAGGACTCTCCGGCGCCCGCAACACGGGTTTGCGACACAGCCTCGGTAAGTATCTCGTATTTTTAGATGCCGACGACCGCCTTTTACCGAATGCTCTCGAGATCGGATTGCAATGCTTCGCTAGCCATCCGGAGTCCGCATTTGTTTATGGGCATAGTCGCTTTGTGGCGTTCGATGGCTCGCCAATGCCGGCTCGGCAGCCAGTCCACGTCGAGGGGGATTATTATCTTGCGCTGTTACGGAATTGCCCAATCGCGGCACCCGGATCAGTGATGTACCGGCGCGAAATCTTCGAGTTAGTTGACGGATTCGACACCTCTTTAAGTCCCGCGGCCGACTATGACCTCTACTATCGCGTGGCGCGACAATTCCCAATCCGTTGTCATGAGCAAACGATCGTAGAATTTCGACGACACGATACGAACATGACACGTGGTTATGAACGGATGCTAAAATACAACCTGACCGCCCTCCGCGCGCAGTGGAAATATGTTAGAGGGAACGGAGAGCGCAGGGAGGCGTACCGAGCTGGAATTAGATTCTGGAAACATGTGCACGGTCACCTCGTCGTTCGCGCATTTCGCGCTTCCATCGGAGCCAAGCAGTGGAAGCATGCCATCCAAGGATTATGGGCGCTCCTGCGCTTTTGTCCATCCTATTTGCCTTTAATAACGGGCGATAAGCCGTTGCTACAAAAGATCGGAGACTGCGTCAAGCGCGCTGTCGATAAAACTAATTCAAAGGGGCCTCGCGGCGGAGCGCCGCTCCCATTTGTCCAGCAGATCCGACAAGTAGTCCTTGCCAAGATACCGCCTCAAGCAAAGGTAATTGTCGTGGATAAAGGTGATGGCGGTGTGTTAGGACTGGATGGCCTGCAAGAGTGGCATTTTCCGCCACCGAAGGAAGGTTCGACAGAAAGACTATTCGCTACCGGGTCATCGAAGGGCTCCAGAGAGGTAACTTGGATGCAGATTGGATGCACTTATGACTTCCGCCTTTATTCGGGGAGGGGACGCCGAAAACTGTTAGCTGCGGTCAAGGTCATGCGTACAGAGGGCGCGCAGCTCGCTGCGGATTTAGAGCCAGTGCGAGTGGGAGACACCGTCGGCCCAGGAACCATTCGTTGGGACACTGGTAGCGACTCAGAGTCGGAGCTCTACGTATCTGCCAGCCCGAGATTCACTGGTTACTACCCAACCGACAGCGACGATGCTGTTGAGCGTTTTGAAGGGCTTCGCGCGAAAGGAGCCGATTTTCTCCTCTTGCCGCGCACGGCTTTCTGGTGGTTAGATCATTATCCGGAATTCAAGGCGTATCTGGAAAACCGCTATCGCGTAACTGCGGACGCAAACAGTACTAACGATGCCTGTATTATTTTCGATTTGCGTAACGCTTCCCCCGAAGGTTAACGCCATGAACGGGCTGGCACGGAAATTGTGATGCAGCACGTTAACAGAGAGGCTAAGAGCCATGCGTCTGGCAGCACGACATTGAACATGGCGTATACGATCATTCTGCCGAGGCTGAAGGCGCTCAATAGAACAAACACGGCCATCATGCCGAAGCCGGGCTGGAAGGATTGAAGATTCTGGAACTCGCCTGCTGATCTCGCGTTGCGACAAGTTGCCTTCATGCAGGACGGTAGCTTCGGGAGGATTCCAATCTACAACCTTGCCCGAGAGGCCCGGCAAAAATCGGACAAAATATCCTGCCTGTTATATAGTCAGGGCCACCAACCTTCGCTCATAGCGGCGGCAGAAGGCGAAGACTGGGGAACAACTTTTCAGCTTGCCTAATAGCGGCAGCGAGGTTCGACTGCCAGGGCCAGGGCAATTCCAATCTTCAACCTTTCAACCCAGATTGAATCTTTCTGAGCTGGAGCAAAATCGAGGACGGAGACTTATCTATCTCGAAAGTATCCGCGGCATCGCCGCTCTTTGTGTCGTGTTCGGTCACCTGGCGGTGACGTTCATTTCAGCAATGAACAGTATCGATCTCATTCGGTCGAAACTGCCGATTCTGCTTCGCGTTTTGCTGGCCTCCCCTTTGTCGCTGCTGACAAATGGCCGCTTTGCCGTCCGTATATTTTTTGTGTTAAGCGGATTCGTTCTTTCGCTTTCGTATTTTCACAAGAAGACAGGCGGCGCCGTGTCCGGCCCAGCCGCGCGACGCTATCCGCGGCTCATGTTTCCGGCTTTGGCATCGGTGATGTTTGGCTGGATCCTGCTCAAGCTGGGCTGGTACTGGAATATAGACGCCGCCGCTCTCATGCAACAGAGGCCCGACGACTGGTTGTTTCACTGGTTTCTTCTCGATCGAACTTTCACGGATGCGTTGCGAGAGGGTACATACGGAACTTTCTTCAGTTTTGATTGGAACCGAACGCTTAACTCAAGCTTGTGGACCATGCCTTGGGAATTGGGCGGTTCGCTCATCGTGTTTTCACTTCTGGCGCTTTTCGGTTCGGCCCAGCGGCGTCTAATCATATGCGGACTTGTCGCAATCGGGTTTTACGCCATCGAATGGCCATTACTGGTTGATTTTGTGGCGGGCCTCGCGCTTTGCGATTTGTTCGTACGCTACGAGCATCGGTTTCGGGAGAAGCCGATCTGGCCGGTTATCGCCCTCTTCGCTGGATTAGTTTTGGGCGGACTGTTGGGAGAGTGGCCCAGTAGACAAAATGGGTTCAATGGTTATTTCGTTAACTGCTGGCCTGCCGTCCCGGCTGTTCTGATTATCGGGGGTATTACCTTCTCCCCATGGCTCCGTCGCGGACTTGAAGGTCGAGCGATGGCTTTCCTCGGCAAGATTTCATTTCCACTCTATTTGTTTCATTTGTCGATCATCTGCTCCGCCGGCTGCGGGCTGTATGTCTGTTTGCGGCATATGGCTCTGTCTCACGGTCAAAGCGCGATAATCTCAACCGTTGTGTGCATTTCGTTTTTAGTTCTCTTGTCGTGGCTCCTCTATTTCATTCTCGAACTTCCGTCGCTTCGTGTGGCGCGGCGCATTGGTCGGTGGGTCATCCATCGCGAGGACGACGCCCACGTGAGATGATCAACGATCCAGAGATCGCGCCGCCCCTATCGACTAACACATCGTCCCATGCCGCTTATCTTTCATCCGTTCGTGTCATTTATCGCCGGTGTGATTGCTGACCTTTCGCACCAGCGAACTTTTTGCGGAGTTACGTCACCGCACAGACGAGAAATCGTTGAGCCCGCAGTTTACTGATTGTTGACGACCATTTGCGGGGCAGCTTTGCTCAGTTCAAGCTGGTTGTTTACTTTCTCCAAGCCAGAAGCGCTGCATCGCATGGTTAGGCAGCGAACGAGGATGGCATGGAATGAGGCAAGTTACGGGAACCATTCTACCAATGCCTTTGCCACTAACTCATGTCCCTTTCTGTTGGGGTGGTTTCCTTGCGCCATCAGCGTGGGAATCTGGCCGCCGGCTTTCGCGAATTGCTGGAACGCGGCGAGACTGTCAACCAGCCCCACATGATACTCTCTTGCAAGTTGGCGGATCTGCTCGGCGTGCTGATTGAGGGGGTCGGCAGGGGAATCCAGCTTGGCGGAGAGATCAGGCGTGGGAGTCAGAAGAAGTACTTTGACCCCTTTAACTTGAGCCTCCTTGATCATCGCTATCCAGGCCTTGCGCGCTCGCTCCAAACCGATTCCTCTGTCGTTGAGGGCGTAATCGATGCTCACGACATCAGGCCGATGGTTCAGTACCTCGCTCTCGAACCGCCGCGAACCTCCTTCTGAGTTTTCCCCACCGATCGCGGTGACAATGACATTAATGACGGCGTGCGGAAATCGCTCCGCCAACGCAGCGTGCAAGAGATAAGGATAAGCCTCGAAGGTGTGGACCTCTGGTGTCTTAAAATATCCCGATGGCACGCTGTTACCGTGACAAACGATATTCACGGTGCGGTTCTTTGGCCAATCTATCTGGCACAGCTTACTGGTCTCGGCGAGATAACTGCGGCGGTCGGCTGTAGAAGGATCGGTGCCGGGTTGTTGAGCAAAAACCGCCGCGGTAAAAATAGCACCGGCAGCAATCAGCAGGTTTCGCATCGTGTGTCGTATTTGGTGTGTGGTGTCTTGGAAAAACCTAACGAGAATTCGGCGGAATTATTGCGTCTTTAAAGGCGTTCTGCACGGTGCAAAATTCTCGACTAATCGACATATTTTTGCGCGATTGGCATGCGCCGATCGACGCCGAATGCGAGACTCGTCACTTTCAGTCCAGGGGCAGCCTGCTCGCGTTTGTACTCGTTGAGATCGCATTCCTGCTCGTACGGCGGTGGTCCGGATGATACTTGTGTCTGCTAAATAGGAAGTGGAATTTTGCATTTAGAGTGCCTGGCAGTCAGGTTGGAAGATTGCGCGATCATGGTTGAATCATTGCGGGCCGGTGGGAGATTTAAACCTAATCGTGTTTTTAGGCGAGCGGGGCTCGTGTTGAAAGAGGTCAGACCGTCGGTGGCTCTATGCAGGTGGGGAATTTTCTTTGGCGACCGATCTCCCTCATATTTGAAATACCGCTTTAGATTATTAATCGGTCGTTCGAACAAGTGCCATGAAAGGGCTGGCACGGAAATTGTGATGCTGCACGTTAACAGAGAGGCTAGGAGCCATGCGTCTGGCAGCACGACATTGAATATGGCGTATACAATTATTCTGCCGAGGCTGAAGGCGCGAAATAGAACGAACACCGCCATCACGCCGGAGCCGAACAACAAACCGGTCTGCCCAAGGGGTATTTAGTGCGTGTCGTCTTCTACGGACACGAGAAGCGTGAGTTCGTGAATGTTGATCGTTCCGATCTCAAAGTGCGGCCAGATGTGCACCGCCTAAACGGGGTGACATATCTGGTACCGGATTAGGAGTCGCGGAACCACCGCGCGAGGTTCGTATCGTACTTCTCTTCCTTTCGTGGAGATGCTAAGATCCCTGCCGATCAGCAGCACTCTGTCTTTTTACACGATGAAAGTACTCATCACGGGCATTTGCGGGTTCGCCGGAAGCACACTGGCACGGACGTTCCGGCAGCATTTCCTTGATTGGACAATCAGCGGAGTCGATAATCTGAGTCGTCCCGGTAGCGAGGTGAACCGGTCAAGCTTGCAAACGCTTGGCGTCGCAGTGAGCCATGGCGATTTACGCAACGCGTGTGATTTGGAATGTCTTCCGGATGTCGACTGGGTCATCGATGCTGCCGCGAATCCGAGCGTTCTCGCCGGCGTTGACGGAAAAAGTAGCAGTCGCCAAGTCATCGAACATAACCTCTACGGGACGGTAAATCTGTTAGAGCATTGTCGGAGAAGGAGGTGCGGAATCATTCTGCTCAGTACGAGTCGAGTCTATTCGATCGATGCGCTCTCCAGCCTTCCGTTGAGTGTTCGCGACCGCGCATTTTGTTTCGCTGGCGATGGCGCTATGACGTGTGCGAGCGCAGAGGGTGTCGACGAGTCGTTCCCAACGGCTGCACCTCTGTCACTCTATGGCAGCACAAAACTGGCATCGGAAAATCTGGCGCTCGAGTATCACCAGGCATTTGGTGTGCCTGCTTGGATTAACCGCTGCGGCGTGCTAGCAGGTGCTGGACAATTCGGTCGCGCTGATCAGGGCATCTTTTCGTTCTGGATCAATTCATATCTGCAAAAGCGCTGGCTGCGTTATACGGGCTTCGGCGGCAAAGGGTTTCAAGTTCGTGACTGCCTGCACCCGCGCGATCTCGTCCGGTTGATTGCCCGCCAAATGGAGACGCCGAATGGCAGTCAGTCGCAGTGCGTGAACGTTGCCGGCGGTCGGGCCAACAGCATGTCGCTAGCGCAGCTTTCGGAATGGTGCAGTGCCCGTTTTGGTCAGCACCCCATCGCGAGTGAGTCCGTCTCACATCGCTTTGATGTACCTTGGTTGATACTCGATTCCCGGCGCGCAGCAGAACAGTGGAGCTGGAAAGTCGAAACGCCAATTAGCCTTATCCTTGAAGAAATTGCGACCCACGCTGAAGCGCATCCGGAATGGTTGCAACTCTCGGGGGCATAGGGATCGATGGAAGCGAAACCGCTGGAGCTTCTGACCGTGGTAATCCCTGCGCGCGATGAAGAAGCGTGTATCGGTTCGACTGTCGAGCACCTGCACTGTGAGCTGCGCTTACGCGAGGTGCCGCACGAGATCATCGTCGTAGACGACGGAAGCGCAGATCGCACGTGGGAAATTATCGACGCAACCAAAAGGCGCGTTCCTGTTCTGAGGGCAGTGCGGAGCGCACCGCCGCACGGATTTGGTCGCGCGATTATCGCCGGTTTGGACGAGATGCAAGGCGACGCCGTTGTTCTAATGATGGCCGACGAGTCCGACGATTGTCGGGACGTCGTCCGTTACTGGGAGGCATTGCAGCGGGGTTACGATTGTGTGTTCGGAAGCCGGTTCATTAAAGGGAGCAGCGTTATTGATTATCCAAAGCTAAAACTTGCCATGAATCGATGCGCAAATCTCTTCCTGAAGGTGCTGTTCAACATTACTCTGAACGATACAACGAACGCATTTAAAGCTTACCGCCGCGAAGTGATCGGTGGTTGCCGACCATTGATCTCTGCACATTTCAACATCACGGTCGAATTGCCCCTGAAGGCGATCGTGCGTGGCTACTCGTGGACTTCGATCCCTATCGCATGGCGCAATCGGCGGACGGGAAAACCGAAACTGAAGATCAAGGAGATGGGGAGCCGTTACCTATTTATCTGCTTGTATGTCTGGCTTGAGAAATACCTCAGTCGCGGTGACTACATTCGCAGATGACTCGAGGAGAACGACGCCGTAGAACAGCGGTTAATCGAGGCTAAGGGATTGCTGCCCAACGGGGGCAACATGCGCGGCATAGTCCTTCTTACTCTTTTGCCTGCTCGCGGATTCGGTATATCACCGACGCTCGACTAGCAATAGTGTCTTGCCTAAGCGTTGGACCTTGTAATGTGAGTTAGTCAACACCCTCATTTTCAGCCATTGCGGGCAGCTCAGATCTTCCCACTTCGTCTGCACACCATTTACGTCGCATGAACACACCTTAGTGTTGAACTCTAGAGATCCGATTACAAGAAACCGGTCGTACATGCGCAAAAAGTCTTCGCCATACATTATGTGCTTGTGCAGGTCGGGATAATTGCGCGCTATGGCTTCCAGGTTCTTAAACTCTTGTGGCCCAAACAGACCACTTGCCTCATTCAGAGCAGCCTGCCAGTCCAAAATGAAAAAGTACCTGTTCCGTGCTGGTGAGTAATGAAGACGCCGCAGAAAAACGTGCGAATGCTGAACAACAATCGGCAAGTCGTTGTATCCGAATTCGTTATCGTATAATCCCGGACTGAATTCTCGCCGGTATCCCGTGGCCCAAACAACCGGCTGAGTAAGAAGAAGAAGAATGAGTGTTAGGGGAAGAAATGATGTCGTAGCAGCCGTCCGAAGGCGATGACTCAGAGCCTCGCCCTCCTTGATCGTCGGCACACGTTGAAAGGCGATTCGTGAAGCTACATATGCCAGTAATATCGACCAGCTCAAGGCCGTAGGTATCATATAGCGATCACAGAATATAGGTTTTACGCTTCGTGAAAAAACCCAGATCAAAACGGGAACGGCGAGGAATGCATAGGCGGGAATCAGCAGAGATACCTCTGAATCGGAGCTTCGCTGGTATTCTTTTCCACTTTCGTCCGTGCGATCGCCTTCGGTCCGGCATAGGATGAACTGCAAGCCCGACGCAAGGACCAAAAGAACCAGGGCGAAAAGGTTTACGAAAGTTTGCAGTGAATTCCCGCTTACTAGTGACGGCGAGGAAAGAGTCATAAATTGGACCAGATCGCTCAATGCCGGCTCGGGAAGCCACGTCCGCGGACTTCCGACGTCCGACTGGTTCAAAAATGAAGGGATATATGGAATTAAGGAAAGCCAGCTCAAGCCTACGGACAGGTAAAGTTGCATTCTCAAAGTCTTGAAGCATCTGTCCCTCAGGATAAGGGAAAGAAGTAAAGCTCCGCTGTAAATCAGCCCAAAGAGATGCGCATTGACGATGGCGGCATGCGTGCACGTGGTGGCAATGAGCAAACCCCGAGAGAATCCGTTTTTTCTACAAGCTGTGTCGTATAAAAAGAGTCCCAGCGCGCATAACGCGATCAAGAGCCCGTACATCCGGACTTCAGCGTTTTGCCACAAGACGATCCCCGAGGTGCAGAATACAGATAGAACAGCAATAGACGTTGGCCAGAACCCGTAGGTCCGCCGCAACGTCAGCCAGAGAAGCCACAGGGCCGTACAAATGCCCAGACAAGAGAAAAGCCGGAGCGAGAGTTCTGATGCGCCAAATACCCTTGCCCAAAACCACCCCAGCAAAAAGTATAAAGGGGGCGCGGCATTTATCTTGTCGTGGAATGCAGCCAGCATGTGGAAGAACGAATTGTCTGAGAGGAGGTAGTAGGACAAGAGTTCATCATTCACGAAGTATTTCTTGGCTGAAATGACAATGCATGAAACAACTAGAGATACCGTAGCAAGTGCCGGAATCGCATACTCCCATTTTCTCCACACCGAAGTTTCTTTTAGGCTCATCCCTAACGTGGCCAGAGTCTGGGTTCGTTCCCACGTCGAGTTTGGCATTTTAAGCACCTCGTGACAGCCAGCTTCAACATTATATGACTATGCATGAATCATTGCAGGCCAGTGATGCGCTGATAGATCTGCGTGCCGTGAACGAAGTCAGCCGGCTTTATCCACCAGGGCCGATACGGAAGCTGAGTGGAGTGCACCAGGTGCCAGCCTAAGGGATCGCTCTTGACCGCGGGAAGCGCGTAGCGACGCGACAGATCCAAGAATTCCAGCTGGTCCACGATGACGTATGAGACGGGAACCCCTTCGAGCAAGCGTCGCACGCGCACCGGATCCGGCTCCATTGGCGGAAGTACGGCGCGTCGCCCTGTGCAGAGATAGAAGAAGTGCGGCAAGGTTGTAGCGACGATCGCATCTCGAGGCGCGTGTGATCCGATCCAAGCCGCGGCTTCCTCCCAAGCCTGCCAGGAGCGGTCATGATAAAACAAGCGATAGTCCGCGCCGCCACTTCGAGGAATGACGATCGCCTCCTTCTTATTACGCTTACGGAAAGCCTTCAGCAACGCGTAGGCTTCCGCGGCAAACGCGAGCGCCAGAACGCCCGCGAGCACCATTTGCGCGAAAGTGATCGTCCATCGACGTTGTCGCACGCGTAATGACGCCTCGATCGTAGAAAGCGGCAAGACGGCACAAACGGCCAAGAAGGGCGATAGGGGCATCAGGTAACGTGGGAACTGACCGGGCCACGGCGTTACCCAAACGAGTCCGATTGACCCGAGCACAATGAACACCATCAGCCAGGCGCCCCTCCGGATGAGAACGACAAATCCGGCCAGGACAATCGCCGTCAAGCCGAAGATCGGTACAAATCTGACGAACCTCGGGATTACGGCAGTGCCACGCAGATGGTGCTGCGCGTCCCGGAGAAATTGGTGCCAGTAGCCAGCTCTTGTGCTCACCGTCTCGCCGATAGCCGCCGCCAAGCTCGTCAGGTTTGCCGTCAACCGTGTCGTAAGCGCGCGCGCGTCCAGGCGGCCCAGTTCGGGACGGAATGGATTGTTTAGTAGGACGTTTTCGACATAGCTCACGTTGTAATACTGATAGAACGCCCGCTGATACTCGTAGGCTGGGTGTGTGTATTCGTAGCTTCCGTGTGCCCGCGCCACATGTACCTGCCAGGCGACGACTGGCACCAGCGTTAAAATACCGCGCGCGATCGCCAGCCGCCAACGACGACGTGTAAGAGCCTCGAGAACCCACGCAGCCAAAAGCACCACGCCGATGGTTCTCAGAAGAAACCCTGCCGCGGCAAGCGCGAAG
>WNFX01003085.1_pt1 | contig 29264 bp, 34 predicted proteins | sample 5400111 | NCBI WGS metagenome assembly WNFX01 (sample SAMN13153363, study PRJNA577476) | soil metagenome | isolation source: 40 cm soil or saprolite under grassland replicate 1 | place: USA:California | collected 2016-06-15 | reverse complement strand
TGGGTCTCCTACGCCTTCGGCCTGATCTTTACCGTCTTCGGCGCCCTCGTCTTCGCGCTCACGCGGAGCCGTGAGCGTCGCGTCTCCCAGGAAGCGATCATCGGCGTCGTCTACGCGGTCTCCTCGGCGGCCGCAGTGCTCGTCGCGGACCGCACACCGCATGGCGCAGAGCATCTTCGCACCATGCTCGTCGGCAGCATCCTCGCCGTGAGGGTCAGCGAGGTCATCAAGGTCGCGTGTCTCTACAGCCTGATCGGTCTCTTCCACTGGCTCTGCCGGCGCCCGTTCTTCCTGATCTCGGAATCGCCCGATCGTGCCTACGCCGAGGGCCTGCCCGTGCGCTGGTGGGACTTTCTCTTCTACGCCTCCTTCGGCGTGGTGGTGACGAGCTCCGTGCGGATCGCCGGCGTGCTCCTGGTCTTTTCGTACCTGATCGTCCCAACCCTCGCGGCCAACCTGCTGGGCGGGAGCGTGGCGAGGCGGCTCGCCATGGCCTGGGGGTTCGGCACGCTCGTCAGCGTGATCGCCATGGTCGCCTCGGCCATGCTCGACCTCCCGACGGGAGCCACGGTGGTCTGCGCCTTCGGGCTCATCCTCCTGCTCCTGGCCGTGATCACGCGCGCACGACGCGGCGTGGCTCCCGCGTGAAGTCACTCCGACTCCTGGTGCCGCTGCTCGCCGTTCTCACGGCGACGGCCTGCCAGCAATCCCCCGCCCCGGATGCCAAGCCGCTCGTCATCACGAGCTTCTACCCGATGTACGATTTCACGCGGCAGGTGACGGGCGACCGCGCGCAGGTCGTCTCGCTCGTGCCGCCCGGAGTACACGGGCACGACTGGGAGCCGTCGCCCCAGGACGTGGCGCGTCTACGGCAGGCGCGCGTCTTCGTGTACAACGGCGCGGGCTTCGAGCCCTGGGCCGAGAAGGTGATCGCGGAGGCCGCGGGGCCTTCCCTGGTCGTGGTCGCCGCGAGCGCCGGTCTGGCGCGAGCGCCGGTGCCGGGCGGGCCCGAGGTCGATCCGCACGTGTGGCTCGATCCCGTCCTGGCCCAGGGCGAGGTGGAGGCAATCCGGGGCGCCCTCGAGCGGGGCGATGCGGCGGGAAAGGCCGTCTACGAAGCCAACGCCCGGGTCTTCCAGGCGAAGCTGGCCACGCTGCACGAGCGCTTCCAGGCGGGGTTGCGCGACTGCGCGAGGCGCGAAGTGGTGGTGACGCACAAGGCGTTCAGCTACCTCACGCGACGTTACCAGCTCGAGCAGGTGGCGGTGATGGGGCTGGCCCCGGAGTCCGAGCCGAGCCCGGCCGCCCTCGCGACCATCGTGCGCTTCGCGCGCCAGCGTAAGGTCACCGCCATCTTCGTCGAGCCTCTGATCAGTCCGCGGCTCGCCGAGACCCTCGCCCGCGAGGTGGAGGCCAAGGTCCTGTCGCTCAATCCGATCGAGGGAGTGACGACCGACGAGGCCGCGGCCGGGAAGGGCTATACGGACCTCATGGCCCAGAACCTCGAGAATCTCCGGGTCGGTCTCGGGTGCAAGTAGCGCCGACTGCCGGCCCCGCGCGAGGTTCGAGTACAATCTGGGCCATGGATGATGTCGCGGCCCGTCGCTGGCTCGTGCTCTCCATCGGAGGCGGAGCGCTCTTCCTGGCCCTCGCCGCGGTGGTCTTCAGCGTGGGCCTCCTCCCCGGCGACGTGGCCATCTACAACGGGATCCTCTCGCGCCGTACACCGGCCGTGCGGGAGTTCTTCTGGTGGGCCAACTTCTTCGGCAACTGGAAGGCCCTGCTGCCCGCGACCCTTCTCCTGCTCGTCGTCTCGCCGCAAGCGCGCCGGCGGTGGTGGCTCATCGCTCTCGTCATGCTGGGCGCGCCCGCCATCGAGCACGCGGCCAAGGTGCTGGTGGGGCGCAGCCGGCCCCAGGGTTCCGCCATGGGCTTTCCGAGCGGCCATAGCACCGGGGCCGCGGCCTTCGCCGTCTTCGCCATATACTTCGCGGTGAAGGAGGGCTGGGGGCGCATGCGGCGCCTGAGCCTCACCGTGATCGTGCTCATCCTCATGATCCTGGTCGGGATCGCGCGCATGGTGCTCCATGCCCACTGGCCCTCGGACGTCCTGGGCGGCTTTCTCCTGGGTGGCTCGTGCGCGGCAGCCGGCGCCTGGTGGGACGCGAGCCGGAGCCCGGCCTGATGCGTCCCTTCGTCGAGCTCGAGGGCGTGGCAGTCGATTACGGTAACGTGCGTGTGCTCGACGGCATCAACCTGACCGTGGATCCCGGCGATTTCCTGGGCATCATCGGGCCGAACGGCTCGGGCAAGACCACCCTCTTGCGGGTGATGCTGGGCCTCCTCTCACCGACGGAGGGCGCGGTCAGACTCTTCGGCAAGCCTCCGGCGGCTTTTCGCGAATGGGGACGGCTCGGCTACGTGCCGCAGAAGACCACCCTCGATCCCGCCCTGCCCGTCACCGTCGAAGAGGTCGTGGCGAGCGGGCTCGTGCCGGTGCTGGGACTCTTCCAGCGGACGGGGAAAGCGGAGCGGGCCCGTATCAGGGAAGTGCTCGCCCGGGTCGGCATGGAGGCGCACGCGCGCGCGCGGATCGGCGCGCTGTCCACGGGGCAGCAGCAGCGCGTGCTCATCGCGCGCGCCCTCGTCTCCGACCCCGAGCTGCTCATCCTGGACGAGCCGACGGGCGGCGTCGACCCCGAGGCGCAGACCTCGTTCTATGCCCTCCTCCACCACCTGAATCGCGAGCGCGAGGTCACCCTCATCCTGGTCAGCCACGACATCGGCGTGGTCGCCAAGGAAGTGACCAAGCTCGCCTGCCTCAACCGGCGGCTGATCTTCCACGGTCGGCCCGGCGACTTCCTGAGCGACGCTGCCCTCACGGCCTTGTACGGGCCGTCGGTGCGGGTCGTGAGCCACGACCACTAGTCCCGTGCCAACTGACTTCGCCATACTTCGTTCTCGGTCGTCGGCCACCCTCAACGTACACCTACGCACGCCTCGGGCTGCCTCCTCCCTCGGGCCTCGTCTGGCTCGCCATTTGGCCCGGGACGGGAACTAGTCCCGTGCCTGAATTCCTTCAGTTCGGGTTCATGCAGCGGGCGTTCGCGGCGGGCGCGGTCACCGCCATCATCTGCCCTCTGATCGGCGTCTTCCTCGTCCCGCGACGGCTCTCGCTCATCGCCGACACGCTGGCCCACGTGGCCCTCGCGGGCGTGGCGGTGGGACTGCTCCTCGGCGCCTCGCCCGTCCTGGGCGCCCTCGTGGTCACCGTGATCGGCGCTCTCGGCATGGAGCGGCTCCGGGCCCGCGGCGCCCTCCAGGGCGACGCCGCCCTCGCCGTCTTCCTCTCGGGCGGCTTCGCCGTCGCCGTGGTGCTGATCAGCCTCGCCCATGGCTTCAATGCCGATCTCTTCGCCATCCTGTTCGGGAGCATCCTGACCGTGAGCCCCACGGACGTCTGGCTCATCCTGACCCTCGGCGCCGTTGTGGTGACGACCATCGCGCTCACGTACCGGCGGCTCTTCGCCACCACCCTCAACGAGGACCTGGCCCGGACGAGCGGTGTCCAGGTGACCGCGCTCAACTTCACCCTCACCGTGCTCACGGCGCTGACCACCGTGGTGGCCATGCGCATGGTCGGCGTGCTCCTCGTGAGCGCCATGATCGTCATCCCGACGCTCACCGGCTTCGCCATCGGCACGAGCTTCCGCCGCGCCACTATGGTGGCCATCGTGATGGCGCTCGCCTCCGTGGGTATCGGCCTCACCGCCGCCTACTACCTCCGCCTGGCCGCGGGCGGGGCCGTGGTGCTGACGGCGCTTCTCATCTTCGCCGTGGCCTCCATGCTCCGGCGCGTGCCGTGGACCCGCCGTCCCAGGGAGTCTCGTCCATGACCCGTGCACGCCTGGCCCTGCTGGCTGCCCTCGTCCTCTTCGCCACCGCGGGCGCCTCCGCGGACGACGGCGAGTGCAAGCGCTGGCGGGCGGCCTTCGCCGCGATGCCGGTCCGTATGGTGACGGTGCAGGCGGGGGCCAAGACCATGGCCCTTCGGGTCAAGGTGGCGGAAACCGCGGAGCAGACGGCGGCGGGCTTCCAGTGCTCGACGCCCGAAGAGATCCAGAAATCGCTCATCCTGTTCGACTTCGGCCGCGAGATCTACACGCAGTTCCACATGAACAACGTCCCCGCCGCCCTCGACATCGCGTTCGTCAAGGACGACGGCAGGGTCTTCGCCATCCTGCGCATGGATCCGAGCCCCACAGCGCTCTACGGTCCCCTGGGCAACTTCCGCTACGCGCTGGAGGCCCGCGCCGGCTTCTACGAGGGCCAGGGCATCCGTCAGGGCGAGGCGCGGCTGCTGCCGCCCGTCACCGCCAAGTAGCTCGTGCACGAGCGCCACACGCACTCCTCGCGGCACAAGCACCGGCTCTGGGCCGTGCTCGCGCTGTCCACGGTCTTCATGGTCATCCAGGTGGTGGTGGGCTGGTGGACGGGCTCGCTCGCCCTTCTCGCCGACGCGGCGCACCTCTTCGTCGATGCGGCGGGCGTGGGGCTCTCTCTCCTCGCCGTGTGGTTCGCGGAGCGGCCGGCCACGCCGGAGAAGACCTACGGCTACTACCGTGTCGAGATCCTGGCCGCCCTGCTCAACGGGGTGGTCCTGTGCGTCCTCGCCCTCGTCATCCTCTTCGAGGCGTGGGAACGCCTGCGGAGACCCCACGAAGTGCTGGCGGGACCGGTGCTGGTGGTGGCGGTGGCGGCCCTCGGCGTGAATCTCTTCGCCGCGCGGCTCCTGCACGCCGGCGCGGGCGAGAGCCTCAACGTGCGCAGCGCGTATCTCGAGGTGCTGGGAGACGCCCTCTCCTCGGCGGCCGTGATCGCCGCCGCCGGCGTCATCCTGCTCACGGGCTGGACGACGGCCGACGCCCTGGCCAGCGCGGCCATCGGGCTTCTCATCCTTCCGCGCACCGCCTCGCTGCTGAAGCAGGCCGTCAACGTGCTCCTGGAGGGCGTCCCCCCGCACCTCGACCTGGGGAAGATCGAGACCGCGCTGCTCGCCGCCACCGGCGTGCGCCGCGTCCACGATCTGCACGTGTGGACGCTCACCTCGGGGCGCGAGGCCATGAGCGCCCATGTCGTGGTCGAGCCCGGCACGCCGGCCGACAGGATCCTCGAGGAGCTTCACGTCATCCTGCACGCCCGCTTTGGCATCGACCACACGACACTCCAGATCGAGACCGAAGCGCCTTCACTCCTGCAGATCTCTCCGCGCTCTTAGATTCCCCCTCACCCTGCCCTCTCCCCCAGTGGGGGAGAGGGATGTCAGGTGGGCCTCAGCGCATGTTGCCGGTGTGGCCGAGGGAGTAGCGGCCGGGCTGGGGCCAGACGGTGAGGCCGTGGGGCTCTTTCCCCACGGGGATCTTCGTCACCTTGCCGGTGGCGGTGTCGAAGACGTAGACGACGTCGTCATAGCGCCCGGAGAGCCAGAGCTGCTTGCCGTCGGCGCTCACGTTGCCCATGTCCGGGCTCCCGCCCCCGGGGATCGGCCAGTTCGCCTCGATCCGGCGCGTGGCGAAATCGACGACGGAGACACTGCCCTTGCCGCGCGGTGGGCCATGCACGTGGTTCGAGCCGCGGTTGGCGACGTAGAGCTTGGTCCCGTCCCGGCTCGGGTAGAGGCCGTGCGTGCCTTTGCCGGTCTTGATGAAATCGATCTCCCTGAAGGTCTCGCCGTCGACCACGAAGATCCCGTCGGCCCGCATATCGGCCACGAAGAAGATCTTGCCGTCCGGGGACACGCGGATGTCCTGGGGCATGCCGCCCCGGGACAGCTTGAGATACCCCAGCACCTTGCGGCCCGCCATGTCGATCTTGGCCAGGCTGCCCTGGAACTCGCACGTGAAGATGGCGAAGCGCCCGTCGATGGAGAAGTCGGCGTGGTTGATGCCCGCGCATTGCGGCACCGCGAGCGAGCTCTGGAGCGTCATGGTCTGGGGATCGCGAAAGTCGAGCCGCTTCAGGGCCTCGGCCACCACCACGGCCGACCGCCCGTCGGGGGTGAAATACATGTTGTAGGGGTCATCGACGGGAATGGCCCGGCCCGGCTTGCCCGTCATGGGATCGATCGGAGTCAGGCTCCCGTCCGTGCGGCCCTCCGCGTTGTTGGTCACCCACAGCGTCTTGAGATCGTACGAGGGGACGACGTGCTGGGGATTGATGCCGACGCGAAACCGATCGACCACCTTGAGGGTGGCGGGGTCGATGACGTACACCTCGTTCGATCTCAGGTTGGGGACGTAGACGCGTGGCGGCGCGGGCACCGCCACCGCGCTCATCTTGTCCGCGCGCGTCTCGCTGTAGAGATTGCTCGGATCCACCACGGACGGCATCCCCGGCACCGTCTCCACGGCACGGGCGGGCGGCTGGGCGACGGCGTCACCATATCCCCCGGACACGGCGGCCGCGAGGCAGACCATGGCAAAGTTACGACGCCAGGTATCAGTCAGTGACTGGGCAGGCACTTCTCACCCTCCGCACTCGACAGCTCGGTTCACGTCGCCTTCCTCGTGCCGATCCTACGGACGCGCGATCGCGGTCTTGACGGCGCTGACCGTGCGAGCCACGATGGCCTCCACTCCGAGCCGGCCCAGCTCCGCGCTCGCTCGGCCGGGATCGCCATCCACGCCGTCCCCCGTGGGCCCCGTCCCGCGACGCAGGCGATCCATTCTCACCAGGCGGGGATCGACAGCCAGCATGAGGGAGGTATCCGCGAGGGCGGCATGGCTGCCCAGCTCGTCGTCCCGGTAGCCGCGCGCCTTCAGGAGCTGGCGAAACTCGTCCTGGCTCGCTCGGTAGTACTCGCCCACGGCGTGAACCCGGACGGGGGCGGATGCCCACTCCCGGTTCAGCCGCGTCGCCACCGCGCTCTGGCCGGACTGGGTGGATGCGTGATCGCCCAGGAGCACGATGTGCCGGAAGCCGTGGGCCTTGAGGCTCCGGGCGGCGTACTCGACATTCTTCTGAAACACGTCATCGGGCACGGTCAGCGTGCCCGGGAACCGCATGTGCCCCGTGGGCGGGCTGACCTGTCCCTCCGGCACGTACGCGAGCACGGGGGCCACCAGAGCGTTGCCCAGCGTGCGCGCGATCTTCTCCGAGAGCGCCTTCACGCGCACGTTGTGCTTGCCCACGGCCATGTGCGGGCCGTTCTGCTCGGTCCCTCCGATCGGGACGATGACCGTCGTTCCCCCCGCCTGGATCCGGTCGCGGATCTCCGTCCAGGTCAGCTCCTCGAGGAACACTGTGTCCGGCGTCTCCGCGTGCGCGCCCGACACCGCCATGAACAGCAGGCACACGAGTAGCCCAGACACGCTCCACTTCACGTGAGCCAAAGGCGCCCCCTCATTGATTCAGCCCTCGCCTCAGGGCTTCGCCCTTCAGCTCGAACTGTGGCCCTCTCCCCCTTTCGGGGGCGAGGGTTGCAAAGAAGAGTTACCACCAGCCGCGCCACCAGACGAAGAGGGCGATCACGAGGGAGAAGCCGATGATGTACACGAGCCAGGATTCGTACCAGGTGACCTGCGGCACGTCGACCTGATCGGGCTCCCAGGCCATGGCTTGCCGCCACCGTTCGTCCCCCTGCGAGTACTGGGCGAAGATCTCGACCGTCCGCTCGAGAATGACGGGCGCGCCCACGCTCCGGTAGCGCTGGGTCAGCGAGCCCTGCTGATTGGTGAGCGTGAAGCCCGCGGTGGCGCTCCCCGTGGCCTGGAGGTAGGTCTCCTCGGCGTGGGCGAGGGTGGCGAAGACATCGCGCCGGCCGTCGAGCGAGCCCAGAACCTTGGCGATGGTGTCGGCGTCGGGGGCGTCGTAGGACCGGTCGATCGTGGAGAGGGTCAGCGCCATCAGTACGAGCGGGGCAGCCCCAGCACGTGCTCCGAGAGGTAGTTCAGGGCCATCTGCTGCGAGATGGGCGCGATCTTGTAGAGACGGATCTCGCGCCACAGGCGCTCGACGTGGAACTCCTTGGCGTAGCCGTAGCCGCCAAACGTCTGCAGGGCCGCGTCGCAGGCCTGAAAGCCCGCTTCGGCGGCGAGGAGCTTGGCGGCATTGGCCTCGCGCCCGCACGGCCGGCCCGTGTCGAAGAGCCAGGCCGCCTTGAGACACATCATCTCCGCGGCGTCGAGCTGGGCGAGGGCGAGGGCAAGGGGATGCGCGATGGCCTGGTTCTTCCCGATGGGCCGGTCGAAGACGACGCGCTCCTTGGCGTACTGGACCGCGCGCTCGAGGGCGGCCCGCCCGATGCCCACGGCCTCGATGCCGATCACGATACGCTCGGGATTGAGGGAGTCGATCAGGTGATAGAAGCCGTCGCCCACCGTGCCGACCACGTCGGCCTCGGGCACCTCGAGGTTGTCGATGAAGATCTCGTTGGAGTCCACGGCGGCGCGGCCGAGCTTCTCGATCAAGCGCACCGTGATGGCCTGGCGATTGAACTCGGTGAAGAAGAGGGTCATGCCCTTGAGCGGCCGGGCGGGATCGCGGTCGCTCGTGCGCGCGAGGAGCAGGATGCGATTGGCGTGCTGCGCGTTGGTGGTCCACACCTTGCGCCCGTTGACGAGCCAGCCATCGCCCTTCTTCTCTGCCCGCGTCTGGATGCGCGAGGTGTCGGTGCCCGCGTTGGGCTCGGTGACGCCGAAGGCCATCACGGTCTCGCCCGTCACGATCTTCGGGAGCTCGCGCTGCTTGAGCTCATCCGTCCCGTAGCGCACCACGGGCTCGGGTGGGAAGCAGTAGAAGTGGATGGGCGAGGCGCCCGAGGTGCCGGCGCCCGAGGCACAGATCTCGTGGAGCATGAGGGCGGCCTCGGTGACGCCCAGGCCCGCGCCGCCATAGGCCTCGGGAATCATGAGCCCGAGCCAGCCGTTGTCGGCGAAGGCCTTGACAAACTCCGTCGGGTATTCGGCCTTCCTGTCTTTCTCGAGCCAGTAGTCCAGGGAGAAGGTCCGAGCAAGCGCGGCGACTTCCTTGCGGATCAGCTCCTGCTGCTCGGTGAGCGCGAAGTCCATCGTGGCCTCCCTGCCGGCCTTTGAAGTGCGAGCGAAAACTGAGAAAGAATATCACGGACTTGCCCCGCGGAAAGCCCCCGGAGTATCCTCGACGCATGGAAACGACCCCCGCCATCCAGGACTACCTCGGGGCGATCTACGATCTCGCGGGCAGCGACAAGCCGGTCATCGGGGCCCGGCTCGCCCGGCACATGCATATCTCGGCGCCGTCCATCACCGAGGCGCTCCGCCGCATGCAGCGTGAGGGCTATGTCACGGTGGCGAGCAAGAAAGAGATCCGGCTCACCGCCAAGGGCCTGGACATCGCGCGCACCATGGCACGGCGCCACCGGCTCATCGAGCGCTGGCTCACGGACGTCCTGGGGCTCGACTGGTCGCGCGCCCACGACGAAGCCCATCGGCTCGAGCACGCCCTCTCCCCCGTGGTCGAGGAGCGTCTGGCCACCATCCTCGGCATGCCGAGCACCTGCCCCCACGGCAATCCCATCCCGGGCATGCCGGAGCCCGAGGCGCACAACCCCATCCCGCTCTCCCAGGCCCCCGCCGGCTCGACCTTCGTGGTCGAGCGCATCACGGAGGAGGCCGAGGCCGATCGCCAGCTCCTCCGCTTCCTCTGGGAAAGCGGCATCCGCCCGGGCAGCCGGCTCACCGTCACCGACGTGGCGCCCTATGCGGGCACTATCTCGGTAGACCTCGAGGGGCGGACCATCACCATGGGCCTCGCCGCATCGCACAAGATCTGGGTCTACGATCCGCAGGAGCCGGCGCCCCGGCGCAAGCCCGCGCGCCTCCGGGCCGCCCGCAAAGTCGCCAGATAACATGGCCGTTCAGGCGCTCTACGCGCTGCAGAACGGCTTCATGGGCTTCGAGAAGAGCGGGCTCTTCTTCGGCGAGCGCTCGGGGGAGCGGGTGCGCATCCCCATCGCCTGCTATCTCGTCAGGACCTCGGACACGACCATTCTCTTCGACACCGGTCTCTCGCCGCGCGCCGTGCCCGGCCTCATGAGAGCCGACTCCCTGGCGACCTTCACCGAGGCCGACCTGCTCGTGAACCGCCTGGACTCCGTGGGGATCGAGCCGGAGAACGTCGACGTGGTGGTCCTCTCCCACCTGCACTTCGATCACGCGGGCGGCGCCTTCCTCTTCTCGAAGTCCGAGCTGGTGGCCCAGCAGGACGAGTACGCGTACGCGAGCTACCCCGCGGGGTTCTTCTCCGGCTTCTACTACAAGAAGAACTTCGACCTGCCGGGCTACCGGTGGCGGCTCCTCGACGGCGACACCGAGATCGTGCCCGGCGTCACCGTGCTCCGGAGCGACGGGCACACCCCGGGGCATCAATCGCTCCTCATCGAGCTGCCCCAGACGGGGCCGGTGATCCTGGCGGGCGACTGCTGCTACTGGCAGGAATCCATCGACAAGGAGATCCCGCCCGGCGTCGTCTGGGACCCGACGCGGGCCATGCATTCGATCAAGCGGCTCAAGACGGTCGCGCGCCTCATGAACGGGCGCATCTTTCCCAGCCATGATCCCGTGTTCTGGGCGTCGGTCGTGCAAGCACCGGAGGCATATCGCTAACCACCCCTCACCCTGCCCCTCTCCCCTGAGGGGAGAGGGATCCATCAGGATGGTCCCCTCAATATCCCTCTCCCCCATTGGGGGAGAGGGCAGGGTGAGGGGGTCGACCCAAGGAGGAACAGCATGGGAGTTCTCGACGGCATCAAGGTGCTCGAGCTGGCGCGCGTGCCCCCCGCGGAAATGCCCGGCATGATGCTGGCGGACATGGGCGCGGACGTCCTCAAGATCGACACGCCCGGCGACACCCAGGAGGACCCCGACTGGCAGCGGCGCTCGGCCTTCGTCTACGTCAACCGCAACAAGCGCTCGATGGCGCTGAACATGAAGGCGCCCGAGGGCCAGGCGATCTTCACCAAGCTGGCCACGCAGGCCGATGTCATCGTCGAGGGCTTCCGGCCCGGCGTCATGAAGCGCCTGGGCGCGGACTACGAGACCGTCCGGGCGCTCAACCCGCGCATCGTCTACTGCTCGCTCTCGGGCTTCGGCCAGAACGGCCCGTACCGCGACTACCCCGCCCACGACATGAACTACCTCTCGCTGGCGGGCGTGCTCACCCTCATCGGCGAGCCCGACCGGAAGCCCGTGATCCCGCTCAATCTCGTGGCCGACTATGCGGGGGCGAGCATGCACGGCGCCCTCGGCATCATGTTCGCGCTCTTCGCGCGCGAGCGGACGGGCAAGGGCCAGCACGTGGACGTCTCCTATCTCGACACCACCATCGCCCTCCTCGCCGCCACCCCCAACATGCGCTACTACTTCAGCGATGGTCTGGCCCCCAAGCGGGGCGAAGGCTTTCTCGGCGGATCGTATCCCTACTACGCGATCTACGAGACCAAGGACGGCAAGCTTCTGACCATCGGCTGCACCGAGCCCTGGCTCTGGGAGAACTTCTGCAAGGCCATCGGGCGCCCCGACTTCGTCCGCTTCGCGCGCAAGCACGACCAGTTCGTGCGCGCCGCCAATGCGGAGGAGGTCAAGGCACGGGAAGAGATCGAGGCCGTGATCCGGACCAAGAACCGCGATGAGTGGTACGACCTGCTCGTCAAGGCCGACGTCTGCGTGGGCAAGGTCTACGAGCCCGAGGAAATGGTCCAGGACCCGCAGGTGCAGGCGCGCGACATGATCGTGGAGATGAAGCACCCGACCCTGGGCACCATCAAGGAGTTCGGCATCCCCATCAAGCTCTCCGGTACGCCCGGCACCGTCCGCACGCCCGCCCCGTACGCGGGCGAGCACACCGAGGCCGTCCTGCGCGAGCTGGGAATGAGCGCCGCGGACATGCAGGCGCTCAGAGAGAAGAAGATTGTAGGCTAGGAGTGCCGGTCTGGCTGTCCGGTCCTAGTCGAGAACGCGATCTCCCAATTTTCATCGGCCCGCCCATCAATCGATAGGCGCCACACGTACCGTCCTCCGGGAGGGATTGGCAGCGGCCCAATGTTGATCGCAAGAGTGGTGTCCAGCGGAGTCCCAGCTACTAGACCCGCGGGACGTCCAACCTCGAAATTCCCACGAAGCTCGATCGGGCGATCGCCATCTGGCGTCGGCACACGAACGGGCTGACCGTCCGCGTTCAGGAGTTCAAGGGTGAACTCATGAAGCCTATTCGCTTCATCCCAGGGCACCTCAATCTTGAGCGCGATCGCCATTGGAGTCGGATCGGGGCCGGCAACCGACCACCCGCCGCCGAGAATATAGAGCTTCCCATTGACAGCCTGGGCCGCGTCTGCCAACAGCATCGTGACCTTCATCGACTTCACCTCGTCCTTGAGGAAGGGCCAGCGAAGAGACAATCGTGGGGAGGGCGGCGCCAATACTGATGTATTTCCAGGCGTGGTCTTCATTCCACGCGACAGCAAAGCAGCCCCCCAGCGCGAGAAAGAGAAACGACACGAGAATGTATATCCACGAAAATGGTGGAGTGCCGGCCGGAGGACCCATCACAGAAATGGTGAAGGCTTGCAAATTGGGTCCCTGAACGTTGAGCCTTGCCGTGACCGTCGTCGTGCCATTCGACATCTCTGCTGACCTCCTTCGGAGGTGCTCGGGCTCTCCACCATTCCGCGCCACCCTGTGTCCTCTGTCGCTTCAGCTCCATGGTAGTCACAAGAAAAGACACCAGGTTGAAAGTATTGCTCCCAGACTACTCCCAGGCCCGCTGATCGGTGAGCAGGCGCACGATGTCCAGGTGGCCGCGCCGCCGCGCGATGCCGAGCGCGGTCTCGCGGTCGCCGTCGCGCACGTTCAGGTCCGCGCCCGCCTCCACCAGGACCTTGGCCACGTCGAGATGCCCGAACTCGGCCGCGTACATCAGGGCCGTGTTGTCGTTGTCGTTCCTGGCATTGATGAAGGCGCGCCTGGCGAGGAGCGCCTTGACGATCTCGACATGACCGCGCTGGGCGGCCACCATGAGGGCCGTGATCCCCCGCGGCGCCACCGCGTCCACCTTGGCGCCGCGCTCCAGCAAGGTGCGAACGATCTCCACGTGGCCGTCCCGGGTGGCGAACAGGAGGACCGTCCAGCCCGCGTACTGGTAACCGGGATCCGCGCCCTGGCCGAGAAGCTGCGTCACCTCATCGGTCTTCCCGCTGAGGGCGGCCTGGCGGAGCTGCTCGTCCATCGGACGAGCGCAGCCGGAAAGCGTACAGAGCGCGGTCAGGGCGAACAGGAGCGCAACCAGGCGCCGTTGCCTCTTCATCCGCCCGGGAGTCTAGGTGTCGCCCTCCGTCAAGTCAAGCACCTGCGGGGCTCCTCTGCTACGGTGAGCCCATGACGGCGGATCGAGTCTCCCTCGAGGCGTGGAGCGCGCTCTGGCGCAGGCTCGGGGCGCGCTCGGATCCCGCCCCCGCGCACGGTGAGATCCACCGCGCCTACTCGGAGCCGCATCGTCACTACCACACCCTCGAGCACATCGCGCACGCGCTCGCCCGCTTCGATGGCATACGGAGCCGCGTGGGCGCCGCCGATGCCGCGGAGCTCGCGCTGTGGCTCCACGACTTCGTCTACGATCCGCGCGCCAAGGACAACGAGGCGCGGAGCGCGGCCTACGCCAGGCGTCTCCTCGCCGAGGGTGGGGTCGGCGCCACCGTGGGCGAGCAGGTCACCGATCTCATCATGGCCACGTGCCACGCGAGCCCACCGGACGCTCCCGATGCCCGCTACGTGGTCGACGCGGATCTTTCCATCCTGAGCGCCCCCGCGGCCGAGTTCGATCGCTACGAGCGCCAGGTCAGGCAGGAATACGCCTTCGTGAGCGAGCCCGACTGGCGCGCGGGCCGGGCTCGCATCCTCCGGGTGTTCCTGGACCGGCCGCGGATCTTCCTCACTCCCGAGTTTGCCGCCCTCGAAGCCCCAGCCCGGGCCAATCTGAAGCGCTCGATCGAGGCCCTGCAACGCGCGCCTTGACGGCACTGCGGGAGGCTGCTAGCGTCGCTGACGCGATGCGCTTCGAGGTGGATCTGATCCAGGAAGAGGGCGGCCTCTATCGCGCCACCGCCGTGGCCTACCCGACTGTCACCGTCACCGGTCGCACCGAGAAGGAAGCGCTCGGCCTCCTGATCGACGCGCTCGATCGGCACTTCAAGGACGAGGCGCGCAAGAGCCAGACCCGGTCATGAGCGCGGCGCCGGGCGCGCTCGGCGATCTCCGGGTCATCGACTGCTCGCGGCTGATCGCGGGCGGCGTGCTTGCCACCATGCTGGCCGATCTCGGGGCCGACGTCATCAAGGTGGAGAATCCCCGGGCGGGCGATCCTCTCCGCACCTGGTCCAAGTCCCTCGGCGAGCTCTGGTGGAAGATCTACGCCCGGGGCAAGCGCTCGATCACGCTGAACCTGACGGCGCCGCCGGGACAGGCCCTCCTGAAAAAGCTCGTGAAGAACGCCGATGTCCTCATCGAGAACTACGTGCCGGGGACGTTCGAGAAGTGGGGCCTCGGCTGGGAGGCGCTCTCCAGGGAGAACCCGCGGCTCGTGATGGTGCGCGTCTCGGGCTGGGGCCAGGACGGACCGTACCGTGATCGTCCGGGCTTCGGCACCATGGTCGAGGCGATGTCGGGCTTCGCGGCCACCACCGGTCCTGAAGAATCGCCCACGCTGCCGTCCTTCCCCATGGCCGACATGGTCGCCGCCCAGGCGGGCGCGGTGGCGGTGCTGGCCGCGCTCCACCATCGCGACCGCGTCTCGGGCCGGGGCCAGATGATCGACGTGCCGCTCTACGAGCCGCTCCTCTCCATCCTCGGCCCCAATCCCATCGAGTACCGGGCCCACGGCATCGTGCGCGAGCGTATCGGCAACCGCTCGCACAACGCGAGCCCGCGCGGGACGTACCGGACCAGCGACGGCAAGTGGGTGGCCCTCTCGGCGTCCACGCCGGCCTCAGCGGACGCCATGTTCAAGGCCCTCGGGCTCGGGCGCCTGCTCGCCGATCCGCGCTTCGCGACGAACGACGCGCGCATCGCCAATGGCGAGGCGGTCGACCAGGCCATCGCGGAGGCCATCGGCCAGCGCTCGCGCGAGGAGATCGTCCGGCTCTTCGAGACCGAAGGGCTGACGGCGGCCCCCGTCTACGACATCGCCGACATCATGGAGGATCCGCACTTCAAGGCCCGCCACACCTTCGTGGACCTGCCGGACCCGGAGCTGGGCACGGCGACGATGAGCGCGCCCACGCCGCGTCTCTCCGACACGCCGGGCACCATCCGCTGGGTCGGCCCGCCCCTGGGCGCCCACAACCGCGAGGTCTACGCGGGCGAGCTCGGCCTCTCCGACACCGAGATCGAGCGACTCAAGGCCGACGGCGTGATCTGACCCGCCGGAAAGTCGAGTGATAGGATGTGGCCGATGCCGCGAGATTTCGGGCCCAACCCATTCCTCGACGCGACGGCGGACGGCCTGCTGGCCGCGGTGGCCGAGCGCTTTCCCGAGCGAGAAGCCATCGTCGCCGCCGACCGGCGCATCACGTATGCCGAGCTCTACCAGGGCGTCAATCGGTGCGCCCGCGCGCTCCTCGCCGCCGGGGTGAAGAGGGGCGACACGGTCGCCCTCTGGCTCCCCAATCGCCCCGAGTGGTTCTTCATCCAGTACGCGTGCGCCATGCTCGGAGCGGTGGCGGTCTCGCTCAACACGCGCTACAAGGCGCACGAGCTGGGCTACATCCTCGAACAGTCAGAGGCCACCACCCTCATCCTGACCGACCGCCTCGGGCCCGTGGACTATCTCGACACGCTGCACGCGGTCCTTCCCGGGCTCTTCGAAGCCGAGCCCGGCGACCTCGCGGCGGAGAACCTTCCACATCTCAAGCGGATCATCGTGGACTGCGAGGATCCTCATCCCGGCTGTCTCGGGCTCCGCGACCTGAGCGAGGCCGCGGAGAGCGACACGTGGCAACGGCGCGTGGGCGATGTCGCGAAGGCGGTGGGGCCGGACGATCCGTGGATGATCCTCTACACGTCCGGCACCACCTCGTTCCCTAAGGGCGCGCTGATCAGTCACCGAAATGCCGTCCCTCACGGCTGGTACGCGGGCAAGGTGCTCGGCGTCGCAAAGACCGATCGCGTCCTGCATGCCCTGCCCCTGTCAGGCACCTGGGGCGGTCTCTGCATCCCGCTCTCCACCTTCGCCCACGGCGGCTGCCTCGTGCTCATGGAGACGTTCGACCCCGCGGTGGCCCTGCACCTGATCGAGCGCGAAGGGATCACGATCTGGAACGCGGTGGACGCCATGGCCATCGCGGTGCTCGATCACCCGGACCTGGCCCGCCGCAAGCGCTCGACCCTTCGCACGGGGGGCTTCGGCATGACGGGGGGCGGCCGCGACGGCCTCTTCGAGGACATCCTCCACACCCTCGGCGTCCCTCAGGCCTATCAGCCCTATGGCATGACGGAGCTCAACGCGCTCTGCCTGCTCCACTACCTCGATGAGAGTGAGGCGTCGCGAGCGATCTCCGGCGTGTGGCCGGCCGAGGGCATCGAGGTGCGTGTGGTCGATCCAGAGACCGGGGAGGACATGCCCGTCGGGAGCCAGGGCGAGCTGTGGTTCCGCGGGCCGCTCGTCACGCGGGGTTACTACAAGAAGCCGGAGGAGACGGCCAAGGCCTTCTCGCCCGACGGCTGGTTCACGACGGGCGATCTCGCCGTGCGTGACGCCGAGGGGCGCACGATGTTCAAGGGGCGACTGCGTGAGGCCCTGAGGATCAGCCACTTCATGGTCGCCCCCGCGGAGATCGAGGCCTTCATCATGACCCACCCGCAGGTGTCGCAGGCTTTCGTGATCGGCGTCCCCGACCCCAAGCTCAACGAGGCCGCCGTGGCCTTCGTGATCCCTCGCGACGGCGAGCCGCTCACAGAAGCCGAGGTGATCGCCCACTGCAAGGGCAAGATCGCCTCGTTCAAGGTCCCCCGCCACGTGCGCATCGTGGCCGACGTCCCCCGCACCCCCGGCCCCCACGGCGACAAGGTCCAGAAGGCCAAGCTGCGCGAGCTCTTCCTCGCGGAGGGTCCTGGGCGAAGCTCCTGACCTTCGCCCGAAGGGCTCATCCGCTCAGAACCCGATCATCGAAGGTCACACCACCTGCAGCTTCGGCACGGGCACGATGAACCTCACACCGCGGTCACGCAACGACTGCTCTTGCGCCAGGATGGTTTCCGCGTAGTTCCACGCGAGCAGGAGTAGATAGTCTGGCGAATCTTCCCGCAGGACCTCGGGATGTCGAATCGGAATGGCCGTGCCCGGCATGTAGCGACCCTGTTTGATCGGTGTGGAATCGACGACATAGTCGAGCGTATCCTGCCCGATTCCGCAGGCATTGAGCAGCGTGGTCCCTTTGCCGGGCGCGCCATAGCCCACGATGCGCTTACCCATGGCCTTGAGACCCTTGAGCAGGATGATCAGGTCGCTCTTCAAGTTGTCGACGGCGCGGGCGAAGGTCTCGTAGGTGCGTGGATCGTTGAGGCCGAGGCTATCCTCTTCCGCCCGAATAGCCGCCACGCTCGGACACACCGGGTGCCCGCTGTCCTTTCGGGCCACGCGAATCTGGAAGGACTCCCCTTGCGTCGGAATCGTCCGCGCGCCGATGACGCGCAACCCGAAAAGCTCCATCAGGTGCTCGAGGGGCCTGAGCGTGTAGAAGGCCAGGTGCTCATGATAGACCTGGTCGAAGCAAGTCCCCCGGAGCATGTGGGCGAACCGATGGTTCTCGAAGATGAACACGCCGTCGTCCGCGAGGAGCGTGAGGATGCCTTCCATGATGCCGTCGAGCTCATCGATGTGGGCGAGGCAATTGGCGGCAAAGATGACCTTGGCGGGGCCGAACATCTCGCGGAGGGCGGTCGCCGTCGGCCCATCGAAGAATTTCTGGACGGTGGTGACTCCCTTGAGGGCCGCCGTCGTCGCGATATTGTCCGCCGGATCGACGCCGATCACGCGGCACTTCCCGACCAGATTCTGCAGGAATATGCCGTCGTTCGATCCGATTTCGCAGATCAGATCCCCGGGATCGGTGAGATCGCGCGTGGATATTTCCTCCGCGACCCTGCGAAAGTGCTCGACCATAGGCTTGCTCGACGAGGAGAAGTATCGGTAGCTCTTGAACAGCACCCGGGGGGCCACAGTGTCGGGTACCTGCACGAGCCCGCAGTCTTCGCAGTGCACGGCCGACAGGTTGAATCGAGGCTCGGGCCCCGTGAGCTCTTGCCCGGTACGGAACGCGTTCGCGAGCGGCATGAGGCCGAAGGACAGAAACTCGACGATGCGCTTGGACTTGCAGATGCGACAGGTGGTCCGGCGACGATATACGGAGTCCCCGCTCGCCGGCGCCTTCTCCTGACCGCTCGCCGAGCCGCCCGGCTTGGCCCCTTGCTTGGCCGTCGAGATCATCGAGCCCGATCTCCTGCCCCTACGGCCTGGGCAATCGCCCGCCACGCCGCGAAGGCCGGGCTCTCAGGAATTTCCATGTCATCCAGACTCAATCGCTGACCAGGGTCGACGCGTCGCCGCACCACGCCGTCGTCGACCAGTCCGATGGGGAGATGATGGGGATTGGCGGCTATCGAGACCGCCTCCCCGCGCAGCTCGAAGCTCCCGATCCCCCGCCGAATCCTCTCGCCCGGCCACAATGTTCGCTTGGCGACCGCCGACACCCCGAACCGCGGCGCCATCGAGTTGTCCAGCAGCGGCTTGCCCCCATTCGCCATGCGCCGGATCGTCCTGGCGATCTCCAGGTGGCACAGATGATGATTCTGCACCAAGGTGTAGTACGGCCCATCGCCGAGCTTCAGGTACTCCAGATAGGGCCGCTGACGTAGATCGTGCTCGCCCACGATGAAGACGCCCGCGGAATCGTTGGGCGCGATCACGTAGTCCGCGATCGGGGTACCGAGCCTTTTCGCATGCTCCGCTAGGATCGCCCCGCCTTCGCGCATGGACTCCGCCGCCGCCCCGAGCAAGCCGTCCTGGATGATGTCGGCGCCCAGTCCGTTGGCCACGAGCGCCTGCTCGATCTGCATCTTCGTTCCGTCGGTGGCCGCCGTCACCTGGTCCAGGCTCAAGCCCTGCTTCTTCGACCAGAATTCCATCTGATCGCGCGGTGGATTGGGGTGGTAGTAGCCTTTTCGGTTGCCGTACACTAAGGGCGAGAAACCCATCTCCACCGCATCCTCCGCTAGCGCCGCGAGCGAGCCGGGCTGATCACCGTGGGCTTCGCTCATCACTCCCCTTCCGACGAAGTGCGATCCTGTGGTGACGTGAAACTCGGCATCCATTGTGACGACGATCCGTCCGGCCTTCAGCGCGGCATCCACGACCGTCGTCGCGTGCAGCGCATCGCCGGAGCACTCGACGATCACCTCGCACTCGTCGACGATCCGTCCGAGAGCGTTGGTCAACAGATCGGGCCGCGGAAACTCGAGACAGGAGGAGAGATCGCGCCGCGTGAGGACGCGCTTCACGAGCAGATCGTCACGGCAGTCCATGGCCATGAGAAACGCGCGGGCGATGAAGCCCGACCCAGCGATCCCGATTGACAGGGGTCGATTCTTGGAGCGACGTGTAGTCATCGACGTTCGGCGCTCTGCGTCACCTCGCACCGCGCGGCCCCGCGGATGGCTCTCCCGCGACGGCAGGCGCTCCCGGAGAGATATTGAGCAATGTGGAGGCCAAGATTCTTCCTGTTTCTTTTCAGACGGTTAGCTCGAGAGCTCTCACGCCCCGTAAGGTCTGCCGACACGCTCGCAGGTCGGGTCGACGGTGCAACGCCCGCGTCGCGCGGCCGGTTGAAGCCGTCTCGTCCGTCGCGTATGCTTCGGGGGCCGCCGACTCTGCGATGAGACAAGGAGACCGCCGTGAAGCTCGATATCGGCATGCTCAGCCACGACCTCAAGACGCTCCCCGACTATGCCCGCAAGGTCGAGGCCATGGGCTATGACTGCCTCTGGTCCGCGGAGACCCAGCACGACCCGTTTCTCCCCTTGGCCGTGGCCGCCTCCGTCACCGAGAGCGTCAAGCTCGGCACGAACATCGCCACGGTCTTCTCGCGCAGTCCCATGATCGCGGCCATGATCGCCTGGGATCTGCAGAAGGCCTCGGGCGGGCGGTTCATGCTCGGGCTGGGCACCCAGGTCAAGGCGCACAACGAGCGGCGCTTCTCGGTCAAGTTCGAGTCGCCCGGCCCCAAGATGGCCGAGGCCGTCCGCGCCATCCGCGCCATCTGGGACTGCTGGCAGAACGACACCAAGCTCAACTTCAAGGGGCAGTTCTACACCTTCGACGTCATGACGCCCTTCTTCAATCCGGGCCCCATCGACCACCCGGACGTGCCCATCTACATCGCCGCCGTGAACGCGTACATGTGCGGGGTGGCCGGGGAGTTCTGCGATGGGATGCACGTGCATCCCTTCAACAGCCCGAAGTACCTCCGGGAAGTCGTGCACCCGACCGTCGAGGCCGGGCTGAAGAAGTCGGGCCGCTCGCGCAAGGACTTCACGTACGCGACGGCCAGCTTCGTGATCGTGGGCGACACCGAGAAGGAGCGGCGCGATCAAGAGCTGATGGTCAAGCAGCAGATCTCCTTCTACGCCTCCACGCGCACCTACCAGCCCGTCCTCGACGTCCACGGCTGGGGCGGGCTGTCGGCCCAGCTCCACAAGAAGAGCGTGGAGGGCGACTGGAAAGGCATGGCCGAGCTCATCACCGACGAGATGCTCGACACCTACGCGGTGACGGCGACCTACGACAAGCTGCACGACAAGATCATGGAGCGCTACCAGGGGCTGCTCGACCGCACCTCGCTCTACCAGCCCTACCAGCCCAATCTCGGCGATCCGCGACTGCCTGCGCTGGTGAAGCAATTCAATGGGTAGCCCTCGCCTCGCCGCTCGAGACGATAAGAGGAATAGATGACGAGCAAGGTGCAGGTCGAGATCAAGGCGCCTGTGGCCACCATCACGCTGAACAAGCCCGAGCGGCTGAACGCTCTCGACCTCGAGGTCTGGGAAGGCATTCGCGAGGCGGCCGAGGCCGTGGACAGCGCCCCGGGCGTGCGCGTGGTCATCCTCCAGGGCGCGGGCGGGGCCTTCTGCTCGGGCCTCGACGTCAAGGCGGGCTCGACGCTCGGGGCCGCCCTCGAGGGCTCGGCCGGCGCCGCGCTGCCCCGGATCCGGCATCACCTCGCCCATTTGCAGGATTGCTTCACGCGACTCGAGCGTGTGCGCGCCCCCGTCATCGCGGCCATCCAGCGCGTCTGCATTGGCGCGGGCATGGAGCTGGCGCTCTGCTGTGATATCCGCATCGCCGCCGAGGGCACGGTCTTCGCCATCCCCGAGGTCCAGCTCGGCATCATCCCGGACATGGGCGGCACCCAGCGCCTCCCGCGCACCATCGGGATCAGCATGGCCAAGGAGCTGATCTACTCCGCCCGGCGTTTCGACGCGGCCGAGGCGCTGCGCATCGGCTTCGTGAACCACGTCTACCCGGCGGGCGAGATCCCGGCGCGGGCCGCCGAGCTGGCGGCGGAGATCGCCGCGAATGGCCCGCTCGCCGTGCAGGCGGCCAAGCAGTCCATCGACGGCACCTTCTGGCGCGAGCGCGATGCCTGGCTTGCCTGGGAAGCCGACCAGGCGACAGGCCCGCTGCTGTCCGAGGACCGCAAGGCAGGCATGCGGGCCGCCGCGGAGCGCAAGCGCGCCGACTTTCAGGGCACGTAGGCTCGAACCGGAGGAGACGATGGCAGATCTCTACGACATCGGCGAGAAGCCGCCGCTCGGCGAAGTGCCGGCGCGGATGCACGCGTACCTCGTCAGGCAGAACCGTTTCGGCCAGCCGCGGGACGCGTGGAAGCGGGAGACCATTCCCACGCCGACCATCGGGCCCGACGAGGTCCTCATCTACGTGATGGCCTCCGGCATCAACTACAACAACGTCTGGGCCGCGCTCGGCCAGCCCCTCGACGTCATCGCCGAGCGCCAGCGGCTGGGCGAGCCCGAGGACTTCCACGCGGGCGGCAGCGACTGCTCGGGGATCGTGTGGGCCACCGGCAAGGACGTGAAGAACGTCAAGGTCGGCGACGAGGTCATCATTCACAGCGGCTGGTGGCGGCCCGACGACCCCTGGGTGCTCTCCGGCAAGGACCCCATGCTCGCCGAGAGCACGCGGATCTGGGGTTACCAGACCAACTACGGCAGCTACGGCCAGTTCGCCCGCGCCCAGGCGCACCAGTGCGTGCCCAAGCCGAAGCGGCTCACCTGGGAGGCGGCCGGCTGCTTCCTCCTCTGCGCGTCAACCGCCTACCGGATGCTCATGGGCTGGGCGCCTCATACCGTCGAGCGCGGCGATGTGGTGCTGGTGTGGGGAGCCACGGGCGGGCTCGGCAGCATGGCGCTCGAGATCACGAGGGCTCAGGGCGGCCGCGCCGTCGCCGTCGTCTCCGACGAGGCCAAGCGCAAGTTCTGCACCGAGCACGGCGCCGCCGGCGTGATCAATCGCACTCAGTTCGACCACTGGGGCCCCATGCCCGACACCAGGGACGGCAAGGCCTACGGCAACTGGGCCAAGGGGGCGCGTGCCTTCGGCAAGGCCATCTGGGACGGGCTCGGCGAGAAGACCAATCCCCGCATCGTCTTCGAGCATCCCGGCGAGTCCACGCTGCCGACGTCGGAATTCGTGTGCGCGACGGGAGGCATGATCGTCATCTGCGCGGGCACCACGGGCTACAACGTCACCCTCGATCTGCGCTATCACTGGATGCGCCAGAAGCGCTTCCAGGGCAGCCACCTCTCCAACGACGAGCAGGCCGCAGCGGTGACGAAGCTGGTGGCGGCCGGGCAGGTCGACCCATGCCTGTCACAGACCTACAGCTTCGACGACATCCCCGAGTGCCACCAGCTCATGCTGGAGAACAAGCACCCCTACGGCAACATGGGCGTTCTAGTCAACGCGCCCAAGGCGGGGCTGGGCGCCTCCTAGCGAACTTCGTAGCGCCGGCGCAGGCGGAAGCTTCGAGAAGCACCCTCCATCCTCATGGGAGCGCCAGGTGGCCATCGGGACGATCAGCAATCTCGACTACGTCATCCTGCTCTGCGAGCACCTGGCAAAGACCCGGGAGTTCTACCTCAATGTCATGAAGTTTCCGCTCGAGATGGATCGGCCCGACTGGGTCAGCTTTCGAGTGGGCTCGGGGTTGCTGACATTGAGGCCGCGCGGTCGGCGGGACTCATGGCACGACGGTCCGGCGGTCGATGGCTCAGCGTGCATCCAGCTCGCGTTCCGCGTGCCACCACCGGCCGTGGAACAATGCCACCAGGAGTTGATCGCCAGCGGGGTGGAGATTCTCAGCCCGCCAAAGGATTTGCCCAGCTGGCGGCACCGGACGCTCTTCTTCCGCGATCCGGAGGGCAACATCATCGAGATCTATGCGGAAATTTAGCGGCCCTGATCAGCCACATCCATCAGCCCGGGCCGCCTCGCATCTGGACTTTGTGAGCCGCCGGCGGCGTTTCAATGTGGCAGGTAGATGCGGGCGTAGTGATTGTCGACGACTTCGCCGTCCGGGCTGACGGCGAAGTTGGACGTGATGATGCCGTGGGCGCCGGCGAAGCGCCCGTCGCCCCCCGTCACCTTCCACATCACGGCGCCTCGGCGGACCCCCGGCACGTCGCTGGGAACCACGACGCCCTTCCCCAGCGTGGCGAAGGTGATGCCGCCTGCTTGTCCGTAGCGGATCGTGCCCGCCTCCGTGAACGTGCTCTCGTCCACGATACTGACCTCGGCCTCGAGCACGGCCTCGTCGCCCGTCAGCCTTTCCACGCCTCCCTCGACGGCGGACGCCGTCATCACGCTCGAGAGGGCCTGGCTCGGCGCCACGCTTCTCGATCGCCGCTTTCCCTCGACGCCGGCCACCGCCCCCGCCCGGCCCCGGAACTCGAGCGCGAAGACCAGCTCCTTCACGTCAATACCAGCGGGGATCGCCCGGCAGCACCGGCACGGGCTTGCCATCCACCTGGAGAATCCGCGGACGGATGGTCGGCACCTCCCGCACGCCGAGCTCGGCGAGCACGCGCTCGGCGGGCGCGCCACCCTGCTGAACCAGCTCGAGATTCTTGATGGTGGGGGTCCGGAGCCCGATCTCTTTTCTCTTGTGGGCCGCGAAGGCCTCGGCGGGGGTCAGCCACTTGAGATCGACGATCTCGTAGCCGTCCGCGGTGGGCTCCTGCCCCGGCGGCATCCGGGCGGCAAAGAAGCGCGTGTCGAAGCGGAGGGGCTGCTCTTCAGGCGTGATCCAGTGGGCGAAGTACACCACGCGGTCGGTGGCCAGGGTCAGTCGCTCCGCTCTCAGCATGTCGAAGAAGGCGGGGTTGGCCTTCTGCGTGGCGGACCGGTAGGCAGCGTAGCGCTCACGGCGGTCTGCCGTGATCCTGAGCAGCTCATCGTCCGGACCGTAGGCGAGGAGGATGCCCACCTCCTCGAAGGCTTCCCGGATCGCGCCAACCCAGTAGGAGAGGGCCACGCGGGGGGAAAGATCGCCGCCCAGTCGGGCCGACGCCGTCTCGGCCGTCAGCCCACGGCAGAAGCTTTCGCCATCCGCCGGCATGTCGTCGGTCTCGACCTTGCCTCCGGCGAACACGTAGTCCCCCGCCGCGAACTTGCTCTTGGCGTGGCGCTGGAGCAAGAGGGTCTCGACGGCGGAGGGCGGACGATCACGCACGAGGACGAGCGTGGCGGCCGCTGACGGGGTCACGGGCTGGGCCATGGGGCGGTCTCGAGGATTGTCACACACGAGGCGTGACCTGTCCAAGCGCGTGCTACCCTTGGGCCCGTCGCCAACACGTCATCGGGGAGGCATGGCTCGGATGTGGCGCATCGGACGAGGGCTGGAAGCGGTGTTGCTTGGCCTCGCCGTGGCCGCCTGTGCGTCGAGCACGGACCCACCGGTGCGTCGGGACAGCCCGCCGGCCCGCGCTCGCTGCGTGAGCGACCTCGACAAGCAGCCCGGCACCATCAACCGGCCCCTCTTCTATCTTTTCTGTGTCGAATCGCCGTGAGCCGCCCTCGCATCGAATGGGCGTGAGGAATCGCGCGCGAGAATTACAAAGGGACTTGTCAGAGACCGTGGGGCAATGAGACAATCCGCCATGGCCATGAGCGACCGGCGGGCAGATCTGAGACGCTACCCCAGGGCCAAGGTGACATGGCCCGTGATCCTGGAGCTGGAGAACCGCTCGCTAGAGCTGGAGACCGTGAACCTCAGCCCGATGGGCACCAAGGTTCGGGTCGACGAGCCTCTGGAGGTCGGCAAGACCGCCAAGCTCCACTTCCGTCCACCCAATGGTCGGTCGCTCGACGTGGACGCCATCGTCTGGCGCGCTGACCGGGACGGCTCGGCGTTCTTCTTCGTCGGCCTCGAAGGCGACGAGACGGATATCATCGCGCGACCCGCTCCTCAGAATCCCTGACTGTCCGCATCCCGCCCTCGCGGGATGTCCTCGCCGTCGCCATCGAAGTCGCCTCCACGTGCAAGGAGCCGCTATGAGCGCTGAAACCAGGATCAAGGAGCTCGGCATCGCCCTGCCCCCGCCCTCCAAGCCTCTCGGCAACTACGTGCCGGGCGTCCGCGTGGGCAACTTGCTCTTCCTGTCAGGACACGGGCCGATCAGGGGCGACGGCCAGGCGACCGTGCGCGGGAAGGTCGGGCGGGACCTGTCCGTGGAGGATGGCTACAAGGCCGCGCGCGAGGTGGGAGTCAATCTCCTCGGCTCGGCGCGTACCTTGCTCGGCAGCCTCGACAAGGTCAAGCGGGTGGTCAAGGTCCTCGGCATGGTCAACTCCGCCGAGGGCTTCGGCGAGCAGCCCAAGGTCATCAACGGCTTCTCGGATCTCATGGTCGAGGTCTTCGGCGAGAACGGACGGCATGCACGCTCGGCGGTGGGGATGGCCGAGCTGCCCAGCGGAATTCCGGTCGAGATCGAGATGATCCTGGAGGTTCGAGCTGAGACGCTGCCGACGAGCCCAGGCGAGGAGAGCGGCGAGGCGAGGGCTGAGATAGTCGAGTAGAGGCTACTCGTCCCGGCGCTGCTCCATTCGCTCCTGGATCTCGGCCGCAAAGAGGTCGAGGGTGAGGGGGCAGGGCGGCTCGTTTGCTCCCACGTACTGACAGTCGAGCTCGCTGCACTGCACGAAGAGCTTGCCGCTGCCGCCGATGACGGTGCTCCGGCGGAGCGTGACGGAAACCGTCTCGGACACCACCTCGCACTGGAACGACTTGGCCGGGGTACGGCGCACGGCACCACTCCTTCGAGAGAGCCTGCTTCCGGGAGCGTCGAGCGACTGCTTGTGAGGACCGCGAGGGTGCGATTCCCCGCGGTTCTCTTCCACGAAGAGGTGCCCAGTATAGCAGGTCAGGCGGCGGATTCGCCCCCAATGAACCGAGGCAGGATGGCCAGCGCTTCCTTGATGCGCGGCCCGTACCACGTCGCGAGCTTGCCGTCCACGAGGTGAAGGCGGCCGTCGCGCACGGCCGGGATCTCGGGATGCGCCTGGAAATCTGCCAGGTGCACCCCCCGGAAGCGATAGGGCTCATCCGGCAGCAGGATGACCTCGGGCGCCGCCCGCGCCACCTCGTCGAGCGTCACCTCGGGATAGCGCCGCTCGTGCCCGCCGAAGACATTGATCCCGCCGCACTCGGCCAGCATGTCGTGGGCGTACGTGTCGCGATTGACGGTCATCCAGGGCCGCCGCCAGATCGGATAGAAGACGCGGCGCCGAGGAGTATCCGCGCCCGACTTGCGCACGGCCTCCCGCGCGGCCGCGAGCTCGCCCGCGAGCCTCCCCGCGCGCTCGCCCTGTCCGACGAGCTTCCCGAGATCCCGCACGAGGCGGATGCCGTCCGCGACCGTGTGCGGATAGGTGACGTAGACGGGAATGCCCCAGCCGCGCAGTGTCTCGACGTGCTCGCGAAGGTTCTCCTCGACATTGGCGATGACGAGATCGGCGTCGAGGTCACGGATCACCTCGAGCTTCGGGTTCTTCTCCCCGCCGACGCGCGTCTTGGTGGCCACGCCCTCGGGGGGCTGGGTGCAGTACACGGTGCAGCCCGCCACCGCGTCGCCCGCGCCCACCGCGAAGAGGATCTCCGTGATGCTCGGGATGAGGGACACGATGCGCCGCGGGGGGGCGGCGAGCGAGACGATCGCGCCCGTGGCGTCGTGGAAGTCCATGGCGGGCTAGGATACCATGTGCTCCCAACCGCCATGGTGCGCGCCGCCGATTCTCTCTATCGTGTGCTCTACGGCGGCATCCTCTCCCGCCTGCCCGAGGGCATCGCGGTGCCCCTGGGTCAGTGGGGCCTGCGGCTCTTGCCCCTCGATCTCCTTCCCTTCTTCCGAAATCGCGATCCGCGCCTCGCCACCAGCCTGGGCGGCGTGCGGCTCGCCAATCCGCTGATCCTGTCGTCCATGTACTACGACACGACCATTCTCCGGCGCGCCATGGGGCTCGGCTTCGGGGCGGTGACCGCGAAGAGCATCACGCTCATGCCACGTCCCGGACATCCGCCCCCGAACCTCGTCCGGATCGACACGCCCGAGGGCCCCGGTCTCGTCAACTGCAACGGCTTCCACAATCCGGGGCTCGCGGCGTATCGCGCGGCGCTCGCCCACCTCCCGCACAGGGTCCCCCTCATCGTCTCCGCCACGGGCGAATCGGCGGAGGACATCGTCGCGGTCGCCGAGGGACTGGCGCCGTTCGGCGATCTCGTCGAGATCAACATCTCGTCGCCCAACACGAAGCTCGTCTACGCGTGGTCAGAGCGGCCGGAAGAGCTTGCGGCGATGCTCCGCGCGGCGCGCAAGGCCACCGACAAGCCCCTCATCGTCAAGGTGTCGCCCGATTTCCGCCGGATGAACGAGGAGACGACGATCCCCGCGGCCCTCGATGCCGGAATCAGCATCATCAATTGCGGCAACACGCGCCGCCTGGACGAGCCACGCCTCTCGCAGAAGTCGGGCGGCCTCTCCGGCCCTGCCCTCTTCCCGCAGACGCTCGACAACGTGCGCCGCTTGCGGGATCGATTCGGCAGCCGCATCGACCTCATCGCCACGGGCGGTATCGATTCCCCCGACAAGGCTCTGCAGGTGCTCGCGGCGGGGGCGACGGCGTGCGCGTACTTCACCGGGTTCATCACGCGGGGCCCGCTCCTCGCGCGGCGAATGCTCGATGCCATTGTCAAGGCCCATCGGTAACCCACAGCTTATCCACTTATCCACCGGCATCCACAGAACGAGAAATCGCACGGTCTGATGCGGCTCTGCGGGCACGTGTCGAAAATATGACGCTCCGGCCGTCCACCGTTGCAAGGGACCGAATAAGAGCCAGCAATCACGCGTGTGCGCCGCGAGAAAAGCGCGGAAACCCGCATCTGGCGCGGCCAAACGAAGCCTTGACATGGTTTGCGTCGCTTCATACTGTGGGCCCCTGCTGCAGCGTCACGAGAGTGAAACACGAACGTGAAACGATGCTGAAGGGACGGTGAGCATGGAGGCAAGCCGAAAGCCACTGGCGAAGGTAGAGGGCAGGAAGCGGATGCGGCTCAGCGGGCTCACCGTGGCATGGCGCGGGACCCCGAGCCTGGATGACTGGGTCGCCTACATCGTCAACGGCACGAAGTCGAAGAAGCTGATCCTCGCGGATCACAGCTCGGAACGGAAGGTGAAGTCCATCCTGGCGCGCATCCAGGGGATGTCGAAGAAGGAAGTGGAAAAGCTCGCCAAGGGGTAGTTTTCCGCGAGTTCTAGAGAGTGCCCCGCTGGGCCATGCTGATGAAGCGCTCCCGGCCGATGATGACGTGGTCGTGGATGCGCAGGTCGAGGAGCTTGGAGCATTCGACGAGCTGGCGGGTCAGGCGCACGTCCTCGCGGCTCGGGGTGGGATCGCCGCTCGGATGGTTGTGCAGCAGGATGATGGAAGCCGCGGACTCCAGGATGGCCGGCTTGAAGACCTCGCGGGGATGGACGAGGCTGGCCGATAGCGTGCCCTCGGAGATGACCACGTCCTTCAGGAGCCCGTTCTGGGCGTCCAGGAGCGCCACCCGGAAGACCTCCCGCTTGAGGTCTTCCATGAGCGGCCCGTAGCGCCCGAAGACC
>WNFX01004017.1_pt1 | contig 29316 bp, 22 predicted proteins | sample 5400111 | NCBI WGS metagenome assembly WNFX01 (sample SAMN13153363, study PRJNA577476) | soil metagenome | isolation source: 40 cm soil or saprolite under grassland replicate 1 | place: USA:California | collected 2016-06-15 | reverse complement strand
ATTGGTGCGATCGCAGGCCAGCGTATATTGCGACAGGTCATTCGCGCCAATGCTGAAGAAGTCAGCAAGTTCTGCCAGCTCTGAAGCCATTACTACTGCTGCGGGGACCTCGACCATAATGCCGATTGGAACAGCAGAAGGTAACGCAACCTTTCGGCTGCTCAACTCCTCATAAATGCGGTCATAGATTGAATGGGCCAGTTGCAACTCTTCAACAGTCGTAATCATTGGGAACATAATATGAAGTTGTGTCCCTGTTTCAGCAGCAGCCAGCAAAAGCGCAGCGAGCTGTTGCTCAAGCAATGCTTGGTGAGCCAGGTGTATGCGGATGCCACGCAAGCCAAGAGCAGGGTTCGCCTCAGCTAATTGGCCCAGAATACTAGTCAGCGCCGGCATCGGTTTATCTGCACCTGCATCGAGCGTGCGAACGACTATCGGCTTTCTCTGTTGTCCACTATCACCGTTAAAAGCACGAAATACCTCTGCAAAAAGTTGGCGCTGTTCATCTTTGCCGGGAAGGGTAGATGCCTTAGCGAAGAGAAATTCTGTTCGGAGTAGTCCGACGCCCTGTGCTCCCCATTGCCGGGCAGCCTCAGCTTCGGCCTTGCTGCCAATATTTGCTAATAGGTGTATGTGTCTTCCGTTGAAGATAATTGGGGCTTGCTCTTGTTGAGCCGCAATCTTGAGCGCTGCTTGTTGCTGCCGTTGATCAGCAAGGCGTTTCACTAATTGAGCGCGCATTTCTGGTGTGGGATGATGGTAAAGTAAGCCCTTGTCAGCATCCAAGCCTAACTCATCTCCAGTATGGATAACCTGCAGTGCTGCTTCATTCAGACCTGCCATGGCAGGTATATCAAGCGCACGTGCTAATATGGCAGCATGGGCAGTTGGCCCACCCCGAACAGTACAGATACCTAGCACGAACTCAGGCCGCAATTGAGCAGTATCAGAGGGCGTCAAATCTCCGGCCAGCAGAATTACTGGTTGACTCAAGCCACTCAAAGCCTGTCCTGGCGCAAGCTGGCCCATTAATTGCCCTAAGGCTCGACCTATCGCATCGCGCATGTCAACAGCACGACCTGCTATTAATGGATCATCGACGGTTTCCAGCATAGAGGCATAACGCTCACCAGCCTCAGCCAACGCGCCTGCCGCGTCAATATACTCTGTCTGTATCACATGGAGTGCGGATTCGAGTAAACCCGGGTCAAGCAGCATGAGAGCCTGGGCATCAAAGATGGCTGCATTAGCTTGACCAACTCTGTTCTGTAGCTCTGTCGCCAGAGAGCGAAGTTCTTGTGCTGCATTGTCCAGCGCTTCGCGCAGATGCTGCTGCTCAGAAGCAACGCGATCAGAAGAGATAGGATGCTGCTCCACTGCGTTCAGGGCGATGGCACCGGAGGTATAGAGTAGAGCAGGACCTACTGCTACCCCCGCCGAAGTTGTAACGCCCTGCCAGGGCCCCTCCGATGGCTGCGTAGCAGGCCGATAAATCGGCGGTGTGCCCGATAAATCGGCACCTACTATAGTTGACGAGGCAACTGGTATTTCTTCTCCAGACACCGTTTCATAGAAGTTTGCATGCACCAGTTCACTCAGTGCTTCTATCGCTGACTCTGCATCTTTCCCACTCGCGCGAATGGTAATAGTATCACCTTGCCGCATCCCAAGTGAGAGGACGCCAATGATACTGGTGGCATCAGCTTCTTTTCCGTGTCCTGATGCGCGTATGTTTGCTTGATAACGAGCCGCGGTCTGTACAAAGAGGCTTGCCGGGCGAGCATGTAAACCTGTGGGGTTGGTCAAAGTCAATTGAATCTTAAGCGCTGAGGCCTCTTCTGGGGATATGCGTTCGGGAGCCGCCACGGGCTCTATAGGTACGTTCTCCACCTGGCTCAGTGGTTTGAGCATTTTGAGTTGATCGACGTTCGCAGTCTTTTCTGCCGCCTGTTGCACCTGTGGCAGTGTACGGCCAAGTGAAGCTTCAAGGACGGCTGCAACGGCTCCTTCTACCAGCGGAGCAACACTGAGGCGGATGTGCTCCCGCTGTTCTTCACTCAGCATTTCAAGCGCCATTTCAGTAGACAGGATGGCGCTTCCCAGGTCCAGCAACACCAGCACACCATCTGGTCCATCTACAGATTGGATAGCCGCGAGAATTTTATCAGCGGAGGTGCCCAACACATCATCGATAGCTCCTCCGGCTGCTGCAATGGGAGTTTTGCCTTGCGCCATCTGTCCGGAGAGTTCGACAACACCTGCTGCCAATTGGGCGCTATGTGCAACAATGACTAACCCAACCGTCATGTCACCCTCTTCCTCTCAGGAATTAAGACGTTAGTAATATGTTTACGCTGTTCCTATTTGCTTTCGCATGTCTCAGCAAGACTGCGGAGGATGAGCCAGCTCGATGTCGCGCCAGGGTCCTGGTGACCAATACTGCGCTCTCCCAGGTAACTGGCGCGTCCCTTGGTGGCAAGCATAGGAATAGTGGCTTTCGCGCCCTCTTCAGCAGCTTCAGAGGCACGCCTTGTGACCTGCGCGAGCGTTGCGCCCTCGTCGAGAGCCTGCTTGGCAGCGGTCAGAGCAGGAGTTAAAGCATCGACCATGGTTTTTTCGCCGGGCTGGGCTTTCCCACGAGCAACAACGCCTCCCAAAAACGCTTCGAGCATAGCAACGATATCAACGGATGTGAGTTCCTGTTTTCCCGCTATTGCACCTGCTGCTCGTAAATATGCCGTCCCATAAAGTGGTCCACCGGCTCCTCCTACCGTTGAAACCAGTGTAGACCCAACAGTTCGTAATTGTGTCGCCATATCCTTGTTCGCCATCTCAGGGAATTTGTTTCTGACAGCACTGAAACCACGATCCATATTGATACCATGATCTGCATCCCCAATAGCAGAGTCAAGAGCGGTTAAATAGGTGCGGTTTTCATGCAAAACATCAGCGGTGCGTTCTAACCAGCGCATGACGTCTTCATTGGTCATCTATTGGCATCCTCCCAATACAAAGCGGTCACTGTAAGATGCAATAAATTGCACCCAATTGTTTTGTAGTGTTCCTTTTTGGATGCAATTCATTGCTCCTTACATCTACAACTTGACAATAAACACTCGAATAAACTACATGCCCCAGCGCATTGCAGGAGTGTGGACCGGTGCGTCCCAGTACTTCGTCAATTCGTCATCCAGGCGCACAAGGGTAATAGAACAGCCGGCCATCTCTAGCGAAGTAATGTAATTACCCACCAGGTTACGTGCAATAGTGACCTGTTTACCATGCAAAATGCGATGCAAAGCGTTGAACACGATGTAGAGTTCGATCAGAGGCGTCCCACCCATACCATTGACCATTGCCAGGACTTGATCACCAGCCTTGAGGCCCAGGTCTTCGACGATGGGCGCGGTAAGCATCTCGGTAATATCGTCGGCAGGGGCAAGTTTGACACGCCTGCGTCCAGGTTCACCGTGTATGCCAATGCCGATCTCCATTTCGTCATCACCTAAATCGAAGGTGGGCTTGCCTGCTGATGGTACGATACAAGAAGTCAGGGCCATACCCATGCTGCGCCCCTGGTTATTGACCTTACGTGCCAGGGTAGCTACCTGTGCCAGCGGCGCACCCGTCTCGGCCAGGCCACCAACAATCTTCTCCAACAGTACTGTGACGCCAACTCCACGCCGCCCTGCTGTGTACAGGCTATCCTGCACTGCGACATCATCATTGGTAACGACGCTTTCTACATCTATCCCATCTGCCTGCGCTAATTCTGCCGCCATCTCAAAGTTCAACACGTCACCGGTGTAATTCTTAATAACGTGAAGCACGCCAGCTCCACCGTTTACAGCCCGCGTTGCGGAGAGCATCTGATCGGGCACTGGCGAGGTAAAAACGGCTCCGGGGCAGGCAGCATCGAGCATGCCAAAGCCAACGAAGCCACCATGCATTGGCTCATGGCCGCTACCACCACCAGAAATAACCCCCACTTTCCCCTGAATGGGGGCATCCTTGCGTACAATAATTTGCTGCTCAATATCTACGCGGATAAGGTCGGGATGGGCGGCCTGCATACCTGCAAGTGCCTCCTTGACGACATCTTCCGGCTTATTGATCAGTTTCTTCATGGTGTCGTGTATCCTTTCTGTGGTTGTGGTTGTATTGTGAGGCCATCTACAATGTTTGTTTTCTCGGCAGCTATCTGCCGCTGCATAGCAGTACGATAATCTATACTCATCGACTGCTGCTGCTCAGGTGACCAGTTATGCTCTCGGGCCATGAGTGCAACAACGTCATCGAGAACACCCAAACCCCGCTGGTTGTCTTCAAGTGTGATCGAAGTACGACGTGCCAGTACATCATAGGGCGTCATTGCCATTTCATTCCGGCACGCATAGACTACCTCTGCCCGAACATACGGCAGATCATCAATGAGCCGCCTACCCAACTCAGCATCGTTCTCAATCAACTGAAGTAGCACAAGAGCTTCAGAACCGTAATTCCTAAAATGTTTGATAGTCTGTGTACTAAGGCCGAGGGCCTTTCCCTTGATTTCCAGGTCACGTTGCTTGGCAAGCCAGCCCGCACTGCCTTGCAGGGGCAGATGCTGCGTGGGATGGATCGGGGTTGAGCCATCGCGACGACTCAGCACATCTACAGTATCCTGTGCCATGCGCCGGTAAGTCGTTAACTTCCCACCAACAATTGTGACCAGGCCGGATGGGCTTTGCAATACCGCATGCGTACGCGAAAGCCTTGCCGTAGCATGTGCTGAGCTACGTGAACGCAACAGCGGCCGGTAGCCGGCATAGACACTAATGATATTGTCTTCGGTGAGAGGGACGGAGAGATACCGTTTCAAATGATTAAAGAGATACGAGATATCTTCCTGCGTTGCAGTTGGATGATCGAGATCACCTGAACCAGTATCAGTGGTACCAAAGATCGCACGTGATTCCCACGGAACAAGGAAGAGAATACGCTTGTCATCGGTTTCAGGTAGAACAACCGCGTCATTTCCCAGCTTGACATCCTCGCATGAAAATACCAGGTGCACACCCTTACTCGGTTCTACCTGAATCTGTGGCTCATACCCAGCCAGTGCCTCAAGCTGCTCAGAGAAAACACCTGTGGCATTGACGATGTGCCGGGCACGTACAGTGACATCCTGGTTGCCCAATCGATCACGCACGTAAGCGCCACTTACTTTCCCGTTTTCAGTAACAAACGAGGTAACTTCCGCATAGTTGGCTATGGTCGCTCCAAATTGAGCAGCGGTGCGAATAATGGCTAACGTGAGCCGGGCGTCGTTGGTTTGAGCATCATAGTACATGAAGCCTTCTTTCAGCCCTTCAGTCACAAGAGCGGGAGCTAACTCCATCACTTGTTTTCGACTCAGACGGCGATGCCTCTTGACGCCCCGCCTGCCTGCCAACATCCCTGCCATGAGATCATACATCCAGAGTCCAACATCCATAATCAGGCCAAGTCCAATGCCGCCTGGTGTCGTAAATGGCAAACCCACCGGATGACGGTCCCCTTCATAGAGCGGCAGGACAAAGCCGACCGGTTGTACGAGGTACGGAGCGTTTCGCAGCAAGATACCCCGCTCAACCAGGGCTTCATGCACAAGAGCAAAGTCAAAATTAGGAAGGTAGCGGATGCCGCCATGAACTAGCTTGGTAGATTTGCTACTTGTGCCGCTGGCAAAGTCTACTTTCTCAACAAGCGCGACCTTGTAACCACGTGCAACAGCATCCAGGGCGACTCCAGCGCCTGTAACGCCCCCGCCAATTACAAGCATATCAAATTGCTCGCCTCCCAGGAGCGATAGGTTGTGCATGCGCAACGATGATGATAGTGATTGCATGATAGCATGATCACGAAGATACGAACGTGCCAGGCAGAGTCTTCATCCTGTCGCGTGTTCGTATCTTCGTCCTTTCGTGTGTTCGCGATAGCGCCTACTATTCGGCAGAGGGCTCTCTTACAGATCTACCCCTTATTTCAGCATCGGGAGAGACCTCCCGCACGGCTTCACCTCTCGTCTCGGTAGTGCCAGATTTGGCTAACATCTTCGCCCCCAGCACCTTGCCGATGGTGTAATCGTATATAAAGGCGCCTACAACACCTCCTAAAAGTGGTGCAACAATGGGGATCCAGAAGTAGTAATTGTCTGCGACAAGGCTGGTGCCACCGCTGACGATGGCAATCCACAGGCGCGGGCCAAAATCACGGGCGGGATTGATGGCATATCCGGTATTGAGGCCGAATGAAGCACCGATCGCCACAATCAGGAGACCAATGATCAGCGGGTTGAGATTTGCCTGAACGGGCTGATTCCGCCCATCAACGATAGCCAGGATTAGGCCGACGAGCAGGGCAGTTCCTATGAATTCGTCACCGAAGGCCCCGAACGTTCCAACAAACCCCTTAGGAAAGGTGTAAAAAATCCACCCGTAACCATTCGCAGTAACTGGCTGGGCAATCTGGCCAATGGACAGATGATTCAGCGCCAAAGCATGGACGAGTGCCCCTTGATAGACAAAGTAGAGGATTCCCCCAGCGACAAAAGCTCCCAGCACCTGGGCTAGCCAGTAGGGAAGCACCTTGCCCCAGGGATGTCTACCAGTCGCAGCCAGCGCCAAAGTTACAGCCGGATTGATATGAGCGCCGCTAATAGCTCCAGCAACGTAGATCCCGAGCATAACGGCAAGACCCCACCCAAAGACTATGACAACCCACTCGTTCGCAAATGGGGTTGGGGCACCATTTGCGCCTATGTTAGCAAAGAGGAAAACGGTCGCTACGCAGCCATCGCCAAAGAGGATCAGCACCATCGTGCCAAAGAACTCTGAGATCATTTCACCGAATGTACCGGCCAGCGCTGAAGGTCTAGCCACAGCTTGACTTGCCATAGATACTCTCTCCTTTTCTATGATGGAGATTTGACGGAGAACCCGGAAGTTTGCCGCCTCAATCCAAAAAATGGTGATAAGACATGCTACAAAAGACGTACTACGAGTCTGGTAGGAGCGCACTGAGGTGCGCCCTACCCAATTAAGATCAGGCCTGCTCCCAATGCATCGAGCGTTCCACGGCACGTTTCCAGCCGGCATAGAGCTTTTCGCGCTGATCCGCGCTCATCTGCGGCTCAAAGGTGCGATCAATAGCCCAATGCTCAGCAACTTCTTGTTCGCTGCTCCAGAAGCCAGTTGCCAGGCCAGCAAGGTAGGCAGCTCCCAGGGCTGTCGTCTCAGCAACCTTTGGCCTCTGTACCGGCACACCGAGAATATCAGCCTGGGCTTGCATGAGCAAGTTATTGACCACGGCTCCACCATCGACGCGCAGAGTCGTCATATGAACGCCACTATCAGCAGTCATCGCCTCCTGTACATCGCGGGTCTGATAGCACATAGATTCAAGAGTGGCACGAGCAATATTGCCAGCATTTGAACCCCTGGTCAGACCAACGATGGTGCCGCGCGCGTAGGAATCCCAGTAGGGAGCGCCCAGGCCGACAAAGGCAGGTACGAAGTAGACGCCGCCGTTATCAGGAACTGTGCCTGCCAGCGCCTCAACATCATTACTGTTTTTGATGACCCCCAGGCTATCGCGCAGCCACTGGACTGCCGCGCCAGTGATGAAGATGCTGCCTTCCAGGCAATAGATGGTTTCATTACCTATACCCCACCCGATAGTCGTAAGGAGGCCACTTCGCGAGGGGACACCTTTGGTACCCGTGTTCATGAGCATAAAATTGCCTGTGCCGAAGGTGTTCTTAGACATACCTACTTCATAACATGCCTGTCCAAAAGTAGCCGCTTGCTGGTCTCCTGCGTCGCCAGCCATTCGAATGGCCCCACCGAAGAACTCCGGATCGGTCTCTCCAAACACCCCACTGGACGGCATTACCGTGGGGAGCATAGCACGAGGCACCCCCAATTCGTTGAGGATAACATCATCCCAATCACCCTTATAGATGTTGTACATGAGGGTACGCGAAGCGTTGGAGGGATCTGTCACATGCACACGACCTCTTGAGAGACGCCACATGAGGAAGGTGTCGATGTTTCCGAACAGTGCTTCGCCTCGTTCTGCCTTTTCACGCACCCCTGGAACGTTATCAAGTATCCATTTGACCTTGGTGCCGGAAAAATACGCATCGGTCACCAAACCAGTGCGTTCGCGAATTTCTTTATCGAAGCCTTTCGCCTTCAAGGCGTCACAAATAGGAACTGTCAAACGGCTCTGCCAGACAATGGCGTTGAATAAGGGCTTGCCCGTGCTCTTTTCCCAGACGACTGTCGTTTCACGCTGATTGGTAATACCAAGAGCCGCGACATCTGAGGCAGCAGCTCCTGCCTTTTGCATCGCCTGCCGAGCAACTGCAAGCTGACTCGACCAGATCGCTTCTGGATCATGCTCTACCAGGCCCGGCGCCGGATAAATCTGGGGAAATTCTTGTTGTGCTACACTCACTATCGCGCCATCGTGATTGAAAACAATCGCACGCGAGCTGGTAGTGCCCTGATCCAGGGCCAGCACATACTTTGCCATGGAAACTCTCCTTCTGCTGTGTACTTTATTCAAAGATGTACCATTGAACAGCACAGGCATCTGTACCTGTGCAGGAGCTTACGTGGAAGGGCCACTGTTTGCAAGAATACTTTTTCTGTTCCTCCTTTCACTCGTTCTTAAAATAGAGGTACCCCTTGCACTCACCTATCCCACCCTAACTCAATAGTATAGTTAAGCCATGCATCCCTCCACCGAAACAATAACTAGTGTACTTCCAAAGAGATTTGTATCAGTTGTATCGGTTGTATCGCTGTGTGAGCCTCGTGCAGAACAAGGGGAGCGTCTGGGGGGGGACGTCTCCCCCTTCCCGCAATGGTCTCTTGATTATGCACGAGGGCGCTAAGGAATGGTTGGCTTTCTTTACATCCATAACTCGGGTCGAGCAACCGCCACACGTAATGCACCGGCGCTTAGCACCATCTTTACTTGTTGAAATGTATTGACCAGACCAGACCCAATAAAAGGTAAAGGTAAGGGAGTGTGTGAAACGATGTAAGGAATAACGAGTGCTGGTGAAATATCGAGCAGGTCGATAGTATGACTATCGACTGACTCGAGGGCACCTTGCAAGCCAGCCGAATCTACCGCAAATATATGTTGAATGGCCTCCAGCCCAAAATCTTTGCCCAGGCCCAGGATGCGCGGATTAGTGGTGATAATGCCTGCTACATGCAGTTGCTGGGCAAGGTAGCGAAGTCCTGCTGTATCAGGATGAATGCCATCAATATGATCGACATTGACGTAGATGGCCACTTCCCGCTCATAAGCATGGTCTAGCAGTGGCTTGAGATCAAACAAATTGCAATGCCGTAGCAAAATAGTGGCTATTTGCGAGGCATCCAGGGCGCGTGCAAACTGTATACGGTTTTCAATGACCGGTACAGTCTTTTGCTGAGCCGAAACACTCAGTAGCGACCTGGTAGACTGAGTGAGCATGCTGCACCTCTCTGTAGCAGTAAAAAACAACAAAGCCCTAAGCCATTATAAAATGTCGGCTTAGGACTTTTCAATTCACTGTCCCTGGGCACATATGCGGTTGTTCAAACAGGTCGTCTTCGACTGTCTTTTCACACCTTTGTGCAACACCCTCCAAAGGTGTATACTGTAGAGATTCAAATAAATCGTGATAGGACAATCAAGTATACAAAGGCGATTAGTTTGCTATAATGATAGCATACTCATCATCTTATCGTTTGTCAAGTGCTGCTGGTTGGTTTCTTATTCGCTAACAGCACAATTACTTACGTTGGTAATACAAACATGACCAAACAAGAGTTTCTACGTTTAGCTTACCGGTTTCCAGTTGCGGCAGCGCTAAAGTCAAGTGACGATCTACAGCCCGCATTGGCCTCCGATGCACAGCTACTGTTTATGCTTAAAGGTGATGCCTTTCAACTGGTACCATTCATAACCCAGGCTCACCGGCTTGGTAAGGCTATTGTGGTTCACGTGGATCTCGTGAGCGGCATAGGCAAAGACCGCGCCGGCATCCAGTATCTCCACCAGATTGGTGTTGACGCTATTATTACCAGCCGGTCTCAACTTGTCTCGGCTGGCCATGCTGAGGGATTAGTAACGATTCAGCGCCTTCTCCTGGTAGATGACTCTGCTTTGGAAACAGGAGTGCGAACTATAGCTCGCGCTGCTCCCGATATCGTAGAAGTACTGCCTGGCATTATTTTTCCAGAGGTTGCAGCGACACTGCAACAACTGCTTCCTGGTCCTTTCATTGCCGGAGGTTTTATCCGCAATGCTACTGAAGTCGCACGTATTCGAGCTGCTGGCGCGATATTGAGCAGCAGCAGTACCTATGCACTTTGGTACCGTACAACAAACTAGATGAGGAGAAACATTGCTATGTATAACCTTCCCAACCTGCTCAGCTTTAGTAGGATTGCTGCAACAGTACTGGTTTTCGCGCTGGTTTTAGTCAACCAACCCTGGGCTTTTTTATCCTCAACAGTCGTTTTTTTCCTTGCATCTATCACAGATTTTTTCGATGGTTACCTGGCACGACGATACCATGTCGTCTCTCCGCTAGGCGTCTTCCTGGATCTGACCGCAGATAAAGTGTTTGTTTCTGCTATTCTCGTAGCCTTTGTGCAGCTTGGCCTAGTTCCCGCTTGGATGGTCGTCATTATTATTGCTCGCGAATTCTTAGTCACTGGCCTGCGCTCAATGGCAGCTGCTAAAGGAACTGTCATCCCTGCTGGAAAATGGGGGAAACAGAAAACGTTTATTACCCTGGTAGCTATAGGAGGAATATTGCTGGGTAAGGGGCTGGGCGCAAATCATCTCTCGCTGTTCCCAGTGATGCTTAATTTCAACAGCAACATGTTGAATGTCGGCGATTACTTGCTGCTAATTGCCGATGTATTAATGGTGCTGGCTGTTATCTGGACGATCCTTTCCGGAGTCGAATACACACGTGGGGCATTGCCCCTTTTACAAGGAAAGCAAGATACGGCAGTTTCAAAGGCTTAAACGATGTGTGTATTAGTCATTAGGCCTGCGCTTTTGAAGAAGTACTATTTGAGGGAGAAGTTTTCTCTCCGACGTTTTCCTTCTGACCTATCTTGCGTTCAGTTCCCGCCAGCAAGCGGCCAATATTGTCATAGTGGAAAATAATGACAAGCGCTGGGGCAACCACCAGAAAGATCATCTGAGCCAGGCTAACTCTTGCGAAGAAGGCCGGGGTAAACAGCCCGATTAAATAAAATAGAATACCACATACTATCGTGGTCAGGCTCCCAACAATCGAACCCAACGATACGAAGCGAGAAGTCATGATTGCGATGATAGTAGTCACCGCACTAATCAAAAAAGTCAGTGGGGAAATAATCAGAAGCGCCCCAGCGCCAGTCAACACACCACGCCCACCTTTAAAGCCAATGAAGACCGGATAACAGTGGCCTATCAAGGCAGCCAGACCTGCCACTGTCGGCCCCCAACCTGCACCGTAGAAGAAAGGAACGAGAGTAGCGATGAGTGTCGGCCCTAACCCTTTCAATAGATCAAATATCAATACGATCAGGGCTGGCACTTTGCCAAGAGTACGAAGAACATTAGTAGCGCCTATTCTATGGCTACCATAAGCACGAATGTCAAAATCTTTGCCTCGAAGCAGTTGACCCATCCAATAGCCGGCAGGAATTGAACCCCATAGATAACTGATGATTGCCACCAGTACAAGCTGCCCGATAATGATTACCATAGCCGCCTCCTTCAAGCAAATGCTGTACATTACCACTATTATATTTACGTTTCAACGCAAATGGCAACCTAGGTTCTATAGTTATCTTAATACTTAACTACGAGAGTCTTTCTGATCTCCCGCCACGGCACTTTTGCTTGAGCAATATGCAATGGTGCGATTGCGTTTCTGTCGGTGGAATAAATCGGTAACATCAAAGTGTTGCAGTGAAATAGCTGATACTGTATGATTACAGTGGAAAGACTAAAAGTGAGGGCGCAATCATTTGCGCCCTACAAATTTTTGATTATAGGTCAGGGGTATACGATTTGTGCCTCCTCCATGGGCGGTATACGCTCACTGAGGCACATTTTGTCATGCCCAATGTGAGGTTTGATTGACACTACAAGGACTACTAACACTTTTGACACAGCGGCCAGAATTTCGCCGCATAATACAACGACTCAAGGAAGCAGAGAGATTGCCAGCTCTCACCGGAATTACCGAAGCTGCACGCCCCTATATAATCGCCGCGCTTGCATCTGTTCTCAAACAGCCATTGCTTGTCGTCGTAACCGACGAAGCACAGGCCAACCTTGTAGCGGACACACTCAAGGTGCTGGCACAGCGGCCCACCGAGGTGCTATACTTGCCAGACCGTGATGCTTTGCCCTACGAACGGTTGATTAGTGATGCACAGACGATGCAGCAACGCATGAATGCCCTGATCCGTTTTAGAGAAAGCGAACGCAATGTAGTCGTCATCTGTTCAGCTCGAGCACTCACACAACCTGTCATTCCCCCCCAGGAACTCTCCGCCTCACTATATAGCCTGAAACCAGGACAAGAAGTCGATCTTACGCTGATGCTTGAACACCTCTACAATCTTGGCTATGAACCGATGACGGAGGTGGAAGAGCCGGGACAATTCAGCCATCGTGGAGGCATTGTCGACCTCTATCCGCCGACCCTTCCACGTCCTGTGCGTGTTGAGTTTTTCGGCGACGAAATCGAATCCTTGCGCACCTTTGACCAGGCATCGCAGCGTTCGCTCAATCCCATTGCTTCATGTGTCATAGGCCCTGCTCGCGAAGCGCTGCCACTGCGCGGGCCTCAAGCTGCGCAAGAACTGGCGCAGCTGCACAGCTCAATGCTTCATCATGATGCAGAGGAACGCTGGAATCGTGACCTTGAAGAGCTGCGTCACCAGCGTTCGTTCGACGACATCACCTTTTATCTGCCCTACTTGCACGCGCAGGCTAGCGTATTGGATTATCTTCCCAGCAGTGGCCTGGTCATTCTCAATAATCCCGAGGGCATTCAGAATCATATTGCTGAACTCGATGCCCAGGCGAAGGAGATGAAAGAACGTTTCGAGCGTGACCGGGAGAATCCCCCACACCTGCGTGATGCCAATATCACCTGGAATGACCTGGAGCCACGCTTACAGCAACGCCGTCAATTACGCTTCGCGGATATCCTCTCGGCCAGCGAAGGCGAGTTTGACGCCCGCCAGCAGGGTGGCACAGAATCTTTGATGCCGACCTTTAGCAGCACCAGTTCATACGGGGGCAGGCTGCGTGCATTTGCACAGGATTGCCGCAAAGCGCTCGATAGCCGCGAGCGAGTTGTGATCGTGACGGCACAATCGCGCAGGTTGGCCGAGGTGTTGGGTGATGAGTCTATCCTGAACGATGCTGCTATCCATGTGAGCCCCGGCACGAACATTAACGAAACTCCGGAGAGCGGCACCCTTACGCTCATACAGGGCCAATTGCCTGAGGGCTGGCAATCGCATGGGTTAGCGTTACAAGTCTATACCGACACCGAGATTTTTGGCTGGTCAAAACGACAAAACTTACAGAGACGGAAGATCATAACGCCCGCGTCATTCCTGGCTGAAGTCAATCCGGGCGACTATGTAGTGCATCAAGAATATGGTATCGGGCGCTTCGAGGGTCTCGTCAAACTCGACAGCACTGGTGTCGAGCGAGAATACCTGCTCATTCGCTATGCAGGCACCGATAAGTTGTATATTCCGACGGATCAGCTTGACCGGGTCACACGCTACATTGGCATGGGTGATGCAGTCCCGGCGCTCAGCAAACTAGGAACAACCGAATGGACCCGCACCAAAACAAAGGTTAAGGAGAATGTGCAGGACATCGCGCGCGATCTCTTACGCCTGTATAGCGCAAGAGAAGCGCTCCAGAGACCTCCATACCCACCGGATTCTGAGCAACCCTGGCTCAAGGAGTTGGAAGATGCTTTCCAATATGAAGAGACACCCGATCAAACTCACGCCATCGAGGAAGTCAAGGCCGATATGGAGCGCCCACGGCCTATGGATAGGCTAGTGTGTGGCGACGTTGGCTATGGCAAAACCGAGGTCGCGCTGCGTGCTGCTTTTAAAGCTGTCCTCGATCAGCGCCAGGTAGCCATCTTAGTGCCAACAACAGTCCTTGCCTTGCAGCACTTCAACACGTTCAAAGAGCGACTGAAAGCCTTTCCCGTGCGCGTCGAGCTACTCAGTCGCTTCCGCTCTGAGAAAGAGCAAAAGCAAGTACTTGAGGACCTGGCGCTGGGCAGAGTAGATATCGTGATTGGCACCCATCGCCTGTTACAGAAGGACGTGGTTTTCCTTAACCTTGGACTGCTGGTCATCGATGAAGAGCAGCGCTTTGGAGTTGTACATAAGGAGCGACTCAAGCAGTTACGCAACGAGATTGACGTACTGATCCCATTCCCCGCACGCTGCATATGTCGCTGGTCAACGTGCGCGATATGAGTGTCATTGAAACTCCTCCGCAGGAGCGTTTGCCAATACGTACTGCTATACGCGAGTATGATGAGGGCCTGATTCGCGAGGCGATTCTGCGCGAGATCGATCGCGGCGGACAGGTGTTTTTCGTACATAACCGCGTGCACGGTATCCAGGTGATTGCTCAGAAGCTCCAGCGCCTTATTCCAGAGGCTCGCATTGCTGTCGGCCATGGGCAGTTGCCCGAAGATCAACTCGAACGTGTAATGATGGATTTCTCTAGCGGGGAGTACGATGTGCTCATCTCAACAACCATCATTGAAAATGGCCTGGATATTCCCAACGCCAATACTATCATTGTGAATAACGCGGCTCTTTTTGGCCTGGCCCAGCTTTACCAGTTGCGCGGTCGCGTTGGTCGTGCCTCCCACCAGGCATATGCTTACTTCCTCTACAACAAGGATACGAAGTTGGCTCCAATTCAGGAAAAGCGTCTGCGCGCTATCTTTGAGGCAACCGAACTAGGAGCGGGCTTCCGCATTGCCATGAAAGACCTGGAGATTCGCGGCGCTGGCAACCTGCTAGGAGCAGAACAATCTGGCTTCATGAACTCGGTCGGCTTTGATCTGTATGCTAAATTGCTCGCCGAAGCGGTTGAGGAAATACAGGGTAAACGTGCCGAGGTTGTAATGCCCAACGTGGTCGTCGATCTGCCGCTCGATGCCTATCTGCCTGATGAGTACATCGGAGACCGTACGCTAAAAGTGAAGTTCTATCAGCGCCTGGCAAACCTGAATCACCCTGAACAGGTCGAGGCTATGGAAGCCGAACTCACCGATCGCTTCGGCACACCGCCCTTACCAGTTAAGAACTTACTCGCGATGGTGCGTCTGAAAGTAGAAGCTGCGATATTGGGCTTTGAAGCGATTTCTGCCAAAGATAATGAGTTCGTGCTGACGGTAAGGCGCACCATCGTTCCCAATCGTATAGTCCTGTACCGCCGCTTCCGTAATGAAGCTCGCGTGCAGCAAGGAGTGATTCGTATTCCGCGCCGCCTGTTTGGGTCAAACTGGATGGAGCAACTTCGCGAGTTATTACCAACGATTACAACAGCAGCGTAACAGCCATCTACACAGCAACGAGACCCTGCTCTTGCAGCTCACTGAGGATCAGCTCAACCTCCTGGATATTTTTGCCTGTACAACGCGAGAGGTCAGATATGGTGCGGCGACCATCTACTAGGAAATAAATAAAGCGTTGGCGACGGGTAAGTGGCAACGAGAGTACATCTCGATCAACACCTCGTTTTTGTGGAACAAGCCATTCAACTCCGGGGGTATGCGAACTTCCGCCAGGTGAACTGCTCCCCTCACCAGTAACACGCTCTTTGACAGGTCCAGTGTAGCCATCCCTCTTAAGCTGTGAATTCTGTGGTAGAGACGGTGCCGGCCGAAACGAAGGCACTGCGAAAGCATCCGTGCTATTTCCGGCAACAGGAGCACCAGTAGGTAGCCTGGTATCTTCAGGTCCTATGCTGAAATAAATGTTACGCCACCGGAGTAGCCAGTTTAAAGCATCTTGACCAACTAGTTTTCCAACCTGAGCGTAGACAGGTTGACCAGCTTGAAGATAGACCTCACCCTCTTCAACCCTTCCACCTTGAGTATGTTGTATAGTCAGCATCCCGCTTTGTCGCCTCGTACGAGCCAACTCCAGGACCTCATCCAAACTCTCCGCTTTACTTTTTGCCATTTGCTCATTACCCCCTTTGCCTTTTTCGCTCTCTCGGATACGGGGATCAAGGCCTAAACATACTGGCGATTAATGCAACTTGCTAGTGCTATATGCACATTGATCTAGCTATTTACATATACGTTTATACCATAGATACCGACGAATACGGAAGTAGATAGTATCTCAATTTAGTCTCGGTCTAAAATTCTTAACGGGTTTTTAATCGGAACTATCTGGAGCCACGTGTGTGCATTAAATAAAACATCATTGCTTGTTTGTATTCGAGGAGACTGGCGTGACCAGCCTGGATGATCTGGTCAGAAAGAGCAAGCAAGGTCGAAACAACTTGCAATCTTGTTTCATCTAAACCATCTAGCTGGCGCAGCAATTCAAGTAACTCAGAAGGTTGCTGCCCAGCGATATCTATACCTGCACGTACCGCCTCTACACGCAACCACACGACAAGCTGAAGCCGCATTTGTTCGAAAATGACAACATCCTCGTCACTAACGAGCACAGTCGTACTCTCTGGTTCTTTCTTAGCCACTCCCATCATAGGGGGCTGAGTGGTCTTTGGAAGATCTCGCTGTGGCACAACTGTTGGAGGAGTAGCAGGATGTTGTGCCTGTTCGGGGAAGCGCACCTGGGAAGCGGCAGGAGCATTCTCTGCCGGTTTATCGCGCACAGTTGTGTTTTGCATGGGCTTATCTTCAGAAACGACGACGTGTTCTACACTATTTGTAGGCGGAGTAACTGCCGCAGATGCGGGTATAGCCGCAGCCTCAGGAGCAGTCGATGAAACCTGGGAATTGGTCGTTTTTGGAGTCTGTAAAGGTGAGGGGGTGGGTATTTCTCCTGGCACTGCGGGTTTGTTTATTGATTCATGTTGATCTGATCTCACCTCAGGTTCGAGGACGCTACTTCCATTAAAGGTTGATCGACTTCTCATCGAGCGCTTCGCAGTTACTCCATATGGTCGAGCATCGCTCGTGGTAGTAGCTTTAATTTCCCCTCGCGCCTCTTGCACTTGCTGCTGCAATAACAAGGTAGTAGCTACAATCTGCTCCCAATCAGGTTCACGACGTCCCGTCAAGTTCGATGTGGCCCATGAATTCACTCGCCGAGGGCTACCGAAAGCAGTAGGACGACCCGCCAGGTGTCCCCTTAGTCCCTCTACCACCGAAGAGGAAGCAGTGCTGATGAGCATTCTTACATCTGCCATGCGCTTACGACCTTGCTCACCAAAGAAACTGCGGTTCCTCTGGACAAAGTGAATAAACAAACGTTCGACCTGGCGCTGCAAGTCAGGTGACATTAAATCGATACGACTCCAGGAGTTGAAATCGACCGAACTGAGGTACTGCCAGACTTCCTGGCGTTTTGCACGATCTACCGGTCGCATGCGTAAGGAATCGGTGCGGTAATCAAAAAATCGCGGATAGCAGAAATTAGATATCAATGTCTCTGCCAATTCTGCTTTCAGACGCGCAAATTCCGCGGGTGGAAGTTGACTTACGAGAATACCCACACCAACACCTCTTTCATTTGAGCCATTTAGGGCTTTATAAAGAACTCTACGGACCTATCGTAAACGCATCCAATAGCAGCGCATTCGTTCCTTCAATAGGGGTCACCATACGTGGTGCGCTCACGATATGCAAAGGCAGCCGATCAGTTACGGCTCTTATTGTACCGAAAGAAGAAGCGAAGGGCAAGAGAGCGATTGCTACATGGGCTAGTCCACTTGGCACATTCCCTATGTAGAGGTTGCTACTAGTAGTGCGCAGCACCACCCCTGGTTTCCACGTACTCGTTGGACACCATGAGAGTGCAGGAAAGTCAATACTCGAGAATTGCTCCTTCCCGTTTTTATCGATAAGCAGCACCAGTATTCTCAAAGGCGGAAGGCTCGGAGTGTTTACTTTCCAATAAGCCGTGACTTGCAAAAAAGGAGTAACTACATTAAACGAACTCGGCGGCGAAACACTATAGCCAATCAGGCTTATATCAGCACCTGAGCCAACGTTGGAAGAGAAATCGACTTGTAGAGCATGCGTTACTTGTTTTTGTGATACCTGTGCAAACGAGCAAAAATCTTCTGGGAGATTCGGTACAATGTCATTGCCCTCCTTCACGGGCGAAAACGGCGAAATGCCAGGAGAGGGCAGCCCTCTCTTAAGTAGAATGTACCCATCTTGAGCCGCGACAACTCCGTAGTTCCCGCTCATCATTACTCTCTTCACTTCAGGTGTGTATTTAGAAGACTCGAACGGGTAGGTAAAGCTGGTAACATCCAGAAAGATATAATCGGCACGGTCATCTTCATAGGGGAAGAGATAGATAGCAGAACGCTCGCTGAGGTGGGGGACAAGGCTCGATTGAGCGGAGACCGATGCCGAGGCCGGTATCAAATCAATGAAACGCTGTGCCAGGTTATTATGGGTGGTCACCAGAGGCCAATGAAATCCTCTCGTAATTGGCAGTGCTCCATAAGTGAGATCATGCCGCTCTACGTTATACAGCACAAAGCTTATCAGAATGATCAGCGAGATTGGGCGCAGCCAACGTTCAAGATGGCGTATTGCAACCCCGGGCTTGTCTTTCAGCTGCGTATGCCCCAGCTCATTTCGCTCGCGTAAGCGCTTAATGAACCACTGTAGCCCCAATATGATAACTACTATGGCCTCGATAGTTGAAAAGATCAGTATGGGCACGATCTCAGCACTGTACTGAAAGACGCCTAGATATTGATTTGGATCAGTACTGAACAGGTTAATTGCCAGCGAAGGAACGGCGAGCACCAGTACCCATGGGGCAAGCAGCGGCAGATACCCCACCGGAGCAAGTAATATACGTAGATATTGACGGTGGGTATGTTCTAAAACATGTTGGTAGAGCAGGCTAAATGGGTGCAACAAGATGTTACGCACAATTTCAACGGGACCGCTGCCCAGATAGGCGTAACGCGAGACCAGCAGTGAATGCCCGGTGGGACTAAACAGGCGATACATCAGTATTGTTATCCCTACCCAGCCAATTGAGAGCAACAGCAAACCCAACCCGCTACGCCAGCGCTGCTGGAAGAGTATAGACCACAAGCCAAAAAAGGCAATCACCAGTGGTATCTCTTCTTTACAGGCCATAGAAAGTATGGCAAAGACGAAGAGCCAGGCGGTACGCCTGGTATACATGAAATACAGTGTAAAGAGCAAGAAGGAGGCAGTAAAGGTGACTGCATGAAACTCAAAGGTCGTCGCCTGTTGTTGTGCCGGGTAGAGCAAATAGACCAGAGCAATGGCTGCGGCAGCCAGTTCGTTTCGAAGACGCAGACGTGCCAGCCAGAATGCGGGAAAGGCACCGCTCGCGACGACCAGCGTTTGCAGTACCAGCAGCGTTTTAGGGCCAGGCAAGATCAAAAATAACAGCGAGACCGGAAAGAGAATCGGCTCAAAGTGAATAGCAAAACGAGAAATACCGGCGGCACTATAACAGTTCGTATCGCTTACAATATTGCAAATAGTTTGATGCAGCAACTGCCAGTGTGTGACACTCCAGATTGCCTGGTCCATAATGCCCAGGTCTTCGGCTGCGGTTAGATAGGCATCATGCTTAGTCGTAAGAAAAGCAATAAAAAAGCCTGAGAAGAGCAAGACCATCAGTATAACGAGCCCCAGTGCTATCCAAAATAATAGCGTGTGGGGTAATGGTTCAGGTGCCGGATAGAGATAGAGGCGACTTCGCCATACTGCTAGACGTTTTTGCCAGGTTGTTTTACTCACCCATCAAACCTCCTTCGACAGGAACACTCGCAGGTACCTCTGTCGTTTTTACCTCGGATTCTTGAGTTGTCTTGTTCATATCTTCTTGCAGGCGAGTTTGCGCGTCTTGTTGGATGTTAAGTACCTGCTTCCCACCACTCAGGTACGCTATGCTTACACAAACCACCTCGGCTATAGTAGAGACAAAACGGGAGAGAAGCGCCAGAATCGACGCCAGGCCAGCAGGTAAAGGCAACGCAAGCGCAAAGAGCCCCACAATCGCGGCTTCACGAACTCCCAGACCACTGGGAGTAATGAAGCTCACAAAACCTATGTCCCAGGCAAAAGCATAAATACCAATACATATGGGCAGTGCTATAAGCGGTGCATCTGGCCAGAGCGCCAGCAACAGGACATAAAAAGCGCAGCCTGCTACAAACCAGCTTGCACACCATGCCAACGTAACAAGTAGAATATCACCATAACGTACCGTAAGCTGCACGGGATCGCGCTTCAACAAACGCAACACCAGGTTGAGCAGTCCATTCAGCACACGAGGGTGCAAAACTATAAGGAGCGCAAGTATGATTGCAACACCGAGCAAGTCCACCAGCGATCCATGAAGTAGCGAACCGATAGAGCCGTAGTCACGCCAGAACAAGAGGCTGACGGAGAAGACAAGCATACCCGCCGCAAGCTTTGTTATCAGCTCTATCGCCATGCTGGCGAAAGCAACAGGCCGCGAAACCCCATACTTTCCAACCCAGAGAATACGCGTCAAGACATGCCATACATTGCCAGGGATATAACGCACGAATTCTGAGGCCAGGTAGATGCGTAAGCAAAGGAGCAAATCCAGGCGTGAACCAAGACGTGCGAGGACTGACTGCCATATCAAGCCATAAGACAGTTCCTGTAGCATAAAGCCGAGAAAAGCCAGAGCAAGCAGCCAGGGATTCCACTGAAAGGTATGCGCGGTCAACTGAGTCCAATTCTTATTTAACTGGTATAGAAATAGAGCCAGTATCACAACGGGCAAGCCGATTTGCATTACACGTTTACCGATTTTTTTCATAGAGGACGTGCGCATTAATCAAGTTCCTGCCTGATACTGTATTCTTCATCGGATCTAAAGGCATAGTGGCGAATCATCTCACTTTGCAGGCCCGTCAGGATGAAGTTAACGCCAAAGATCATCAAAAGGATACCTACAAAGAGTAGCGGGTGGTTGCGGATCGGGTCGTGTGTAAAGAAGTAACTGCGCAAGACAACGAAAGCATCCACCAACACGCCCAGGAGAAAGGTCCAGAAGCCCACGGGCGCAAAGAATCGCAGAGGGGTACGCAGAAATGTCGTAAGAAATACCACATTCATCAGGTCTATAAGTCCACGCGCAAAACGCTTCGCGCCAAACTTCGAAACGCCATATTTACGTGGGTGATGCCGCACCTTGATCTCTGTAACACTGAATCCTCGCCAGTGCGCCATAACGGGCACAAAACGATGGAACTCGCCATAGAGTTTCAAGTGACTATCCTCGATTACTTCACGGCGATACGCCTTAAAACCATTGTTGATGTCATGCAGGTGAACGCCCGTCATTGTGCTCACTAAACTATTAAATACGCGTGAAGGAAATGTTTTCGTGATGGGATCCAGGCGCGGGTACTTCCAACCAGAAACCAGGTCGTACCCTTCATCGAGCTTCTCGAGAAATCTAGGAATTTCTTCCGGATCATCCTGCAAATCACCATCCATCGTAAAAATGATCTGTCCACGGCAGCGGCTAAAACCTGCTACCAATGCTGGTGTCTTACCAAAGTTCCTGCGGAAGCGAATTACTCGCACGACACTAGGATGGTCAGTATGCAACGCTTTCAGTTCTGCAAAGGTTTTGTCGGTGCTGCCATCGTCAACAAAGATTACTTCGTAGCTCTGTCCAAGCGCATCAAGCTGGGTTGAAAGTTTAGCATATAATGGTCGTATATTAAGTTCTTCATTCATGACAGGTATAACGACAGATACGGCAACCTCCTGTGGTGTTGCTATGGATAGTGACTTTTCCGGTTCGATAACGGTTGAGGTCATTTCTTTTGTTTGTGGCATGCTTCGTGTACTCCACCGACAACCTTTGGCGCGGCTCTACCTTCGCCCGCAGCCAGTGATTGCCGCAAATTATAGCATACTAGCCGCTGAAACAGTACCAAATGGTACTTCAGTAAGGCTATCAAGAGAGTGTTCTGACAGCAGGGTGGACAGTAGACTGCCACCCCTATCCTGGGCATGGTGATGTCCCGTTTCATCTACTCTTTTTCGGGGTTTCCACGAACCCTTGCAAATGGCCAGGATCCTGCTCTCCGAATTCTAAAATCCCTTGACTAACAAAATATAGATTTGCTTTCACAATAATAGAACGGACAATAGGTCAAAAGGGACACGCAAACCGCTAAAGTGGGTAGTCCGAAAGAAGAATCGTCAGTTACCAACGTCCCCTTTAGGAGACGGGCTTGTGTCTATGCTCCACCGCAACTCTGAGTATCTTTTCAAACGCTCAGCTTTGGCTTCATCGCATGACACATCAGGGCACACTGACAAGGTACCCGTACTCATCCAGTCTTGCCGGAGGAGCAACGTTCGCAGCGTGATGTTTCGAGAGCCGATCAGATCAGCATGCAGGGTATAGTGACAACTTTGACAGCAGAAGAGCAAACCTGCCTGCTGTCTATTTGCCTTCGAGGTATAGCCACACTTGGGGCACATTTGGCTCGTATGGTGGGCATCAACCTTCACCGCCATACTCTGTGCAAGAGTCGCTTTGTAGGCAATCATGCTGTGCAATGCCGCAAAGCTCCATTTGGAATAGGTAGCATTGGCACGGCGTTGTTTCTTGCTCGCTTTTTTGCCCTTCTTCCGCTTCGTGCGTTCACGGATATGGGTCAAGGCTTCCAGGCCAATCATGCTGTGGGGATGGCTCTCAACAATACGCTTGGCAATGGTATGATTGGTATTCAGCTTCAACCGTCTCTCCCGTCCACTGAGGGCGATGAGTCGCCTGGTTGCCGAACGGGTGCCTTTTCGCTGAAGTCGTTTGCGCAGACGGGCATAATGATTCGCTTGAGCAACGACTTGCTTGCCCGAATAGAAAGCCGTGCTGTTGTGTGTGGTCGAGGTGACCGCCAGGTACCGAATACCGACATCCACTCCCACGACCCCGGTGTGAGTCTCTGCAGTAGGATCAGCCATTTCAATTGCGAGGGACACCAGCAAATAGAATTGCTTGCGTGGTTTGTGATACCAGAGCTTAGCCGCGCCAATCTCAGCCCCATGGTGGATCAGAGCCACATGCTTATTGTACCCAGTATAGGGCACAGCAATACGCCCCTCAAGAGTCAAGATGCTTACCTGCTGGTTTTTCTTGAAGCTGTAATCTCGCTGGTAGTTGTAGGTGAGCGTAGGAGACACATACTTCGGTGGCTGATCAAGTCCTTCGTAGCGTTTCTTGGTACGGCCATCGGCGCGTGCCTGAGCATTCTGCTTGACCTTCGTCCACACCCCTTTGTAGGTGGCTCCGACCTGGCGAGGGACGTTACAAGCCATTTGAGCAGGGAGGCCATACTTCAGACGGATAGCATCGTAGGTCTCACGCTGCAAGGCTCGTCCGCTACTCATCTGGCCATGCTCAAAGCTATAGCGAGAGACGTAGTTCAACGCATCACGATACGCCAATTGGGTGGTTCGCAATGCCTGAAATTGGTCGGTTGTCGTATGCAATTTGAGCTTGGCAGAGATCACTTGTTTCATAGCACAAGTCTACCTAGCTTTCACGCACTTGTCAAGGAGCATAACATGAGTGAAGAACATTGGGTAGGCGGCATTCCTCCGCGTCCCTTGAAAGGGACCGGACTCCTGCCGCCGTTGGTTGAACAAAACTTGAGAAATGGAGGGATGATAAATAGCTAAACGGAATGTCAACATTTGTTGACGTTTATGCTATTCTATCACCATGAGGTTAAGTCAATACGCAAAACAGATGGGTATCAGTTATCGAACGACTTTTCGTTGGTGGAGAGCCGGTAAGCTGGACGCCTACCAATCAGACACAGCTACCATCATTGTACGGGAGCCTGTATCATCCCAGGTGCCAGCAAACGTAGCACTCTATGCGCGTGTCTCATCGGCAGATCAGAAAGAGGACTTAGAACGGCAGAAGACGCATGAAAGTAGTACGCGGCTACAAAACTGAATTAGACCTCAACGATGAGCAGCGCACGGCGTGCATGAAGCATGCTGGGGCCTCTCGTTTTGCCTATAACTGGGGCCTGGCTCGTTCTCAGGAGGTCTATCATGCCATTGGCAAGCGTCCTACTGCTCTCGACTTGCATAAGCAACTGAACGCCTTAAAGCCCTCGGACTATCCTTGGATGTATGAGGTGTCCAAATGCGCTCCACAAGAGGCATTGCGTGATTTGGAGCAGGCATACAAGAATTTCTTCCGTCGAGTAGAACTCAAGAAGCAGGGCCTGTGGAAAGGCAAGCTCGGTTTTCCCAAGTTCAAAAAGCGTAGCAAGGCCATTGGCTCCTTCCGCTTAACTGGCTCTATCAAAGTCTTTTCGGACGCGGTGCAATTGCCACGCTTAGGCCGTCTGCGCTTGCATGAGCATGATTTCATTCCCACGGACGGAAAAATACTCTCTGCCACCGTCTCAGAGCAGGCTGGACGGTGGTTTGTCTCCGTGCAAATGGAAGTAGAGCAAGAGAAGCCAACACCTACAGCCACGTCTGCTATCGGCGTCGATCTTGGCATTAAGACGTTGGCTACACTTTCAGATGGGAAATGGAAAGCCAACCCACGCGCCTTGAAGCATGCTCAAAAGCGTTTGAAACGCTTAGAGCGGCAGAAGGCACGCCGCAAGCTGGGTGGCAAAAACCGCAAAAAGACCTGCAAGAAGCTGGCAAAACAGCATGCCCGCGTTGCCAATATCCGCAAGGATGCAGCCCACAAGCTCACTACCTCCCTCTGCAAAAACCACGCCCTGGTAGGCATTGAGGACTTGCACGTGAAAGGCATGCTTGCCAACCATAAGCTTGCTCAGGCCGTCTCTGATAGCAACTTTGGTGAGATCAGACGGCAGCTTGAATATAAATCATCCTGGCATAGCGTTCACCTGGTGGTCGTTGATCGTTGGTTCCCATCAAGCAAGATGTGCTCAGCTTGTGGGTGGATTGACGAAGATCAGGACTTGAGTGATCGTACATTCATCTGTCACGAATGCGGACTGGTGCTCGACCGCGATCTGAACGCCGCCATAAACATTCTGAACGAAGCATTAAGAACTACCGGGAGTTTCTCGGAAAGTTACGCCTATGGACAGGGCAGCTCTGGCAACGTCGATGGATGTTGTGAAACTGCCCTGGTTGAAGTAGGAACCAATCATCTTTGTAGCATGTCTACAAATGTCTAAGTATTGGAGAACGGCTTCTATTTTCGAAGGGCCACAAACAGATCTGGTCGATCGGAGGTCACAGAATCCACACCAGCGGTGGCAAAGCGTCGCATCGCTGCTTCTGTATTTACTGTCCAGATGCCTAGTTGAAAGCCATGATCGTGCGCAGCCTTGGGCATATCCTCTGTAAAAAGTTCGCAATTCACATTGATGCAATCACACCACAGCATCTTCACCTGTTCAATCAGATATTGCCAGGCATGCTCAGCATGAGGATTCCACACATCATCAGAAACAAGCGCACCCGTCTTCATTGCAGGTTCTAGCGACTTGATTACAGGTAATATCATCCAGTCAAACGAGATCACCAGTACCTGGTCAAGCATACCAGCTGAACGCACCTCCTCAACGACCGTTTCGGCAATATTTGGGTAGCGTCCAAAAGTCCCATTCCGCTTGCTCAGCTTGATCTCGATATACACCTGGACACGTCCTTTAGCAAGGTCCAATACCTCGCGCAAGGTAGGTATCTGTTGCGGTTCCGGCCAACCACCAGGAAAACGCGCGGCAACGTTAAGGCTGCGCAGGTAGGCAAAGTCGAGATCAAGTATGTTACCAGAACCATTTGTACGTTTATCGACGATATAGTCGTGAAAGACGATAGCATGCCCATCACGGCTCATATGAACATCCAGTTCAATAGCATCGATGGGCAGCGTGAGCGCATTACGAAACGCTGCAAGCGTATTTTCCGGGGCAAGATGAGAGCCGCCCCGATGGGCGACCAGCTGGATATGGTGATTCATTTTCATAACAGACTATTCAACTCCCTTCTCAAATCCTGCTCCCACTAAGACATTTTGTTGTATATTTTATGGCAACACTACCAGCAAGTGCAAAGAAAGGTATTCGTAACATGGCGCTTAAACCAGGTGTGACCGGGGAAGCTACCACCATGGTAGTTCACGAAAACACTGCTGCTCACGTGGGTGCAGGTGGAGTCGAGGTGTTTGCCACTCCCATGATGATCGCATTGATGGAGAATGCCGCCTGGCGAGCGGTCGCCGATAGCCTGGAAGAAGGAAATGTTACGGTAGGTACGTTGGTACATGTTCTGCACCTGGCCGCCACTCCACTGGGACAACAGGTACGAGCTACCGCCGAACTGATCGAGATCGATGGTCGTCGCCTCGTCTTCAAAGTCGAAGCATACGATGAGAAGCGCAAAATCGGTGAGGGTCAGCATGAGCGCTTCATTGTCAACCTGGAACGCTTCATGCAAAGTGTAGACTGAGCCATTTCAACGCGAAAACAACACAGCGTAGTGAACCAAAAGGTACCTATTTTCTCTTGTCTGTTGCCATCTGCTTGAATAAGGCTCTATACTTAGTTTGTTTCTACATGGACAGGGTGATAAGCACATAGAATCCAATTCAAGGATATTACATAATTATGTTTAAAATTAACGATGAAGAACAAGCCAGTAGAAATGCCGAAGCTGCAAAGTCTGGTGGGAAGCAAGCGCAAACAATGGCATTGAGATATCAACGCTGGACGTACCTGCTGGACATCTGTATTATAGTGGCAATGGGAGTGTTGCTGTTCAGGGGCGTTTCATCGCAATTTTCAAACCTCTACAATGACGTGATGAGATATCAATGCTATGCTATCGCCTTCTGGCAGGGCCAGGCCGGGCTGCATGAGCTTGGGCTTGATGCCAATCCAAAAAGCCAATGTGCTTTTCTAGCTGCCAACTCTTCAACCACTCTCATTCAAAAAATGCAGGACCGGCATTTTCCAAGGACCGTGATCAACTTGGTAGCATCCCAGCCCACATCTGAGCCGTTCCACGCGCTCCCTCCAGAGTATCCGCTACTCACTTTGTCTATATTCTCTATTCCCCTGCTAGCGCCAGCTTCATGGTACCAGGTTGTTTTTGCGATTTGCATGGCAATCGTAGCCGGCGTCATTTATCTTATTTTGAAACGCTATCGATCCTGGAGTGCGGCAATCGCGTTTGCCATCTATTTAGTGATCGGAAGTTGGGTAACGACAGAGGGAAGATTTGACCTCGTTCCCGCAGGTTTAACGCTGGGTGCGCTCATCCTGGCGGGACGAGCGAGATGGAAATGGGCATTTGCATTGTTGGCGCTGGGCACGCTCTTCAAATTTTACCCGGCGCTGCTCATTCCACCATTCCTGATTGCCCAGCAGATGCAGTCGAAGGAGAAATGGTTTGCGTGGAGCCGGTGGTCCGCTTTAGGAGTTTTTGTCGGAACATGCGTCGTGGTTACTGCGGTTTCACTCATTCTCAATGTTGCGAATACACTTGTCCCATTTACCTACTTCTTGAACCGTCCAATCCAGGTTGAATCGTTCCCGGCGACAATTCTCTGGCTCGGCAGTTTTCTGGGGTATCCAATTAAATTTGTATTCATGTACCAGTCACTTGATTTCCTGAGCCCTTTATCAAACAAAGTTTCACTCATGAGCACGCTGCTTTTGGGAGCGGGCCTGCTGTATACATTCTGGCTGCAATGGCGCGGAAAAATTGATTTGAAGATGGCATGTCTACTGACTATGCTGATTGTATTAATTACCGGCAAGGTATTTAGCCCGCAATACTTAATCTGGATTGCCCCTCTGGTAGCGTACGTTGGGAAGTGCAATTGGAAATGGCTTCTAAGTTGGGGCAGTGTTGCAGCCTTGACTGCGTTCATCTTCCCTAACATGTACGTTAATTTTGGTACTTTCGTGACCTATTACCCAGTTATCCTCATACGTGATTTACTTATATTAGTGATTGTGTGCGTTCTGCTGATTATTGCTACCCGAACTCCACAAAAGGCGGAGTTTGCAGCCGCGCAGAGTTCATAAAATTGTTCATTTTGGCTTGCTATTTGTCAAGAAATATGCTATGATGATAGTGCGTTAAGGCGTGGACAGAAACGGCTTGACGCACACATTCACCTGGGGATGTCGGGTTTCGACAGACGAACAGGTTGAAGAATTGCAGGTCGAGGTGTCGGTATGCACTCTCGTTAAACAACCGACAAACAATAGATGCCAAAAAGGCACCTGCTTACGCTCTCGCTGCCTAATAACCAGTGATGCGTCGTCCCCCCGGCTTTGTCCCGTGGGGCCGGGACGGGGCGTCGAAAACGCGGATCTAAGACCAGAGGGCCAGCGCTGACGAATCCTGTCGATGGGAGGCCGAAGCGTACAGAAAAAACATCGACTAAACCTGTAGTACATTCTCCGATGGGTTTGTTTGGACGGGGAGTTCGACTCTCCCCCATCTCCACCTCTCACTTCCCTCAGTTGGCTTTACAAGCGGACTGAGGGATCTCTTTTTGTCCAATATTGTCCAATAAAATCCACTGTTGTCAAGCTGTTTTGCTCCCTTTTTTGCTCCCTATTTTACCTGCCATCCAACCTTTCTTCCGCTGGATATACCCACATACAGGAGCCTTTTTATTTTGTTGGATTTTACGCTATAATCTCCTTACTCTATGACCGCATGTACCGTTCCCCGCACACACCCTTTCCCCTGACGTAGCACAAAGACGTGCAGCACGAAAAAAAGTGATTGAGAGAGCACAACGAGTAGAGCGGGAGAGTTATAAAGCTCTGATGCGGAAAAAGCGGTTGCAAGCAGGCAATGATTTGCTATAATAGCTTCACATGAACAGATTGATGGTCGTTGACCTACAGCGGTATGCAGAAACATTGAGCCATTAAGCTCATCCTTCAACAGGAAGAAACCCACAATGACGAAACCAGCCCTGCGCATCTTGTGTGGTCACAGTGAGCAGCGCTTGACACAGAGCTTCTTGGAGCGCTTCA
>WNFX01003795.1_pt1 | contig 29318 bp, 29 predicted proteins | sample 5400111 | NCBI WGS metagenome assembly WNFX01 (sample SAMN13153363, study PRJNA577476) | soil metagenome | isolation source: 40 cm soil or saprolite under grassland replicate 1 | place: USA:California | collected 2016-06-15 | reverse complement strand
TGGCCACGCCGCTGCCCTGGTTGATGATGCCACGCAGCAGCGCTTGCAGCCCAATCACCAGGCCCACGTAGACTCCCGTCAGGATGACTGTCAGCGCTCCATAGACCAGCGTGCGGCGAATGATGATATCAATGTCCCAGAGCCGGTAGCGCAGAATGGCAATGCCAATGCAGAGCGGGACGATGAACGCGAGGATGATATAGGCAGGTCCAAGGGCAAGCTGGTAGAATGAGCCCTCTTGCCCCAGCGCAGGGAAGATCAACGGTGGCACGGTTAATCCGAAGGCAATGAGCACTGCCACACTTCCACCGTAGAGTAACCACTTGGTCTGCTGGCGCTGAAGTGGACTGGCAGCAGTGCGAGAGCGATAGATTTGTGCGATGAAGAGCAAGCCTAATGCTGCAAGCCAGACCAAATGATAGAAGAACGAGTACATGAACATGAAATAGACCACTACCCCTACAACCCAGCAGAGGAGAAGCCAGCACGCCCATCGGGTCACCAACCGCCCATCAAGAGTGAGTGAAAGGACCAGCACATACGATCCAGTTCCAAGGACATTTAAACCCATGGCAAGCCATCCCCATGCCGAGTTCATATCCATGCCAAATACATTGGCGTTCAAGGTGACTGAAGCCACCACCATCAGCGCAACCAAGAGCGCCATCCAGTCATCGGACCTGCGCCAGAAAATCACGGCACCCAGGGTGAAGCACAGGAACGCTAAGGCGATCGTGAACGCGAGGGTGAAGGCGGCATAGGTGCCGACGGAGAGGCCAAGCTTCTGCATGGCCTGTGCGGAGTCAGGGGAGGGTTGTGCGGAACTACAGAAAGCGCCGGTGCAGACGGTCTGAAGTGCTGTGTAGTATGCCGGGAGCCTGGCAAGAAAGAGCGCCACAATCAGTGTGACCACTGTTACCCATGCGACTCGCGCAAGGACGAGCCTGCGCCCGTACAAGCGGGTATCGGCTACACGATAGGACTTCTGGCTCTCGGCGGTAGCTGGCGGTGGATTTGGCGTAGAGGGAAAGGACATGCCTTTATTCCTTGTATCCTGTTGACGTCACAACTCAAGTTCTCAAACTCAAAAGAGAAGAACATAGCACTCCTACCTGTCAATTGCAGCTTTTCTCCCTGCTTATCTTACCACACACTCGTCTCGAAAGCGTTACGAACTGCCAGCTTTCAGTGACGTTCGGAATGGATAGAGTCTGCTTTGCACCCGCCTTGAAGAGAGGCTCAACTGTCGGTCACCATGCTAAGAAAGACCCTTGGCACCGTGAAAGAGAGTGTAAACAAGCAGACACACTGTCGCCGTTGTGCTTCTCATACCCTTGCTGATGGAGAGTCAGCACGACTAGGACGGAGGTCGTTAAAGCACATCCTGACCTGATCCCGAAAGGGAAAGGGGACTGTAGCATGGATTGAAAAGTCCAGTGAGAGGAGAGCGTGACCCCTCAAGACACAGGGCAGCTAGAGCGTCGGTCAAGTAAGGGAAAGTTGACAACAGTGAAGAAGGAGTGGTTAGCTCAAGGAAAATGAAGGAGGAACATGACGCATGAAACCAACCTTGTGGCAACCCTCAACCGCATTGTCGACGAAAGAAGAGCAGGTGCTCAAGCGGATTAAGAAAGCGAAACTGTTCGTGTTCTTGCGCAAGCATCGCCACGAAATCTTTGACGAGGCCTTTCAAAACGAATTGGCCACGCTCTATCAAGACAGCAAGCGAGGGCACCCTCCGATCGCCCCAGCACAACTGGCCCTGGCGACTCTGCTTCAGGCCTACATGGGAGTCTCCGATGATGAGGTCATTGAAGCCACGGTGATGGATCGTCGGTGGCAATTGGTGCTGGATTGTCTGGACAGCGAGCAAGCCCCCTTCGAGCCTTGGAACCTTAGTCGGCTTCCGGGGTCGCTTGATAGAAGCCCAGATGGATAGGAGACTCATCGAACGCAGCATTGAGCTGGGCGAGCAATCAGGAGCTTTTGGTTCCCGCGCCCTTCGAGCCGCCCTCGATAGTAGCCCGTTGTGGGGAGCAGGACGCGTGGAAGACACGTCTAATTGAGTGGGACACGCTTTACGGAAAGTGATGAGCGTGATTGCAGCCCAGCGGGAGTGGGAGCTGGCTGAAGTCGCACAGGAGGTAGGAGCCGAGGTGGTGTGTGGTTCCAGCTTGAAGGCCAATCTGGACCGGGATTGGGATCAAACGACGCAGAAAGAGGAAGCCCTCTCGCTCGTGCTGGCCACACTGACGCAAGTGGAGTCCTGGTTGGGCAGCTTGCCACACGCCGAGCAGCACCCCAAAGCGCAACAGTATCTGGAGGTCGCCAGGCAAGTCAAAGCGCAGGATGTCGAGAAAGAGCAAGAAGGCAAGGCCACGCTCATCAAAGGCGTGGCCAAAGAGCGACGCATCAGCGTGGAGGATGGGCAGATGCGGCATGGGCGCAAAAGTCGCAGTGTGCGCGTGGATGGTGACATCCGCCATGTCCTGCATGATATGGATAGTGGGATGGTGCGAGCCGTTGGCGTGACCGCTGCCAATGCTCCTGAAGCCAGCGTGACCGAAACCATCAGTGCGGACCTGGAGCGCCAGGCAGTGACCTTGCAAGAACTCCATATTGACCGTGCCTATTTAAGTAGCCATTGGGTTCGTACCCGTTCCCCTGAGCTAGAAGTCTATTGTAAAGCCTGGCGGGTCCGACAAGGGAAACAGTTTTCCAAACAGGAATTCCATCTGGACTGGGAGCGGCAGATCATCTGCTGCCCGGCGAAGCTTGAAATGCCCTTTACTCCAGGAGGAGTGGTCCACTTTCCGAAAAAGAGCTGCGTGCAGTGTCCCTTGCAAGCACAGTGTACCACGAGTCCCAAAGGGCGCAGTGTCAGCATTCATCCCGATGAGGCCTTAGTGGTCGAGTTGCGCCAGCGCCAGTTGACCCAAGCAGGACGAGCTCAATTGCGTGAGCGTGTGGCGGTCGAACACACCCTGGCTCATATTGGTCACTGGCAGGGAGAGCGCGCACGCTATCGTGGGCTGCGCAAAAACCTTTGTGATCTCCGTCGCTGCGCTGTTATCCATAATCTCCATGTTTTAGCGCGCTCTGAACCTTTTCTACAAGCTGCTTAATTACTTGACCGGCGCTCTAGCTCTGATTGGTGTGGTATGCCGTTGGGGTTTCAGTGTCTTCTTTCACTTGCAGTCTCTAAGGTTGGGATTCACATGTACAGAGTGTCACAAGTGAAAGAGAAGATCACGAAGCTTTTTTCAGGGGGCCTGCACGAGAGTAGCGCTCAGCTTTTAAGTGCAACCGTAATGTGCTGTAGTGGTTCCCAGGCTTTTCCCACCCTCTTCCCGTGTTTTTCCCGTATTTCTCTGAGTCCGATGAGGTACAGTAAGGTGTGGAATGAGAAGCAAGAGCGCCTGCATGCAGGCACCCTTTTGCACGGGAAGTATCAGGCTCTGGCTGAAATGGTGCACGGCTACTCTGCTTGCGTATGGTGTATAGCGCACATGGACACATTGCCCGGCAAGAAGAAAGGATGAGAAACAGTCAATGAATCATACAAGCCCACCGACCGACGAATCGCAAAAAAACGGACACGAAGAAGATGGCGCTGTATCCAGACAAATGCCTCCCCTGGTGGAGGAGACAGCGTACTACACCATTGAGGGAGAAGAAGAAAATCCAGATGGGGAGTACGTTCAAAAGGAAGCGCCGAGTGCCGAATGTACGCCCCCATTTGAGCTTTCCGGCGAGTTGCCGATCGCAGGCGCTTTACCGCCCCAGGGGATACAGGCGAATGGATCACCAGCCTCTTGGCGTGGTGGACGCAAGTTCCCCATAAGACGCGTTCTCGTGCTGCTGGTCGCTATTTTGATCGTAGGAAGTCTTTTTCTCGCGTCGGTTTTCGCAAAGCCGGCGATGCCTTCCCAGCAGAACGATAGGAACGGGAGCACGGTTGCTCCCCGGGCGACAACAACGCTCCCCAAGGCCGTGCCAACGCAGCAACACCACCAGAGTACAACTCCCACCCCCAGGCCCATGGTCACTCCCACGGTAGGAGCAACATCGCAGGGAACGCCGCAGGTGAACGAGGTCCCATCCAACCAATCGCTTCAGCAGTTAGGGTGGACCACAGCCGGCCTTACTCTAGCTGATGCCCTTCAGGCTGATCGCACGGCTGTAACCTTCACCGACCGGGAAGAGGACCTGGTCTTTAACAAAGCAGGCACTCGCACCGCAGCGTTCTTTTTGCTCACTCCCGCCGCCAAGAACCGTTTCACACAGAACGATGTGAGGGTGAGCTCCAACGCTCTCTGGGGCAACGTGATCGGCCAGCGGCTCATCCAATTGGCGATCAATGAGCAGCCAGCTCTGGTCAAGCAGGCTGCGCAGGGCCAGAACCAGTTCGCCTGGGTGGACGTGCAATTCAATCTCTGGCGATCCCGGATCGATTCGCAACACCCCAACCAGCGGATCGAGGGCGTAGAAAACGACCCTGCGACCAACGTGCCGCGCACTTACCACATGGTTATCCTCCTGCTGCTAACGCCGGGCTCTCAGGGGATCAATGCACCAATGGGGGGTACAGGCTGGCTGGTGAGTAACTATGTACTAGACCCTGCCGCGGGTGCACTTCCAGATATTGTGTCACCGGCATAGTATTGGCTGCGGCGGCAGGGTGTTGCACTTGACAGCACACTTGAACATAGAGGCGCATATACCCTAAATGCCCTTGATGCCAGAATTGACAGATATTCATCGCTTATGTTACAGTGGGTGTTGACCTGTTATCAGTTGAAGCGAACGCGTCATCGTTGGCGCGCAGTTCCTTCTGCAACGGAGCGTTGTTGAGAGAATTCCTCACCACTCTTAAAAAGGCGGAAGATAGCCAATTGTCCCTCTACGCATTCAAGGTAAGGATGCAGTTATGAGTCAGAAGAAGGATATTCCAGGCACTAGTTCGACAGAAAATAGCACACGTACGGTTCAGGGACTTCCCCCTTCTCCGACGGGACCGTTACAGGCGGCAGGGTTGCGGTCTTCCCCAAAGCGGCGGGTAAGCCGAAGAGGAGTGCTACTTATTGCGTTTGTATTTGTACTTGTGGTAGGGGGAAGCGTGTGGTTCTTCTCAATACTGCGCCTGCAATCTAGTAGTCTCCTCGAGCTGCAAAGACCGCAAAGCACGGTGGGGCAGCTCATCTTTGGAAATAGCGGGCAGCTAGATTCGCTTGGCACGCAGGGTCTCAACGACGTGGTGACCGTCAAACTTGGCGTCATTGCGCCACCCGCTTCCGGTAACGCTCTCTACGCCTGGCTGCGACCCGATCAAGGCCAGGACGAGACACCATCAATTCTGCTTGGGACGCTAACAGTGGTTGCACATCAGGTACAGCTTACCTATAGCGATCCCCTGCACACCGATCTGCTCACGACCTATAGCGGGTTCCTCGTGACAGAGGAATCGGCCAGGCAGCCCCCTATGACACCCTCGCTGGATACCTCTACCTGGCGGTACCAGGCGCGTATCCCGGCGATCCCGGTACCAGGCGATCCCAATCACTATAGCCTCCTAAGTCATCTCAGGCATCTCTTAGCAAAGGATCCAGATGTAGAAAGTGCTGGCCTGCACGGCGGTTTGAACCTCTGGCTGTATCGCAACAGCCTGACCATTGTCAACGAAGCCAATACTGCGCGCGATGACTGGCAAAGTAGGAACACTGCAGACATGCACCGGCAAATTGTGCGCATCCTGGACTACCTGGATGGCTTCAACTATGTTCAACTCGATGTCCCTTTCGTCGATCCAGTCACGCAGGTTGAGACCCCGTTTCTCATCGACCGGAAGCTGGGTGCTATTGGTCTGCTCACTCTCAGCCAGCGGCAGGCGCTCCCCGGATACCTGGTGCATATCACCCTGCACCTGGACGGGGCGATAAGCTCACCTGGTATCTCGGCCGGTCAGAAGGCTCTGGCCGGCCAGATTGACGTCGCACTAACCAGGGTGATCACTCCGCTTTTTCAAAAAGTGCACGATGATGCCGCGCGGCTGGTGAAAATGAATGATGCGCAGTTGCAGACGAGCCAGGCTCTCAGCCTGTTGAACGATATGGCGACGAACGCCAACGCGGCCATCTCGGGTCCCGTTGACCCGACCACCGGGATCGTAGGCAAAGGGGTCACGTGGCTGCACGCGATTATGCAGCAGCTCGCCGTGGTGACGGTAATGCGCTAACCCGGTCGGTGTTGGTGTAGGCTTAAAATAAAGTCTTACAATTAAAACAAAGTTTTACACCGAACAGCTGGTGAGCTCAGATTTTTCTCAGAGGTCATCAGTTGTTTCTTGTCTAAATGGTGATACCACAAACTCACTTCGATACGACATCCATAAGTGCGTATCTTAATATCTCATCAACTATTTACATAAGGATCAGTTTCATAGCATGAAGAATGAATGAGCTATCAGATGAACGAAGCGGTGAAGCATGAACGTGGCAAAGGCCAAGAAGTGAAGCCCAGCCAGGGTGTAAGGCAGGCGTGCATAGTCGCGCGCCAAGCAATGGAACGGTCTAGTGGCTACTTCCTTCGTGACGTCGCATACTTCTACCGCTTCTACATTTTCTATGCGATGGATCATCCTCTTCTCTGCCTGGCAGAGGCATCCCGCTTGGGACATCCGTTCGCAAAATTGGTCGTTTGCATCGGTATGATATCTCGCTTTTATCACTTTCCTTGGTGAATTGATGAGATTGCCGAGAAAATCGAGAACAGATATTCCCATGAACAGTAAACGTTCATGAAGATGCCTCAGTGTAGCAGCAGAAACACGATGTGTTCGTCTTGTACATCAGGGAAAACGAGGATAGTTCTCTTACAAACAACATCCATGTTCAGGTACAATCAATGTGGTCCTGTGCTTGCTACTTGGATTATCCGTTCCAAAAAAGAGTGGCAATGATGGCTTTACTCGTTCTATTTCTACATCATCTAAACACCAGGTAGGTGACGAGAAGGTTCCCTACATGACTGTTTCCTCCCTGGTTTTGGAACAGATATCCTATATAGCCGGCACACGGAGCGAATTTATGATATTATGTACGAAGCTAAGTGACATCCTTGTTGTGCATTTTCGTTCCGCTGTTTCTCAGAGGCCCAAGTGCAAGTAGAGAGTATAATATACAAACATTGTCTCTTCATAAAGAGCAGAAGATTCGCTGAATCAGGAGCTTTTTCATGGTGATCACATGACAAACGTAACTCTCCTCTCTAGCGCTAGTAGTACTCTCTATAAGTTCGCACAATTCTGGATGCAGCTACCTATGAAGATCATAGGGATTCTGGCGCCAAATATCATCCTCATTTTAGCGGGATTTAGCAACCTACCCACATCCATACCGGTAGTGGGCTTTATTCAGGAACATAAAATTGCTTCTCTAGTGATTGGCTGTGCACTGGCTTTGATTACATTGCTAGCTGCAATCATTGTGCGTACACCCCATCCATCTGATAGCGGTAAAGAAGCCGCTGCTCCAACAGCGAGTGTAAACGAGAAAAAAGCGACGCCTGGATCCAGGCAGCCAGATCGGCGCTGGATCATCGCTACGCTGTTGTCAACAATCAGTTTTTTTCTCAGTTCCACAATCCTGGTCATTGTACTCATACGCCCTCCCTGGTGTCCTGCATCCTTCTGTTCCGTATCACGCTCGCTGCCTCAAGGCAGTGTGAGCGATGCTAATCTGGTTCTTTACCCCCTGGCCGTTCAGAGTACATCTTTTGAGATCCCTGGTGATCCACTGCATTACTCACAATCTCGTCTCCCACAAAGCATTGGAGTGCAGCATGTAAGCAGACAGGCAGAAAGTGCTACTTTTCGTGTGGCTTTGGGTGTTCAGAGTCTGATACAGGATCGCTATGCGATTCTCATCAAACAGGTAGCTATCGTCCTCACAAGTCTATCACCGGTGCCACACCAACTCAATGTCTGGACAACCAGCTCATCTACCTCTTATGAGAGCTTGCCGTTCCTGGCGGTCTACCGAGGAGAAAACACAGGAGATATACTTTCTACTACTTCTTTGTCTACTCCTCCTGGGCTTATACACCTTTTGCCGAATGAGGCGGAACCATTGAATATACGTCTCATTTCAAGCGCAGCAGTCAATCTTGAATTTCGTGTGCAGCTTACCTATGTTGTGAGCAATGACCCAAAACCATATACTCTCACACTACCACAGGTATTCCATGTTATTATCTCTGATGCTTCAACCTGGCATGAATATCGATTACAACAAGGTCACTTCGTGCCGGTACGATAAAGAGGCTTAGATATCGAGTATCAGAGCCTCTTGCTCACTCAAGAATCAGAGGCACCACGTGTTATTGAACTGAGGGTCAGTACCAGCTGTTGAGGCCTGTTGTAGCTCTACAAATCTGGTGCCTTGCAACCCATAACATGCAAATTGATTTGAATTGGCAAAGGCCAGCGTACTAGTCGGCAACACTATTTGACGTTGCTCCCCGGCGATATCCACGATCAGCTTTGGTACAACATCGTAAATCAGATTCTCTGACGACCGGAAATTGAGGAATAAGTATAGGCTATCTTGTGGCTGAAGCGTTATGCCTCCCGTCTGTCCGGTTGTTGGACCGCTGAGATACTCATGCAACTGACCTTGAAACTCGGTATTGGTAGCCCCCATCTTGAGGTTAAAATCGGCTTGATAAAGGGTTGCTCTTCCTTGTGGTCGCGAGGGGCAAGCTGGGGCACCTCCCCAATGACTTGTATTCGGCATGCAGACGTTAATCACGCGGTAATGCATGTTATTCTTTTGCGGAACCGCTGTGAGTTGGGTCGTCACCTGAGTTAGCTGTATCACACTCTCCCCTGTATTAGTGATCGTCAACGCGCCAACACAACCAAAACCGCTATTCTGCAAATTCCATCCCTTGATATTTCCCATAAGACTGCCGGGAACCTCGTGTAACGAAACCGGTGGCGTCGAATATGGCCGACCCTCGTTGAGATACAACGGCCCGCGAGGTAGACTATTGATGTAATCTTGCATCTGCCGCACTGTAGCAACATCGTAATCGAGCCGATCTTCTGTTAAAACGAGCGTGTTCGGCGTATCACTGTAGAAATCTGGTGGACAACCAATACCACGGTTGGTGGTGGATTGAATACTTAATCCATCAGCTTTCATCATTACCGTCGCATTTGGAGAAAGGGGACTCCCATTTTGAGATCCGGTAGGAGTTTCGCTAGCAGCAACAGTAGGACTTTCATTGCTACTCGGAGACGAGGATGGCCCTCCAGTAGTATTATTTGAACTCGCTCCACATCCAGCCAGCATCAACAAGAGCGGGATAAGAGCCAGCACTCTTACGATAAGAACTTTTAACCTAGTATGTAAATACATGACACTACCTCTCAGGTCTCTTGTACCATACCTTTTCCGTAAGAATTCGGTCATGACATTGTACTTCCTTTTGCGCAGTGCTCATTCCACTGAGGAAACAAAAATTTGTATGAAATCTCGGATTGCGCTATGCCGAGATGGGACCACTCCTTGCCAGCCATACTTGTACCGTCAAGCCATCCGTAGAAGCAATGCGGGTGCCATCCGGTGACCATACTATAGCGCTTATTTCAATACAATGTCCACTATAATTGAAGACCTTACTTCCAGTCATAGCATCCCATATTTGCACCAGCCCTAGGTCATCTCCTAATGCAATATACCTGCTATCAGGTGACCACGCCACTGCACTCTCATTTAACTGTGAATGACCATGACGGGTGAAAAATCTACCTCCTGTAAGAGCATCCCAGACCTGCACTGTCCCGTCACCCCATGTAGAAGCAATACGGGTGCCATCCGGTGACCAAGCAATAGCTCTTACTCCAAAGAGATAATCAGAGGAACCATTAGTATAAGTAAGGATGCGGTTCCCCGTTGTAGCGTCCCGTATCTGCACTACCCCTCCTTCGATAAATACAATGTGCTTGCCATCGGGCGACCATGCCAGAGCGCTCACGTCACCAGAGTGGCCGCGATAGGTCAGGAGAGTGCGTCCAGTCATAGCATCCCAGACCTGCAGCGTCTCGTCATTACTTCCCGAAGCGATACGCTTCCCATCCGGTGACCAAGCCAGAGTATTCACGGTATCAGTGTGGCCGCGATAGGTCAGGAGAGTGCGTCCAGTCATAGCGTCCCACACTCGCACTATGCTATACTTGCTTATCGAGGCGATATGCTTCCCATCCGGTGACCATGCCAAAACACCTGGAGTATAAGAGGGGCTACGATAGGTCAAGACAGTCCCCCAAGTAGTGGCGTTTTTCACTTGCACTACCCCATCAAAGGTCTCTAGAGCGATATATCGTGCATCAGGCGACCAGGCCACAGCTTCTCCTATGTTACTATGGACGGTTGTTCCCATTGGGGCAGTCACTTTTTTGACGATATGTGTTGCCTGAGGAATAAGTATCGCCTGATCAAGGATGCCAATAGTGAGGATAAAAACGATGACAGCGGGGCCGATGATCTCCCATACACGAGCCTGCCTCTTGCGGGTGTATCTAAGCACAGCTAGGACAGCTGCGACAATCACTAGAGAAATACTGAAGATGAGAAAACTGCTCATGATGCCATTTTTTCCCTGTTGGTAATATGGTAGAGACACATCATGCTGTTTAATTGCCTGCCATACACGTACCCCTTCCTCATAGCCAGCAGAGGCTATGTGTGTACCATCCGGTGACCAGGCCAGTGTTGTCACTCTTCCACAATGATTGTCATAGGTAAAGATATTCTTCCCAGTAACCGCATCCCAGACCTGTACCGCCTCATCTCCGTCAAAAGAGGCAATACGGCTGCCATCGGGTGACCATGTTAGACCCCCTAGTACACTAGATTTACTGTGATGAGTCAAGGAGTGGCTTCCGGTGTTCGCATCCCAGACCCGCACTATCCCGCTCTCGAACATTGAAGCAACACGTTTGCTATCGGGTGACCATGCTACTGCTCTCACATTACCCTGCGTGGTCTGATACGTGAAAATGTGCTGACCTGTATTCGCATCCCAGACCTGCACGGTGTTATCAGGAGTATTGTAGGATTTCCCACCACCAGAGACAATACGGGCGCCATCGGGCGACCAGGCCAGAGCGCTCACGGCATCAGAGTGGCCGCGATAGGTCAGGAGAGTGCGCCCTGTAACAGCATCCCAGACTTGCACGGTATCATCAGCGCTTCCCGAGGCGATACGCTTCCCATCTGGTGACCACACTACAGTTGTAACTACATCAGAGTGACCACGAAAGGTGAAAACATTGCGTCCAGTGGTAGCATCCCAGACCTGCACGGTGTTATCGAAGCTACCTGAAGCGATACGCTTGCTATCGGGTGACCATGCCGCAGTGTCAACCATGCTGGAATGACCGACATAGACATAAAGAGTAGTTCCTATTGAGGGAAATGTCATAGTGGTGATAGGGTGAGTCACTTGCAGGACGATCACCGCTTGGTCAATAATACCAGTGATAAGAATGATAGCAAGAACAGCTATGCCGACGAATCTTCGCAGATTAATTTGCCTTCTGCGAATGTCTATCAAAGTGACGACTACAGCGCATACAATCACAATAGCTATGGAGCCGAGGACATATGGGCTGCCGATGACATTATTGAAGCTGATTGATGGCATTAACTGCTCTGCTTTCTTGATGATACACTCGTTTGACACTGTCGACGGTATCGATAGTCATGCTGGATCCGTGCCTGAAGTGCTTTAACCTGCGCCATAATTGAGCTACAGTCAGCCATGATGGTTTCTCCTTTTTTGCGTCTCTCATGCAAGAACGTAATGCACAGCATACGGAAGTATATGCCTCAACATTTTAGACGCAGTAGCGATGTGTTTTCGCAGATGCATTTACCAAGCTCCAATGAGATTGTGCTGGCTACTTAGAGTATTCATGAGCCTATAAAGGATCTCATGTTGCTACCAGTGTAAATCTTTATTTTAAGCTACCTAGCGGTGATAAGTGGAAATGCACGCAATGGTAGGAAAGTGTAAAACTTTGTCAGGAGATTCTAACCGATACATCTGAGCGCAGGATCTCCCCGAAAGTGTAAAACTTTATTTGACGCCTACAGTTGGGGAAGATACATAAAATCGTTCCGCAGACGAATACTACAGTGAGAAGCAAGGCACGTCCCGAGTCTCTCCAGCTACTCATGGACGGCCATAGGTGCTCCGTGGGAACGACTCTATGTTGTTTCCACAGCACCCACCTTGGCGGAAAGGGGGCTATGCCCCAGCGGAGCAGGTAATCGTAACCCTGCGCGTGTTCTGGTCAAAGACGAACGAGCAGGTCTGTCCGTTGATCGTCTCCGTCCCCGTGCAGCCAGCCAGGGGCATCCCATTGACCACGCAGTCGAGATGCGTTTCCATGGGGGAGGACATGCCGGGAACCGAGATCGTCGCATCTGTGACCACGCCGTTTGCATCAGTCTGCATCGTAATGGGATCGGGGTGATTCAGCCGCTTCAGGCACCCCAACCCGTTTGCCTCGTAGGTCGTGACGAAACGCTGGGCCAGGAAGGTAAACAGCGAATTGGCTACCGCTGGGTCAGCAGGAGGCGCCTGTCGCGTGAGCGGCTCATCTGCCAACAACCGCTCGGGTGCAATCCCCAGGAGGTGCTGGCAGTACGTGCGGGTACTGGAAGCCTGGGCATCCGGCGAGGGCATTTGATCGACCCCGACCCGGTAGGCATTGAGCTTGGCCAGATTCGGGTGGTTATTGGTCTGGGTCATCGGGTCCGCGTTGGGCACCAGCGCTACCGGCGCGTTCTGCCAGATCTCCGCCTGCAGCTCGTTGAGTGGTAGAGCTGTCACCATGTGCCCCGCATTTGCCAGGTCGGGAGCCGTCCAGGGGGTACAACCAATGGCCGCATCCACGAGCGTTAGAAGCCTTTCGTCGCTGCCGTTTGCCTGCACCTGCGAGCCAAGCGCGGCGACATTGGCCGCCGTATTCTGAGCGATCTGGCCCGAAGCCGTCACGAGGTAGGTGCTCGTCACGTTGTCGCTCTGGTCCTGATCGACGATCGCGAAATCGCGCGTGGACGGGCACATCTGCCCGTCCTTTGCTATCCCAAGTGGCGGAGGGACAAGCTTCCCCGCTTGCATGGCCGAACGCGCGCCCTGGAAAAATGCCGGTGCGTTGCAGTAGGCAAACTGTCCGAAGACGGAGCCATCAGGCCCATTGTTGACGCACTGTCCCTGTCCCAGACTGCCATTGCTGTCCTGCAAGGTCAGGGTATTGCTGTTGGACCCGAACCAGAGGGCCACAATATCCCCTTGCGGTATCTGGCCATCAAAAGGAGGCTGAGGTTGCACCGCTGGCTGCGTGCCTTTGTCCACGACCAGGGGGTTGTAGATCGAAATTGCTCCCATAGCAGGGTCGATGATCGCCCCCTGGACAAAGGCCGCCTGCAATTTGTTGCTCTCATTGCACGGGCCGTTCTGCGAATTGGTAGCGATCAACTGGTAAGGGGTTGCCAACCCCTGTGCTGTGAGCGGGTTGGCGGGCACGATGAGCGTGCAGTCCGTGTTCACAGGAGGCTGCGTTTTGCTGTCATGATGAGAGGCGCCGCTTGTTGAGTCCAGGTGGCGCACGCTCAGTGCTGCAAATACTGTTCCATGCGTCGTATTGCTCTGACTGAGCAGCAGCATCCATCCTACCGCAACGAATAAGAGGAGGAATGGAGCAAGTAAGGATAGAAGGAAGTACGCGTGCGATTTGCTCTTCATACGAAACTCCTTTGTGTATAGGAACAATGAGGGTAGAAGATGGGAGAACGACACAGACAGGAGCGAAAGACGTGTTCTTGGGTGCGTTCCCCTCCATTGGCCGGAGCGTTCACGTCGATAGACGCTCTGTTTTCTCCATCGTGTCTCTTGTCATGGACGAAGCGACCAGATCGTCACCACGTTCCCCGCAGCGGTAGCAAGCTGGTCACCGGCCGGTGACCAGCTCAGCCCATGAATAGCCTGTCCAGGCGCTACTGTAAATGAAAACAGCGGCTGCGGCGTCTGAAGTACGCTCCACAGCGTGCAGACGCCGCCGTTGTTCCCACTCGCCAGGTAGCGCCCGTCCGGAGACCACGCAACAGAACGGATGGGGCTGGACGCGACTCTCAAGCGCACCGGTGCATCCCGGCATACCGGAGTACCGTTGTCCGTACCCATCACCTGGCACTGCAGGCCATCCTCCCACAGGCGCGTGACACCGTCGTCGCTTCCTCGCTTCCGACAGCGAGCGCGGCACCTGTAGGAGTAAAAGCGAGGGCACGCAGGGGCTCCTGCCCATTTTGAAAGAGAGCGTGCGTTTCCTGCCCGTTTTCCGCATCCCACACACGTACGACCCCACCGCGCGAGCAGGAGGCGATAACCTGGCCATCTGCAGCCCAGGAAACGCCTTCGATCGGGGTGGTGTGCCGCGTAAAGATCGTCTGTGGAGTGTAGTCCGTGGTCCTCCAGGTAATGGCCCGGCGATCCAATGCGCCGGATGCAGCCTGCAACTGGTTGTGCCCTGTCCACGCCAGGGCGGTGACGGTGTCGGTGTGCGCCTGCGCCCGGCTGGCAAGGATCGTACCCGTACGCGCAGTGAGAAACGTAATCTGATGCGCGGCCCCCGTCATAATCCGCTCGCTTTCAGGAGACCAGGCCAGGTCAGTGACCGGGGCGGGGTGTGCAAGTTGCTGCTGCACCGTCCCATCTGTCCTCCACACCAGCAGTTGTGCGTCGTCTGCACCTGTGGCGAGCAATTGCCCATTGGGCGACCAGCCGAGTGCGCGCACGGTGCGCTGGTGGCCGGTAAAGGTCAGCTGAGCGACTGCCACACTTGGGACAAGCCTGCCACGCACAGAAGGTGATGAAGCAGGGGCGAGTTGCAGGCGGGTGTTCCTGTTCCGTTGCGCCAGAGCTACAACTGCCCCGGTTCCCAGCCCGGTCACCGCACAAAAGGTCACGACGCTTGCAGTAACGAGAAAGGATCGTCTATTCCCCCAGGAACGAGCGCGTTGCGCCCTGCTCGGCGCAGCTGCAGCCATTGGCTGTGTTGCATAGCTTTCCGCCTCAGCTTCAAGCACGACATGCGTTTCCGATGCGATACCCACCTCTGAAAAGCGCTGTGCATTGGGAAGTGGTTGCCGTTGCGGCAGTACGCGTAAATGGTACGGGATGGGTGTGGCGTAGCTATCCTTTGCTGGATACCCCAGCTCATCCACAAGCCGGGCAACGCAGTCACCGATGAGCATACTTGCGTCAACTTCCAGCTTTCTACGTCGTTCAGTTCCTCTCCTGGGTTCAACAATAAGCTGTAATGTTGGCATGTGCCCTTCTCCCTTGTACTACACCGAACACCCCGACCAGGAAGAGTCGCCCTGGCGGAGTGCTTGGTGAACGACTAGCAATAGTATAGTCGAGAGAGGTGGGAAGCCTCTGGGAAAAAGGCGGGAAGGAGGTGGAAATGCTGAGCTTATAGGCCACTACAGCCTTGGTATAAGCGTAGGCCAGGCAATATTGCAGACGAGCATGTAATAGATAGAACTCTTTGCGGATTGGTTTGGATGACCACCCTTCAAACCGTCCAGCCTGTAGTGGCTACTTAGTACATCCGTTCGTCCAGCAAACCTTTCTTGAGTGGCGAGCTGCCTGAATCACACAGCAATCACCCTATAGTTATGTGAGTTCGTTGGAATCTACAATGTACTTCAGACGAAAACAGCCCTTTGTGGAAAAGGAGGGGATAACTTGTGGATAACGGGTGGAAAACTGCTCCCCCACTACAGAAGCCATAGAATTTGTCAAGCCCTGCGAAGGACTTTCAAAAAACACGCGCGACAACAAGAACATGACACTTCGTACACACACAACACTCCCCTAACACCAGGAGAGCATCCAGGTGGTGTTCTCGCCGAAGGCGAAGGGAAGAGCCCTGGATCGCCGCGAAGTAGCGTGCGCGAGCGGAGCAGCTCGCGCACGCTACTTCGCGGCGACTTTGCCAGGCTCATACACCTGCTCGGTCAGAATGAGATGAGCAGCGACGATCAGCAGTTTGCGCATCACCGCAACTACGGCCATGCCCTTCTTCATGCCTCGATCAACCAGGCGATGGTAGTAGATCCCAAAGGGAGAATCTGGCAAGCGAATGCTCCTGAGTGCCGCCAAATACAGGCTGCGGCGGAGTCGGCCACTGCCTCGCTTGGACAATTTTGTCTGTCCTTTCCATTTGCCACTCTCCTTCACGCGCAGATCCAGCCCGGCATAAGCTACCACCTGATCCATGCTTGTCGTGCGATCCAGATCGCCCAGTTCCGCCCTCACCACTGCCACCGTCAGTGGTCCCAATTCGGTGATGGAGAGCACTCCTTTCGCCTTGGGGTCCTGGTTGACCAGACGCTCGATCTCCTCTTGCAACTGCTTGAGATTGCTTTGTGTGTGTTGCAATTGATCGCAGAGAATGCGCAGACTGCTCGAACGGGCGGCAATGGCGAGGCCGCTGCTCACCGAGCCTCTGGCCAGCCGTACCAGTTCTTCGGCGGTCTGCCGTCCATAGTGACTTGGGCAGTGTTCATGCAAGAGCTTGCTCAGGGCTGCTGGATCGGCTTGAGCCATCACCTGAGCACTGGGATAGACCTTGAGCACCGCCAGGGCCGTCGGACGCGTTGGATCGGCAAAGACCTGGGTTACTTCTGGGAAGAGAGCCAAAAGCCTCGCGTGCATTTCGTTTTTGTAGCGAACCACATCATCGCTGAGCTGTTGATGCAACCGGGTCAATTCACGGTAGGTGGCCACCTGCTCACTCGGGACATAGCCAAAGCGAGCTTCGAAACTTCGCAGCGCTCGTGCAATGGTCATCGCATCCACGCGATCGGTTTTCGCACGCAGACCCCGTTGTTGCGCGAAGGCGTGGATCTGCCCGGGATGCAACAAGCACACACGGTATCCTGCTTTGAGCAAGGCATGATAGAGGTTCTCTCCATAGCGCGAGGTCGCCTCCAGCCCCACCAGGATCTGATTGGGAGCGACTCTCAGTGACTTCAGATGCCCAAAGAGCCAATCAAAGCCACGCGCATCATTGCTGAACTGGCTCGGTTTGATGATCTGACGCTTCTCCATCGTCAGACAACACATCAGACACGACTCCATACCAATATCGATGCCCACCACATAGGCCAGCGCCGCCGGGGTAGGCTTGGGAGACGAGGCTCCAGACATCATCTTGCTCTCCATTCTCACGCTCCTGCGTGCAGACATTTGAGACGTTCTCAACGGGAAGACCGCCCAATCAGGACGAACGAGAACTCATCGTGGATCGGCAGTCTTGCCAGCTCACGCCACAAGCTGCAACAAGCCTCATCGTCGCTTGTGATCCTGATGGACGGGGAGCCGTCTGTAGTAGGCGGTCACTCTCTGTTGACAGAGAGGCCGCACGTCGCAACCTCGGCTCTCCCGTTGCTTCCACCAGTCTAGCAGATTCCATCTGAGAAAGATGGTCTCTCCCATCTACCCATTAGTATATGAGTCGCACTTCCCGTTTGAAACGGCTTGACACGAAGGCACATCGGCACACCCCTTCATAGAAGCGCCTGCTGGGCATGATCGCGAGGCCAGTGACAGTATGGTACACTAGAATCACAGGTGCAGCGTGACACACGACCGCGAGAGGACCTCTATGGAAAGCAACACTTGGGCCATCGGTGACAGTCTAGTGGTCAAGCCTGGCGTCACTGATCCGGCAACTGGCATGGCTCTCAGTGGTTGGCAGGGGCGCCTCATCGCTCTCGAAGACGAGCAGAACCGACTCTCGATCCAATGGGATAGCCTGACGCTGAAGAGCATGCCTCCAGCATATATTGTCCAGTGTGAAGAATGGGGCGTGTCCTGGTCAGCCATGCGTCTCTCCGCCCACGATGTGCTTCCGACCGCAGAACGCGACTGCGGAGAGGACGTGACAGCAACCATTGCAGCGCTTGAAACCCAATATAGCTGGTTGAGTCTGGGAGAACAGGGAAGGCGCATTCGACAGATCGTAAACCGTGCCGAGGCGCATGATCTGTTCGCCTCTTTTCGCACATGGCATGCCTATCTGGAAGAGCATCTGGTGGTTCCTTTCGTGGCCACCGTGGTGGCAGATCAGCGTGGGCCTGTTCACCAGGGCGATCAGGTCACTGTAACTGGGATCATCATCCTGGACGAGACCTGGGGCACGATCGTCAAGGTCAGACACCAACGAAGAGTCTCTCACCTCCCTTTGTGTGTTCTGCGGGCCACCAATGGAGCAGCCGAGATCCAGCAACTCGTCCAGGATTATGCGGTGTGGTTTACCCGTCGCTCCTCTGTCTCTGCTCGACTCCCTCGGCTCTCGTAACCAAAGTGAGGCTGCAGTCGAGGTTTTCCTTACCCAACGCATCATCCCCACACCTCGCAAGTGACAGCTACTCCTTGCTTCACAGCAAAACGAGAGGCATTTCTGTGACGAGTGAAGCATGTTCTGTATCCTGATCCCAACGGCATTTCAGACGAGGGTAGTGGTATAAATAAGCAGGATATGGTAAACTCTGAAGGTCAATCTGTTCTCAAAACGAGGAGCCTTCAATGGTAACAATAACCGTGCACTGCCCGCACTGTCAGAGCGACGCTCTGGTGCGCAAGGGTCATGCCTCCCAACGGTAAACAGCTCTATCGCTGCCGCTCTTGTGGACGGCAAAGCCGCGAAAATCCTACCCCCAACACCTATGCAGAAGCTCGCCGCGAGGAGATTCTGCACGCCTATCAAGAACGCAGCAGCCTACGTGGCCTCACCCGCACCTTTGGGGTCTCTCGCGCCACCGTGTCCAGTTGGATCAAAAAAAAGTAACTTAGCTTCCTCCTTTACGTACTACCTTGGTCGCCCCCACCCCAGAGGATGCCACTTCCACGACACTGGAACTGGACGAACTGTGGTCGTTTGTGCTCAAAAAAGCGCACGACTTCTGGGTTTGGATAGCTCTGTGTCGCAAGACACGACAGGTGGTCGCCTCTGCGCTGGGCGATCGGAGCCGGCAAGATGTGTCAACGCTTGTGGGAGGCCATCCCACCAGCTTATCGCAAGGGGCATTGCGAGACGTCTTTCTGGGCGGCATACAGGCGGTGATCGCCTTCCGAGCAGCATACGGCCGTGGGAAAAGAGACGGGAGAAACCGCCCAAGTCGAGCGGTGGAATACCACTCTGCGAAAGCCGCTGGCCCGTTTTGTGCGCATGACGGTGTCGTTTTCCAAGTCAGAACTCATGCACGAAGCTTGCCTGCTCCTCTTTCTTCATCGATAGAATTTAGACAAGACTATCCTTCTCACATGAGCCACTACCCACCTAGGCAGGATCTTAGCGCACGACGGCCTTCTCTGAAGACAGAGAAACCATGGCTTCTGCGACTCCAGGAAGGGTACAAAGGGCATGTTGCACATGTTGAGTACACTCCGCGCAATCCATGCCCTTCACAGGAAATGCTACCGTGCGCAGGGCATCAGGTGTGGCATGGCTCATCGTCAGCTCCTTTCACGGCAATCTGTGGATGTTCTTCAGTGTAGTTGGCGCAGGCGGAGACGCCTCGTGCGACCTCGTGCAGCACCTCGTCCGCCAGCGAGAGGAGCATCTCGACGCGCTCATCACTCAGCTGGTACAGCACGTAGCGCCCCTGCTGAGCCGAGGCCACCAGCCCACAATCGCGCAGGCAGCCGAGATGATTCGACACATTGGATTGCGTGAGGCCCGTCGCCTCCACAAGCGCGCCAACCGTGCGTGGCCCGGTGCGGAGCAGATCGAGGAGGGCAAGGCGGGAAGAATCGGCAAATCCCCGGAACAGCTTTGCCTTGAGAGCTGTTCCGGGAGCGGTATCAATAAGCATGGGGTACACTTTCCTTTTTATCATATCAGTACTTGCTGATATGATAGTCGGAAAAGAAAGGATTGTCAAGGAGACTTCAAGGGGTGGAACCTGTTATCCCTTCCTCCTTGAATTATGCGGAAAATGTATGCTATAGTATACCCATACCCCCCTGGTATGGGTATTAGAATGAGTCATTGCACACGAAATGGGAAGAAACGCAGATGAAAACGATCACCTTGCCAGTCAAAGGACTCAATTTTGCTGGGTGCGCGCCTGAAATTGAAAAAAACCCGGGAAAACAGGCATCGATAGAGAAGGTAGAGGCCAGCTATGTGACCCAAACGGTCACAATTACCTATGATGAGACGAAGCTGAGTGAAGAGCAATTGCGAGACAGGGTTCAAGATTGTGGCTTCGCCTGTGGGGGAACACTCGTTGGAACGTCTATGGCATCTCTGGAGGGGGGCTCTCACGCTCAAACTGCGCAACTTATACAGCATAGTGGCGGCTCTGCTACTCCTGTGACTATTCCTGGTACTGCCAACGCGCCAAAGCTGGCGGAAGCATCGAAGGCTCCTGACATGCCATCAGACATGCAGATGGATCATAGCGCTCGCATGGCTGGCGGTAGAATAAACATGGGCGGGATGAGCGGCGATATGATGGGGCAAGATATGAGCGACCCGGCGATGGCAAAGCAAATGGAAGCGGATATGCGCAAGCGCTTCTTTGTCTCGCTTGTGTTGACCATCCCCGTCGTTCTCTACTCGCCCCTGGGCGTGAATCTCTTCAAGCTGCACCTGCCCACTCCTTTTGGCATTAGTTCCAACTGGGTGCTGCTGGTGCTTGCCACCCCGGTGGTGTGGTGGGGCGGTTGGATCTTCCATGCTGGTACCTGGCGCGCATTGCGCAACCGCACGCTTAACATGAACGTGCTGGTGAGCCTGGGTGTGCTGGTGGCCTACTTCTTTAGCGTCTTTGTGACCTTTTTTGCGCCCCAGGTCGAGACGAGCTATGACGCGGCGGCCATGCTCGTCACCTTCTGTTCGGCCACTGGATGGAGATGCGCAGTCGCCGGGGGTCCACCGATGCGCTCAATGCCCTCCTTCACTTGGCACCTTCACAAGCCAATGTCACGGCCCGGTGGAGAGGTAGAGACGGTGCCGGTCGAGGAGGTGCGGGTAGGTGACTTGCTCCTGCTGCACCCCGGCGAGAAAGTGCCAGTTGACGGCATCGTGACGGAGGGGGAGAGCGCCATCGATGAAAGCATGGTGATTGGTGAGAGTCTACCCGTCAGCAAACAGCCTGGCGATGAGGTCATTGGCAGCACGGTCAACGGGTCAGGATCGCTGCGGATCACCGCGACCAAAGTGAGCAGCGAGACGACGCTGGCTCAGATCGTGCAACTGGTGCAGAGCGCGCAGAACTCCAAAGCGCCCGCCCAGCGCCTGGCGGACCGTGCAGCAGAGTGGTTAGTCATGGCGGCGGTCAGCGCCGGAGTGCTGACGTTCCTCATCTGGTTCTTCGTGATCGGGCAAACCGCTCTCTTTGCGCTGACTCTGGCGGTGACGGTGGTGGTCATTGCCTGTCCTGATGCGCTTGGCCTGGCAACACCAACAGCCGTAGCAGTTGGTACAGGGATTGGAGCGCGGAACGGCATTCTGATCAAAAACGCGATGGCCCTGGAGCAAGCGTCGAAGATTCAGGCCATCATTTTTGACAAAACCGGAACGCTGACCGAAGGCAAACCGGCAGTGACCAATATTGTTGCTTTCGTAGCAGGCAAACTGGCGGGACTGGACGAGGCCCGGCTGCTACAAGTGGCGGCAACGGCAGAAGCGGACTCAGAGCATCCCCTGGCAAATGCCATGGTGGAGGGAGCAAAAGATCGCCAGCTAGCACTGTTGCCCTCTAGCCAGTTCAAAGCGATCGCGGGAGGAGGCGTCCAGACGCAGGTTGATGGCAACACCGTGTTAGTCGGGACGCCGAAACTGCTGGCAGAGCACACGATCCAGTTGCAGCCCGCCGAACAGGAGGAACTGGCCGCGCAACAGGGGGAGGGGAAAACGACAACGCACGCCCCGGTGGCTTGCGTCTCTTTCCCTGTTCGCTCATGCAATTGAACCGCGACAGCATGAGAGCCTGCCTTGATGGAAGCCATATCGATGTCTTTCACAATGGCAGGCTATCTGCTGGTACGAGTGATATCTAATGAGCATCTGTCGTAGGTTGATTTTCATACTGAGAACGGCGTGGATCCGAGGCCTGAAGCCGCTCGCGCATCTGTTCAAACGTGGCGGGGTCAATCCCCCCACGTGCGTAGCGCTGACGGAGTAGCTCTTCTGCTGATGGCCCACTGGGAGGCATTTGCATCATCGTGGGCGTCGGAGTACTCGTTTTACAGTTTATCCAGCGAATGAGCGCCCAGACGAGCACTACCAACAAAGCAATCCACAGCACTGTGCTTAACGCCATCAGCAGCCAGCCCCAGACAAAACCATAACCACAACCAGCACCACACATCATAGCAGTACCCTCACTTTCGTATGTACCCAGCAGGTTGATAACCGCTGGTACGGTAATGTTCAATTTTCCTTTTGTATATGTAAGAGGGCATTTCGCCTGAGAAGAGCGAATTTTCGTCCGCTTCTATGTCTGGTACTGACATCGCGCTTCCTCACTCAAATGCCCACCCGGCAGAGTTTGGGGCCACTCCTCAGGTGACGCGTCTCGTCCTCTCTGGTGCTAGTGTAAAGAGGAAGCGTCATGAAAGCGTCATGAGCATCGTCATGGGCAAATGCTCGACAGAAGCGTGATGCCGACGTGAAACTTCCGAATCCACGCATCGGATAGTATCGCTGTTTCATTCCACGGTGGTCTTGCTCGAGCCGATTATTGAGATAGGCATTGGTCCGGTGCACTACATCATTGCCGATCGTCTCGCGAATCAAACAAGCGCTCCCAGTCGGCAGGATTCTCGACCAATCCGCCTCCATTGTTGAGAATGACATAGACGTCTGCATACTCCCCCATCCCGCGAAACGTTGCCGAGAGGCCAAACTCAACTGTTTCGGGAAAACTGGTGGCTTTGAGCGCTTCCTTATCCTGGGTATCTTGCGGGCACCCGAAGTAGGAGCGATGGCGATGAGCGCGAGTTCGATCACAGTGGCAACCAATGCCGTGCTACTCAAGAGCGTTGAGAAGAAATTGAGAGTGTAAAAACGCGTAGCGTTGATCTCGCAACACTCCTGCCAGATTGAGTTGGGGTACGCTACACGTCTGTCGAGCGTTTCATCGTGCGGTTTCACCTTCATTCCTAGAGACGAATGAAGGGCGTAAAATAGCGGTTGAGGTAGACTAACCAGTTGAAGTAGATCATGACCCCCACCAGAATCATGACCACCCCCGTAGCGACTTCGATCTTGCCTAAGTGAGGCTTGAGCCACTTCAATACTCGGCTTGCCTGGTCGAGACCGAGACCAAGCAGCAAGAATGGCAGGCCCATGCCGAGCGAGTAGAACAACAGCAGCATGACACCCTGTCTCAACGTCGTAGCAGTGGCAGCTAAGCCGAGTATCGAGCCGAGAAAGAGGCTAATACAAGGCGTCCAGCCAATGGCAAAGATAACACCGATCAGCAGTGAGGCTGGATAACTGGGACGAGCGGGATGAAAGGTAAAACGCTTTTGCCAATAGAGAAACGGGATCTTGAGAATACCGATCAGGTGCAAGCCAATAAGAATGAGGAGAATGCCTCCGATCTGGCGCAATTGGAACTGGTGTGCACGCAAGAAACTCCCCAGCGTGCTGGCTGTCGCTCCCAGTGCTACAAAGGCGAGCGTAAAGCCAAGCACGAACATCACCGCATGCAGAAAGGTCATGAAACGCGCTGGACGATGGTCCTGTTCCCCTGGAGCTTGATAGACGCTCTGGCCTGCCAGCTGGGCAAGATAGATGGGAACCAGCGGTAACATGCAAGGCGAGAGAAAGGAAACCAGCCCTGCGACGAAAGCAATGCCGAAGCTCAATTGTGATGGGTCCATACCGTTTTGAATTTCCTTATCGTGGCTCTCTCCTTGTTATCAATGCAATTGTATCACCTATCCAGGAGCATTCTGCAATCGTGCCATGTTTGCATCCATCATGGGCCTCTTCCGATCTCATGGCATTCCTAATACCCACTGAGGCTAACCCTGTCGCATGGTCCTGGGACTCAGTTGTGTCACGAAGACAGCACGAACGATGCCAGTGCTATCAATAATATAGGTGGTTGGAATAGCGATCACTCCATAGGCCGCATTGACCTTGCCTCCTGGATCGAAGAGGAGCGGATAGGTGATCTTAAACTCCTTGCCAAAGGGACCAATATCCTCCTTCGGGTCGGCCTGGTCGATTCCGAGCAGGGTAAATTCGCCATGAGCCGCATACTGGGTGTAGGTGCGCTCGAGGAAAGGCATCTCTCCGGCAGGGTAGGCATGACTCCGACCAGAAGTTGAGCAGCACGGGATGTCCGCGTAAAGCGTGCAGATCAATCATGCCGCTTCTTCCACCGCTGTAGACGGGCAGCGTGAATTCCGGTGCTGCTGTTCCCACAGGCACACCTCCCGACGATGAAGTCGCAGAGGGCAGCAGGGTGAGCAGACTAAAGAGGGCGGCAAGGATGAACACGATAGCAATGACGATCAGGGTGATCGTCCGGCGTCGGTTCCGTGGTCTGCGCTGACGCAGCGCCGCCTGCTCGGCCAGTTCAGCCTGGTATTCGTGCTGCTCGGCACGTGCCACCGACCGCTCTTGTGGTCCTTTGTCGAGTTTCTGGGCCATGGAACATTCCTCCCTCTCTCCTCATCAGCGTGCGATAGAGAGTGCTTTCTGCACGTCTTGCTTCTAGAGACCATTCCAATTGTAGGTTGTATCCGGTTTCACCCCTGGACTCTGATAGGCCAAGGTAATCAGCGTGTGAGCTTGCAACGGGATGGTATGGAAGTCGCCTGCAAAGGGCTTCCCATTGACGTAGGCCTGCCACCCATCTGTGACATCCAACTGATCGGGATAGCCCAGTTGCTGGAACTTCGTTCTCCAGATGTCCAGAAAGTTCTTGAGGCTAGGGGAAACGCCATTTGGGGCCTCAATATGGATCACCCCGTCAGTGGAGTGCGTGTGGAGCCAATAGAAGCACGATGGAGCGGATGGATCGCCTGCAATCCCGACATTGGCAGGGATGGAGACGCTCTGTCCACTGATGTAGACAGAGATGTGCGCATGAATATGAAAGGCGCTTTGTTCCAACTGATCACAGGAAATGGTATCTATGGCGGGATAGTCAGGGTTCGCAGGCGCTTTGCTCTGGACAATAACGAGATAGACGATCCCGACGATAGCCAGCACGGCGGTAGCAATGATACCGACGGTGGTCATGCGCTTCGTGCGAGCAGCGCGCTGCCGCTCTGCTTCACGCCGTTGCAGTTCCTCCCGGCGTCGTTCTTGCCGCGTGCGTTGACGCGTACTTTGCTTACTCATGGATCAGCCTCACCTTTCAAATTGGTACTGCGGGATACCGTTGCGATGCGTCAGGAGCCCTCTAGAGAGAGTGGGAAACCGGTTGTGCCCTGGCGCCCCTGACAGAGAAAGCTTTGTCTAGCTGCATGAACAGGCCAGCCTCCGATGCAAAAGGCAAATCCGCTGCTTTGATACTATTGACGATAGTACCTTTGACAATTGTATCATTGTCCCCTATACTATAGTCAAGAGTAGGACCGAAGTCAAACAATGCTTTGGAGGAATGAGACACATGCAATACATTTTGTCGCTCCTGCCTGTGTTAGCCTGCCCGGTTGGCATGGGCCTCATGATGTGGCTGATGATGCGCCAGGGGAAAGAGCACAGGCCGCCTGATGCTTCTCCGCAGCGGGAGGACAGGCCCGTGGCTTCTCCACGGGCCTGTCCTGTAACCTCGACACCCATGCCCTCGCAGCACGCCTCTCCCCTCAAGGCCATCTGGGACTGTGTGCAGATGTGTCTGAACTGGAAAGTCCTGGTCGGGTTGGCGATCATGGGGCTGGCCGTTTGGGTCGTGGCACCGCGGCTTGTGTTGGCAGCTTTGCCCTTGCTGCTCGTCGTCGCGTGTCCTCTGTCTATGTTGGTGATGATAGGAAGGATGCGAGGGGGTCAGCCAGCACAAGCGAACCATTCCCTTACCGCTGGTCGCACTAGCGACGAGCAGGTAACTGAGCTACGAGCGCGCTTGCTGAACGTGCAGGCCGAGCAAGAGGTCATCGCTCGCCAGATCGCCGAGATCGAGAGCCCCGAAATCCCGGTCATGTCTGAGGCTGAGGCAGTAGCCCGTGAGGCTGACGAACGGAGCCGGGCGCGCACTCCTCGCAGTCGGAGATAGGGGAGATGGAGGAATATGTCCTGCTGCCCCATGAAAGGTGTGAGATGTCATGAGTAGTAGCATCTTCTTCGGCGGATCAGTGCTCGCTGCCATTATTGCAGGCGCGATTGCCCTGTTCGCGCCCTGCTGTATCTCGGTCATGCTCCCCGCCTACTTCGCGAGTTCTTTTCAGAACCGCCGCCTCCTGGTCGCCATGACCTTTCTCTTCGCCGCCGGGATAGCAACGGTCATCCTGCCGATTGCGATGGGTGCGTCACTGCTGCGGCAATTCCTGACGACCCAGTACACGGCCATCTACGTCACGGGTGGCGTACTCATGCTCGCGCTCGCGGGATACGTGCTGCTCGGCGGGCAGATTCACCTGCCGATGCCGGGCCGACGTGCGGGTGGCAAGACCGGGATGCTGAGTGTCTATTCGCTCGGCATCTTATCAGGGGTGGCAAGCTCGTGCTGTGCGCCCGTACTCGCCGGGGTGATTGCCCTCTCCAGCGTGGTCTCCTCGTTCTGGCTCGCGCTGGGATTGGGGGCGGCCTACGTCTTCGGCATGGTAGCGCCCTTGTTCCTCATCGCCCTGCTCTGGGACCGCTATGATTGGCGTGCGAGTCGCCTGTTTCGCCCCCGCTCATATACCTGGCGGCTCGGCTCCCTCACACGCACGCTCACAGCAACGGGCCTGGCTAGCGGCATCTTGCTCGCGATCATTGGAGGAGGCATGTTGTGGATTGGGCTGGTGTACCGTTCCATGCCGCCCTTAGCTGATTGGCAGGTACGGTTTTCTGCCGCCTTGCAGCACATCGGACAGATCGTGACCAATGCCCTCGCCTTTGTTCCGAACTGGGTAGGCGCGCTCATCTTCCTCGTCCTCCTCGGTGGACTCGCTTGGTACGCACTCAGGCAAGTAGGAGGTCGAGCAGACAGCGGCAAGGAAGCGGGAGAAGTACCGGGAATGAAAGAAGCCGTCGAAACGGAAGAAACACAAGCAATGCAGGAGGAACCAGTTGAGTACGAAAACAAAGTCTAGCAAAGGGAGAGGGAAAGCCTCAGTTCCACCAAAGAAGGCCGCGCCCTCACGAGGAGGCATGATGCGGAAGAGACACGGTCTGAGGCCAGGCGTGATTGCAGTAGTCATCGCCGCAGTGGCGATCGTTGCCCTGGCTGCCATTTTCTTTCACAACGCTGCAGGTAGAGGCGGATCATCGACAACGACGAACCAGGCGGGCCAGTACGCCTTCCAGGTGGGTAAGCCGGGCCCCGGTGAGCAAGCGCCGTCGATCGTCTTACCGTCCACGACCGGGGGCACCTTCGACCTGGCTTCCATGCGTGGGAAAACCGTCCTCTTGTATTTTCAGGAGGGGCTCACCTGCCAGCCCTGCTGGGATCAGCTCAAGGACATCCAGTCGCACAGCAGTGACTTTCATGCGCTTGGGATCGATACTATCGTGAGTATCACCACCGATCCCCTCGATGCGCTGAAACAGAAGGTGGCTGATGAAGGGCTCTCCATCCCTGTCCTCTCCGACCAAGTACTCGTCTTCTCTCGGGCCTATGCAGCGAACGACTACGGCATGATGGGTACGGGCCGCGACGGTCATAGCTTTATCGTGGTGGGTCCCGAGGGGCGGATCCGCTGGCGGGCTGACTACGGCGGTGCTCCCAACTACACCATGTACGTCCCGGTGCCCAAACTCCTCGCCGATATTCGCGCAGGACTCAAGGGAGGCTCGTCGTAGGCCTATGAACGTCCTTCTTCTCACTCAGAAACAGTGCGGGTTCTGTACGCAGGCCAAAGAGATCCTCGACCGGCTCGCGTTCGAGTATGGGTTCTCCGTCTCGACACTGGATGTGAGTTCGCCCGAGGGGGAGGCTCTGGCTGTCCACAGTGGCATCCTCTTTCTCCCGGGGATTTTTCTGGATGGTGAACCGTTCTCATACGGTCGGCCTTCTGAGCGTCGGCTGCGGAGAGAGATCGAGCGGCGACTCAAACCTGGAGAAGGTGGCGCTAACAAAGAAAGTTAGCGCTGTGGTGGCATCTCTTGTTCTTGTGGGTACTGTACTTGTGGTTGTTCGTACTCTGACTTTGGAGAGTCGTATGGTCTCCTCCCTTCTTGAGAGGTTTCTAGCCTTTCTGGTGGCTGATATCCTCGCTCATACGTTTGATAGGAATCCTGTCGCGGTGGATAAGGCATCATTGGTGCCTTCTGCCGGTTCAGCCAGTGTACGAGAAACCAGATGACTACCGTCGCAAGGACAATGAAGAGCAATGTTCCTATCAGCATCCAGAACATCATGGCGAACATTCCGAAGCCGCCCATCATAGATTTGTACTCCTTCTCTCTGCTGGGAACAACCTACAGAAGGTTGCTTTGGATAGCGATGAGGGATCAATCCTGATCCTCGTCATCGTTCCCTTCAAGATAAGAAAAACGCGCTACATGCTTGTTCCCCTACTCTTGGCAATGGTGTCCTCTTATTCTACTCCTATCAATAGTACGTTTGATACGTGTATTACGGTTCCACTTTTTCTCGTGGAGCCTCTTCGTAAAGAGGCTCCGGCTCATGGGCGAAGTGCCTGGAGCACGATGTGCGGGTCGAGACCACCTTTCAAACGACGCACGTGCGTGATATCAAATCCCGCTTCCTGCACGGTGCGCGCGGTGTCGCGGTTCCAATGGCAATTCCCGAACAGGCGCGTTGTCAAGGGGACCAGCGCATCTTGCAGCCGTGCTACCCAGGCGCTCTGCGAGCGCACATGCTCGAATAAGAAGAGCGTTCCCTGCGGTTTCAAGACCCGTCTGATCTCCTGCATGCCCTGCGCGGAATCCTCTACCGAGCAAAACACGAGGGTCACCACCACACTGTCAAAGGAGGCATCGGTAAACGGTAAAGCCTCAACTGACGCCTGGGTCAAGCTGATCGGCACACCTGCCTGCCTCAAACGCTCTCGCGCATAGGCCAGCATGGCGCTATCCGGCTCAACCGCCTCCACCC